>Ga0123356_10001053_pt1 | contig 30614 bp, 24 predicted proteins | sample TergutEmb28metaG_2_FD_92546 | JGI IMG/M metagenome (GOLD analysis project Ga0123356, IMG submission 92546) | Embiratermes neotenicus P3 segment gut microbial communities from Petit-Saut dam, French Guiana - Emb289 P3 | ecosystem: Host-associated > Arthropoda: Insects > Digestive system > Gut ...
CATGAGCTCAGACATAGGAACCTCAAGCACGCCCGAAAGATACTCCAGCGTGCGGATTGACGGAAACGCCGCGCCGCTCTCGATTTGGCTGAGCATATTGCGCGTGATATAATTGCCCACAACGTCAGATTGTGTCATCTTTTTAGCGAGCCGCGCTTCTTTTAACTTTTTTCCTAAGACTAAACCGTCCATGCTTTTTTTAACACCCACCAACGTAAACCTAATTTACGCTTATTGTAGCATTAAATCGCAAAAAAAGCAAGTCTTTTTTCAAAATATTTGAATAAAATTTTTATAAAACATATTGACAATCTGTCGAAAAAGGACTATAATATTATATGTAGAGGTAAATTCTATTTACAAATTTTGGAGATTAGAATGAAAAGAATTCTTTCGCTTTTCTTAATTTTTATAATGACGGCGGTGTTATCCGTGTCGGCTGTTACTACTGAAGCTTCGGACGAATTCACAACAGCAGACGCGCTTACTGTGCTTCGGGCTTCTGCGGGGCTGATAGAACTGTCGGCAGAGCAGGTTGCACGATATGACATAAACAACGACGGCGTAATAAATACCGCTGACGCTGTTGAGATTCTGCGGATAGCGGCAGGGATACAGTTGCCCCCTGCACCTCCCGAGCTTCCCGAGCCTCCTGCGCCACCCGAGCCACCCGAGCCCGAACCTCCACCGCCGCCGCCGCCGCCCCCACCACCGATTATAAAGCCGGCGACCCTGCCGCTCCTTTCACGTCCCAATACGCCGGAAAATTTGATTTCTAATTACACGCTTGTGCCGGGCAGAGGTTCTAATGAAGGTCGTTTCCGCTTTAATGTTTCTTCTCTTTTGCCCGAAGTACCCGACGCCATACGTGAATTAAGAAACGGAAATATTTATATGTTTTCTCTTGCTCCAAGCGAACTCACACACTCTGACGGAGACGAAAGCACTTGGGTTCAGCACGTTGATTTGCATGGACGTTATAACAGATATGTTCGGGAAAACGGAGTTGGAAGGCAAAATCTTACAAATAGTGTAAGATATGATGTTAAAATTATGGACGCAGTTTTTGAAGAGACTTTTTCAAAATATGCAACAGACATAATTCCCTATTACAGAGAAGACGCAGATGAAAAAGGTATAATTTCAGCAACTTGGACTCCCAACAGCGAAAGGGTTTTCTATTCAATGGGCTATACAATAGGGGAAGATTTTATAGATATATATTATTATTTTTTCTACTTGAACCGTGATACAGGAATAAAAATCCAAATGGATTATAACGATGATGAAGCCATTGGGCAGTCGATACATTCATCTCCGCCAAGCCCGTTTTACTTTTATGATGAGGACGCGCTTGATTATCTTCATCTTATAAGACATACATTTATATTAGAAGACGGCAAATACAAAATTTTAAGCATAGAAAACGTAAGGTAGGGAACGGATTTATCCGTTCCGTGGAGGAGAAATATGTCAGACGATTTAAAAGCTTTACTCACAGTAAAGGCAAGCGACTTGCAAAAGTCAGCCGAGGCTGACGACGCTTGGGATTATTTGTTTCATTTTACCGACAAATACCTTGAAGCAGTAACCAAATATCCGGAAGCAGTGCAGGAATTTAATGATTCTCAGCTTGTGCTTCTGACATACAATATTTTGTACGGTGAAATAATGAACGGCGGCTTCATACAACTTATTATTAACGGAAAGGCTTTCGTTTTTGAGCCGCCTTTTTCGGAAACTATAAAATTATGGGGTGCAGAAAAAACTGCCGAAATCGTTGACAAAGCAAAAATAATCTTTGAGAAAAACAAAGAAGAGCTACTGCGCGGAGAGAAGCTGATGGTTGACTATTCCGAGGCTCGCGGTAAAATAACCGACAAGGACGAAGCCGAGCTGTTATCGCGGAAAACCGCAGAGGAACATTCAAAAATTTATAACAGCATAGTTGATTTTGAGCCGCTCGAGGATGAATTTTATGATTGCGCGGACGAAGAAACAGCGGCAATAAAAAAATATGTGCAGAGCAATGCAGAAAAGTTTGCAACGATTATTTAAATTGTAAATTTGGGAGGTACATAAACATGGAATGGTTCTCGGAATTTTGGGGCGGGCTTGACCTCCTGCGGCAGGTGCTTTACTGCATCGCCGTGCCGGGTACGCTCGTGCTGATTGTGCAGACGGTTCTGATGTTTTTCGGAATCGGCGGCGAAAGCGCGGAGTTCGACATGGGTGTCGAAGCCGCTGACCTGACCACCACAGGCGCAGACGGCTTCGGGATTATGGGGCTTTTCACGTTTCAAGGAATTATCGCATTCTTCTGCGTTTTCGGCTGGAGCGGAATCGTGGTCATGAACGCGACAGGAATAGTCGCGCTGTCGCTTGCTTTGGCGTTTATTCTCGGCTTCGCGGCGATGTACGGCGTTGCAAGGGTAATACGAGCCATGACGAAGCTCGCGGTAAGCGGAACGCTCAACATGAAGCTTTTAATCGGCGAAACAGGCGTGGTTTACATACCTATTCCCGAGGATAAATCTAAGCGCGGGAAGGTTAATGTTCAGCTCTCCGAGCGTATAGTCGAGTGTGAAGCTATCAGCGAGACCGGCGCGCTCGCCACAAACACACCCGTGCGGGTTACGGACATTATCGGCGGGAATGTGCTTGTTGTTGAAAAAATGTAAATAATTAACACACAGGAGAAAACATAATGGTAAAGAAAATATTAGCGGCTTTTGTCTTATTGGCAGTATTCATGACAGGATGCGCCGGCAGTAATACAGCGGGGAGCTCTGCTGTATCGGGAACAAAGGATATTACAAACACAACCGCCCGTGAAATTGTTGCAGATATGCGAGTCGGCTGGAATCTCGGGAACACGCTCGACGCTCACGGAAATTCACCGGAGGGCTTCGCGTGGCTCGGTGACGGAACCTACGCGGGAACAACAGTCGGCGAGTTGGAAACGGCATGGCTCGGCGAGGGCGCAGTAGCCGCTACGCAGGAGCTGTTTGACACGCTGAAGGAGGCAGGCTTCAACACGGTCAGAATCCCCGTGACCTGGTACAAAGCCGCTGATGCCGCTAATAATTACGCAATCCGCGCGGACTGGATGGCACGGGTAAAGGAAATAGTAGACTTCGCCGTAGTCAATGATATGTACATAATACTTAACACCCATCATGACGAAAGCATTTTCAAGTTTTTCGACGGCGAAATGAAGGAATTCGATTCGCTGAGAGCGTTCGAGCTGATTTGGAAGCAAATCGCAGAAACGTTTAAGGATTATAACGAAAAGTTAATTTTCGAGGGGCTCAATGAACCCAGAACACAAGGGAGCCGTAACGAATGGACAGGCGGCACAAGAGAAGAGCGGTTAAATATTAATACTTACAATCAGCTTTTTGTTGACACCGTAAGAGCTACCGGCGGCAATAACGCCTACCGCGCTCTGATGATTACGCCCTACGGAGCAAATTCCGATGCCGCGGCAATGAAAGACCTGAGAATCCCGAAAGACTCTGTCCGCGACAGAATTATTGTTTCGATTCACGCTTATACTCCGTGGGAATTCGCACTGCGCAACGATGAGGAAGCGGTTGATACTTGGAGCAGAACCAACCGCGGCGATACTAATCAGATTCATCATATGTTCAACCGTATTTATGACGCCTTCATTCATGACGGAATCCCTGTAATTATGGGAGAAATGGGTGCAATGAACCGCAATAACATAGAAGCCCGCGCCGACTGGACAGAGTTCTACATTGAAACCGCAAGGAAATTCGGAGTCCCTTGCATTTGGTGGGATAACGGCTTAGTTGAGGGTGACGGCGAGCTTTTCGGGCTGATTGACAGAAGCACCAACGAGTTTCATTATCCGGAAATCGTGAGAGCCTTAATGAGAGCAACGCACCCGTCAGGAGCACGCGCCTATGACTTCGCACATCAGCAGAACGTAGGGAACGACGACGTCCCGCTTGACGAACCTGAACCCGAAATTTCGGACGAACCCGAACCCCCGCGAGAAGAAATCCGTATACCACGGAACGAAAGCGGACTTTCATTGATTGAAGATGAAGAAACCGAGCTTACAACAGAATTAAAAGCACTTGTTAATAAGTTTTGGCTTGCTTTGCTTCCCGCCGATATAATAGAAGTCAGTTGGGTAACATTGGTTGGACATCACCGAGAATATGTTGATAAAGGCTTAATAGAAGATGTTATTATAGATGAAAGTGAAAAGTTCTACAGTGTTGAAAATATGGATTATGTTTTCAATGATATATTTTCAAGTCATGCCGTAAATATTGTTCCTGTCTATAGAGAAAAAACTAACGAGAATGGTTTAATAGAAATTCCGACTTTCGGGATTACAGAGGGTTATGAATTTGTTTTAAAAGAACAAATAATAAACGAAGAAAATATTGAATTATATTTTTATTATTTTTACTATGGCGTCCTCCGTGAAATTTTCACGGACGGCAGCTCTGATGCTGAGGTTATAGGCAGATGGGACGATGGACTTGTGGTTTATGAAGATATGCTCGAAACTCTCGACATCGTAAAATACACCTTCGTTCTTGAAGACGGCAAGTATAAAATTTTAAGTATAGAAAACGCAACGTAGGGAACGGATTAATCCGTTCCGCTAAAAAAGGAACGCATGACGGTTTCCGCAGAAAACGTTTTAATGCAGTTCCCTACAATAAAATTTATGGAGGTATATCATGGACCCTAACGCTATTATTCTTATTTCGGTATTCGCGATTATCGCTTTCGCGCTGTTCATGGGTATTTTGTCGCGGTACAGAAAATGCCCGTCGGACAAAATCCTCGTCATTTACGGTAAGGTCAAAGCCGACAAGAGCGGGCAAGCCCGCAGTGCGAAGTGCGTTCACGGCGGCGCAAGCTTCATTATGCCTATTTTCCAGGCGTATCAGTACATGGATTTAACGCCTATTTCAATCACCGTTGACCTGCGGAGCGCGCTCTCAAAGCAGAATATCCGCGTTGACGTGCCTTGCCGCTTCATGGTGGGTATTTCGACCGAGCCGGGCGTAATGCAAAACGCCGCAGAAAGACTGCTCGGACTGCGCTTGAATGAAATTCAAGACTTGGCAAAGGATATAATTCTCGGTCAGCTTCGTCTTGTTATCGCGACAATGGAAATCGAAGAAATCAACACTGACCGCGATAAGTTCCTGCTTGCGGTTTCCAACAACGTGGAAATCGAGCTGAAGAAAATCGGGCTTCGCCTCATCAACGTTAACGTCACCGACATCAGCGACGAGTCGGGCTATATCGAGGCTCTCGGTAAGGAAGCGGCGGCGAAAGCGATTAACGACGCGAAAAAATCCGTAGCGGAAAAAGACCGCGACGGTGAAATAGGGCAGGCAGAAGCCGTGCGTGACCAGCGTATTCAAGTCGCTTCGGCAGATGCAATAGCTGTTCAAGGGGAAAACAACGCGAAAATTGAAATCGCGAAGTCCGATTCAAACCGCCGCGAGCGCGAAGCAGAAGCTTTAAAGCTCGCGATGGCGGCAGAAGCGGTTCAAGCGGCGAAAGCAAAAGAAGAAGCCTACGCGGCTCAGCGTATGGCAGAAACCGCGAGAGCAGAGCGCGACCGCGCTACTCAGCACGCGAACATCGTTGTAAAAGCTGAAATCGAAAAGAAGCAAGCCGAAATCGACGCGGAAGCCAAAGCGGAAGTAATCCGCAGACACGCGAAGGGCGAGGCTGACGCTATTTTCGCGAAGCTTGATGCACAGGCACGCGGCTCAAAGGAAATTCTTGTAAAGCAAGCCGAGGGTATTCGCGAGCTCGTCGCGGCGGCAGGCGGAGACGCTGACAGCGCGGTTAAGCTGCTGATAGCCGACAAGCTTGAAGAGCTTACAAGAATTCAAGTTGAAGCGATTAAGAATATTAAAATTGACAAGGTTACTGTCTGGGACTCGGGCTCGAACAGCAGTACTGACGGCAAGACAGCAACCTCCGACTTTCTCAGCGGACTGATGAAGTCCGTGCCGCCGCTCGGCGACGTATTCAGGCAGGCGGGAATGGATTTGCCTAAGTTCTTAGGAGAAGAAATAACGACAGTTGACAATTGACAGTTTGAAAAGCCGGCTTCGACAGCCGGCTTTTGTTTTTAGTAATTATTGCTATTATTTTACATTATATGTTGTCTATTTTGTCTATTGATGTTTTCTGCAAACTTCTGTATAATTAGTATGTGTAGTTATTTTTGGAGGTGATAAAATGCTTGAAACTAAAATGCTCATCGCATTGCTCGCCGAAGCCGCGGCAAAGGCAAAAACCGCAAAAGAGGTTTACAACTCTATCGCTGTAGCCGCTAATGTTGAGGGTTTAAATTTACCGACTTATGAAGAATATCAAAAAACCTTAGAAGAAAAATCAAAATAGTACCAATGCGTTGCGAACGCTCAAAATAACAATTTATTTCTTAGGAGGAAAAAAATGAAAGTACGAACCAAAACGCAAAAACTCTTATCCATTTTCATAACGCTGGCGATGCTCGCCGGCATGATGACGTTCATGCCGATAATTTCAGCGGCGAGCGGAAAATGCCTGTGCGAAGCCGTAGAAGGCGACTTCCAAGCACAAATATTTGCTCAAGAGCATAACGGTGCTAACTGGACTCGCTCGGGAGACCAGTTAGACTTAGACCAAGAGCGCACATTTACTATTGATTATAATGCGGCTCCTTTTAACACCCTTACCTTAACAGGTTCAGGCGTTCAAGTTCAGTTTAAAACAGGGGGCTTTGATTATGCAGGCGGGCATGGCTTTGATGTTTCCTACACGTATAACATCAACAGCGAAGGTCCTCAAACCGGAACCGACTTTGTAGGCTACGGTCCTTGTGCGACAATATGGTGCTGTGATAACAATGACGGTTGGGGTTGCTTCGGCACAGGCTTCGGCTGGACAGAAATCGGGATTGACTTAACCAGTCGTATCAATGGCGGCGTTCCCGTGACTGTTGTATTTGAAATTGATGGTTTTGACGTTGTTAAATGCGGTCATGATGCTGACGGTTTAACTTGGCAGGATTTTATTGACAGTGATTTCGTTGATACATCTTCAACTCACTTAGGTTCAGCTGCGACTATCACAGCTGACGCTAACGGCTTCACAGTAGCTGCCCGCGACTTTAACTATCGCGGAATCGGGCTTGATGTACAGGGTCTCAAAGCCTTAGCTACAGGTGCTAATGAAGATATTGTTATCACCGGTACAATAGTAGCCGGAGGCGGTTGGGGACCCAGATTTGACGTTATGCCCAACGGCTCAAGCGCCAACGAAATCCAAGGAAACACAACGAGCGTTACTATTCCGGCGAACAATGCACATATCGTTGCCGGAACAAATAACAGACTTATTGCTAACGGCGGTGACCTCGCACCCTCGTTCACAATTACAGCAATCACCGTAGGCGGCGTCAGCGTGCTCGAACTCATGGCGAGCGCAGGCGGCGATGATACTCCTGCTAAGATTTTGAATCCGCAGTCGGCGAATATCGCTCATGGTGAGTGGGACCATATCGGTATAAACAATACCGGCGCTGCTCTGCAAAATATACCGAATGGCAGCTTTGGTATGGGAAATGCTATCCATGCTAACTATTACCAAGGCGTTGACGTTCGTGCTTCTGCCGGATACAGAATTGTAGTACAGCCCGGACCGGACGTTACAGGCGGCGACCTCATGCTTCAAGCGGGAGCGGCTAATAGACCGAGCGGGACTGTAGTCGGTCCGGAGCTTTCTATTTCGGCGAGCGGAAGCGGACCTTTTGTGTTTGAATGGTTCAACTCTTCTGAAACAGTTTTCCCAACCAATCAAACCGGCTGGGGTTCGTTCTTTGTCACTCCTAAGGGAACAAATGACTTTTTCATAACTTCATTTACCCTCCTCGGCACAGACGGAGAAGCCTTACTTCCATTACCTCTTTATACATACACCCCGCCCTCTGCAAACGACTGCCCTGAAGGCGAGTGCGTATGGAATTTCGGCACCTCCTGTACAGTAGGTCTCTGTGGTAAAGTACACGCGCACAACCATTTAGGTACTAACGGCGCGTGCAACATATGCGGATTAACCCCTGTTTTTAGCTACGTCAGACCGATTCCTACAGGTGCTTCCGCATGGTATAATAACTTTACACAGCTCGGCGTTACTCTTAACGCAGCTACGGCTACAGCTGTTTCTGCTGCTGCATACATGAGAGTAATAATTGACCTCGACGGCACACCCTCCGGTATAGAAGACAATATGGAACTGTTTATGCAGTCAACGGGGAACTGGGCGTGGGTTGTGCACGATATAGGCAACATTGATGACGCGTTAGAATTCACTGTTCCTATTGAAGATTTTGTTACCACCGGCGGAGATTTTGACACCCCCGGAGATTATGCAATTGCCGGCGGCGCTAACATACACATGGGATTAGGCTATGAAGGCGAAACCGAGTTTACCTTCCACTTTGAATTCTTAGCCGACTGCGGCGAATGTATTCTTTTCGGTAAAGACGGTGTAAACACAGCGTTTGACTGCTCCTGCGGCGAATCCGCTCTTCCTGCGTTTGTCGATTCTGCAGTATACAAAGACAACGCGACACAAGCGGCAGTAAACTTTGAGCTTGTAGAAGCAATCGACGGCATATGGACAGTTTACGCGTCGGCTGACGCTCTGCTCCCTCACGGAACAGTTGACGTTGCAGTTATCGGCAAAACGCTGACACTGACTGCTTCCACAAACGTTCCCGAGGGCTTCTACTGGGTCACAGTAACAGAAGCGGGCAAAGCTTCAAGCGCGAAAGTTATGATTCAGGTGCTTGACCCCGGCTCTTCATCTGCTTTAGTAACAGGCGAGCAAAGCCGTGCATTATACCGCGGCAGTGCCGGAACTGCATCTTTCGCATTAGAAACATTAGGCATTGACTCAGGCACGGCGATTACTCTCAACAACATTAATTCTGTTGAAGGAATCACACTTACAACAACTACAACAACAGGCAACAATACAACTGTTACAATCAGCATAAACAACGGCACTCCCGCAGGCACTCACAAGCTGAAGCTGACAGTAGGCGGAACAGATTCAAATGAGTTTGACCTTGTTGTCACCGACGGGAAAATTCTTAGCGTAAGCCGTCTCGCAGGCACGCTCCGCGCGGGGCAAGCAGGCGAGGTTACCTTCACTTTTGAAACAGAAGACGTCCCTAACGGCGATTACGCTCTTTTCGTATTCGGCGCACTACCCAACGGTGTAAGCTTATCTGACCTTGAGGACGGCTGGCAGTATACATTTGTCACAATAGCTGACAACAAAGGTACATTCAAATTAGAAGCAACCGACGAAATAGTTGCAGGTGTTACAAACGACTTAACTATTTATATATCTGCATTAGGAATCGGGGCAGCCGGCACTGCTTTCTCTCCCGAGTTCTCGCTGACAATTTTACCGAGCGGCGGCGCAGCAGGCTGCGGAACTAACTTCTCGCGCATAATCGGCGCAAACGGCGAAGCGTTCACAGTTCATGGTAACAACGGACTCTTCCAAGGCGCAGGCTTAGGAGAAGGTAAGAGCGTAGTAACAGGCGGCAAATTAGTTATTACTAAAGACCGCGCGTGGGAAGCAATTGACCTTCGCTTAACAGGCGCAGACGGCTTAAATCTTGCAAACGGCGAATATATTATTCAAGTTGATTTTGAAGCCGCAAGCGGCGGATTCGGAATCGGACGCATGGTAACAGGAGAGGATAACCCTGTAGGCAACTGGATTGAACCCGCAGGAAACACAATCGCTGTAAAACTCAACGTAACAGCGGGCGGCATAACAGTTACTGACATGGCAGGCGGCAACTCTGTAGATAACGTAGCAAGGCTTCGTATGCAAACCAGACCCGAAGTTGCAGGTCTTGTATACACAATCGCAGAAATCAGAATACTTTGCTGTTTAGACTGCGGCAATACAGCAGAATGTATCAACCCCAAGTGCACAGACAAAGCAAAATGCGACTGCCCTGTTCACGTAGGCGGCTTAGATGAAGGCGACTGCGGCGAATGTGACAACTGTCTCGGTCTCGGTAGCGACTCAAAAGTAGTATTTTCAGGCACAGCTGTTGCCGGCGAGGTTGTCAACGAAGTCCCCGGCGCGTGGGGCGGTTATGAACCTATCGTAGTTTTTGCAAATGCTCCTTTCTGGTGGGGTGACTTTACTCCTTCAGCACCTTTTAACTTCTTAGATGACATAGTGGAAGACAGCTATTTTGAAGTAACCTACACAGGCACTATACCTCCAATGTTAAAATTCGGTGATGCAACCGATGTACCGGAAGCTATGCTCCCCGACAGCGATAACGACCCCATAAAGGCTTCCGATGTTGAAAACGGAATAGCAACATTCACGTATGACGATATTGTAAGTGCATTACCCGATTCTTATGATTTATCAACGTCAGTAATTATGGTATTCAATGCTGACGGCGCAGCAGTAACAATCACAAAGATTGAATTATTCGTTCCGGGCGGTGGCGATTGCTTAGAGCCTATCGAATGTACCTGCGAAGAAGGTTGCGAGCATGATTGGGGCGACTGGGTAGAAACTAAAGCACCTACCTGCACAGAAACAGGCACAGAAACAAGAGAATGTGTACTCGACAACTGCGACGAAAAACAAAACCAAGTCATTGCTATGATACCTCACGACGGCGAATGGAAAGACGACGAAGAAAACCCTGCAACCTGTGAAGGCTTCGGATTAATACACCTCATCTGTACAGGCTGCGACGTTATCCTTGAAGAAGACTCCATCGACTCCTTAGGTCACGACTGGGCAGAAGACTGGCAGCCTACAGAAGAAGAAGGCGTTGAAGATGACTACTGTGAGCGCGACGGTTGCAACCACAGAAGAGAAAGAAGAGAAACAGGCGGCAAACCGGGTTGTGTTCATAACTATGGTGCACCGACTGTAACAACAGAACCGACCTGCGCTGAAACAGGCGTAGCGACAGAAGAATGTCAAGAAGCAGATTGTGATGGTAAAAGATTTACACCTGTAGATAAACTCACTTCCTGCGACTCAAGCACTGTAAAACCTGTTGACGTAGCGGCAACCTGTACCGAAGACGGAAAATCAGGTGAAGAATGTGAACTGTGTAATCGTCCTTTTGGCGTGGAAACTGTCTTCGCATCAGGTCACGACTTTGACAGCAACGGTGACGGCACACATAGCTGCGAAAACTGCGACGAAACAGAAGACTGCTCGCCGAACGGAAAAGGCGACACCTGCGCAACTTGCGAATATACTTTCCCCTCTGACTGCGCACACTCATGGAGCAGCTGGGCGAGAATCGGCTCAACCAACAGAGAATCCAGAACCTGCTCGCTTTGCCAAGAAGTTGAAGAACGCAACAGACAAACCGGCGGCGGTGGCGGCGGTGGTGGAGGCGGCGGCGGTGACGACGACGTAATCGCACCTCCGACAACAGTAACAGCAGGAACAGGCAATATCGCTCTTCCTACAGGCTTCACGATTCCGAGAGAAACAGTAACATCAGTTATTGGCACTCTCCCCGCGGCAGCGATTCAAGCGACAGGAGCAGGCGCAAGAACAGTAAACTTCACAGCTGCACAAGCAGGTGAAAACGCGCTTCTCGTCAGAGTCAACGCGGCAGGCGAAGTCGAAGTAGTATCTTCTGTAGCCATCGGAGCAAACGGCGTAGCTACAGTTAACGTTCCCGCGGCAGGAAGCTACTTAGTAATAGCACGTAAAACAGGCGACATCACAGGCACAGGCGAAGTCACCACAGCAGACGCAATCGCACTGCTCCGCGACATCGCAGGCATATCCAAGCTTGACGCTGTTCAAAGCTTCGTAGCGAACGGCAAACCGGGCGACAACTCAACTGCAGACGTATTGCAAATCCTCAGACTCATCGCAGGTTTAATCGAAAAAATCTAAAGTTTAGATTTAAGAACCGCCCTTTACGGGCGGTTCTTTTGTTGTAGGGAACGCATTTATGCGTTTCGATATTCATGCGTTCCGAAAAAATTGCACACGCCCCTACAAAAAAGGCACGCATAAATGCGTGCCCTACGTTTAACTTTGTTTTATTCAGCTATTGAAATAGCATCAGGGAAAATATTTCTGCTTTCTTCCTTATTGAGGAACGTCGTGCTGACGTAGCCTTGAATTATCGCGCCGTCGTCAACGGTAATCGTGCTCGCGCTGATGTCGCCGAAGATAACTGCGTCGCTCTTGAGCTCTGCCTTGCCGCCTATTTCAAGATTACCTTTGACCTTGCCGTTGACCTTGGCGTATGTAGACACAAGGTCGCCGATAAGGAGCGTGTCGCGCCCCATGAGGATATTGCCCTTCATGCGGATATTGCCCTGAATCTGCGAGGTGAGCATTTGCGCATTATTGCAGGTAAGATTGCCGATAATCTTTCCGTTAAGGTCGATGTTTTTGGTGGTTTCAATATCACCTCTGATGTTGCCCTCGACGTTAATATTCCCGAACGAGCGGAGATTCCCTTCAATTACAGTGCTCTTGGAAATCAGCGTCAGCTCTTCCTGAGCGTCGGGTGCTTCGCCCATAGCTTCTGCCATCGCGCTGTTTGTGTAAGGCGACGCGGCTACAGGTGACGGCTCTGCTTTTGGGAAGCCGTTCTGCGAGCTCGGAGAACTCGGGAAAAGAGGATTCCCGTTCACAGGTGTCGATTCGCCGTTGCCGTTACCGTTACTGCCGTTAATGAAACTCGAAGCGAACAGCGGGTCATTAGCGTCCGATGTTTGCCTAAGCTCCTGAATACTAACGTCAAGCCCCGAGTGCGTAGCCTTCGGCGCGTAGAAGGATTCTGCGCCGTTGTTGTTTACATTCGCAGGAATTACAGCCTCGGGAACGCTCAGCTCCGCGGGCGCAACCTCGGGTAAAGGCTCCGCGAGCGCAGTTACAGGCTCAACCACAGCGGGCTCAGCTTCGAGCGCGCGGCGTAAGTCCTCCACCTGCGATTTATTCTTATCGTTGTCTTTTCCCGCACCGGTTAGCTCCTTTACCGCCTGCGTAAAATTCTCTTTTATGCCCATAACTGTGAATTCCTTTCGTTGTGTAAAAAACTAAAATTGCATTGGTCTTGTTTCGGGGGTGATTACGCTGAAAATGTAATCAGCGGGGTCAGCTATTAACGCTTTTATTATATCTTCTATTACTGTTACCGTGTTATATCCGCCGGGGCGGTCGTGAAACAGCACTACAGCGCGCGGAACGTTCGCAACTTCATTGAGTACAGTGTTGTACATTTCTGTCCAGTTAGCGTCTAAGGCGTCGCGGCTGTCTACGTTCCAGTCGAAATAAACGAAGCCGCGCCTTGTCATTTCTGCGATTATATCGGCTCTGACGTGTCTGTTGAAGTCGTTAATGCTTCCGCCGGGGAAGCGGAACAGGTACGGCTTGTACCCTGTCTGCTCGTATACTAAGTTCCACGCTGTGTTAAAATCGTTTAGATAATCTTCAACGCTCGCGTAAACAACGTCATAATCGTGGTCAAAGCAGTGGATTCCGATTTCATGCCCGCGCTCAAGCATATTGTTTAGGAAGTTCTTCCCTGCTTCCGTATCGTCGGGCATTACAAAAAATGTTGCGGGTATATCATGAATTTGCAAGTATCGCATAATATCGTTGGTATATCTTGAAGGTCCGTCGTCAAAGGTAAGGTAGATATAATTGCTGTCGTCCATATAGCTCGCGGGCGGGATAAAATCCGAGTAAAGGTGCGGTAATAAATCGGCGTAAAGGCTTTTCTTTTCAACCTCCGGCTCGGGCAGTGCGGGTTCGGGCTCGGGCAAGGGTGACGAAAGCTCCTGCTCGCCCTCGGGCGCGGCCTCAGAATCGTCGCCCGTATCAATTATATTATTATTAACGGATAAAGCTTCTATTATTTGACCGAGATGTTCTATTTCAGCCTTTTTTTCATTATTTCCTGCCGCCAAAATAGATACCGCGACAGCAAGTCCGAAAATGATTATAAAAATTAAAGTGACAATCAGATGCTTGAAAAATCTGACGCTTCCCAGATACAATGCGGTTTCCTCCGATTTCTGAAGAGTTTATATTCCTTATATTTTTTGTATTTTCATAATTACTCATACTAATAATACTATAATATAACCGAAATGTCAAGAAAAATTGCATATTAATGTGATTTTTCTGTTTTTTTTAAAGAAAATTGCCGAAATTCTATTTAATTCCGCGCGCTAATTCGTCGCAGCGTTCGTTTTCAGCGTGCCCCGCGTGCCCTTTTACCCAGACGAATTCGACGTTATGAAGCTCGCAAAGATTAAGTAACCGCTCCCACAAGTCGCTGTTCAGCGCGGGCTTCTTGTCGGATTTAATCCAGTTGTTCCTGCGCCAGCTTTTCGCCCAGCCTTTTTCAATGCCGTCTACGATATAACGTGAATCGGTTTGAAGAACCACCGCGCAAGGACGCTTGAGCGCGGAGAGTGCTTCAATCACGGCGGTGAGCTCCATGCGGTTGTTTGTGGTGTCGGGGCTTGTGCCGCTTAGCTCGATATCCTTCCCCGGACAGCGCAGAATCGCGCCCCAGCCGCCGGGACCGGGGTTGCCGGAGCAGGCTCCGTCGGTGAAGATGTGGATTTTTTCTGTCATTTTCTATGCCTTTCTATAATGAATTGTGTCAGCTTCGGCAAAACTATGCAAGCGGGCAGCATAGACGCGCAAATCAAAAACGCAGTCATGTGCATTTGCGGCGTGAACGCCGAGACGCCGAGCAGCTCTTCAAAAAATTCTATCCCGAGCGCGAATAAAATCCCTGAAATTGCCAAAAGCATAAGCTTTCCTCTGTTTATCGGGCGGCAAATTCTGCACAGAACCATGAACGAAGCCATGCCGAGAATAAGCGTCGCGCAGGTACGGAATTCCTCCTTCGTGAAGCTTAAAAAGCTCGCGAAGAAAGTCAGCGCGACGATTCCGAGCGCGGCGCAAAGCCCGTAAGGAACGGCTTTCGCAAGGACATTGCGGATAAACCTTCCGCGTACAAGCTTACTATTTTTTTCGAGAGCTAAAAATAAGCTCGGAATTCCGATAAACGCGCCGTTGATTAGCGTCATCTGAATCGGCGTAAACGGGAACGGCAGGGTTATGAACAGGAAAAGCAGGGCTAAAAGCAAAGAATAAACCGTCCGCGTGAGGAAAAGCCCCGCGCTTCGCTCGAGGTTGTTGATGCTTCTGCGCCCCTCTGCGACTGCTTTTGGAAGTGAGGCGAAATTATTGTCAAGCAGAACGAGGTCTGCGACATTGCGCGCCGCCTCGCTTCCCGACTGCATGGCGATTCCGCAGTCGGCTTCTTTTAAGCTCAGCACATCATTAACGCCGTCGCCGACCATGCCGACTGTATTTGCACGCTTTAACGCTTTAATCAGCTCTAATTTAATCTGCGGCGTTACCCGCCCGAAGATTGCATATTTTTGCGCAATTTCTTCAAGGCTTTCAGTCAAATTTTCGCTCATGTCGATAAATTTATCGACATTTTTAACACCCGCCGCAATAGCCGTCTGCATAACTGTGACAGGATTATCACCCGAAATTATTTTTACGGCAACGCCTTGCTTATTAAAGAAATTAATTGTTTTTTTCGCTTCGGGGCGGATTTTATCGCTGAGGATTATATTTGCAATCGGTTGATTGTTTTTCGCGAGCGTTAATGTTCGTTTGCTGTTGTAGGGTGCGGCGTCCCCGACGCACCGCGGAAAAATTTCTGCCGCACCGAGCGTGTACGTAACCGGCACGCCGGGGGCGTCGTGCCCTACGAAAGTCGCGCCGCTATACTGCCGCGCGCTTGAAAAGGGTGTAATTTGCACCGCTTTCCAACCGACATCGCGATTATAAACCGCGCGAATCGCGGTTGCCGTCGGGTTTTTATCGGGCAGAGCGTGCATAAGCGCGCAAAGAACATTCTCAATTTCGCGCAGACCTGTGCCTGCGAGCGGAATTATTTTTTCAACGCTCATTTCGCCCGTTGTCAGCGTGCCTGTTTTGTCAAGGCAGAGCACATCTACCCGCGCTAAGGTCTCCGCGCAGTATAAATTGCGCGCAAGAGCCTTATGCCGCGAGAGCCGAATTACGCTGATTGCCATCACCGCGCTGGTCAGCAGAATCAACCCCTGCGGAATGATTCCGAGCACGCTCGCAACTGTGCCGGTTATTGCGGCGGGGAGCTCCTCGCCTGTGACCCAATACGACTTCGCGAGCATACAAAGCCCTGCCGGAATAATGATGAGCGCGAGAGCTTTTACGATTTTGTCGGTTGAACTGCGCATTTCAGAGACGGGGGCTTTGAGGTATTTCGCGCCTTTCATGATTGAAAATGCGAAATTTTCCTCGCCGACCTTGCGCACTATCGCCCGCGCTTCTCCGCAAACCACGAAGCTCCCCGCTAACAGCGAATCGCCCGCTTTTTTGACAATCGGCTCACTTTCTCCTGTCAGCAGGCTTTCATTTACTTCAAGCTCGCCTGTTAATATTTCACAATCGGCAGGAAGCTGACAGCCCTCGCCGAGAATAATTATATCGCCTGTAATTATTTTTTCTATATCAAGCTGGAGCTCTGCGCCGTTTCTGACGACTTTCACTTTAGCTCGGTGAAGCAGTGAAAGCTTGTCTATCACGCGCTTCGCACGGAGCTCTTGGAATATGCCGATGAACATATTCGAGACAACTACGCCCATGAAGAGCATATTCTGATACTCGCCCGTGAAAAAAACCGCCGCCGCCAAGCAGAAGTTGAGCAGGTTAAAAAAGGTCAGCGTATTTGTGCGGATTATTTCCGTGACTGACTTTGTGGGGATACTGAAATGGTTCATGATACTATTATATCACAAAATCGTTGACGTAGCAATGAATTTATGTTATACTGGATATAATATATACTGAAACGGGCGGCAAGTCCGCTTCAGTGCCACAAATTCGGAAAGGGCGGAGAGGTTTTGACGCACGAGAAGTCATGCGGCGCCATAGTTTACAGAAAATTCCACGGAAACACCGAGATATTGCTGATTAGACACGTTAAATCGGGATATTGGTCGTTTCCCAAAGGACATATTGAAGACGGTGAAACAGAGCTCGAAACAGCGGTACGCGAAATAAAGGAGGAAACAGGTCTCGATGTTTTTGTCGATACGGGTTTCCGCGAGACTGTGACGTTTTCACCGCGGCGCGACGCACAAAAAACAGTGGTTTATTTCGTTGCCAAGGCGAAAAGCCGCGATGTTTCCCCGCAGGCGGACGAAATATCGGAAATAAAGTGGGTGGAAATAAATAAGGCGATGAGCCACCTTACATACGATAACGACCGCATTATCGTAAACAGAGCAAAGGCGTTCATTGCGCTGATGAAGTATTAATATTCTGCGGTGATTATTGCTTGTAGCTGTAAGCCCCGCGCAAGGCTGCCCTGCGAACCATGTCAGGCGGGGAACCGAGCAGCATTAAGCGGTAAGCGGCTTGTGATGCGGTTCAGCTTGCGGCTGCAAGGAATAATCACCGCGACGTAGGGGCAACCCTGCGTGGTTGCCCGCAAAATACGGAACGCCACATAGGGCGTTCCCTACAGAGGGGTGAAATTTATCTACTTAGCCTTATACAGAAAATACCGTCCGATGACCTTTGCGGACGTTTTTTCGCAGGAGCATATCACGAGAACCCTGCAAAACCAAATACAAAATAATCAAACCGTCCACGCCTACCTGTTCACAGGTTCGCGCGGGACGGGTAAAACTACGTGCGCGAGAATATTGGCAAAGGCTCTGAACTGCCTTTCGCCCGAGGACGGCAATCCCTGCCAAAAATGCACCGCCTGCGAGGAAATCGAAAAAGGCGCGACAGACATCAGCGAAATCGACGCGGCGAGCAACAACGGCGTTGATGATGTGCGGGTGCTTCGTGAGCAGACGCATTACGCGCCTGTTAGCCTTAAATTCCGCGTTTTTATTATCGACGAGGTGCATATGCTCTCGGCAGGCGCGTTCAACGCGCTGCTCAAAACCTTAGAAGAACCGCCCGCTCACGTTGTTTTTATACTTGCGACGACCGAGAATCATAAGGTTCCCGCTACGATTCTTTCCCGCTGTCAGCGGTTTGAATTCAGGCGGGTGAATATGCAGGACTGTGCAAAAGCCCTCAAAAACGCCGCGCAGTCCGAGGGTGCAAGCATAACAGACGATGCGGCGGAGCTGATTGCAAGATTGTCCGACGGCGGAATGAGAGACGCGCTGAGTCTGCTTGAAACCTGCATTGCGCATAATAACGAAATCACAAGCAAAATCGTGCGGGGAGCCGCAGGAGTTGCAGGCGGCGAGCATATTTTCGGGATTTCCGAGGCTGTAATCGCCGAGAACGCGGCAACCGCGCTGAAAATTTTAAGCTCACTGCACGAGCAATCGAAGGACATGGGCAGGTTTTTGGGCGAGCTAATCGGGCATTTCAGAAACTTAATGCTGTTGAAAATTATCCCCGACGAAACAGATTTAATTTCATGGCTTCCGGAGGAAGCGGACGATTACAGGCGGCTCGCGGAAAAATATGAACTGCCGCGGATTATGAAGTGCCTTAACACGCTTGAGGAGTATTACGAGCGGATTTCGCGCTCGAGGGATAAGAGATTGACGGCAGAGCTGTGCGTGATTGAATTATGTAATTGCAATGTAGGGTGCGGCGTCCCCGACGCACCGCCGATAACGCAGAAACAACCGGAAATTCAAACCACCCCGCCGCCTGCGGCGGCACCCCTCCAAGGAGGGGAATTAACCGCGTCGTTGCCAATACCGGACGCGCCGCCGTATTCAGAACCACCCCGTCAGGCTTCGCCTGAGGTTGTGGCGCAAACTCATCACCACGTCCCTCCACAGGAGGGGAATGAACCTGTCGTTCTTGCCGAGGGCTGGGGTGAAATACTGAAAACCGACAAAATTACAGAATTCAAAAATACATTAAAACAAAAAGGAATCGAGGTAAAAGAACGATGAAAGCGAGACTTCCTAAAGAATATCAAAACAAAGGCGCGGGAAACATGAACGACATGATTCGTCAGGCGCAGAAAATGCAGGAGCAGATGGGCGTGAAGCAAGCCGAGCTCGCCGAGCGCGAGTGGACTACGACTGCGGGCGGCGGCATGATTGAGCTTGTCATGACGGGCGCGCATGAGCTTAAATCTGTGAAAATCAAGCCCGAGCTGATTGACCCCGAGGCGCCCGAGGATTTGGAAGATATGATTATCGCGGGCGTGAACGCGATTATTAAGCTGGTCGACGACGACAGCGCGGCGGAGATGGAGAAGATTTCGGGGGGACTTAATATTCCGGGGATGATGTAGGGGAAACAAGCGGACACGATAAATCGTGTCCCTACAATTCCGACAATTCCTGCGCAAATTCGCACCCAAGCTTGAATCCGTTCTTAAATCCTGCAATTGCACAAAGCGTAGCGTACTGCGAATACGCGCACTAATAATCACTGAACAGTCGCTTTTCCTTACCTTTAAGCATTTTACAAAGTTTATTTTCAGCGTTGCTGATTGTGTTTGCGCAATCGCTTTCTATAAGCAAAGCCGCAGAATAAGTAAAAAATAATTCTTCAAGAATAGAATCCATGGCAGATAATCCTTTCGTGATGATTTCTATATAAACATTATATCACGCTATAATAAGCGTGTCAAGAGGTATTTATGTTTAATTTTGCAGAACACTTAAAATTAATAAGAAAATCAAAAGGATTAACTCAAAGTAAAGTCGCACGTGGGATTGATATTTCAGAACGTATTTATCAAGGTTACGAGAGCGGCGAGGGAAAGCCGTCCTTTGATAACATTATCGCCCTTGCGGATTTTTTTGATATTACTACTGATTATTTATTAGGACGAGAGGACTTAAAAAATGGCTGAATACACCCCCCTGCCTTTAATTTTAGCCGCCGAGCAGTTTGCGAGGCTGCCCGGAATCGGCATGAAAACCGCACAGCGGCTTGCTTACCATGTACTTAATATGCAAAGCGCGGACGTTGAGCATTTTGCGAATACGCTGATTTCCGCGCGCGAATCAGTGCGCTGTTGCAATGTCTGTCAGAATTTCACCGAGAAAGAAACCTGCGTGCTTTGCACTGACGAGCGGCGCGCGCGCGCAGTGATTTGCGTGGTGGAATCGCCGCGCGATGTTACTGCAATTGAGCGGGCGGGCGGTTTCGACGGGAGCTATCACGTTCTGCACGGCTTGCTGTCGCCGATGGACGGCACGGGTCCCGAGCAAATTCGCATGAAAGAGCTGATGACGCGGCTTTCGGGCGATGTCAGCGAGGTGATTATGGCGACGAATCCTACGGTTGAGGGCGAGGCGACCGCGAGCTACATAAGCAGGCTGATTAAGCCGATGGGGATTAAGGTTTCGCGCTTGGCTTACGGGTTGCCGGTGGGAGCGAGCTTGGAGTTTGCGGACGATGTGACATTAGTGCGGGCGATGGAGAATAGGAATTTGATATAGCGCGAGAAATTGAGATAAATATAACCCCTCACAAACACAGTGTTTATGAGGGGTTTGATTCTTGCGGGAGGCGGATTTGAACCACCGACCTTCGGGTTATGAGTGAGAATTCGCTCGATTTTTATTGTTTTATAATGTCGCTTAATGCTTGTGATTATGCGGTTTTATGCGATTTGTTGTTTTGTAGTGTTTTATGATATTTTTGTGTTTTTTGGGGCAGGTGTGAGCAAATTGTGAGCAGGATTATTAACTATATATTTTTATGAATTCTCTTCGGAATCATTAATATCGTACTCTAAGCGCACTCGCTTTTCGATATCCTCTGCACTCGGCAGGGTGTCGGCAAGTTCTTCCGGTACAAAATCCGACAGCTTATATTCACTGACGCCGATGGGCTTATTAATATCCTTCAATGCGTATTCGGCAGTTAGCTTGTCCCGCGTTTTACAAAGTATAATGCCGATTGAAGGATTATCGTTTTCGTGCTTTAAAATATCGTCAATCGCTGACAGGTAAAAATTGAGTTTCCCTGCATATTCCGGCTTAAACGGAGTGTTTTTCAATTCGATAACGACATAGCAGCGGAGCTTTGTGTTGTAGAACAAAAGGTCTATATAATAGTCTTTATTGCTGACCTCAATACGATATTGGTTTCCGTAAAAAGCAAATCCCGTGCCGAGTTCCATGATAGTTTTCGCGATATTCGCTACTAATTCATCCTCGATTTTACGCTCGACAAGCCCCTCGCGTTGTTCCACAAAGTCAAAAACAAAGGGATTCTTTAAGGTATCCATCGCGAGACCGTTTAAAGCCGGAGGTAGCTTTTCGGGATAATTGCTCGCTTTTTCTGCCAATTCCTGCCGAACATACGATTTTGTTTGGACATGATATTCCAGAGACGATAAAGCCCAACCGTTTTCAATAGTTTGCCGCGCATACCATAGATACTCATCAGAAGATTTCGCTTTATCGAAAAGATAAGTGTTATGCGACCAACTCAAATCTGCAGACACTGTCTGCAGATTTACTTCATTAGGCACCAACCCTGCAAATTTCTGCATATATCTTAAATTTCGGACAGAATAACCCTTTGCATTCGGGAAGTCCAGTTTAATGTCCCGAGCAAGATTTTCAATGAATCTGCTACCATGTTTGTTATTCTCTATTATATATTTGCCTATATTCCAATACAAAATTATCTGTTCGCGGTTTGCCCCTAAAACCGCACGATACTGTGCTTCGCGAATTGCAGTTTTGATTTTTTCGAGAATCTCAAAATATTCGTTGTTGTTGATTAACATTGATAACTCCTTTCAAATTCAACGTGGAAATCCATCATCGCTTAAACCATCGAAATATTTTACCGGTTCAAATCCGAAACGTCCATTTTCGCCTCCATATAAAGCTGCGCCTATAATCTCATCAGGTAGTCCGATTGCCTGATAAATAGCGGCTAACACTAATAAATGTAATATATTAGAAAAATATCCATAAATCAAAGGTTGTTTCAAGAGCTTATTTAATAGTAGTTTATCTTTCTTTGTGTTTTTACCTTGAGGCTCGCCATAATGCGTATAATGATTTCTTAATAATGTAATTTCATGGCATAATTTCTTTACTTTCGGCAAATTCGCATTTCCATTATTAGGCAAAAAGCGACCATATGCTGTGAACATTTCAATGTATCTATAATATTGACCACATTTTTCACAGCTTTTACATTTATTTTTGCATTTCTGATTATATCTGCGACTGACTTTCATTACTTCTTTAGGTCTGTTTTTTCTTGAATATGATTCGATAATCCTTGTTAAATCTAAAAATCGGTTTATTTTTGTTGATTTGTTAGCTAATATTTCAAAGTAAACTTCTATTAGTGGTTCGTTTTTAAATTTAAAATCAAGCCATTTGTTATATATTTCTTGAAAATTACCTTCCACAGCTTCATAACAGATACGAAATGGCACATCTGCAGTTTGGTTAAAATATTCAATATCATTGAGAAAAACAACAGAATTATTTATCAGTGGTTTGCCACTTTTATCAGTCCGAATCACACCAAAGACATCTTTAATTTCGCCAAATTTAATATAAAACGTTTCGTTAAAATTCACTCCGTAATCAGCAAAAAGGCATAATAACTGCCGAAAGGTAAACAATTTTTTTAAGGCGGCAGACACCTTTATTTTTCTTTTGAAATTAATTCCAAGCTCGTAATCATGAATATACATATTAGATGAGTTAGTCATGGATTCCAATTTTGATTTTAATCCAAACCATTTTAGAGCAGGGATACTCGTATAGATGTGTTTAGTTTCAATTCCTTCATATGTTGCTGCCCCGATAATTAAAATATCTAAAAATAATAATATTTTACATGTTCCGTCGCTATGCCATAGATTACTACAGATATGGGCGTTTAAAACTGTTACATCTTTGCCGTTAACTCTACCACACAGTATAGGAAGAATAAGGTGTTCTTTTCTAAGTAATTCCATAGCCTGATTATTTTCGGGACGAAGATTAGCCCAAATATTTTTCTTCGGTTTATAAAAATATCCTGTAAAAGATGCTCCATCCTCAGTTTGTAGCGTACACACTTCATAAAGGATTTTATTAACTTCATTCATATTTCGTTTTACTCCCCAAAAAATTCATTTAAGCCCACACATCCGCCAAATTCTCCGCCTGCTTCATCACAAGCTCAATCGCAACAAGCTGTTTATCCGGCGGATATCCATAATTCGTAAGTATCCTGCGAACAAGCACCATAATTTTTGCGCGAACGCTTTCTTTGATTGTCCAGTCTATAGTTGCGCTATTTTTTACCTTTTCGGCGATTTCGCGGGCGATTTTACGAAGCTGTTCATCACCCAAGACCTTTACTGCGCTGTCATTCGTTTCAAGCGCATCATAAAACGCAAGCTCGTCTTCGGATAAACCCATGTCTTCGCCGCGTTTGTCGGCGGCGTTAATTTCACGGGCAACACGAATCAGCTCATCAATGATTTCCGCAGTGGTTAATAAATTGTTCTGGTAACGTTTAATGGCGTTATCAAGCATTTCCATAAGTGACCTTGACTTTGTAAGGTTATGCTTGGAGCGCAGTTTTATTTCATCATTTAAAAGCTTTTTCAATAACTCAATTGCAACATTCTTGAACTTCATACCTTCGATTTCCTTGAGAAATTCCTCTGAGAGAATCGAAATGTCGGGTTTTTCTATTCCTGCTGCATCGAATATGTCAATCACTTGGTCGGAAGCAATCGCAGAATCAACAATATTGCGAATCACCGAATCATAATTGCTGCCTTCGTTGCTTCTTCCTGTTCCAAATTTAGTAAGTCGGGATTTTACCGCCTGAAAGAAAGCGATTTCCTCTGCGTTTTCAAAAGTAGCGGGGGCAGGCTTCGCAAGAGCGTAGGCTTGTCCGAGCAACGTTACTTCTTGTAAAAAACGAGATTTTCCGTCTTTTATATTCAATATGAAATCTTCCGCTTGAAGAATGAAGGATAGCTTATTTTTGATTTCGGAAGAGAAAAACTCCGAATAATTAAAGCCATACAGAATATCTCTGACCACTTCAAGTTTTTCGAGCATAATTTCAATCGCTTTTTGGTGTGTTTCTGCCGGAACACCTTTGCCGCCGCTCTCTGCATAGAATCCGAGTGCTTTCTTTAGATTCGTTGCAATCCCTATGTAATCCACAATTACGCCGCCGGGCTTGTCCTTGAAAACACGGTTGACGCGTGCAATCGCCTGCATGAGATTGTGGTCTTTCATCGGTTTATCAACATACATTGTGTTGAGGCAGGGTGCATCAAAGCCTGTCAGCCACATATCGCGGACAATAACGATTTTCAATGGGTCGTTTTCATCTTTCAAGCGTAAGGCTAATGCTTTCCTCTGTGCTTTCGTAGTATGATGCTTTTGAATTGCCGCGCCGTCAGAACTGCTTGAAGTCATAACAACCTTGATTGCGCCTTTATCCAAATCGCCGCTGTGCCAATCGGGGCGCAGCTTTATAATTTCATCGTAAAGCATAGCGGCAATCCGTCGGCTCATGGCGACAACCATCGCTTTACCCTCAAAGACCTTCTGCCGCTCTTCAAAATGGACAACTATGTCATTGGCAAGAGTTTTAATGCGTTCGTCGCTACCGACAATTGCTTCTAACTTTGCCCATTTTATTTTTGCGGGATTTGCTTCATCGGCTTCGCCTGTTTCGTCTAATTCCGTGTCGAACTGCTCTACAAGCTGTTTGCCTTCTTCGGTCAGATTAATCTTTGCGAGACGGCTTTCATAAAAAATACGAACTGTCACCTTATCCTCGACAGCTTGTGAAATATCGTATATGTCGATATAATCTCCGAAGACAGCGGGGGTGTTTGCGTCCTGCTTTTCAACAGGTGTTCCCGTGAAGCCGATAAACGTAGCATTCGGTAATGCGTCACGAATATATTTAGCAAAACCGTAGGCGATTCGTTTCCCGATTACTTGCTTGTTTTCATCTTTTACATCGCGGATTTTTGCGTCGAAGCCATATTGCGTGCGGTGAGCCTCATCAGCAATAACTATAATATTGTCTCGTGCCGAAAGTAACTCATAAACCGATTTATTGTCATCGGGAATAAATTTTTGTATTGTCGAAAATACAATTCCGCCGGAAGCCACTTTAAGTAGTTCCTTTAAGTTCTCACAGGAATCTGCCTGCTTCGGCGGCTGACGTAAAAGCTCGCTGTTCTCTGCAAATGTATCGAAAAGCTGGTTGTCAAGGTCGTTGCGGTCATTTATAACAAGAATAGTAGGATTATTCAACTTATGAACTATTTTCCCTGCGAAGAACACCATCGACAGCGATTTTCCTGCGCCCTGCGTATGCCAAATTACCCCCGCCTTCTTGGTGCCGCCGAACTGCGCCGCCTCAGCGGTGCTTGCAACGGCTTTATTCACAGCATAATACTGATGATATGCCGCGATTTTCTTCACGGTTTCAACCTTAATTATTTTCGTAACCCTGTCCTCTGTGCTTGACTTCTCAAAAGTTATGAAGCTCCGGATATAATCAATCAGTGTCGCAGGGTTGCAAAGCCCGTGAATAAGCGTTGACAGCTCGTCCGTGAATTTACACACCTCGCTCACACCGTCCTTGGTTTTCCATGCGCTGTAACGCGAATACGAAGCCGTCAGCGACCCTGCCTTAGCCTCCAAGCCATCGGAAATTATACATATTTCGTTATATGTAAACAATGCCAGAATCGCCACTTTGTAGGTTTGAAGCTGTTCATAAGCCTTGAAGCAGGTCGCGTTCTCGGAAGCGGGATTTTTCAACTCGAATATAACTAATGGAATACCATTAATAAATAACAGCATATCGGGGCGTTTATTGGAATTATTCTGCACAATCGTATATTGATTTACAACCAAAAATTCATTATTTCCGACATTTTCAAAATCAATCACCCGCACATAATCGCCGACAATGTCGCCATTTCTGCGGTATTCCACAGGAACACCGTTCACGAGCATTTTATGAAATTCCTCATTGTCTGCAATCAAATTTGAGGTTGCAATGCGCGAAAGCCGCCTGACTGCACCATCAATCGCATCAGCGGGAATATTAGGATTAAACCTTGAAAGCGCGTCTTTCAATCTTCGCATTAATAGCACATCACTATAGCTTTGCCGCTCAGAGCTCATAGAATCAGGCGCAAGGTCAACACCGGATATATAAGTATATCCGAGGGATTCAAGCTCCTCGATAGCCATAATTTCAATTGATGATTCGCAGAGTTTAGGCATGGATTTTAACCTCCCCGGAAATTAATTTCGGCAGCAGCGTATCCCGCAGTTTTTGCAAGGTTTGGATTTGTGCGTTGTTATGTTCAATTTTTTTAAAATATATAGCTACTTTATCATGAAATCTTTCAAATAACATATTTGATGCGAAAATGGTTTGATTCTTCAAATCTGTTTGTGTAATAAGGGGTTGAGTGCTTCCTACATTGAGAGATTCATAATCTAAAGATTGTAAAAGAAAATACAATGCGTATTTATACAGGTTTTTCATCGGTTTAATAATTAAAGCATTATCAGAAATCCAAACCTTGCTGTTTATAAGAAATATTTTTCCGTGTGTTCCGACACGTCCTGTCAAAATAACCTCTTCATCAAGTAAATATTCATCAGTACGCCCAATTTTGCCATTTGCACCCATGACAGGGTATTTTCCACAATCATTATATTTATCTTTATTTAATCCTTTTCCTGTTGAAACCATTGCTAAATTACCAAGTTCTATTTCTTCGTTTATGCCATTATCCACAAACCACTGCCTAAAATACGTCTGCGCCAGTGCTTCGAGCGTGATGTTCTGGCGCGTGAGCAGGTCGATTTTGTCGTCGAGGGAGGAGAGGATTTCGGCGATGTCACGTTGCTCGTTGAATAAAGGAATATTTATGCTTAACGGGTGGATATGATTTCTATTTAATGTGGGAACTGCACTTCCAGCGTTAAATTGTGTAAAATCAAGATTTTTTAATAAGTAGTAAATATATTTTGGGTTAGAAGTTTTGAAATCCTTCACATATAAAACTGTATTATGAGCCCAACAATCGCAATCATAAAAGAAAGCGTTTCCAATACTACCGCTTCTTCCAATAGTTACACAAGGGCGGTTTGTGGTTTTAGAGCTGTGATACCCAATAATACCGTTTGAGCCCGCAACAGGTATATCACCGTTTTTCATCTGTGCATAAGTTAAATCATGTCCCCTTTGAAGAGTTATCACGTCTCCAAGGGTGCATTTTTTCCACTCACTCATCGTATATTCACCTGCCGTCTATTCTTTCTAACGTCAATAAACCATGTTAATAAATCTGCCCAGAAATTAAACTTATCTATATCTTCCTTTGAAGTACAGGCTAACGTTACAATGTTTTTAAGTATTTCAATGGCTTTTTTTATATCTTCGTCGCTCGGGTTGAAATTCGTTCCCATAAAACCGCGCTTTATACCTTTATAGAAATCTATAATGAAATCCTTTGCATCTTTGCTTAGCGAAACAATAGCTTTTATTTTTTCAATTATTACATCTATATCTTCGATTAATCCTTTTATTGTCATGTCTTTACCTGTGGCTTTTTTATACTCATCTTTCGCCATATCAAATGCAGAGCTTAATGTGAATTTTTCAAAACTCGATTTTTGTTTATAAAACATTTTCATTCACCTCCACTCTTCAATTTCTTCTGCATTTCTTTTAACGTATCCAAGTATGCTTTTTCTACATCGGTCAGGTCATCGGGTAACTGTTTGCGGTAAGCGTCATATTCGTTATGTGCTTTATCGATAGCCGAATCGTGACTGACGCTTCCCGCGCCTTCTAAAATACCCATTCCAAAATCACGCGAGAAATTATCAAGCGTTTTAAGCCAGTCTTTCATATACATAGGCTCTTGGGTTTCGGCTTTCAACTCTGCCATATCAAAAAATGCGTTGACCATTCTGCGAAGCGCGAACAGTTCTTTCTCCGTCATGTAGTTTTTTGCAGTTGTTACTTCGCTTTTTACAGGGCGGTTGCCTTTAAAAACCGTTAAACCCATAAAAGGCAATTCAGAGTTAGCGCGATTGAAAATGATTTCGCTTGCGGTGTGGCCGCTGACGGCATAATGCAGTTTGTTTTGCACAATTCTGAAAAACTCTAAGGTTGCAGGCATGGTTGCATTATAATCAAGACTGGTGGCATATAAATCAAGGATTTGACGGTACATTACCTTTTCGCTTGCACGAATATCACGAATACGCTCCAACAGGTCTTTCCAATACAGTCCGCCACCCATGTTTTTTAGAAAATCATCGTTCATGGAATAACCTTTTTGCAAGTATTCATGTAAAATCGCGGTCGCCCATTGCCGGAATTGTGTACCCTGCGGGGATTTAACGCGATAACCTACCGCAATAATAACATCGAGGTTATAAAATGTAACCGGTTTATCAGAATTTGCAATTTGCAAATTTTGCAAATTGCTTTTTTTGTCCAGTTCGCCTTCTTTAAAAATATTATTTATATGCCGAGAAATAACGCTAATGTCACGCCCGAATAGCTGTGCGATTTGTGCTTGATTAAGCCAAAGGGTTTCATTTTCCATGCGGACATCAATTTTTGTCAAACCGTCTGCGGTTTTATATATGATAATTTCTGATTCATTATTCATTCGCCGTAACCTCCACCTTCGCAAGATTCCTGCGAATCCGCTCGTCAAGCTTAACGCTCTCCGTCATCTGCGCTTCAAGCTCGGCGGTGAGCGTTTTTACACGCTCGGCGAAGTCAAAATCGTCCTCGTCATCGGGTAAGCCGATATAACGTCCCGGAGTTAATACATAATCAAGCGCGGCGACCTCGGATACAAGCGCAGACTTACAGAAGCCGGGAATATCCTCGTAGCCGCTCTCAGCTTTCCAGTTGCGATATGTGTCGGCTATGACGCCAATATCGTTATAATCAGGGTTTTCTCTGCCATTAGTTAACTCACGGGTTCGGCGGTTAATCAGCGTCCCCATGTTCCGTGCATCAATGAACAGGATTTTATTGCGGCGCGGGTGGTTTGGGTTCATTTCCTTCTCGCGTGAAAGAAACCAAAGGCAGGCAGGGATTTGCGTGTTTAAGAATAATTTAGTAGGTAAATTGACAATACAATCCACAAGCCCTGCCTCAATAAGAGTCTTTCGGATTTTATCTTCACCGCTTGTTTTAGAAGAAAGCGAGCCTTTTGCTAAGACAAAGCCCGCAACGCCTTTTGGGTTCAAATGATAGACAAAGTGCTGAATCCATGCGTAATTGGCGTTTCCCGGCGGCGGAGGTGTTTCCTTGCTGTACTTCCAGCGTCCGTCAGTGCGGAGCAAATCGCCGCTCCAGTCGCTGTCATTGAAAGGCGGATTGGCAATAACGAAATCTGCTTTCAAATCGGGATGCGCGTCATTAAGGAACGAGCCTTCATTATTCCACTTGACATTGGAGCTGTCAATTCCTCGCAGGGCAAGGTTCATTTTACACAAGCGCCATGTAGTCTGGTTGCTTTCCTGTCCGTAGACAGATACAAAGCTTTCAAACAATTTATCTATTTCACGTGCTTTCCCGTCGTAACGGTCAGCGTGAGCGGCAATAAACTTTTCGCTTTGCACAAACATTCCGCCCGAGCCGCAGCAAGGGTCAAGCACGCGCCCCTCATAAGGCTCGAGCATTTCAACAAGTAATTGAACGACACTCTGCGGAGTATAGAATTGTCCGCCCTTTTTACCTTCAGCAAGTGCAAACTGACCGAGAAAGTATTCATAAACCCTGCCGAGCACATCATTAGAACGAGAAACGCTGTCGCCAAGCGCGATAGTGCCTATTATATCAATCAATTCGCCGAGAGATTGCTTATCTAATTTTTCTTTAGCATATTCTTTCGGGAGGACGCCTTTTAATGCGGCGTTATCTTTTTCAATCGCGTCCATGGCATTATCTATATCTTTTCCGATGGCAGCGAATTTTGCACGGTCGCGGAGATAATCCCAGCGCGCCTGCGGCGGCACATAGAAAACATTCTCGGCGCGGTATTCATACGGGTCGTCGGGATTTGCTCCCGCGTAATCGCCCTCGCCCGCCTTGAGTTTATTATATAATTCATAGAAATTATCTGATATGTACTTCAAAAATATAAGTCCGAGTACAATATGCTTGTATTCTGCAGCGTCCATATTTTTGCGAAGCTTATCGGCAGATGCCCATAAAACCTGCTCAATAGGCGGTGGTGTCTTTTCTTTCTTAATTTTCGGCATTTTCTTTCCCCTAATTATATGGTTTTTTAGAATACTACATACTATTTTACAGCATAAGCATAAATATGTCAAGATTTTCCTTTTCGTTCACGCTTATCTCGCGCTCACCGTCCACGCTCCAGTTCATCGCGTCTCTCCGAGACCCTCCTCCCGAAGCGCGAACGCCTCGCGCTCTATTTCTGCCTTACCTCAAAAATCTGTACCGTCATCCTTATATGGTCA
>Ga0123356_10001054_pt1 | contig 30603 bp, 34 predicted proteins | sample TergutEmb28metaG_2_FD_92546 | JGI IMG/M metagenome (GOLD analysis project Ga0123356, IMG submission 92546) | Embiratermes neotenicus P3 segment gut microbial communities from Petit-Saut dam, French Guiana - Emb289 P3 | ecosystem: Host-associated > Arthropoda: Insects > Digestive system > Gut ...
AGGCCAAATACGTGTATTTCTCATCCTCATAGGGCGCATCGCCACCCTTTAGCAGGCGATGCATCCTGCTCCGGGCTACTCTGCAAGAAAAATGGCACCAGTCCGGCGGTCGGTTTGGGCAAAACGGGCGGTCGGTTTGCGGGCAGGGAGCAACAATAAACGCGCCTTCATCGATCAAAACATCACGCAACGCACGCAAATTGCTAAAACCGACCGGTGTTCCCGGCTCTACAAGCAGCAACAGACCGGTCGTCGCCCGCCAAAGGGACAGGGCGACCGCGGGTCTGCGCTCCTCGGCGATCTCGTTGAGCACATAGGCGGCGATGACAACGTCCCCGCTCTGTGATTCGATTCCCTGACATAAATCGCAATCAAGCCACTGTGCCGACTGAAGCGCCACAGAGGCTCCATTTGTTTTCATCAATTGCTCGCCTAAGGTGCGCATGGCCGGCTCCCGCTCCAGGCAGGTGATCTCACGAAGATCCAGCAGCGCGTCGGCAGCCCAACTGGCCGCGCCCGTGCCCGCACCCGCATCCAAAAGCTTCACGGGCCGGTCTATTTCCATTGATGCGAGGGATTCACACAGCGCCGAATAAACGGCAGCATAGGTGGCGGGCATGCGCGCTGCCGCATAAGCCAGCGCCTGCTCGGCGTCTGTCGCTAAGGGTGTGCCATCGCCACGCTGGGCGCGGTACCGCTCACTTAGGGCCTGGGCAACAACTGCAAGGCGTTGAGCGGGCATGCCGTCCAACGCCGATTCCAAGGCCAACCGAAGGGCTTCCGGTAGTTCCATATTGCTCTTATTCCTCAGTTTTTTGGGGTTTGTTATAGCGCAGTACAGTGCGCCGCGCCGCCTCCCGCCTGCGATCCTCGGGGATGGCCGCGTAGTGCTTGCGTGTGGTGTTGACGTCGGCATGGCCCAGCACATCGGCCACCAGGTAGATGTCCCCGGTTTCGCGGTACAGATTGGTACCAAAGGTGCTTCGCAACTTATGGGGGCTGATTTTGCGCTTGAGGGGCGCGGCGATTTGTGCGTACTTGCGCACCAGGTTTTCCACCGCGCGCTGGGTGATCCGCCTGCGCTGCAACGAAAGGAAAAAAGCGCGCTCGTGGCCGGGCAGGGCTTCGATCTCCAACCGCTCCTTTAGATACCCCTTGAGCGCATCCGCCACCTCATCGGGCATGTAGAGGATGGTTTCGTCGCCGCCCTTGCGGGTGATCAAAAAAGCGTTTTGGTCAAAATCAAAGTCGTCGATATCCAAACCCACGCATTCGCTCACACGGATGCCGGTGCCCAAGAACAGGGTGAGCATGGCCAAGTCCCGGGTGCGGGTTAATTCATGATACTTTTGCTGCCGTTGCGATAGGGCCTCGCCGCTTTCCACGGCATCAAGCAAGCGCGCGACTTCGTCGATCTCCAGGCGGATGATGGCCTTGTTGCGGCGCTTGGGCAGGGGCACCAGTTCCGCCACATTGCCGGGCACGCGCCCGCCTGCGTACATATACTTATAAAAGGAGCGCAGGCTGGACAGCTTGCGCATTTTGCCCAGCTCTTTGTTTTCGATTTCCCAGGAAATAACTTCGCCATCCGGCTGGGTGTGGTTCCTGTAGTACAAAGTTAAGAAGCCGGTGTAGCGTTCGATATCCAGCTTGGTGACGCGGGCGATGTCGGCGTCTTCTAATTCGGGAGGTGTCTTGCTGGCAAAGGCGCGTACTTCATCGCAGAGATAGTGAAAGAAGATACGCAAATCATAGGCGTAGGCCAAGCGGGTGAGTATGCTGGTTTGCGGCTCGATGGCCACAAAAAAGTCTGTGCAGGCCAAGGGCAGCTCACGCTGAATTTGGCGCAGGAGTTCGGTGCGGTGGATGGAGAGGTTATCTTTGTGTGTTTTCATGTTGATGTTATTTCGCCGTGGAGGAGGGGATTCCTGCGTGGGCGAGGAGGTTTGCTGGCGCTAAACCGAGCCCAAAAGCATCGAAGGCGACACTTCTGCGGTTCAGTGCAGCTAAACCCTTGCTCGGCGGTGGAGAATATCGCATATAAACTTGACTTTTCATTGCTTTTGCAATACAAAAAGGGAACAACCGTTCTGTGACGGGCGCAATTGCGATGCATCACGGATCATTTGCCCGCTTTTTACATAGCATATCATTAGAAAGGCAGAACGAGGGGGAAGAATGAAGCAATTTCTTAATAAATCTATTACTTTTCCAGCAAGGCACTGGAAAATTCGTAGAAAAGATGGTATAATGCGAACAAGGTGCATGCCCGCGGATATTCATTCATTTTGTTTGCATTTGGGGCGCATCGACCGGGAGAGGAGGGGGAATGTGTACGAGGTATCGCATGTTGTAAACAGCATCTTAAATCATGGGCTAGCACGCGGAAGGCGGATTACCCCCAAGCAGTTGCACAAATTACTCTATTTTCATTATAAGGATTATCTGCAGAAGACAGATGAACCGTTGTTTTATGGGCAGTTTCAGCCTGCTATTACAGGGCCGGTTTCTCTCAAAGTCGTCAAAGAGTATAAGAGATTCAATGAAAACGACTACATCACACGTTTTTGTCCTGATTCGAATGGAAAAGAGTATTATATTCCAATGAACGACGATTCTGATCCGGTATTCAATAGCACCTTGTCAGATACCTGGGAGAAATACTCGAAATTTACAGGAGATTTCCTTTCTGACCTAACGCATACCCCTGGTAGTGCCTGGGATAAAGCGAGAAAAGCCAATTTACCATTTCTAAAAGATGAGGACATCAAGGCTGAACCTGATTTATTAAAGTAAAGCATGGAGGGTTCTACCAATGACAAAACCACCAGGAAGAGCGATGCCGACGCCGGTGACAGATGAACAGGAGCATGCGTTAGGGGGGCCTTCCAAAGCACCGTCATTTGCACACAGTTTTGCAGCATGGGCCGTTGTCGTTTGTGTAGTTTTTTTAGTGGCCATGTGGGTTCTTGAGTTTTTTGTCGTTCCACAAAAACATGATGGAATCCTCGATTCTTTTGTCCCTGAATTATTGAAGGTGGTTGCTACAACTTCACTCGGATTCGTTTTAGCAACAAACATAACAACAATCAATTGGAGAAGATAGAAAGGGATGGGGACGCCGCTTTTGTATGCCCAATCCAGCTCGTCATTATTCGTTAAAGATGTCTTTCGCGAATAGTTCGGAAATGAATAGGTAAACCTATTCCGCCGTCTCCCCACCCTTTTTCGTCGCATGCTGCTTAATCTGCCCGGTGGCCAGCTTGTCGCAGCGGTTGTTCCATTCGTTGTCCGCATGGCCGCGTACCTTTACGAAGCGCATGTCGTGGGGTTTCATCAGCGACAGCAACGACCGCCACAAATCCTGATTTTCCACCGGCTCTTTTTTGGAGGTCTTCCAGCCATTGCGTTGCCAGTTGTCCAGCCAGCCCTGCAGCGAAGCGTTCACCAGGTACGCGCTATCAGAATACACGGTGACCTTGCAGGCCTGTTTTAGCAGCCCAAGGGCTTGGATCACCGCAAAAACCTCCATGCGGTTATTGGTGGTTTCGGGCATGTACCCGGATATCTCTTTGAGATGCTCGCCGTACATCAGCACCGCCGCCCATCCTCCCGGCCCCGGATTGCCGGAGCATGCCCCATCTGTGTAGATTATAACTTCTTTCATTACTTCTTTCATTTCAACCTCATTTATTTTGTGAGGATACCCGTTGCGTTTTGTGATACGCGGCGCTTACCGCATCCAGCATGGCGGCGCGAACGCCTGATTTTTCCAGCTCGATCATACCCTTGATGGTGGTGCCGCCCGGCGAACAAACCGCGTCTTTTAGTTCGGCAGGATGTTGGCTGCTGTCCAGCACCATTTTGCCCGCCCCCACCATGGTCTGTGCCGCCGCTCGATAGGCTACATCCCTCGGCAGGCCAAGCATCACGCCGGCATCGCCCAGCGCTTCGATCACATGATACAAAAACGCCGGCCCGCAGCCGCTAATGCAGGTGGCCGCGTTAAAAAGAGAATCCTGTAATAGCAGCACATCCCCCACGCAGGCAAACAAAGCCTGGGCGTAGGCAAACTCTTCGTTGTTTAGCGTGTGGGTTGCGCCTAAAAGGGTCATCCCCTCGCCCAATATGGCCGGTGTGTTGGGCATCACGCGCAGCATGTGTGCGCCGGGAGATATCTCGGCCTGCAGCATATCCAGCGTCCAGCCGGTTACGATGGATAGCAACGGCTTTTTGCCCAAAGCTTCGCGGATTTCCCGCAGCACACCCGCGCAGTAAATGGGCTTTACGGCCAGCACCACCACATCGGCCTCCTGCACCAGCGAGACATTGTTTGGGCAGGCCCGCAAACCCAGTTCCGTTGCCAGGCGCTGGGTTAATTTGGGCAGCGCGTCGCTGATGTACAAAGACCCAGGCTCCACAAAACCTTGCGCCAGCAAACGGCGAAAGATGGCCTGGGCCATGTTGCCCGCGCCGATAAAGCCGATCTTTTTTGTCAAGACTCCCACTTCCCCATTCTTGTTTTATGCCAATGATTGATGCGCCTCTTCCACTACGCGGGCGATTTTCTCTTCACAAAATTGTTCGTTACCGGGCATCAAATCCATCAAAAATTCCACATTCCCCTCCGGGCCCTTTACCGGCGAAAAATCCAACGCCCGGCAGAACCAGCCCAAGGCATCTGCGCCTTGTACGATCTGGGCGATCACATCCCGATGGGTGGCGGGATCACGCACCACGCCCTTTTTGCCCACCCGTTCCCGCCCGGCTTCGAACTGGGGTTTGATGAGCGAGATGCAACGCCCTTCCTGCCCCAAGATGGCGAATAGCGCGGGGAATATCTTCAGGATCGAGATAAAGGATACGTCCATCACGGCCAGCGTTGGTAGTTCCGGAATAAAGTGTTCTGCCGTAAGATAACGTGCGTTGGTGCGCTCCATCACGGTAACCCGCGGATCGTTGCGCAGTTTCCATTCTAGCTGGCCGTAACCTACATCCACCGCGTATACCCTGCGGGCGCCGGCCCGCAACAGCACATCGGTAAAACCGCCGGAGGATGCACCCACGTCCACCGCCACCACGCCTTGTACGTCTACAGAAAACACACGCAAGGCTTTTGCCAATTTAAGTGCGCCGCGGCTCACATAAGGATGTTCCGCGCCGCGCACGATCACCTGATCTTCCGGGGTGATCTGCTGGGAGGCCTTTGTCGCTTTTTGCTCCCCCACGTACACCACACCGGACAGGATCAGGGCCTGGGCTTTCTCTCTGCTCTCCGCTAGGCCGCGGGCCACAAGCTCGGTATCCAGGCGTTGTTTAGCCATGCTTTTTCAGAGCCTCTTCCACACGCAATGCCACACCTTCGGCGGTAAGCCCGCATAGCTCCAACAGGCGGTTCACCGCGCCGTGTGGCACATAATCGTCTTGAATGCCCAGCATGGCAATGGGCGCGGGTTGTCCGTTGGCCACACAAAAACCGGCCACCGCCTCCCCAAAACCACCCAGCAGCGCGTGCTCCTCCAAAGTAACGATGAGCACACACCGGGCCGCCAAATCCGCCAGCATCTTTTGATCCAAGGGTTTGATGGTAGAAGCATTGATCACTTGAGCACGTATGCCACGGGCGGCCAGCAACTCCGCGCCATCCAATGCCACGCGCACCATGTGGCCAAAGGCAAGCAGCGCCACCTGTGCTACCTGTGCATCTGCCGGGCTGGCCAGCACTTCCCAAACGCCGGGCTCAAAATTGCCATAGGGATGGGTGGCGGACATGTCCGCACCGTCCCGCGCATAGCGGATTGCGCAGGGCTCGTCCAGGCGCAGCGTATGATCCATCATGGCGGCCAGTTCCTGTGTGTCACGGGGCGCAAAGATGGACAAGCCGGGGATGTGCCGCAAAAAGGCGATGTCAAATACACCGTGATGGGTGGGGCCGTCGTCGCCCACCAACCCGGCGCGATCCACCAGCAGGCATACGGGCAGGCCTTGCAGGCACATGTCGTGGAGCACCTGATCGTATCCCCGTTGCAAAAAGGTGGAATACACCGCAAAATAGGGGCGCATCCCCCCCGCCGCCATGCCGGCCGCCAAGGTTACGGCATGCTGTTCTGCAATGCCTACATCAAAGCAACGTTTGGGGAACGCTGTTTCAAAGGGCAAAAGCCCGGTGCCCAGGCGCATGGCAGCGGTGATGGCCACAACCCGCTCGTCTTGCTGTGCCAAACGCACCAGCGCTTCGGCCGCCACCGCACCAAAGGATGGCACCTGGCTGGTGTAGCGCGCCTTGCCGTTTTCCACCAGGAAGGGCGCTACGCCGTGAAAGTTTTCCGGCTTGCGTTCGGCCCGGGCGTATCCCCGTCCCTTTTGGGTTACGGCATGGATAAGCACGGGCACATCGTCGATGCCCTTGGCCTCTTCCAATACGCGGATCAGCATGGGCAAGTCGTGCCCGTCCACCGGCCCCAGATAATAAAAACCCAACGATTCAAAAAATTCGCCGCCCACCAAAAAGTTCTTTAGATCGTTCTTAAAAGACTTCACCCAGGCAACCAGACGCTTGCCCACCACCGGCACACGCACCAAGCCACCGTGTATCACCCGCTTGGTGCCGCGCCACCGTTCGCTGGAGCGTAGCCGCGTAAGATGCTTGGACAGGGCGCCCACATTGCGGGCGATGGACATCTCGTTATCGTTTAGGATCACAATAAACGGGGTGTCTATGGTTTTGCCTTCGGTTTTGCTGCCCGCATCGTTCATGGCTTCGTAGCTCATACCGCCGCCCAGCGCCCCATCCCCCACCAAAGCCACCACATGGTGGGATTGCCCCAAGAAGCTTCGCGCCCGGGCCAGCCCCAACGCGGCGGATATGGCCGTGGAAGCGTGGCCTGCACCAAAGGCGTCGTGGGGGCTCTCCTTCCGGTTGGGGAAGCCGCTGATGCCCCCAAAGTCGCGCAGCGTATGGAAGGTTTGGCGGCGGCCGGTAAGGATTTTGTGGGTATAGGCCTGGTGGCCTACATCAAACACCAGCTTATCTGTTGGCGTATCAAACACACAGTGCATGGCCAGTATCAATTCCACCGTGCCCAAATTGGGCGCCAGATGCCCGCCGTGGACCGCCACGGTGTCGATCAGCAGTTGGCGGATTTCCCCCGCCAATTCCGTCAGCTGATCGATGGAAAGGGCACGGATGTCCTTGGGTTGGTTGATGGTATCCAATAAACGCATGTGCTCACCCCAAAACTACGCCTACGAGCAAACCCAGCAAGGCTCCGGCGATTACTTGGACAGGCGTATGGCCTATCAGTTCCTTTAGTTTCTCTTCGTCCAAACCTTTTCCCTGGTGGATCATATCGTCGATGATGCGGTTGAGGGCCGCGGCCTGCTTGCCTGCCGCCCTGCGCACCCCGGCGGCATCGATCATCACCACCATGGTGATACAGGCCGACAGGGCAAATACCGTGCCGCCAAACCCTTCCCGGAACCCAATGGCCATGGTGACCGCACACAAAAAGGCCGAGTGGGAGCTGGGCATGCCACCCAGCCCAAACATGCGGGAAAGATCCAGCTTGCGGTTGAGCAAGGAGTGGAGCAGCACCTTGATTCCCTGGGCACAGAACCAACCCCAGAAGCCCACCCACAGGATGGGGTTTTGTAGCAGTTCGGCGATCTGATTCATTCTTTGCTCCTATTTTGCATCTAGGCTTTGCGTGATGTAAGGCGATCCCCTATACCCAGCAGCTCTTTTGCCGCATCACCGAAACATTCAAGGGCTCCAAACGCTTCCCGCCGCAAATCGGCCACCTTTTGCCGGGCGGTTTCTACCCCTAGCAGGGCGGGCCAAGTCAGCTTGCCAAGCTTGGCGTCCGCGCCGGTGGCCTTGCCCATTGCAAGCGCATCGCCTTCCAAGTCCAGCAGGTCGTCCACGATTTGGAAGGCCAAACCCACGTTGCGCCCATACACCTCCAGGGCAGACAGCTGCTTGCTTTCCGCACCGCATAACAGTCCGCCTGCCACCACCGGCGCAATAAACAATCGGGCTGTTTTGTGCAGGTGGATGTAGGATAACAACGATTCGTCGCCGCCCATACCTTCGCTGCTTAAGTCCAAACACTGGCCACCGATCATGCCTGTGACCCCGGCCCGCCGGGCGATTGCTTCGATGGCAGCCACATGCCTTTGCAAACGCTCCGGGTACCGCAACGCGTTGCACAGCATACCTTCGAACGCGCTGTTCAGCAAACCATCCCCCGCCAATATGGCGATGCCTTCGCCATACACCTTGTGGTTGGTGGGCCGCCCGCGCCGGAAGTCGTCGTTGTCCATGGCGGGCAGGTCGTCGTGGATCAGCGAATAGGTGTGGATCATTTCCAGGGCACAGGCCATGGCCAGGGCCTCTTGCAAATCGCCGCCCAGCATTTCCACCGTGCGCAGCAGCAATGCGGGTCTGAGCCGTTTGCCCCCGGCCAGCAGCGAGTAGCGCATGGCCTCTGCTAATAGAGCCGGTGGGTGGCCGTGGGCATACGGAGCGGCCGCTTCGGGCACTGCTGCATTTAGGCCCTCTTCGATCAAGGCAAGCAGCGCTTCATGGGTAACAAAAGTTTTATTTGTCATTCGTCCTCCAAAGCAAAGGCGATGTGTTCGGGTTCGCTCTCAAAGGGAACTGGTTTTGCCTCGCCATCTTTGAATGCCAACATCTCGATGCGCTTTTCGCCATCCTTAAGTTGGGCTTCCAAACGGGCGTGCAGGGCAACGCCGCCTTCGTAGGCGGCCAGGGTCTCTTCTAAAGAGAGCTCCCCTTCTTCCATGCGTAACACCAGCGCTTCTAGCTGGGCGATGCCTTCTTCATAGCTAAGTTGTTTGGACAAATGGTTCACTCTCCTTTTTTGTCGGTATGCACGGCTTCTGCTGTTGCGTCTATGCGGCCGTCGCGCATCTGTACGGAAAAACGCTGCCCCACTTGTAGTGTCCGCGCCGAGAGAATGGGCACGCCATCCGCAATCACATAGGCGAATCCCCTGGCCAATGTGGCGGAAGGGCTCAACGCCCGCAGCCGCTCACCCAGGGAACCCAAGCGGGCGGCCATGGCCTGCAACTCTCCTTCGGCCAACCAGCCAAAACGTTGTTTGATGTGTTGCAAGCGTTGCTTCTCCCCCTGCAATGCGCGGGCAGGGTGGCGGTTTTGCAACCGGCTTTGCAGTCGCTCCAGCCTGGCAGAAGCCGCAAACAAACGCTGCTGGGCCGCAATGCGCAGCCGCCTTTGCTGGGTTTCCAGCCCGTAGAGCAGCCCTTCAATCTCTTGCACCACATGTTCGGCGGCAGCCGAGGGTGTGGCGGCGCGCAGATCGCTCACAAAATCGGCGATGGTAAAGTCGGTCTCGTGCCCCACGGCGGATACCACCGGCACCGGGCAGGCCGCAATGGCCCGGGCCACGATCTCTTCGTTAAAGGCCCAAAGCTCCTCCATGGAGCCGCCGCCCCGGCCTACGATGAGCACATCCACCTCGGGGATGGCCCCAAGGGTTTGGATGCCCTGGGCGATCTCCCCGGCAGCCCCCTCCCCCTGGACCTGGGCCGGATAAAGCAACAGGCACGCCTGGGGATTGCGGCGGGTGGCCACGTGTACGATGTCCCGCACCGCCGCGCCGGTAGGCGAAGTCACCACCCCTATGGTACGTGGCAACAGGGGCAGGGGCCGCTTCCGTGCGGCGTCGAACAGTCCTTCGGCTTCCAGCTTGCGCTTGAGGGCCTCAAAACGCAAGTAGAGCTGGCCAACGCCGTCTTCCCGCATGGTATCGGCATAAAATTGGTACTGGCCGTCCCTGGCATACAGGCCCACCTGCCCGCCCAGCACCACCCGCAAACCGTCCATGGGCCGCAAACGCAAATCATCGGCGCTGGAGCGGAACATGACGCAGGCGATGCGCGCCTCCTCGTCCTTCAAAGAAAAGTACAGATGCCCCGAGGTATGCCGCTTGAAGTTGCTGATCTCGCCCCGGAGTTTTACCCGTTTGAGCATGGGATCCGCGGCCAGGCTGCGGCGCACGTATTCGTTGAGCTGCCCTACGGACAGCACCCATTCTTCCATAAAGAAAAAGTTCTCCTTTAAGCTCTGGATTGCTTCGCTACGCTCGCAATGACGGTGTTAAGCGTTGTCATTGCGAGGAGCACAGCGACGAAGCAATCCATCTCTCCGCAGCATCCAGCGTGTTGCTCAACAACATGGCCACAGTCATCCTGCCCACGCCGCCGGGCACCGGGGTGATGGCTCCCGCCACCGATTGCGCTGCGGCGAAGTCCACATCGCCTACAACTTTGCCGTCCACCCGGTTGATGCCCACATCGATTACCGTGGCGCCCGGCTTGATCATATCGACAGTAATAAAGCGCGCCTTGCCGATGGCGGCGACCAGGATATCGGCCCGGCGGCAGTGATCGGCCAGATTTTGCGTGCGGGAGTGGCAGATGGTTACCGTGGCGTTGGCCTGCATCAGCAGCACGGCCATGGGTTTGCCTACGGTGTTGGAGCGGCCTACCACCACCGCCTCCTTACCGGATACGGGTATGTTGTAATGATCCAACAGCGCCATGCAGCCCTTGGGCGTGCAGGATACAGGAGCGGGCAGGCCGTTCATCAAGCGGCCTACGTTAGCGGGATGGAAGCCGTCCACATCCTTGGTGGGATCGATAAGGGCCAGGATGGGGCCCTCTTGCAGGGGCGCAGGCAATGGAAACTGTACCAGGATGCCATGCACCGACGGATCGGCATTTAGCTCGCGCACCTGATCTTCTAAGATTTGCTGGGTTGTGTCGCCAGGCATACGAATCACTGTGGAGTCCATGCCGATCCGGTCGCAGGCCCGTTGTTTGTTGCGCACATAAATGGCGCTGGCCTCATCTTCGCCCACCAGCACCACCGCCAGGTGCGGCGCCACGCCCTGGGCTTTGAGCAACTCGGTGCGCGCTTGTAGCTTGTCCAGCACAAGGGCGGATACCAGTTTGCCATCCATCAGTTCAGCCATTGGATCGCCTGCTTTCATTGATATTTTTTGTATATTGCGCCAGTCCGGCCAGCGCCACGCCTACTGCATTGTCCCCCGCCAGTTCTGGTTGAGCGAAATGTAATATCGCAGGGGTTTTATTTCGCTTTTGAAGTTGTTCCCTAAGTAAAACAGAAGAAGCCACGCCCCCGGCTAATAGGATATCGGCAATACCGGTGTGTTGTACGCCCCACTCGATCATCCTGGCCACCGTACGTGCCAGCAACGCGTAGACTTCGGCGGCGATGTCTTCCGGCCGCATTTCGCCTGATGTTATCCAGCGCATGATCTGTGCTTCCGCGCCGGAAAAGTGGCAGTTTTCGGCCTCCATACTCACACCCAGGCGCTGATGGGCCTCTCCTTGGCGGGCGAGCCTTTCGAGTGCTGGCCCACAGGGGAAAGGTAAACCCAGCGCCACCCCGGCGCGATCCACCAGTTGACCGGCGCTGATATCGGCGGTTCCGGCCAGGCATTGCACCGTATCCCCTTGCTTTTGCAGCAATTCCGTGGTGCCGCCGGATAGGTGCAGCGCCAGAAAATCGTGATCCATGGTCAACTCTGTTCCCACTAGAGCGGCATAGAGATGCCCAGTTTGGTGATCGGTACAAAAAAACCGAACATCCAACGCAGCCGCCAGCGACCTCCCCTGGCTCTCCCCCACACAAAACACCGGCATGTAGGAGTCATCCACATCCCGGGGCCGGGCGGATGCGCAAACCGCTTGAATCTCTAGATTAGGAACCACATCTCGCAATTCCAACATCAGGGCGGGCAGGGCGCGGACATGGAAAAAACCGGCCTGCGATTGCTGCAAGCCGCGCGAATTGGCCGGAACATCCAATGGTTTTCTGCAGGAGGCCAGGATCGTGCCTCCCAAACCCACCGCGGCCACGGAGGTAGTGTAGCAGCTGGTGTCAAACCCCAGCACGATGTTTGTCATCTTGCCTGATCCCGAAGCATATTGCCCAGGATGCCGTTGACAAAAGCGCCGGATTCCTCGGTGGAAAAAGTGCGGGTCAGCTCCACTGCTTCGTTGATGGACACGGCCGGTGGCACATCTGGCCGGTTGGCCAGTTCGTAGGCGGACAGGCGCATGATAGCCAAATCCACCTTTGCCATGCGCGCTACCGTCCAATCCCGCGCGTATGTGCCGATTTTTTCATCCAACTCGGCCCGTTGGCTCCACACACCCTCCAGAATGTCGGTGATGTACAGCCTGTCTTCGGCAGTTAGCTCGTCGGGTGCGATCAAGCCTTCGAGGGTGCGCTCATCTCCCTCTCCGCCCGCCATACGCGCGAAAATCAGTTGCATTGCCGCCGCACGGGCGGTGGATCGGGCCATTCTATTGCCTCCCAGCAAAAAAACGATTGACGATGCGGCGGATAAATTCGCCCTTTTCTTTTACGCCTCCCCAAAAACAGCCCACCAGGCAACAAACCACCACCAGCAGCGTTTTCCAGAAACCGATCAACAGCAATAGCAGCGCGATGACCAAACCAAGGCCAGCAAAAAAGGCCGCTGCCTGGGGGGTACCGGGTTCGGTGAGTTTGCGAACGTGTTCACGAAAATCCTTCATGGCTTATTCTCCTTTCTGTGCGTCGTCTGTATCATCGTTGGCTAACACGCCGGGCTCCCGCTCCAGCAGCCAGTCAGGCATGGGTTCAGGCGGCAACGGCTCTGGTTCTGGATCAAGTTCTGGCTCCAACGCTTTTATTACTTCTTTTTCTATTTCTGGTTGTTCTTCCAGCTTGGGCAGTTGCGGCTGCTCGGTGTCCGGTATGGCGTAGGGCGAATCCGTTCCGGGCTCAAGCGGCACTGTGGCCTCCACGGTTACGAGCACCTCGTCTACATCCACGCCGGAGCAGGCCTCTACATACTGCTTGATCTGCTTTTGCAGCGCGCAGATGGCCAGCGGTATATTGATATCTGATTGTAGCGTAACCCGCAACTCCACACGCACCGTGTCCTCGTTGCTGTAGATGGCTGAGGATACGATGGCCAGCTCCGGGTGCTGGGAGGTGCATTTTTCTACCAGGTTTTCCAGCGCCTTTACAGCGATTTTGAGCACGCCGTGCTCGGTGCGCTGCAGGGCAAAGGTGCTAAAGCGGCCCTTGCGCCGGGGGAGTATGATCCAGAACACAAACCCGGCCAGCACGATCAATGCCGCCGCCACAACACACAGGATCACCCGCCAAACCCGGTTGGAGGCCAGCAGGCCAATCTGCTCGATTAGCAGGCTGGCTGGCAGAAAACCGATCACCATGCCCAGCAGCATGGCGGAGATGCCCAACAGCATCAGCGCGCACAGTACGATCAGCAGGCGATCCCAAAAAGCGTGTTTCATGGGCAATTCGACTCCTTTAAGTTACAGAAAAGCACAAAAGTAAAGCCCTTCGCCATTGTGCGCTGCATTACATTGGGGGTGATTCATCGGGGTCGTCCACCTTGGGCAGGCGGCTTTTTTTGCTTTTTTTTCCGCTTTTGGGTTTTGGATCGGGTTGCGGCTCGAGTAATTCAGCCGGTTCCGAATCTTCTAACAGCGCTTCTGTCGTTACTTCTGTCGCTTCCGTTGCTTCCAAAATCACTTCGGGGGTTACTTCAGCAACGGAAGGATCAACTTCTTCTTTTTCCTCTATCGTCTTTTCTTCTATTGCCTGTTCTTCGAATGCTTTTTCTTCTTTGGCCTTTTGCTCTTTTTTCGCTTTGGCGCTTTCCGCTTTTTTTTGCTTGGGGGCAGGTTCGCTTACACCCTCTTGCAATACGCCGCCAAAGCGTGGGCTGTCTTGCATGGACTGCAAACGGGCCACTTCCTGGCTTTGCTCCAGCTCCTTGTTTTCCTTCTCGAAGCTTACGCCCAGCACATGCACGTCCACTTTTAGCACGTGCAGGCCCGTCATGGTTTCGATGGACTTGCGGATGTTCTCTTGCACGTCGCGGCCTACGATCTGAATCGGCATGCCATAGTCTACGATGACGGAAACATCCACCGCAACTTCTTCGGCGCCTACTTCGACCCGCACCCCCCGGGAGAGGTTTTTGGGTTTGCCGCTAAACAGTTCGGAAATAGAGGCCGCTCCCGCCATGCTAGAAATTCCTTCCACTTCGGTGGTGGCCACGCCCACAATGGTGGCAATCACCTCGGTGGCATATGTAATGGTGCCTTTTTCTTCAAACAGATCCTTGTTTGGATCCACGTTCATAGGCAAATCTTGGCTCATGGGCAAGCACCTCCTTGGAATATTCTTTAGTATACCAGATTCCCGGCTTCTTGACAAATCTTCCTGATATTTTGTTTGGGCTATTTTTGTTTGGGCGAAGACAGGGGGCAAGGAATTTAATCCAAGTTTTCATCCTTAACCCCTACCTCCCTTGTTAAAGGGAGGGGGACCGCCGCAGCGGTGGAGGGATTCTGTTTGGGCTATTTTGTAGGTATGATTTTTATGTTGCGAGCCTCCTCGCCGGTTTCGCGCATCGTAAGCTCCATGATCTGTACGGCTTCCGCCTCGGTAAGGACTTCCCGCTTGATCACCACGCTTACCGATCCGGGCCGGGAAGACACCAGGGCGTCTTCAAACCCTCTGGCTTTGAGCAGGCCTTCCAGGGTGGATTCCTGCTCCATGCTGCGCACCAGGGCCAGCTTTTGCGCCCGAGCTTCCTCGGCGGAGTTGCCGGCGCCGCCCGGATCGCCGATCATCTCGTCCAACATCCGAATCTCTTGGGCGCGGGAGGAGCTTCGTTGCTCACGGAAGTCAGCAAAGGAATGTGCAACAAAATCCGGCGCTTTGGTAGGTTCCGGCTCGGGCGCGGAACCAAAGATGCGCAGTACCGGCAAATCGGTTTCCGGCGGGGCGCTGTTGGCGCTCATTTGATAATTGGCATAGCTGGACACCACCAGCAGCCCCAGCAGGGTAAACAGCACGGTGGTGCGGCGGCTAAGCCCTTTTTTTATGCTTTTGTTTACGTTTTGTTTGATGCGTTCCATTTCACAATGCCTCCCTATCCCCTAATCCCTATCCCCTAACCCCTACTCCCGTTGTTTCGGCAGTACCTCCACCGCCGATGCGGGAAGGCCCAACAGCGTCTGTACCGCGCGGGAGAGGTTGAGCCGCACCTGCAGATTCGAAGCCCCCTCCGCCACCACGATCACACCGCTTGGCTTTTCTTCGGCCTTGGTTGGCGTTATCGCCCCAAATGAACCGGCGGGCTGCAGGATGACGTCCTGGGTGGTGTGTACGATCACCTCTACCTGCCCCGCCCCGTCTATCGCAGAAAGCACGTGGGCCAGCCGCTTTTCCAAGTCGGTTTGCCCGCCTTGGATGAGCGGTATGGAATCGCCGCCTTGCAACAGCAAGCTCCCTGCCACACCCACTAGTATCATCAGCACGATCCACTCCACGTGGCGCACGCCCTTGCCCTTTTTCCACAATTTTCGAAGATTCAAGGCGTAAAATCCCCTTCCTTTTGTATCCATACCGATTCTACGGGAAGGCCGAGCATATCAGCTACACCGGTGCGAATGTTGACATCTGTCGCTTCAGTGATGATGGATGGGGCGGACGCGCCCAGTTGTGCTCCCGCTGCCACACTGTCCGCATCCTCGCGCAGGATCACGGCAACGGCCCGGTGCCCGGCATCCCAGGCGATGGCCACAGCCGGGTCAACCATGCCCAGAGTACGGGCCTTTTCCAGGATCAGCCTTTCCGCCTGCCTGCGGTAGGCGGCCAGCGCTTCTTCCGCGCCCGCGTCCGCCGGCAATGCCCGGATCTCGCCCACCAACTGGGTCCACTCCTGTGTTGTGGTGTCCGGCAGGCTTTGGCCTAGAAAAACAAACACCTGTGACACCATGATATGTAGCACCAGCATGCCGCATGCCAGCCGTGCGTACTTGCGCATGGCGCCGGCGGGCATCAGCAGGTCGGCCAGCAGCGCGGCGGTTACCAGCGCGCTTAGTTTTTGCACAAAATCGAACAAAGCTTGCATGGCTTTCCCCTTTACCGGAGCATTACGGTTAGGTTGCCGACGGCCAGCAGCTGCGCGATCAACAAAAAGAACATGGCCCCCACGCACAACAGCGTGATAAAAATCAGTACCAATATATTCGAAAAATCCGATATGCAGGCCACCAGGTTTGGGTCGGCCACCGGCTCCAGCACCGCAGCGCATAACCGGTATACCAATACGGCGGCCAGCAAATTCATCAGGGGCGCGGCCAATGAAATGGCCAACGCCAGCATACCTGTGATACCTAGGGCGTTTTTGACCAGCAATGAGCTGCCTACCAAGGCGTCCACCGTGTCGGCAAACATGCCGCCTACGATCGGTACAAAATTGTCGATGGCGTACTTGGCGGTGCGGATGGCCACGCCGTCTACCGCCGCCGCCCCCATCCCTTGCACGGCCATCACGCCAATAAACACCGTAAAGCATACCCCCAGCGTCCAACTGGCGGCGGTGCGTAACAACCCGGCCAGGCGGCCCAGATGCATGTGCTCGGACAGATGGTCCAGTACCGTCACTGCCGCCGAACACAAGGCCAAATTGAGCGTCACCTCCCGCACCAGGGTGGTCATGGCCCCGCTGGCGGCGATCACCGCTGGTTGCAATAGGGCCGATGAAGCGCTGCCCCCTACGGCAGCCAGCAAAGTAAGCAGCAGTGGGAAAAGTGCCTGCATGCCCCGGTGCAGGGCATCCATGGTTTGGCGGGCTGCCCCGATATGGGATGCCAAACTGCGCACCAGAGGCAAGCATACCAGCGCAAAACATGCATAGTGGCAAATATGTGCCACGGCTTCGGACTCAAAGGAGGCACGCATGCGGGTGAGCACACTGCCCAACACCGCGGGCACCAACACGGCGATGGCCAGGGCGATGTGGTTTTGCATGGCGTGCAGCAATAACGATAGCAGCCGGTTCCATAGAGCGCCCGCGTCCACCGCCGCCTGCCCCCTGGCGAATCCATCCACAAGCTGGCGTGCGTTCCAACCGTTGTTGGGGCCCAGCAAATCTTCTATGGAGCGATCTAGCACCGAAAAATCCACACCGCCGAGCACCTTGCCCAATCCTTCGAACAGGGAGTTGCCTTCGGCTAATGCACTACGGGCGCAGGCTAAAACAAAACCAAATACAAGCAACGCCGCAAATCTCTTGTAGGGGGCGATGCCCTCATCGCCCCGTGATTCGCCCAAAACTAGCGCCGTTTTATCGCAATGTGGCGGGGCGATGTGGGCATCGCCCCCTACAGAAGTTCGTGCACAAAAAGCCATCATCGCAAAATTCCCACAATCAAATCCACCAACGAGGCCACGATAGGCGCCGCCATCGCCAGGATGATCAGCTTGCCGCCCAGCTCCACCTTGGCGGCGATGCCGCCCGCCCCCGCGTCCCGGCAAATCTGCGATCCAAACTCGGCCAGGTATGCCACGCCAATTACACGAATCATGGTGGATAGGTAACCCGCCGATAGCTGCGCCCGTTCCGACAGATTGCCCATCACCTCCATCACCCCGGAAAGTTTGCCCACAACCGCCAGTGTGATCAGGCCACCAGTAACAAGGGTTGCGGCCAGTGCCATCTCCGGCCGCAGATCCCGAAGGATCAGCACGATCACCGCGCCTATCACACCGACGCCTACGATTTGAAGCACTTCCATGCGTTTTTCTCCCACTAGAGTAGTTCGTTAATAAAACTGAAAAATGCTGCGCACGCTGTTCAAAAGCTGCGCGATTAAGCCGGTGACCATCACCAGGGCAATCACCAGCCCGGCCAGGGAGATGATCATGGCCATGTCTTCATGGCCGGTTCGTTTTAGCACCTGGTGAAGCACCGCCGTCAACAAGCCCACGCCGGCCACCTGGAGCAGTAAATCGATGTTCATGGGCAAACCTCCCAAATTTAAATCAGCAGCAAAAACAACGCCAGCCCACCAAGCATACCCAGGGCTTGGGCGACTTTTTGCGTATCCGCCAGTTTGGGGCGAAGGCTCTCGTGCTGGGCTTGCAATTGCTTGTACACCTCGTCCAGCAGGGCCTGCTGTTCATCCCTGGGCGTTTTGCCCAATCCCTCGCGCAGTGGCTCCAGCAGGCGCAAGTCATCTTCTTGCAGGGAGTGCAGCGCGGGATGGGTGTGGGCAGTGTGTTCGAAGGCTTCACGCCATGTGTCTGGCAAAGAAACACCGGGTTCTTCCGCCAGCTTTTTGCCCATGCCACCATAAAACGCCGCCCAAGCCCGCCCTTCTGCCGATTCACCTGCGGGCAGCTCTTGCAGCACATGGGCCAGCACCTGGCCGCCCACGCATACGCCCAGGCGGATCGACTGAACGGCCTGGGCGCCCGCCCGCAATGTTCGAAGCCGCCGCGCTGCCGCGCCGGACACGGCGAATCCCAGCCCACAGCAGCCCAGGGAAGCCAGCAACGCCATCATCCAGTGCATATGTGAACCCCTCTTGCATCCCATACGCCATTCATGCTTGCGTTAGCACCCAAACGAACGAACTGCGCAAATACTTTCGCATCCAGCAGCGGGCCCATGACGGGCCGCGTAAACAACCCTTCAAGACTGTCCGCGTGGGCAGTGGCGATCACCGGCACGCCACACAGCGCCGATTCCAGCAGAGCTTCAGCATCCTCCATCCGCCCAACTTCGTCCACAGCCAGCCATTGGGGAGCCATGGCCCGCAGCAGCACCATCAAACCCACCGCCTTGGGGCAGGCATCCAAAACATCTGTGCGCTGGCCCACATCCATTTGAATGTCGCCCTGGGCACATCCGGCGATCTCGGATCGTTCGTCCACCACCCCTACCCGCTGCCCATATCGATCCGAAAGCAAACGAATAGCGTCCCGCAGCAGGGTGGTCTTGCCCAGGCCGGGCGCAGAAAACAACAGAGTACTGCGGGGCGGCTCATCTCGGGGCATCAGCAGGGGCATCAGCCAATCGGCCACGCCGGGCACAGGCCGGGCGATACGCAGGCACAACGATTGAATTTCCCCCATACCGGTCATTTTTCCGCCCTCGGTTTTTGCCCGCCCGCACAACCCTACCCGATGCCCGCCTCGCAGCGTTAGGTAGCCCAGGCGTACGTCCTCTTGATGGGCATAGGCCGAATGATCCAAAAAGCTTTGGGCGATTTGGTTGATGTCTTCGCTGGACGGTATCCATGGGATCGAGGGCAGGGCCTCCGTGCCGGGCGCGCTCACCCATTCAATGGGGCGTTTGGCCCGCAAGCGGATTTCCCGGAGCGTATCGGTCTGATCCTGATCTAGAGAGCGTAAGGTTTCTCCAATTGGCGGAGGCAAATACGGCAACAGATGGGTTCTCCAAGGCAAATGATCCCCTCCTCCACTCAAAGGATCGTATGCACGTCCATCCGGCAATATGACGTAACCTATTCAAACAGAATCAGCCCCAAGGCGTCGTACACCTTTTGATCCACCCTGCCTTCCCACTCCATGCCCTTTTCCGTTAAAAAACCTTGCAGCGCCGTAACTGTGCCCGCGCCGAATATGCCGTCTAGACTGCCCCCATAAAAACCCAAAGCCAATAACTTACGCTGCACGGCGCGCACCTGTGACCCCCTATCCAAGGGCCGCAATTCCAACAGATGGGTACCCAGCTCGCCGTAGGGGCCATGCTCTACGATCACTGGGGTGCCGTTGGGGACCAAGGCATAAAGGGTCTCCGCGTCGCGGGAGTACATACGAAAGCAGCCGTGGGAGGCGTGGCTGCCGATGGAGCCCGGTTTGTTGGTGCCGTGGATGCCGTAGCTGCCCCAAGGCACGTTTAACCCCAAAAAGCGGGTGCCAAAGCCGCCTCCCTCGGGCTTAAAGCGATGGATGATACGAAACACACCGATGGGTGAAGGTGTGTCCGCAGCTCCCGCCGCGATAGGAAAGCGCCGCACCTCTTTGCCGTTTTCGTACAGGATGAGGGACATGCGCAGGGTGTCTATATAGATGAGTTTGGTGGGGGTTTCCGCTGCAGTAAACAGCATAAACACCGCGCTGATGATGGCGGCGATACAAAGGATGGCCAGCGCCCTGCGCATGCGGATTCCCCTCCCCTGCGATCGATTGCTCTCGTTGGGCATAGATTTGTGGAGTGTATGCAACAAAAGCCGCCCTGACCACTGGAACTGGTTCGGGCGGCGCAACGATCATTCCATCATCGAAAAATCACATGCTCATGGTCACAATACAATCATACACATCCCCAAAATCAGATGCGATCATGTCTTGCAAAACATGCTCTCTATGCAAATGCTCCCCCAGCAAAACGCCACGTTCACAAAACCGCTTCCAACTAGGTAAAAGCACATCTGTATACGTGCCTCGCTGCAACTCATAGCAGGTTTGCAGTGCGATTTGCACGGTTTCTAGTTCCTCAAAGGGCCCGCTTACCGTTATCCTTTTGTTCTTTATGTAATCAATGCTTTCGTTAAGCGCCGTAGCCCCGGCCCAACTGTCCCTGGCGGCAAACTTTGCATTTCGGATGCTCCCCATGACAATGGCGCCAAAACAAAGAGGGCAAGGCTCCATTGTGGAATAAAGGGTGAAGGTTCTGATGTGATTTCGGATGTTTGGGTCGGTGATTTCGCTTAATTCCAAAATGGCATTGATTTCTGCGTGGGCAAGCTGATGTTTTTTTAGGATGCCGCCGCCATTTGTGTATACTTGATTTTGACCGGTGGTCACCAAATTCCCTTCTGCATCCATTATCGCGGCACCAATGGGGATGGTATTGTTTTTGTACGCTTCCCACGCCTCTTGAACCGCAATCTGAAAGCCTTTTTCTACATCATGCCACAATGAGTTCATTCCTCCCTTCTATCCCTCTTAGCCTAGCTTCCTTGTGTTGACAGTGCAAATGCCCAAAGCGTATAATGTATGTGGGAGTGATACCAAATGAAGATAAAATACGGAAAGAAAGCACTCAGGTTTCTTTCAAAAGTAGAAGCTTCACTTGTCCAAAACGTTAGAAAAGCGATAAACGGTTTGACTGAAACGCCTCCGAAGGGTGATATTAAGCCTTTGGAAGGATTTAAGGATGGACGAAAGCGATTAAGGCTTGGGAAGTATCGGATTATTTTTCGCTATGACGATGTTGCAAATGGCGAGAAAGCAATAACAGTGCTTTTTATCATGAACATAGGTTCGCGCGGCGATATTTACAAGGAGGGCTAATTATGTCGGCCAAAGCGTTACAAATAGCAGGAATGATGGATATGCTGCCCGAAGCTGAACAGGATTTGGCGTTTGAGCTGATGAAGCGCTTGGTTTTAGCATGGGATCCCGATTTCACCAAACTCACGCCATCCGAAAGAAAAGAGTTAGAAGAAGCAGAAAACGATGAGTATATCGACGGGGATACGATTGATTGGAGCAACCTTGAAAAATATACGGTTTAGTTCTTGTCAGAAGCAATAAGAACCACCTCAATCCCCTCCACCGCCTCCGCAATCAACCCCTCTATATCCAGCACCTGCTCCAACTCCGCCACCACATCCAATTTGGGCCGCAACACCGGATGCCGTGGCGTAAAAATCGTGCAGCAATCTTCATAGGGCAGCGTGGAGATCGCATACGTGCCGATTTCCTCGGCGCGCTGTACGATCTCTTGCTTATCAAAGCCAATCAGAGGGCGGAACACCGGCATGCCGGACACGGCGTCGGTGCAGGCAAGGGCCTCCATGGTTTGGCTTGCCACCTGGCCGATGCTTTCGCCCGTTACCAGCGCGTGAGCCTTTTCGATCCGGGCCACTCGCTCGGCGATGCGCACCATAAACCGGCGCATGATCAGTGTGGTCATGTTGTCCGGACAGTGCTGGTGGATGTCCATTTGGATGCGGGTAAAGGGCACGATGTGCAGGCGCATGGGGCCGCAATATTCGCCCAGCGCCTTAGCCAAGTCGATCACCTTTTGTTTGGCCCGCTCGCTGGTGTAAGGGAAGGAATGGTAGTGCACACAACACAGTTCCACGCCACGCCGCGCCACCATGTAGCCTGCCACGGGGCTGTCGATGCCGCCGGAGAGCATCAGGCAGACCTTGCCGTTGGTGCCCATGGGCATACCGCCCGCCGCTGGGATACGCTCCACGTACAGGTAAGCCTTGTCTCGTATCTCGATATCCAGCCGGTGCTGAGGCGTATGCACGTCCACGGTGAGCTGCGGCAGCCGCTCTAACAGATAGTGCCCCACTGCGCCGTTGATGGCCGGTGAGTCCATGGGGTATTTTTTGTCGGAACGCCGGGCCATTACTTTAAAAGTGCCGCTCAGCGGGCCCATGAGTTCTGTGGCCTGCTGGCAGATGGCCTCAAAATTGTCTTTTTCCATCTCGATGGCCGGGCTCACCGAGTGTACGCCAAATACCTTTGTGATCCGTGCGGCACACGCTTCTAAATCCCCTTCGGTGTACACAAAGATACGGCTGTCCCCAATCCAGGTTTTTCCGCCAAAGGCTTGGGCTGCCCGCCGTACATCATTTGTAAGCTTGTTGAGAAAATACGGGCGGTTTAAGCCCTTGAGGTGGATTTCGCCAAACCGTACCAGCAGCAACTTGCGCATGTTTTATCTCCTTTTGAATCCTTTGAGCTGGGCATGGGCAGCCAATATGGCATCGGCGGCCAAGCCCATCTCCTCTGATGTGTTGAGGGGCGACAGGCTGATGCGGATCGCCCCTTCCAGCCGGTCGCCTGTGATGCCCATGGCTTCGAGGGCGGGGCCGTGCCGCTGCTTGCGTGCTGAGCATGCCGACCCGGTGGATACATACACGCCCACGGCTTCTAACGCGTGGAGGAGAACCTCGCCCCGCACGCCCGGCAAACTTAGGTTCAGGATGTGGGGCGCGGCCTGTGGCGACTCAGGATCAGGGCCGTTGATCTTGGTTTGAGGCTCCCCGGCCATCACCCGATGGAGGAGCCGCATCTTGTTGGATCGTAGGGTTTGATCCAAATCCGGCATCGCCCTTAGGGTTTCTGCGGCGGTCTGCAAACCCAGGATGCCGGGCACGTTTTCGGTGCCGGATCGTAGGCCGCCTTCCTGGCCGCCGCCCAGCAGCTGGGGATGAAGTTTAATGCCCTTGCGGGCCAGCAGCGCGCCGATTCCCTTGGGGCCGTGGATCTTGTGGCCGCTTATCGTATAAAGATCCACGCCTATCCGCCCCACGGAAAGGGGCGCCCGCAAAAAGCCCTGCACCCCATCTACATGAAGCAACGCGCTGGGGCAGCGTTGGTTTCGCAAAGCTGCCAGCGCTTCGATGGGCTGTACCGCGCCGGTTTCATTGCATACGTGCATGCAGCTAATAAGCGACACACCAGCATCCAACATGGCCGCACACCGCTCTAAGTCCAGCACACCTTGGGCGTCCACGGGAAGCATACGCACCTGATGCCCCAAGCCCTCGGCGGCTCGCATTGGCTCCCGCACCGCCGGATGCTCCACCGCGCTAAAACAACACGTACCCAACAAACGCTGGCGTTCCAGCACACCCAGTATTGCCAGGTTATTGGCCTCGGTTCCGCCGGAGGTAAAGATCACCTCGTATCCCTGGGCGCCTGCGGCTTTGCGCAGCGTTTCCCTGCACGCCTGGAGTTCCCGCTCTACTTTTACCGCAGGCCCATACGCGGCGGAAGGATTAAAGTAGCAGTTTTGCATGGCATCCAACATATGTAACGCGACGACTTCAAACACCGGCGTCGTCGCGCTGTTGTCCAGGTATATGGTTTTTTGCATGGTTTCACCCTTGAAAGGCATGATGCGCGGCATATTGGCGGATCAGCTTGGCCATCTCTTCGGAGGGCTCGATCACGATAACGCGCTTTTTGCCCTCCCTTTCAAAATAAAAATAAAATAGACTCGCTTCCCTGTTGAGGAACCAGTTGTCCTTGCGAATATTGGGCATGGTGATGTACCGCTGAAAGCTGGCATGCTGCACCCAACCGCAGGCCTGTACGTTCCGCACCTTCATGGTGCCCAGCTCTTTGCGTTTTGAATTGCCGTACACCCTGGCAAAATCCATCTCGCCATTGGTGAAGGTATACTCGTATTCCACACGCAGGCGATCCTTGCGCAAAAACAGCAGCACGGCAATGCCGCCGGTGATCAACAGCGCCAGGATGCCAAAAGGGTCAAAATTAAGCGACATCACGGTGCCCTGCAGCAAAATCAGCGCAATTAGGCCAAAGAAGATGATCATGAACCAGCATAGCGCATACAGCATGCTTTGTAATCCTTTTTTGCGCGGAACCACGATTTGCTCCAAAAAATTGTCCATCGGCATATGGTTTTCATTCCTTTCCGGCAACCTGATCGTAGTATAACATGGGAAATGGTTGGTTGTACACTAGAATACGCCGATGTAGGATTCCCTCTCCCCAAAAGGCTCCAGCCAGTCGCGCAAGTCGTCGTTTTCATCCAGAACAATAAACACATCGCTATCATCGAGAATATCCCAGAAATCGTCTTCATCGTTGACCCAGTAGACCACCTGCACATCGGTTGTATCCAGGGAATAGCGCGCATAAAAGGCCACATACTCGGGGGCCAGCCATGTTGGGGAGATATAGAGGGTGTACGCGTGGGCGGTTGGATCCTCTATGTCCTGCACGGATTGATCCAATCTATCGATATAAGGCATGCTCTGGACGGTATACGGCTCGAGTTTTGTGTACAGCTTGCCTTCCATCACCGGAAAGCTCAGCGTAAAAATCAAAAGGAGAGCAAGGGCGTACTCGAATGTTTTTGCCCGCTTCCAAGAGAAAAGGATCGCGGCCGTTGCAACACCCACAAGGTACTGGATTATCGTGCCGTGATAACGATTATAAGAGGCAAGCCGCATCGCTTCTTCCATGGTCATCGAATACAGGTACGCAAGCAAAACGCCTGCCTGATAAACAACATATAAAACATTCCCCAAAATGAAAAGAGCTACAAAAATCTTAGGCCGCTGTTTTAGCGAACCCAGCACACACAAAAGAAGCACCATATTCCATGCGATATATAGCTGAAGGCCACGCTCCTTTGGATCAGTCGCCTTGCGTAAAAAACCTTGAATGATGTCGTCGGTTCCCAATTCTTCTTTTTCTAGATAGGTTTGTTCATACCGCTCAAAATCGATGGCATGCATGCCGGTGTTGTTATCAAAATTCAGGTGCACATGGTTGTGCCACAATAGCAGCATCAAAATGGGCACAGCAATGCCTGCCACTGCCAGACCCAACCGTTGCATACCTTTTGCCCGGATTGCAAGGATAAGCAACAAAACCGCATTCACCGCAAAGAAAAAGATGCCGGTGTTTTTGACAAGCAACGTAAGGACCATCAACGGAATAGAAAGCAGCGCCGCCCTTTTGATGTCGTTTCTGTATCCTATCAGGATCACTGTATTTGCCAAGGCAACCAGCGGCAGCAGCGTATCCACAACCAACGTGTTGAGCGGCATCTCAAGGGTTAGCAGAAAAACAGAGGCCACCAGGATCACGACAATAGATATGCCATACAGTACCTTCCGGCGCGTTTGAATCAGCGAAAAAAGCGTGAGCAAGCAACTAAAAATCAGCATGCCCTGGGCAAATAGCATCTTTCCTTCAACTATATTCAGATCGAATCCATATCCAAGTATCCGAATGATATAGTAAATAAACAGGGCGCTGCCGGGGGGATACGATTGAAAGGTGATTAGAGGGGTCATGGAATCAGGCAGCCTGCCCTCTTTGGCTATTTGTTTTACAATAAGGGCCCAATGGGAAAAATCATCGTTTCTTGTCAAGCGGGCATGTTGGTATGTAAAAAACAGCAAGGCACACGCCACCACAAAGATCGCCATGCCCGGTGTAAAGAGCTTTTTTAGATCGGCCAGCGTGATGCGATTTATGCATAGAATCCATAGCAAGCACAGTGTGCCCAGCCCGGTAATCAGCAGAATCGTGTAGCTAAGTACATGCAGCAGCCCGCCGATATACATCAACAGCGTAATGCCCGAAAAGATTGTGACGGGAATAAACTCACTTTTGATTTGGAATTTTTTAAGCAACAGCATCGTATACCCAAACATAGTCGAAGCAAAAAAAGCGTATCGCAACGCTGCAGGTAACGACATGTATAGGCCATCGAACATTTGCCTCACCTCATCATTCGCATTTTTGTGATTTTATTGTACAACAACAATCTTTTTTTTTCAAGATAACGATTTTCTCTATACGATTAGCAGCATAATATGTTATACTATGATTGGTATCTTTTGAATTAGAGCCAGACTGGAGGGAACCCCATGAAATGCCCCAAATGCGGAAAGTGGAATCAAGCGGCGTTCCCGCGCTGTTATCGCTGCGGCACAGAGTTACCAAAGGCGGATCCAGATGCTTTTTTGCCGAGCACCTCTTGGCACGAAGATATGCACAAGGCCGAACCTTCCGAAACGTATATTGACTTTGGCAACGATCCCCACGCCCGCATCCTGCCCAGCCAGGAAGCCAAGCAGGACATCCTGGGCCGGGAAATCGAAGGGTTAAAGCAGCGCAGGGAGCGCGGCGCGTTTCAGTTGGCAAGCTTGCGCCAGCAAGCACGCCAAATGAAGGAATCCACCACGAAGGCGGCCGCTGTAAAACCTGCCGGGGAACCTGCCGATCCTTACGAAACACTGCTGGCCGCCCGGACCATCGACGATCTGGACGAGGATGCCCGGGTTCCCGAGCGAAAGCCCCGCCAAGGGGATCAGTCTGCAACGCCCCGGCGCATCCGCCGTTCCCGGGTGGGGCGCGTGCCACCCACGCTGGTTCTCCAACCCATCGAGATGCCTTCGGTGAGCGCCGCCGCCAGCGATTGGCGCGGGCATACCGCCGCCGCGTGGAAAACCCAGGGCGAGTTTTTCTTTACGGAAGATACAAACGCGCCGGTATTGTACGATGGGTATCTTCCCTCCCCCGCCGACAAACGGCTAGGCAGCCGGGGCATGGATTTGGATCCCCTGAGCATTGAGCAGGAGAAGGACGAGTGGTCGGCCTCGCGCCGGGGGGCCATATCCACCACTTTTGCCAAGGGGAAACATCAAACCGGCGTGGCCCAAAGCACGCCCAGGCACAAGCCTCGTACGCGCCGCCGCCACCAAAACGTGATGCTGGTGCAGTGGGTAGCTATCCTATCCTTTGCAGCGGTTGCGGTTGCCGCGGTGATACTGGGCATGCCCCGCCTGCTTTCCATGTTTTCGCCAGAAACAAGCCAGGCGGAAAGCAAGGCCCGTGTTGAGCAGAGCCTATTTGAAAATCAATTCCGCGCGCATACCATTTGGGTCCCTGGCATAGATGGCACCACGATCTGGATTGAGGAACTGGGGGATAGCAAGGCCGTGATCGGCGGCACCGCCGAGTTTCAGATACCCGATTATTTGTGGTACGAAAACGAAGAGGACATCCCCAAAGCAACACTGGAGGACAGGGAGTCCATGCCGGTTACCTTAACGCCCTCTGTGGTCTATGGCTCCGGTGCGCGGGAGGCCCTGCCCCTGATCCATTACGATATCGAGGTGCCCTTATCCCAAGTAACGCTGATCCGCCCTGCTTCAGAGAGAGCCGAGGTCTCCACCTCCATCTTTGATATTCGCATACAGGTGGAGCGGGGAAGCCATGTAGTGATTGCTGGCGACGACGTTACCGACCAGGTGGACGCCAATGGGCGTGTAAGCAAAAGCGTACCCGTACCCGTGGGCACAAACTGGGTGCATATTGAGGTGCGCACCCCGCGTCGTATGTTAAATAAAATTGAGCTCGAGCTTTGGCGTGCCCCCCAGTCCGTTCCGCTGGAGATGGCCCCGGATACTCTAAGCGAAACCGAAGGTATCTCCGACGAGGACTTGATTGAAGACAGCCAGGAGAGGCAAGCGGCGCTGCAAGCGATTTGGGATCAAGACAAGAGGCCTGTTAAGAAACCACAAATGAAGCTGTTTGCCCGCTCCATACCGGGCGCCGATATCCGGATCCTTTCGCCTCATTTAGAAGGCAGCCTGGATCTAAGCAGCTTGGACACAGACGGCACCTTCTCCTTTGTTGCCACCTTCCCCAAGATCGGCGACAACGAGGTGCAAATCCAAGCCCGGCACGACGGCAGGGAGGCTGTCCTTACCCATGTGGTGTACTACGTGCCGCCGGAAGACATTTATTCTCGCCGCGCCTGGGCTTTTGAGCGCAGCGACTATGTGGATTTGGTGAACAACATTGAGCGGCGCAAAGGCCAGGTGTACGTGTGCAAGGGCATCATCAAAGAGATCATCAGCGAGCGCCCCCAGCTGGCGATTATGGACACCGGCTTAAACGAAACCGAGCAGTTGGTGCTGATTGAAAACAACAGCAAAACAACCTGGGTGGAGGGCAGATATTACCGTGTATTTGGCGATGCCTTTGACCTATACAATGTGATGCCCTGGCTTATTGTGCGGTATACGTATCCGTATTAATGAGGGTGCTATCAAATCCCTTGAATTGCATTTTGCAACTGGATTTCAATATATTCATGTAATAACCGGTTTGCTCTTAGGTTTGCATAATTGCTCATCAATGCTTGCGAAGGAACGTATCCGTCTGCAAGGCGGTTTTTCAATTCAACTAAATATTGCTCTTCCTCTTTGCAAAATTGAAGCAAGTTACTGTGGAAGCTTTCGTAATCAGAGGGGATGTCACCGTAATTGACTATTATATCTATATTTTCTATTTGAGTTTCGATATATTGAAATACAGCTGCTACCTTTTCTTCCGAAAAAGCATTTTGCGGGTCTCTATTCACTTCAGCCATCCAAAAAGAAATTTCCATCGAAGAACCATGGATAACATTGTACGCAGCATCTAAATAGTCAGTTTTATTCGGTGGTGAGCCTATAAGCAAACCGATGACAACTAAAACAACAATAAATAAGCTTATTTTGATAATTCTACTTTTAAAATTCACTTCAACTTTCTCTTTTATGCATGCTATGTATTTAAATAGTTTGTATTTTAATGCAATGAATCGTTTTTCTTTTTTTGCTGCTTTTTTTACTTTTACTGCGGGGCATCTGATTAACGATTTTTTTACCCATTGAACAGCACCAACTATGTTTCTAAGGCGAAAAACTGATATTAACAACCAAATAGCACAAAGTATCAACAACAGGAAGGAGAGCAGCGCCCGAACAAAACAGTGCACATAAAACCCTATTCCCCCCAAAAAGGCAGCTTTTAACCGTAAAAATACCCGTTGGTTATTCTGCGCTGGCTGATAAAGCCCAAATTCGGGCGCGGGGGCAGATTTGGAAGATAAAATGCGTTGTGTTTTAAGATTGGAAATTTCTATTCTTTTTTCAACCCAAGATATCTTTGGTATATTGATTTTTTCAAGAGAAAGCCAGAGCGTAGAAATACCTAACGCCAATAACACGATTGCTATCATCATAAAGTTAAGATTGAAATGCCCCGTATACACACGAAACCCATCCAAAAAGAGGCTTGCATCGTTTTGATAGTACCGATAGGTTTTTTCCACTGCTTTTAGCATCTCATCAAGCGTCTCGTTGATTCGCTGCGCTAGCGATGCAATATTTGAATGGTCAACATTATGCACCGCCTCGTCTACTTCTTCAAGAATCCTCATTTGCTTAAAGGCGGCCTCCGAATACAACCCATAAAACAATACATCGCCTTTGCGGAGCATATTGATATTTACGTGGAAAATTCGATTGTTAACCGCATATAGCGCATTGCTTGCAACTGTATATTCTTTAAGCCAATCTGAATCATTCGCAATTTGCGGGTCGCTCAAAAACTCATCAAATTTTGCTACATAAGCATTATTGACCGGAGTACGGTCGTGGACTAGCGTTGTGATTATCCTGCCGCCTACCGCCGCAGGGATAATCATTAAGGCAATTACAACAAATGCAGTAACACATTTAATAACATCGGTAGCATTATTTGCGTTCCCTTTAATGTGCTTTGCAGATGCGCAATTGGGGCAATATTGGATGTTGTTGAGATATGATCCGCATTGGGGGCAATGTTTCACTTTGTCCAACACGTTCACGTCTAGGTCAAGCCCTTCGCCATCTTCTAAGTTAAATCCGCAAGACGTGCAGAAAGCCTCGTTCTTAATGCTTGGCTTGCCGCAGTCCGGACACAATGGGTGGCCGTCAAATTTATCATTGCAGATTTTATGAAACAAATATCTTCGTTTAACGTAATAAGCCGTAAATATGATTGAGACAATCAGTAGAATAATCCCTGTAAAGATTGCCCTTTGAATCGCGATGTCGCTGAACACGTAGCCTACGAGTTGGCCGACAACAGATAATGAGGTTAATTTGCTTCTTTCGATTATTGCCAAAATCACATTTTGAGCGTCAAACGAAAGGGCGCTTGTCCAGAAAAACAACAGTGTAAAAATCGCTCCGTAAACCCGAAAACGGATCAGCCCCCAAAATCCAACAAGTGCAAGAATCCCGTTGAATACAAACAGCGCTATACCCAAGACGGAAAACGAATTGCTTGCGTTAGACAAGAAAACCAGCGGGATAATAGCAAACAGGATCGCAAAATGGAGCTTCCTGGGCGTA
>Ga0123356_10001055_pt1 | contig 30550 bp, 24 predicted proteins | sample TergutEmb28metaG_2_FD_92546 | JGI IMG/M metagenome (GOLD analysis project Ga0123356, IMG submission 92546) | Embiratermes neotenicus P3 segment gut microbial communities from Petit-Saut dam, French Guiana - Emb289 P3 | ecosystem: Host-associated > Arthropoda: Insects > Digestive system > Gut ...
CATCATTTTCCTTCCCGTTAACCTAGTTTTTTCTTTAACTCAGCAAGAGTTTCCATCGCAGGTTTGAACTTAAAGCCTTCTATCTGCTGAATGAGTTCTTCACTGCCGGAAATCGAACGAAGTTTGTCGATATATGTCAGGCTCTTCGTATTGCCTGCTTTTAATACAGGTTCCAGTTCATCCAGCAGCAATTTAGCCGATGTTGCATCTAACAGCTCTCCTGCCTTAGAAGGCGGCGTTATCTCATTAACCAGGGGTTCAAACTCCGCTATTACTGCATTCAATTCTTTTTCAAGAAGTTTCATTTTTTCTGATGTAATATCGCTTATATTGTCTTTTAATTGATTTTCTATATCTTCGGCTGCTTTTTGCAATTCAGTTTTTTTCAATTGCCCGGCATTACCGCGTAAAGTATGAGCCAGTCTGTGCGCCGTTTTTATATCACTATCACTAATAGCTTTAACAATTTCATCATATTTGTTTTTATTAATTTTAACAAATTGTATTATCAATTGTTTTTGCAATTTTTCATTTGCTGCGTCATCTGAAATGTCAGATGACGAGTTCTCCCGCTGTTCATTTACAACGCTATAATTTTTTGCGGGAATATAAGTTAATAAGCAGCTCCACAATTCCTGCGAAGTAAACGGTTTGCCGAGAGTATCATACATTCCCCGCTGCTTGTATATCTCCATGTCATTGGACATAATATTTGCAGTCAAAGCAACAATAGGCGTTTTAATTCCCAGCTCTGTTATCCTGGACGAAGCTTCCAATCCGTCCATTACAGGCATATGGATGTCCATGAAGATCAAATCAAATGGTTTTTCTCCGGTTTTTATCCGGTTCATAACAATATCAACGCCTTCTTTACCATTGTTTGCCAAAACTGCTTTTATACCTACCCGCCCTAAATGGTCACTAATCACCTGCTGGTTAAGACTGTTATCTTCACAAACGAGAATTTCGCCTTCAAAGTTTGGTTTTTCAATATTGTTGTATACATCTTTTTTAGACGGCGTATCAGCATTATCTTCAATTAAATCGAATGTCAAATTGAAAGTGAATTTGCTGCCGACTCCAACCGTACTTTCAACAATTAGTTTCCCGTTCATCAACTCAATAAAATTCTTGGTGATTGATAATCCTAAACCTGTGCCGCCGAATTTTCTCGTAACAGTATCATCCGCTTGCATGAACGGATCAAATATTTTGCTGATCTGCTCAGGCGTCATGCCGATGCCTGAGTCCTTTATTTCAAAATGCATAGTTACGCTTGATTCATTGGTTTCTTTTATCGAAGCTAAAAGTTTAACCATACCTTTGTTTGTAAATTTAACAGCGTTAGAAAGAAGGTTAAGAAGTATTTGACGCAGCCTTACAGGGTCGCCAAGCAGTTTCTTTTTAATAGAAGGTTCTGCATAACAATAAAGAGCGACTCCCTTTTCATCGGCCTTTGGAGTAATTAAGGCCTGACAATGCGCAAAGATATCAGTTAAATCAAAAGGAATTGATTCAAGCACAATTTTTCCCGATTCAATTTTAGAAATATCCAATATATCATTAATAATATCAAGCAGCCATTTTGCGCTGTTTTGAATTTTATCCAGATACTCCCTTGATTTTTGCGGCATATTGTCATCCTGCGCAAGCTCGGAGAATCCGATGATGCTGTTCATGGGCGTGCGTATCTCATGGCTCATGTTGGCTAAAAAGACAGATTTAGCTGCGTTAGCTGCTTCTATTTCGTCCATCATCTGCTGTAACCGCTGCTCAATTGCCCTGGAAATAAAAAACGCTATTATTAAACAAGCCATAAAAACAAAAAGAGTTATTAACATACCAATTAAAATAAAAAATTGCATTTTTTGGGTATATTCCTGAGTATAATGTCCGACAAAAACCATACCTATAATTTCTTTATCAGCGCCGTATAACGGAACATATAAAGCTAACACATCTCTGCCAAAAAGTTTTATTCTGTCAAAAAACGAATCTCCTGCTAACACTTTTTCACTTACGTATTCCGCAGCATTTGTTCCTATTGCGCTTCTGCCGCCTTCACCGATTATTGTTGAAGCAATACGTTCTGTATTTAGAAATATCGATACTTCACACCCTGTTTGTTCCTTCAAATTGAACACAAGATTCTGCGTATCTAATCTTAACCCTAACGACATAGCGCCAATGATATTCGTTGCCTCGTGATATATCGGAGCACTTGCAATGACTCCAAGACGTATGATGCCGCCCGGCGAAACGTATGATTCAATCCTTCCCTCCAGAGCCGATACAATGTAAGACATCTCCTTTAAGTTATCGCCATGGTTTTCTATGTCATAAGTTCTAACAAGAACTGTTCCCTGGCTGTTTAATACCGTGCAAAAATCAATCTGTGCCATTGCCTGCAGGGAAAAAGCAATATCTGCGATCCTTGCGCGATCGTTATTGATAATTGCTTCGCTTAGATTTTGATTATCAGAAACCGAGAATGCAGCAAGACGGGCTTTTGAAATCATCTCGTCCATTTCTGATTCGATCATATTTTTAGCGGTGACAATTTTTTCCCGCATTGCATCGTTTAATTCTCTGCTAAAAAGTAATATAGAGGAAGCAAGCACGGCTGTTCCGCACAAAACAACCAATATAACCATAGGGATTAAAATTATTTTTTTAATACTCATCTATGCATAACTCCCTACGGTCGTCGAGCGTATGGAAATTGATTGTATTCGTCGCTACGCGACTTGTGCATCCATCTTTCCAGTAGCCTTTCCTTTTCTTCGGAGGTATTGTTCGACATATCAGCATACCTGATGCTTACAGGATAATTAGGCAGCGTAAATTCTCTGTCATTAAATATTCTTTCCGGACAAAACATCAATTTGTCTTTTTCTGTCCATACATTCACAATATAATCGAAAACTGCGCTGACTTCACGGCGGGTTTCTTTGCCTTTAATCATGCCGATACCATACAGCGAGAAAGGCGAGCCTTCATTAAAGAAATGTATTCTAAGCGGAAAACCGTCATTTATCGTGCTGACCGTTTGCGCCGTCATGGCAAAACCGATTGCCGCTTCTCTTTCTTTTAATGCGTTAACAGGACCTGAACCGGAGCTTGTGAAACTTAAGATGTTATGCGACAACGCATCAAAGTAGTCAAATGCTTCCTTTTCACCCCATGCGTTAACAAGGCTTTTTAAGAACATGTAACCTGTGCCGGAGGATAAGGGGTTTGGCATGGAAACAAGCCCCTGATACACGGGGTTTAATAAATCGGCATAACTTTCCGGAACAGGCAAACCCCGTTCTGAAAGTACCATTCTGTTGACGGCGATACAACCGCCGTTACGGTACCATGGCATGTATCCTGGTTTACCGGGAATCATATCGGCAGAATAAACACTTGTGTCATACGCGGATAAATCGGCTAAAACATCAATTATTCTGTCAAGATTAGCATATTCCATCTCGCCAATGATGTCGCACTCGGTATCTGTCCCCTCGGCCAGAAGCTTGGCCAGCAAGTCGCCGGTAGAATAATATTTAACTTGAATGATGTAATTAGGAAACCTTGAGTCAAGATCTGCCTGCATCGCTTCGTAGCGGTATTCCTCCGCACTGGTATAAATAATGACGATGGGATTATTTCTCCTGCCGCAAGCGGATAAACACAAAACGAGGCATAAAGCAATAAACAAAAAAATGTTGTTTTTCATAACAGATTCTCTCCTCCCTCTTCAGAATTTTATCAAATAATTACTAAAAAAGCAATAAAAACAGCAGTATGCCATTTTAAACTAACGTACGTATTACGAAAAGATTGATGGTAAAAATAAAATTTTATAAATATGGCTGTTACAGTGTTATATATTACTTGAGCATCCCGGGGAACAAGTTCAATTCCAGTTAACTTCAAAAATTATTGGTGTTTCCAGAACAAAGAGATCCAAAAGAGGAATATCGAAGACAGCCCGCCTGCCTGAAAATGTCCCGCCTCTTATACTCGTTATGGGGCCTGGAAACTCAAGGGAAACATGTACTCTGGAAGCTGCTATTTCGTCGCTTATGGTTTTGTTATAAAAAGAAGTAATAAGGCCAAGATATTCCTGTTTGCTCATTTGCTCGCCTGTTGCAATCGGAGCCATCAGCACATTCAAATAATCCGAAATATCCGGTGACAGTAATTCCAGAAATATTGGCCCATTATCGCGGTTAATACTAATGTTAAATCTGCCGCCCAAAGCGCCTTGTTCAAAATTAATAAACCTGTTCTGTTCTGCGGCAAGAAAATTGCCAATATGAGAAATGCGAATTTGCCCCTCAATTGCGTGAGGGGAAGTATTCCGTAAATTTACAGATGAAATGCCTGGCGTATCTGTCATCGATCTTGCAATCGAGGGCCCGTCAAGCAAGCCCTGTTCCTGCTGCCCCCCCGCCGCGGACAGTCTCTGAAGCAATGTCCTGATTCCCGCTTCTAAAGACATATTAACAGACACAACAGCCGAGCCGTCAGCAGAAAGCGAGCCGTTAATCCGCACCGAGCAGGAAATGAGGCAAAACCCCAGGAGAAGAAGCATTAATTTCCACGCTTGCTTTGCATTCATGATATATATAGAAAATACATCAAAAAAGAAAAAGTTTCAAAGATAAACTGGCTTGTAAAAAACATTTTAACAAAATATGTCATAATTAACGCAACTATAATTCTTTTACAGTGTCGAAACAACAAGGGTAATTTTTTACTCTTTATTATAATTTACTTATTTTGGAGGAAGTAATGTCTGTTCCGTACACTGAGAAACCTTGGGAATTTTTAAAAGATTACAAAGGAAAAGCATTTAATGGTCAATGGCCGACACTACCGGAGATGTATAAGATATCCGTATCCCGTTTCCCTGAAAACGCCTGTTTTACTGTTTATGAACCGGATAGAATCAGTTTAAATTATACTCAATCCCTTAAAATAATCGAAGCTGTTGCAAGATGGCTGAACAATAACGGCGTACGCCGCGGCGACAGGATTGCTGTTACCGGCAAGAACGCTCCTGAATGGTCAATTGCATACCTTGGAATTCTTTTTGCAGGCGGCGTAGTTGTTCCAATTGACTATCAGCTTAAAAATGAAGATATCAATTTGCTTATAAAAACCGCAGGAGCCAAAATACTCTTTGTTGATGAGGAAAAACACGACTATTTCACACAGAACAAGGGAGAGCTCAATACGGTAATTTCACTCCGGCAGGGGATTGGCTCCTATATTTACGATCTTGACGGACCGGAAACGGATACAGAGCAAGCAGTAGAAACAGACCTTGCCGCAATCCTTTTTACATCCGGGACAACTGGTATTCCAAAGGGGGTAATGCTTACCCACAGAAACCTTGTTTCCGACTGTTATCTGGCGCAGGGAACTCCCCTTATTGTTTTACCTACAGATGTCTTTTATGCTATTCTTCCCATTCATCACTCATATACGATGCTGGCAGTTTTTATAGAAGCTATCTCCGTTGGCGCGGAAGTTGTTTTCGGAAAGAAGATGGTAACAAGCCAGATTTTAAAAGATCTTAAAGAAGCAAAAATTACCATGCTCTTGGGCGTTCCAATGCTGTTTAACAAAGTGCTTGCGGGAATTATCCGCGGACTTAAGGCAAAGGGGCCTGTAGTCTACGGAATCATTTCTTTCATGATGGGAATTTCCGGATTCATAAAGAAAGTATTTAAAGTAAACCCCGGTAAAAAGATGTTCAAGTTTATTCTTGATAAGGCAAGCCTTACAACGATACGTATCTGCATAAGCGGAGGCGGCCCTCTTGCGCCGAGCGTATTCAGAAAATACAACCAGCTTGGAATCGACTTTGTTCAGGGGTATGGTCTTACAGAAACTTCGCCAATTGTTGCCATCAATCCTGTTGAACAGTACAAAGAAAAAAGCGTCGGCCGCTCATGCCCGCAGGTTGACATGAAGATCCTTAATCCCGATGAGCGCAATATAGGAGAAGTAATAATTAAGGGATCGATGGTAATGCTGGGATATTACAATATGCCGGAAGAAACAGCCGCATCCTTTACAAGCGACGGTTATTTAAAGACAGGCGACTTGGGTTATATGGATAATGAAAATTATCTGTACCTTACAGGGCGCGCAAAAAACATGATTGTTACAGAAGGCGGAAAAAATGTGTACCCGGAAGAAATCGAAAATGAATTCCAGTTATTCGAAGAAATAGAACAGATTTTAATCCGCGGATTCATTATGGATGAAAAATTAAAAACCGAAGGCATTGAAGCGCTTGTATATTTAAATCCTGAATACAGAGACGCAAAAGGAGAGCTTCCCTCCAAAGCTGATATGAAAAAAAGGATCGACAATATCTTAATCGAAGTAATCCAGAGATTGCAGCCCTACCAAAAAATAAACAAGGTTCAAATCCTGGATAAAGCGATGGAAATGACTACGACCAAGAAAATAAAGAGAGGCAGCTTGTAGAGCTTACTGCCGCTTGCACATGCGTTTGAGTTGTTTAGCCGAGGCGCTCTTGAAATATTTTCCGGAGACTGAGGCCTCATGTATGCCGTGCATTATATCAAGCACATGGTATACAAGTTCAGCCGATGCATGATGCGGGCGGCCCTCTTCTATCGCTTCCGCCATATCGGCAACTCCAATCCCGCGGGAGTTTTCAGAATGATTTCCTATTAATGGAATTTCTGACCATTTATCGTCGTTCATGCGCCTTAACAGAACAGGCCCTCCGAATGTATTGGGATCCGGAACTTTCAAAGTGCCTTCTGTGCCGTATATTTCGATAAACGGCATTGAATGATGATACACATCAAAACTTGCCGTTAAAGAAGCGCTCATGCCGCATGAGAAATCCAGAACTGCGTAAATATGCGTGGGAACTTCGACATTTATTTTTTCACCGTAATTATATTTATTTGTGATTGTCCGCTGGGGAGCGCTTATTTTTGCGCTGCCGCAAACTCTTTCTACATGCCCCAGTAAATAAACAAGCGCTGTTAAATAATAGGGGCCTACATCAAATAAGGGACCTGCTCCGTCCTTGTAAAAAAAATGAGGAGAAGGATGCCAGCTTTCAGGGCCGTGATTCATAAAATTGGCGCTTGCGGCAAGAGGCCTTCCTATCCAGCCGTTGTCAATAAGTTTACGGCAGGTTTGAATTCCGTCTCCAAGAAAAGTATCGGGCGCTCCTGCAACTCTTACCTTCATTTCAGCCGCCGTTCTTATAAGATGGGTTGCCTCTTCACGCTTTACGCATACCGGTTTTTCATTGTAAACATGTTTTCCTGCTTTTACGGCGGCAAGGGCTGTTTCATAATGCGCTTTTGGCGGAGTAAGATTGAGAATTATATCGACACCGCCGTCTTTTAGCATATCATCCAGTGTTTTAAAAGCTTTTATGTTATATTCGGCCGCCGCTTTTTCTGCTCTTTCAAAAGTAGGATTTGTAACTGCCGTCAGTTTAACGCTTTTACTGAACATCCCTGCAAGATTGTCAAGGTAGATCTTGCTGATATTCCCGATTCCAACTACTCCGATTCTTTGCATACCCATGGCCCCCTTTCCTTTTAATATATATTATAAACAGGAAACCGGCGGATTGCATTAAAATAAAATATTATATTTTTTTGCGGCAGGCAGCGCTTTGGGCATGGCCTTCCAGCCCTTCTGCACGGCCTATAATCTCAGCTGCGTTACGCGCTTTTTCATAACCCCCGCTTTCTGTGCAGCGCAGAGTTGTAACAGTTTTTAAGAAGTTCCGTACAGAAAGGCCTCCTGTAAAACGGGCGCCTGTTTCTGTCGGCAGGGTATGATTAACGCCGGCTGAATAATCGCCAAGAGCTTCCGGGCAAAGCGCGCCGATAAAAAGGGAGGCATAGTTTTCAAGTAACGGAATCCAGCTGTCATCATCTGCTGTCTGCAATTCAAGATGTTCAGGCGCGATAATATTGGCAATGCGAACCGCTTCTTCCTTTGATTTATAAACGATTATAAGGCCGCCTGCTTTTAAAGATGCGCGCGCTGTTTTTTCAGTCGGCAGTTTTACAAGGCGCTCTTCTATGGCTGCGGCGATTTTTCCGGCATACTCCCTGTCCGGGACAAGAGCTCTTGCGCGCGCATCAGGATCATGTTCCGCCTGGGCTATCATGTCAGCCGCTGCAAAACCGGCAGATTTTTCATCTTGCGGCTCTGATATAACAAGCACATCGGAAGGACCTGCAATAAAATCTATTCCAACTTCGCCGAACAGAATGCGCTTGGCAGCTGCCACAAATCTGCTTCCGGGTCCTGCTATAATGTCAACCTTGGGGATTGAATCAGTGCCAAATGAAAGCGCTGCGATTGCCTGCGCGCCGCCTATTGCAAAGAATCTAAGCCTTTGGCTTTTTATGCCGCAAACAGACGCTGCAATGGCAGCGGCGGCAAGTGTTTTCCTGTCCGGAATGCCGTCTTCCATGGGCGGAGATGCAAGTATCACTTCTTTTACTCCCGCGCAGAAAGCGGGTATCATGCACATTAAGGCAGATGAAAAAAGCGGAAAGCGTCCGCCGGGGATATAAACAGCCGCGCGCTGCACCGGAATTACCCTTTGGCCTGTAACAAGCCCCTTTTCCATCTCATATTCAAAATTTACAAACTGTTCTTTTTGTTTTTCAGAAAATCTTTTAATATTCTGCGCCGCATACTCAAGAGCTTCTACAAGCTGCGGATTGTCTGCGCGTAATTTTTCAAGCTCTTTTTTCGCCGCGGCAAAGGGCACTTCCAGCTGCTCAGGAGAAGATTTATCAAATTTGGCTGCATATTTTTTTACAGCGGCATCTCCCTTTGCCTGTACATCGGCTATTATTTTTTTTACTGTTTTATCCGTTTTTTTATCGTCAGGCTTTTTTTTATTGCGCTGCCAGTACGCATCAAATTCACCGCTGTTTATTATTTTCATTCAATATCTCCCTGCACGCATTAATGACTGTATCCATTTGCTCATCTGTTCCTATGCTCACCCTTAAGTAATCTGCAATTCTGTCCCTGTTAAAATGCCTTACAATAATTCCTCTTTCACGCAGGGCGGCAAATAATTTTGCGCCGCCTATATCTTTATTTTTTACAAAGAGGAAGTTCGCCGACGAAGGCAGGACTGTAAATCCAAGATCGCAGAATTCTTTTGCAATCCTTTCGCGTGTTGCAATTACGCGGCTGTTAATTTCTTTATAATACGCAGCATCCGAAATTGCCGCCGCCGCGCCTGCCAGAGCAAGATGATCAAGTGTATACGAATTAAAAGAATCTCTTATACGGCAAAGGCCTTCCATTAATTTTTCATTGCCGATTGCAAAACCTGCGCGCAGCCCGGCAAGCGATTCTGATTTAGAAAGCGTATGAATTACAAGCAGGTTGGGATAATCATTAATATACGGGATAAGACTGCTGCCGCCAAATGCGATATAAGCTTCATCAACTATAAATACTTTTTTTTGTTCTTCAAAAAATTTTGCAAGGGATAAAATGTCATCTAACGCAAGAGCTATTGATGTCGGCGCATTGGGATTGGGCAATATTGCGCCGCAGCAGCCTGTTTTATAGTCTTCTGTGTTAATTGTAAAATCATCCCTTAACGCAATTGTGCGGTAAGGAATACTCCAAAGATCTGCATACGCAGGATAAAAACTGTATGTAATGTCGGGAAACAGTAAAGGTTTATCTGCGGCATTTTCAAAAAAAGCGCCGAATGCGAATGCCAAAACTTCATCGGAGCCATTGCCTGCAAAAACCTGTTCAATTTTAACATTGAACTTTTCTGCGACTGCTTTGCGGAAAACAATACACTCAGGATCGGGATACAGGCGCAGATTTTCACACGCGGCCTTTTTAACAGCCTCGATTACCTTTTCAGAAGGCGGATAGGGATTTTCGTTTGTATTAAGTTTTATAATCTTTTGACCCTTAGGCTGTTCGCCCGGGACATAAGGTGAAATATTTTTTATACGTGTGTTCCAGTAAATGCTCATACATACCTACTTCTTGCGCCTTCTGTCAAGCTCATCAAAAACTTCCTTAACAGTAACGCCCGAGCGCGACATCAGCACTGTGGCAAAATAAAGAAGGTCTGCGGCCTCCCAGACAGTTTCATCGCGCTCCTTTGCATCACAAAGTTCTTTTGCCTCTTCCATTATTTTTTCCCGGACAAGATCATCATCAAGGGTTGCTGTGTAAGAATCCGGCGCGGGATTTTTCAAACGCTCATCCAAAATTTCCTGCAAGAGCTGCCATGTATAATCCCTGCCTGTTGTAAAACACGACCATGCGCCGGTGTGGCAGACAGGGCCTGCAGGCTGGGCAATTGCAAGCAGGGCATCGCGATCGCAATCAGCGCGCATTTTTACAAGTTTTAACACATTGCCGGAACTCTCCCCTTTCATCCAGAGTTTTTTTCTTGTACGGCTGTAAAAGCATACATTGCCCCGCGTAAATGTTTGCATTAAAGAAGATGCATCTGTGAATCCTGTCATCATTACCTGCCCGCAAGGCGTTTGAACAATAACAGGAAGAAGAGTGTCTTTATCATCAGTTTCTTTTGGCTGCCCTTTCTTCCAGTTAAGGGAAGCTGTAAAGCAGTCTGCAAGATTTAATTTTCCTTTATAGAGAGCCATTCCAAGCTGCACATCGCAGCCGAGAGCGGAGATTTCTTCAATTTCTTTTAATTGCGTAACGCCGCCTGCCACTGTGATCTGGCAGGAAACAGCTTCCCGCAGTTTACGCACAGGATCCAAATCGATGCCTGTCATGGTGCCTTCGCGCTCCACGCAGGTAAAAAGAAGTTCTCCCGCATAAGGCTCTACGGCTTTTGCAGCTTCTGTTAAATCAAGACCGGTGGGAGGTTTCCAGCCATCCACAACAATTTCTCCCAGGCGGGCATCAACTGCGACAATAAGCCTTTGGCGACCGATTTTTTTTGACATTTCATTCAGAAAGGGAATATTCACAGCGAACTCTCCGCCGGCCTTTCCTGCGCCTTTCTTTTCCGGATTGCGGAATGCGTTAGAACCTATAATTATTTTTTGCGCTCCAAGGCTTACAAGTTCCTTAGCCTGCTGCACATTTTTTATACCGCCGCCTACCCTGCACTGGGCCTTTCGCAGCAGAGGTTTTATAATTTCCATATTAGAACCCTTCCCCATTGCCGCATCTAAATCTATAACCGCAACCTCGCCGTAACGATCAAATTCTGCAGCCAGTTCCTGCGCGTCATCGCGTTTGAGAATGAGTTCTTCGCCCTGTTTTAACTGGACGACATTACCGTTTTGCAAATCTATTGATGCAATTACCATGCAGCTATTATATAGAAGATAAGCATCAGGGGCTAGAGGCGAATATGCGCGTTGGTGTTTTCCCTATAAACATGATACCTTATACTAAAGGGAGTTATTGTGAAAAAAATATTTATTTTATCCGCCGTATTAATAATCAGTTTTGGCTTTCTTCACGGCCAGGAAAGAGAATCCCTTTATTCCAGCTATGCAGCTCACGGAACTGTAATACTAAGCCAGTTACCGTCCTATGAAAATATCATTGCGGTACAAAGAGAGCTTGAGTATGCCATAAGCAATTCGGTTGATGTTTTTGGAAATCTTTACATAAGGGCATGGAGCACCCTCCCTTCCGTTTTAACATTTGTAAACAGCGACGGCTCTGTAACAATTTGTTCTTCCGATGAAAACACAAAAATAACTTACGTATATGAGTACAATCAAAATCTAAGAGAAATAAAAAGTTTTTCCTTTAAAAATGAACTTGGCTCCCTTGGCGCATTTACCAAAGATAATGACGGAAACTATTATTTTTTCTACGGCGCAAGAGCATCCGGCCGCAGCGATGTTAACATGGCTGTTATCAAATTAGACCGTGACGGTGAAAAAACAAACACATACAGGCTGCCTGCGAATACTCCAAACAGTTTTAACGGAATACGGGTTCCCTTTGATGCTGGAACATGCAGGCTGGAACTGTCCGGTTCCATGCTGGCAGTTTATTATGCCCGTGAAATGTTTGACGGTCATCAGGCTTCTTTTGGCTTTGTGCTGGACAGAAATACATTTGAAAGAATTGATACAGGAGCGGCCACAAACGCAAACCTAGTTGGAAGAAATACGCAGATGCCGTATGTAAGCCATTCATTCAATCAGTTTATTCTTCCCGCCGAGAACGGTTTTATATTCGCAGATCACGGAGATGCCTACCCAAGAAGTTTTACATTTGCCAGATTTCAAAGGGGAAGCGATACAAGAAGACTTCACGCATTTACATTCCCCGGAAGAATCGGAGATAACCCGACCTATGCCCAGATGGGCGGCCTTGCAAAAACTCCGGCAGGTTATATTTTCACAGGAACATACGGAAGAATCCAGAACAATCCCCGTAATTTGTTTGTACTTACTTTTGATGAAAACATGGCAAGGTGTTCAAACCCTGTATATTTGACAAATTATACAAGAGATAACGGACATGCAGGGCATCCGAAAATAGTTTCCGTGGGAGAGGGGCATTATCTTTTGCTATGGGAGCAGTTTACATTTTCCGCACAGGGAGCGAATGTTATTACAAGATCTCAGACAGGTTACAAATCAACATTCGCGCTTGTAATAAATGAAAACGGCGAAGCGGTTTCTGCTGTCCGGGAGTTTGGCGGAATCAGGCTGAATATGAATGACACATTACGATATAATCCGCAAAATGGCAGAGTATATTGGGCGATAAACGGCAGCGATACTTCCATTATTATTTATTCGCTTGATGTACGCAGTATTTTTTAGCTGCGGCCTTGTGCCATTTAATAAGTATTGATATAATAATAGAAGCTTTAAACTGATGCGAACGCAGGTTCGATTTCAAAAAAAGCATAATTTGTTTCTTAATAAGGAGATGATGTTTTATGAAAAAGATTTTTTATCTTGTTTTAACAGCGGTCTTGTTAACCGGCATGGTATTTTTTACATCATGCGGCGGAAATGAAGGAAAGTTTATTTGCGGCGTAACAGAATATGAACCCATGAACTATAGAGATTCAAGCGGGAACTGGACTGGTTTTGACACCGAGTTTGCCCTTCTTGTAGGAAAAAAGCTCGGCATGGAAGTTGAGTTTCAATTAATCGAATGGGCCAACAAGTTTATCGAACTTGATTCCAAATCCATTACTGCAATATGGAACGGATTTACAGCTACTGCAAATGAACCTGACGGCACTCCAAGAATCAATTTATGCGATATGAGCTACAGCTATATGCTCAACACACAGTGCGTTGTTGTCAGGGCCGAGAGAGCATCAGAGTTCAGATCCATTCAGGATTTATCCGGTAAAACACTGGCAGTCGAGGCCGGCTCGGCAGGTGAGACAAAGGCCAGAAATCTTGTCGGCGACAGCGGCAGAATCATCGGCGCTCCTGCTCAGATAAATACCTTCATGGAAGTTAAAGCAGGCGCATCGGACGGAGCCATAATTGACATAATACTTGCGAATCAGATAACAGGTTCCGGCGACTACGCTGACCTTGTAATCGCAGACATCAGTCTTGGCGACGAGGTTTATGCGATTGGTTTCCGGAAAGGAGACCCTCTTAGGGACAAAGTCAATGCTGCGATAGCGGAACTTTATGAGGATGGCACGCTTTACCAGATAGCCCGCAAATACGGCCTTGAAGAAAGACTTGTAATAGACAGGAATTTCGGAAGATAAACAAATCAACCGGGAAGGTCATATACTTCCCGGGCTTTTTAGCGCAAGGAAAAACATTTGAGTTTCTGGAATGTCACATCGACATTGTGGGGCGGATTTCAAACCACCCTTCTTTTGTTCGCACTGACGCTTGTATTCTCTCTTCCTCTTGGTCTTTTAATTTCTTTCGGTTCCATGTCAAAGTTCACCCCTCTGCGTCTTTTTGTAAAGATTATTGTATGGATGGTCCGCGGCACTCCTTTAATGCTGCAGGTTTTAATTATTTTTTATGTGCCGGGGCTTTTATTCGGCACGCCTATATCAACAAGGTTTAACGCAGCAATAATTGCCTTTTCCATTAATTACGCCTGTTATTTCAGCGAGATATACCGCGGCGGAATCGAAAGTATTTCCCGGAGCCAGTACGAAGCGGGACAGGTTCTGGGAATGACAAAATCGCAGATTTTTTTCCGGATCGTACTCCTTCAGGTTATTAAAAGAATTACAGCCCCAATGTCAAACGAAGTTATTACGCTTGTAAAGGACACAGCTCTTGCCCGCGTAGTAATGGTTATCGAAATTATAAGAGAAGCGGAATTTCTTGCGGCAAGGGGTTTTATCTGGCCCCTGTTTTACACCGGAATGTTCTATCTGATATTTGTCGGAATCCTTACGCTGCTGTTTGGGTTTATAGAAGAAAAATTAAGTTACTTCAGGGCGTAATAAAATGACAATACTGGAAGTTGAAAAAATCACCAAACGTTTCGGCTCTGCGGAAGTCATAAAGGATATCAGCTTTACCCTGAATGAAGGGGAAGTGCTTGCCATTATCGGAGCTTCCGGAAGCGGAAAAACAACTCTTTTGCGCTGTTTAAACTTTCTGGAAAAACCCGATGCAGGCCGGATTACCGTACGCGGGAAGACTTTGCTTGACTGTGAAGATAAAAAACATTATGACAGAGCCGTTCTCCGGCAGAAGAGGCTGCACTTTGGACTTGTATTTCAATCCTTCAATTTGTTTCCCCAGTATACTGCTTTTAAAAACGTGGTGCTTGCTCGTGAACTGGCCGCCAAAAAATTACCGGACTACAGAAAAAATAAAAAGGTAATAATAGAAGAAATACATAGCGAAGGCATGCAGCTTCTGGAGCAAATCGGTCTTCTTGCAAAGCGTGATTTTTATCCTCATCAATTGTCTGGCGGACAGCAGCAGCGTGTTGCTATCGCAAGAGCCCTGGCTTTAAAACCCGATATTCTCTGTTTTGATGAACCCACTTCCGCGCTTGACCCTGAATTAACAGGGGAAGTGTTAAAAGTTATCCGCAGCCTTGCAGAACCTTCACAGCCTCAAACGGCAGAGTCCGCTCTTGTCAAAAACACAACAATGATAATTGTAACGCACGAAATGCAGTTTGCGCGCCAGGTTGCAGATACAATCCTTTTTATAGACGAGGGAATGATGGTTGAGCATGGACCTCCGCAGCTGCTTGACAATCCTTCCAGCGACAGATTAAAACGATTTCTTGAACGCTATCAGGACAGATAGCGTTACCGCCTTACGCGCACACCCTTTTCTTCTATGTATTTTTTTATTTCCTGAATACTTGTCTTTCCAAAATGAAGGATGGAAGCTACAAGCGCAGCATCTGCTCCCGGCGCTTCTGAATCAGGGGTATCCATTTCCGGGTTTGCTGTGCTTAAAAGAACATTGGCTATCTGCTCAAGATTTCCTGCGCCGCCGGATGCAATCACAGGAACATTAACCGCATTTATTATACGGCGCGTAAGCTCCAGATCGTAGCCTGCGCCTGTTCCGTCTGCGTCAATTGAATTAACAAGAATTTCACCAGCGCCAAGCTGAGCTGCGCGAACTGCCCACTGTACGGCATCAAGCCCTGTGTCTTTTCTGCCGCCGCAGGAAAAAGCATGCCATCCGCCGCCTTCAACGCGCTTTGCGTCAATCGAAAGCACAACGCACTTGCTGCCGTATGCGTCTGCCATTTCACGTAACAGATCGGGGCGGTTCAGGGCGGAAGTGCAGACAGACACCTTGGAAGCGCCTGCTTTCATGGTATCGCGCATGTCATCTATTGTGCGGATTCCACCGCCAACGCAAAACGGTATGGAAACTTCTGCCGCAACTTTTTTTACAATATCAAGCATTGTTGCGCGGCTTTTATGGGAAGCGCCGATGTCAAGAAAAGCAAGCTCATCAGCGCCGTCTGCATTATAGCGCCGCGCAAATTCCACAGGATCACCGACATCCCTTATACCTTCAAATTTAACTCCCTTTACAACCTTGCCCTCATCTACATCAAGACAGGGGATTATTCTCTTTATGCTCATATAATTCCTCCGAGATATTTTACAAAAAAAATAATTTTTTTTAAAGAGCAGAATTAAACAAGCACTCCGGGCGAATCAAATCCCGGCAGAAAACCCTTTGTTGAAGGAATTATATTTTTTGCGCGCTCATCATATTCACAGGCTGCGCGCAAGGCCCTTGCCGCAGCTTTAAACATGGCTTCTATTTTGTGATGATCGCTTCTGCCCCGGATAACTTCAAGGTGCAGATTACATCCGCAGGAGGATACAAAGGCCTGCCAGAAATCTTCTATTACATCCGTTTGAAAATCGCTGGGTGCAGCCGCATCCGGCATTGAAATTATAGGAGAGCCGCAAAGCTGTCCGTCAAAATACAAAAACGGCCTGCCGCTTAAGTCTGCGGCCGCTCTTGCAAGACATTCATCCATGGGAAAAAGACAGCTTCCGTTTCTTTTTATACCCTTCTTGTCTCCCAGCGCCTTTGCAAAACACTGCCCAAGTACAATCCCCGTATCTTCCACAAGGTGATGCTGGTCAACTTCCAAATCCCCCATGGCGGAAACTTCGATGTCAAAAAGTCCGTGACGTGCAAATGTGTTAAGCATGTGCGACATAAAACCCACAGGATAGTCAAGTTTCGCATCTCCTGTTCCGTCCAGGTTAAGCTTTATGTAAATGTCAGTTTCCTTTGTTTTTCTTTTAATCTCTGCAATTCTGTTCATAATTTGCCCCTACTGCACTACCTTGCGCAGATCGTATTCGACAATGTCAAGAGCGCCGAGTTTTTTCAGTTTGGGAATCATTTCGGGAACTTCATTTTTGTTAACTGCAATTTTTACCGCATAGCCGGCATCACCGTAAAGCTGGGCAATTGTTGGGCTGCGCATTGCAGGAAGGCTTTCAAGCGATTCAAACTGCTCTTTTGGAATATTCATTTCCAGCATTACGCGATCACGGCCGTCCAGAACTGCGCGGAACAGCATTGCAAGCTCTTCAATACGGCTGCGTTTCTGCGGATTTTCAAGCGCAGCCCGTGATGCGACAAACCTGGTAGACGATTCAAGCAGAACGCCCATTATTTTAAGGCCGTTATCCTTAAGCGTCTGCCCTGATGATGTATTGTCAATAATCATGTCCGCATCATCCGGCGGAAAAACTTCCGTTGCTCCGTATGTGCGCAGAATACGGTACTGGTAACCTGACGATTTAAGCCAGTTTTCCGCGATATTTACATATTCGGTTGCTACAACAAGTTTTTTTGAAAGAAGCTTTGCATCATTATAATCCTGCGGAACGGCTGCGACAATTTTTACCTTATCAAAACCAAGGTCGAGTATTTCCTCAACGTCAGCGCCGCTTTCCGTTATCCAGTCAATGCCTGTAAAACCGGCATCATGGCTTCCAAGTTCAAGAAGTTCCCCGACATTCTGGGGTTTCATTATTTTTGCATCCAGCCAGGGAGCTCCCATTGCAGGACGGTAAGTTCTGTCTGCAAGTGAAATCGGAAAACCGGCTTCCAGAAACAGACGGCTTACATTTTCATAAATTCTTCCCTTGGGAACAAGAATTTTAAGCTTTTCCATGAGGTAATTTTACATGAATTAAATATAAATGTTAAGGTAGCCTAATGCTTTATAACCACAAAACCTGCTGCGCCTATGCTGTAATCTTCCTGTTCTTCCCATGATGCGAATAAACTGTTTGCAGTTCTGCCGGTTCCCGTGTAGACAAAACCCTCAGGCAGGCGCGGCAGAGAAGGATGAGAAATAATATTTTCACGGGGAGCAGAGTTATAAAACATTTCAACAGATATTTCCTGGCCGTCCTGCGCAAGACTTGCAGTACGGTAAATTCTTACTTCCGGCTGCAGAGCGTTTCTTCTTGCAGCCCTGTAATAATAGAAGCCGTTTTCTGCAAGGCGAAGGGTATCAATATCCCAGCCTTCTTCATGCGGGAATTGCCGTAAGACAGGAATATCCGCAGGAAATGGAATATTGGAGTTCATGTTAAATGACCATATCCTTGGCCATGATGAAGGAGTGTCAGAAATTAAAAAACGCCTGTCATGATAAATGACAGCTGCAGGCAGATCATCAAAATAAACAAGGCCTCCTACAGTGTACTGCTGCCATGCCTGCGCGGGAAAACGGTAAAGGGCAAGATCATGCGAGCCTGTTTTATAGGGGCCGAGTTTTAAAAAGCCGTCACGGTTTACGGCCATAACAATATGTCCGTCTTTTTCATTCATAAAGCGTATATGCAGGGCATAGGGCCATGGAACAAGCGCGTAGATTGCGGCGGCATCTTCAACTGCTGTGATATGAACAGGGCCGTCTTCCGTCAGCAAAAACCAAAGCGGATGCTCTCCGCTTTGCAGAATAGCCGCAGGATACGCCCCGGACCAGTTTATTAATGATGAAGATTGCGCAGGTTCACTTCGCGTACATGATAAAAATGAGCAAAGTGCCAATGTAAAAAAAACCATTTTTATCAAGCTCAAACTAAGTCCTCCGCAAAGGTAATCTTTTTATTTTCATATTCCCCGGGTATAACAGCTACAGGTCCGCAGAACCTGCCCCAAATCTCAGCATCGTCTGTATACTCTTCTTCAGTTTCATTTGCTTTTTCGTGCGCGTGCAAAATTTTAGGAAAATTAAATCCCTGGGGAGTCTGCGCGATGCCCGTGTTCGCCCGCCTAAGATGGTTCTTTATAAAATTTACACCCTGCTCAGATAAGGGTGAATCACATTCCTTTGGAGTATCTGACAGCGCAAGAAGCGGAATGACAGCCTCATGTATTTTAACATTATCAATTATTTTTCCGATAAGAGAAGAGCTTACCCAGGGTCTTGCGCCGTCATGTATTAGCACATAACAGGGGTTAAAACCAGCAAGAAGTAAAAGTGCGTTAAACACAGAAGCGCGGCGGGAGCTTCCCCCGTTTACAAACATAATTTTCGGTCTTTGCCATTCAAAGCACTCCGGAAACAAAGCCTTGCGTGCTTCGGCTTCTGTATTTTCAGGAATGGAAATTACTATTATTTTTACAGACGAAAAACCTGCAAAGGCGCGGACAGAGGATGCAAGCACTGTTTCTTTATTGTCTAATTTCTGAAACTCTTTTTTTATGCCGCCCATGCGCAAAGATTTACCTGCGGCGCAAATTACAACTGCTATTCCCTGTGTGTCATTCACTTCTCAAGTTCCAAACGGGCAAAAACCATGTTTTCAACTTCGTCTTTGGATTTTCGAAGCGAAATTGATGTTTCATCTACCAGCAGTTTTAAGGCTGAATCATACAATTTGCGTTCAAGGATGGGCAGCTCTTTTACCTTGCTGCGGTGGTACAGGGAACGGACAATAACTGCAATATCCCTGATGCTGCCCTTTTTAAGAAGTTCCAGATTCATCTGATAGCGCATTTTCCAGTCGGAGGGAATGGGATCGTAATCCTCGCTGATAAGCTCAAGAGCTTTCATCGCTTCATCTCTGGAAACTGTCGGACGTATTCCAAGTTCAAAAGCCTTATCAACAGGAACCATTATTGTCATGTCGGTAACTTCGATATAAATGACGTAGTACGGTATTTTGGAATCTTTAAACTTTTTTTGAATTATGGATTTAATTACCCCTACGCCCTGGCTTGGGTAAACCACTTTCTGATCAACCTGAAAAGATTTAGACTTACTCATTAAAAAAATAGTATCACAAATGAAGAAAACAGTCTATAATGTAAACCTATCCAGGGAGAATTTATGACAGAGATACGCAGAATGGAGAACGATGATTTACTCCAGTTAAGCAGAATACATACAGTAGTTTACAACCAGCGCAAGGATTATTCAAAAGAAGAAAATCAAAAACCTGATCCGCTTGGTCATCCCGCCGGCTGGGCATGGGGAGTTTTTGACGGTAAAAAACTTCTTGCCGGAATGACAGAGATTGAGTATCTTATGCGGTTTGACGGACACAGTGTAAAAATGTCGGGGATCAGCGGAGTTGGAACACTGCCGGAGGCACGCAAAGGCGGACTTGTCAGGCGTATTTTTGAAAAGCTTTTACCGGAAGCATACGAAAAGGGCGTAGTTTTTTCAAACCTTACTCCTTTTAACCACGATTTCTACCGCAAGTTCGGATACGAAATTGCATGCGCAAGGAATAATATATCGATAAGCACAGGCGACTTATCCGAAATAAAATCAAGCGGCACCTTTACTCAGATATTTCCCGGAGACGATACATCTCTTCTTGCGGAAGTTCACTCAAGTTATATAGCCAGTTTAAATCACGGAATACACAGGGATTATTGGCCCTTGGATCGCGCCTGGAAATGTTTTACAAGGGAAGATCCTTTTTCAACCGGCACTTACCTTTACCTCTGGAAGGATGAAAACGGCAAGGCGGGCAGTTATATAAAATATAAGGACATAATAGAAGACGGGGATCACAATATGTCTGTAATAGAACTTGCCTTTACCGGTATAAAGGGTCTTTACGGAGCGCTTGGCATAGTTTCAGGTCTTTCCGCGCAATTCCAGAATTTAAAATGGATGGCCCCTGTATTCATCGATCCCTATGATTTGATTGGCGATGCCTGGTCTGTAGAAAATGAAACAAAACCCAGAGACATGACAAGAATTGTAAATGTAAAAACTGCCCTGGAACTTATGCGCCGCTCCGGCGAAGGCGAATATGTAATTGAAACGGAAGATGAAAACATTTCAGCTAACAGCGGAAAATATCTTGTTCAATTCGCTCCTGAAGGCGTTAAGGTTTCCAGAACGCAAAAAGACGCGGACATTTCCTGCGATATTTTAACCTTAAGCCAGCTTGTAACAGGTTACAGATCCCTTGAAAACGCCATGTATTCGCGCAGGGAAGGGCTGGAAGTTAATAGCAATCTGGAAACTTTAAAGCGCGTATTTACCCTGCGTCCTCAGCACGTAACGGAAATATTTTAGTGGAAAATTGCAGAGATAATGAAAAAGCCGCGCTGTCAATCATTCCAAAACCGGCATCAATAAAATACACGCAGGGTTTCTTTACATCGGAAGGACTTCCTTCTGTCAGAAAAAAAGAAGCCTCTCTTTTGGAAGAAGCGTACAAGCTTGTCATTTCCAAAGATGAAATTGTACTTGAAGCCTCATCGCCTTGCGGATTTTTTAACGGAGAGCAGACATTAAGACAGTTGTTTCTTTCAGAGTTTAAAAACGGCATAATAAAGCTGCCCTGTGCGGAAATAAATGATTACCCAAGGTTTTCATGGCGGGGATTTATGCTTGACAGCTCACGCTACTTCTACTCTGTTGCGTTTATTAAACGCCTTATAGATGTGCTTGCGCTGCATCATATCAACCGTTTTCACTGGCACCTGACAGACGATCAGGGCTGGCGGCTTCCTGTGAAAAAATTCCCGCTGCTTACGGAAATTGGCTCCCGCAGAATAAACAACAGGCTGCAGGGACAGGTTTACTCAGAAGGATTTTACACAGAAGATGAAATCCGGCAGGTTGTTAGCTATGCCCAATCCTGTCATATCGAAGTTATCCCCGAAGTTGATTTGCCGGGACATGCAAGCGCCATCTTGGCTTCCTACCCCGGCCTTGGCTGCACAGGCGGGCCTTACAGGGTAGAAGATCGTTTCGGCATTTTTGAAGATGTCCTGTGCGCGGGGAATGACAAAATTTTTGAATTAATCGAAGAAGTCTTTAATACATTATCAGAACTTTTTCCCTCGCAGTGGGTGCATATCGGCGGAGATGAAGTTATGTTTAACCGCTGGCAGGCATGTCCCAAATGCCAAAGAAGGCTTTTGGAATTAAACCTTGAAAAACCGAAGTATCTGCAAAGCTTTATAACGCAAAAACTTGTAAAGATGCTTTGGCAAAGAGGTAAAACCGCAATAGGCTGGGATGAGATATTAAACGACTGCGAAAAATACAGGCTTCCAAAAGAAGCAGTTGTAATGTCATGGCAGGGAGAAAAAGGCGGAGTACGCGCAAGCTCTCTGGGACACCGTGTAATAATGGCGCCTAACTCAAGCGGCTGCTATCTTGACTGGAAACATATGCAGGATCCGGAGGAACCCGGGCAGAATTACAGCGGAGTTTCATCCGTATATAAAAGTTATTCGATGGATCCAATAACACCGGAAATGAAGGATATCGATTCCTCTCTTATTCTCGGCGGGCAGTGCAATTTGTGGTCGGAACTTATTTACGCGGGAAAAATTGCAGAGTACATGATCTTCCCAAGGTTATGCGCAATTGCAGAAGGCGTATGGACACCGCGTGAAAACAGGGACTTTGATGATTTTTCCCGCCGCCTTGTTACTCACCAAAAACGGCTGGACAGCCTTGGCATGAATCAATACCGCGGCCCCCTTCGTTAGAACGCAAAATCGTAAAGACGTTTTAAAATATTTTCGATCTTTACTGCATACTGTCTGTCGGCAGCCCATGTTCCTGCAAGCCCCTCGTATTTAGGGCTTATTCCCCTGCGCACAAACCTGAAGCGGGGATTAACAAGGGCAAGATTTAAAGGTTCATCGCAGGCATAGGCTTTTAAATGCTGGATATGCGCGCGTACTCCCGTGCGCGGATCGGGAAAGGAAAGACCCGGCTCTCCGCCTCCGACTGCGCCAAGACCTGCAAAATTGTTTTGCTCTCTTTTTACATCTCCGCCGTATCTTAAATAACCTGTTTCCAGACACATCTGAACAAAGGCAATATCGTGGTTAACTCCTTCGAATGAAGCTTCTTCTATATACAGCCTTGCCATCATCCGCGCATCTGTGTCTGCAAACCCGGGATTATTCTGCGCAAGAAAGCCTGCAAGTTTATCCATGCTGACCTTTCCTTCTCCCATAATATACACGGGAGGCTCATGTTTTATTTCTGTTTCCGGCGGAACTCCGGCGCAGGCGGATAAAATGATGATAAGAGGCATCACCGTAAAAAATAAATATCGTCTCATACACTAATTTTCGGCAAAAATTGTTTGCAATTTCTGCTATTTCGATAAAGCGCCACGCATGCTCGCGCCATATATATACATGAAGAAAAACGATAAAACAAGGCCTTGTCACAAGGGCGTTTTCGCCAGTGTTCCGCCGGAAAAAAGACCGCGAGAAAAACTGCTGGCAGGAGGGCCTGCATCCCTTTCCGACGAGGAACTTTTGGCAATCCTTTTAAACACGGGCATTCAGGGAAAGGATGTAAAAGCTCTTGCAGGCGATTTACTGAGTTTACTGGATAAGAACAATGACATTCCGTCTGTAAATGAAATATCGCGCCTGTCAGGTTTTGGGCAATCAAAGGCATGCGCCGTTGCTGCAATGCTGGAGTTCGGAAGAAGGCGCTACGGTTCATTCTCTGCGCGCATAAGGCAGCCTGCCGATATATTTATGCTAGTCCGCCATTTTGCCGACCGCAAGCAGGAGAAGTTTATAAGCATTTCTCTTAACGGCGCTCATGAGGTGCTTGCGGTAAGGATTGTAACCATTGGCCTTGTGAACAAGACCATTGTCCACCCGCGGGAAGTATTTGCAGATATTATCCAGGACAGAGCCGCCGCCTTCTGCGTTGCACATAACCATCCGTCCGGCCAGCTTGCAAGCTCGGATGAAGACGATGAAATAACAGAACGCCTTTTGCAGGCAGCGCGGATCCTGGGACTGCACTTTCTGGATCACATAATTTTTTCCGAGAGCTCATTCTGGAGCTTCAGAGACAAGGGAAAATTAAAGGATTAATTAATATTTTAGTTATTTTTCTTTTTTTCACTAAAGCAAAATTGCAAGTCTGCGCCATATAATATTATGAAAAACATAATTGACACACGGCTTGACCCTCTTGATGACTTTATTTTTTATAAGGTGTTTGGAGAAACAGGAGATGAGGTTCAACTTTTGAGCTTTATCAACGCGGTTCTGGGAAAAAAAGGAGATGACAAGTTTGTCTCTGTAGAAATCCTGGAAAATACCTCATACATGGCAGAAATCATGGGCGGCAAGTCATGCACATTGGATGTAAAAGCGCAATTGCCCACCGGCGCAATGGTTAACATTGAAGTCCAACTGGATGACAGGTACAACATGAACAGACGCAGCTTGTTCTACCTTAGCAGAGAATACAACAGGATATTAAAATTTGGGGATAATTATAACAAGTTGCCGGATTTGATTGCAATAAATATCGTTAACTATAATTTTCCTGCCACTAAAAATTTTCATAGCTGCTTTCATCTTAGGGAAGATACGGAACATGATTTTGTTTTATCAAAAGCGCTGGAAATTCACTACATAAACATGGTAAAATACAGAAAGCAAGGAAAAGGCAAACTGGATGATCCCCTGTGCCGGTGGCTTGCATGGCTGAACAGGAACAGCTCTGCGGAGCATTTAGAGGAGGCAATAAATATGGATGCAGCTATTAAGGCAGCAGATGAGCGTATGGTTAATGTAACAACAATGAGCGCTGATGAATTTGACGCTTACTTTAGGTACAAGCAAGCCAAGTGGGAGCAGGCTCATGCAATTAATGAAGTTAAAACCATGATAGCCCGAAATGCTTTATCGAAAGGAGCTACACTGGAGTTTATCTCTGACATTACCGGACTCTCCCGTGAGGATATAAAAGAAATACTAATATAAAACCGCTCTACGAATCAAAAATCCCTTAAAACATAATTAAATAATATATGTTGTTTTTCTTGTTTTCCCGGTATATATTGTCTTATATGATTTTGTTATAAAAATCACATGAAAGCATATTTTTTGCCGGAAAAACTGTGTGTTAAAGAGACAAGATAATGAAACTTGACAATACTCTCATTCTGTGTTTAAATTTTCTAGCCATGATTAATAGAGTTGTTCCAAAAAATAATACTCTTTTTCTGATCAGAACACCCCCCCCCCGCTTATTTTACGATAAAAACGACAATTTTAACATTTTTAATTTCCCATGTGAAAATACCTCTGTGATTTGGGAGCAGAGGTTTTTAAATATTATGTAGTAAGGAGTTTTTATGAAAAAGTCTTTTAAATTACTCGGGTTTATTGCCCTTGCAGTAATACTCGCATTTTCAATGGCTGCCTGCGGTGACCCCCCTGGCGGCGGTGGCGGCGGAGATGGTCCTGATGGTCCTGGCGAACCCGATCCTGTATTTACCATTTCCGGTACATTCGCATCACAAAATGATGATGCAAGCGGCGAAGCAAGATTTTTTGCAAGCGCAATTGAAGATGACCCGTCCGCCTCAACAAGGTGGGGCAGGTCTGCTCGATCTTTAACAACAGTTGAGCTTGAAGGCTTGCTGATAGACGGCGATATTACCTTCAGATTAAGAGGCAATTACGAGCCAAGCACAGGTCGTTATGTTCTTTCTGCGGCGGCAAGCTTCTTACGCTATAATATTTCCGGCGATTTAGCCAAACCAAACGAGGGGAAAGCCATTGTTCAGGTAAGAGGAACAGGCGGCGTATGGGAAAGTATTGAAGTAGACGTAAGCGTTGAATCATCCGAGGAAGCGCCCGATGATTTTGATATAGAAGAAGATGAAGAAATCTATGATGATCTTGACAGCGGTATACCCGAAGATATATGGGGTATCTGGTGGGGACAGGATGAAATCAGATTCTCTGAATTCGATGTAATACTGCCCGGTAATTACTACTATGCAATAGATGCCTTTACCGTTGTATTGTACATAAACAGACACGATTCATGGAGTGTGGAAGGTTACACCTGTTTCTTTGAAGGCGTCGAAGAAAATCCCGACGGTTCAGTAGCCGGCAGGGTTGTATTTGATTTCACAGATATAGCAAAAATAGATACAGACAAACCAACCTGGTGGATTGACTGGATCGATGAATATGCAAGATGGAAAGACGGCACCAAGATTCTTCCTCAAAACTGGGGCAGCGACAATTGGAGAGCCTTAGTTGACAGATATGCAGCTATGGCACAGGTTGAAGAAACACCGGGAAAATCCACCGGTTCTCATTGGGTCTCACTCTTTGGAGATTTTCCTTATTTCTACCAGAAATACAGAAAGGACGCATTCAAATTAGACGGAAATTATCTTCTTGTAGGCAGAACAGAATCCAGTGATACTCCGGAAGGAGCCGATCTCTTAACCGAATTAACATGGGAAGACAACAGATTAACAAGAACTCAAACTGTTCCCCCAACACCTTTTATAGAAGGTACATTGTTAGACGAACATGTCTTTATACCATCTACAAGAGGAGGACTTGTATATTCCAGCTACGAAGACAAAAACAATGTGCTTAGAATACCTTCCAACCATGACTGGAGCTACTTAAGCTACGATTTAAGCAGATTTGAAGGAAAAGAGATAACCATTAATCTTTCCATGGATTATATGGTTAACGCCGATTCCCGGTTTGTATGGCAGATTACCAATGACGGAGAATACCCGAATATAACAGGTGACATGTCAGCTGAAAGCAACGCAAACGCCGACTGGGATACCAAGGAAAAATTTGTATGGCATCGTTTTGAATCAACAACAAATTTTACGGTTCAGTTAAAAGGAACCGGCAATGTTCTTTATCTTTCGGAAATGCAGCTTAGACTGGATGAGAACGGAGAAAACTACAATGAGAAAAAAGCAGTCGATGTTTTCATTGCCAATTTCTCGGTATCTATTGAAGGCGAAGAAGTAGAGGAAGAACTTGTAGAGGAATACGAAGCATTCGAAGCATTTAATCCTCGCGGTTATTTTGATATGACTAGTTCAAAAGACTACGAAGTAATAAATGTCGGTAATAGAACCAATGTATTGAAAGTTGAGAATCTCAATGGTACAAGCGAATGGGCTGTAGCTATGATACCTTTAAAACCAGCTATGGATCTGATTAAAGGCAGTTCCAAAGAGATTACCGTTAGATTCGGAGCAAGTATTAAACGTGTCGGAGCAGCGGGAACACTGAGCTGGCAGATAAACCAGGGTGAATATACTCCAGTCGAAGTATTATTAGACGCCGGAGCGAACAGATGGCACCAGATTCAGGGTGAATGGACAGGGACACCAAATAGTATCACTCCATTCTTATACTTGAGTACCTGGGATAATAACAGCCCGGATACAACTTACTACGTTGACTTTAACTGGATAGGAGTTGATTGTACTGCTTGCGGAAATCCCACATATCAATGCGATTGCGAACTTCCACCCGAGCCTGAATTGGAAGCAGCCGGCTGGGATACTGCGGCATCAGCGTTTACGCCGGAAGGGACTGTAAAATATTCTTTAATAGCAAATCACATATTTGGCCCATTAAACCCAGAGCAAGAATTAATAGACTGGATTGGCGGCCCCTTAGATAAAGCTGGTAATGCAAAGTTCTTTGTAAGGGGAGCAAACGGAATAAACGTCAGAGAGCGCCAGCAGGATTGGGCTAATCTTAACATCCTATTTACAGGTGAATGGAACCTTATTGAGCATTGGGGTGTTAACCTTGCAGAGAATAACAGAATAACAATCCGCGGAAATGTAATAGGAACACCTCCTGCAAACGCAAAAATGCTTCTGTCTAGTCAAACTTATGAATGGCTTGACAATAAGGATGTAACAGGTGAAGCCGGCGAATTTGAACTAGTATGGGATATCCCGAAAAATTTCGATGGTGATCTTATTCGCATCACAACCGATGCCGGTAATCTAATGTCCTTCCGCATCAATTTAATTGTAGTGGAAGAGCTTACTGAACAAGGCCCCGAACCCGGCTGGGATACCGAAGCTGCAGAATTTACACCGACAGGGATTGTAAAATGGTCATTAGCAACTCACACATTCGGCGAAAAAAATGCAGAAAACCAGATAACAGGTTACCTTAACGGCCCCTTGACAAAAGCCGGCAGCCCAAAATTCTTTGATATTAACGGCGGTTTAAATATTACCGATCGTACAAATGACTACGACGCTGTTGATCTCCAATTTGCAGGTGATTGGAACCTTATCGCGAATTTCGGCGTAGACCCTGCCGCAAATAATTACAGAATAACGGTGCGCGGAAATGTAATTGGAACAGCAGCTCCCTCTGCGAAAATGGAACTGAGAAATGCAAGCCAATATAACGTGCTTACCGATCAAACCGTAACAGGTGAAGCTGGTGCATTTGAGCTTGTATGGGATGTTCCGTATAATTTCCAGGATAGTGTTCGTATTCAATTAAGTGACGCAGCAGCATCCTTCCGTATCAATCTTATTGTTGTAGAAGATATGGGCGAAAGAGATAACGGCTGGGCTTTCGAACCTGCAGCATTTACGCCGGAAGGAGACATAGTATATTCATTGGCGAATCACTATTTCGGCCCAGTTGATGCAGAGAATATTTTTACTAATTACATTGGCGGTCCACTTGCAAAAATCGGCAACGCAGATTTCTTTAAGATAGACAGCGGAATAAATGTTACAGAGCGCGAACAGAATACTGCCGGTGTTGACATAGTGTTTACAGGCGAATGGAATCTTATTGAAGAATTCGGCGTAGACCTTGCCGCAAATAATTACAGAATAACAGTACGCGGAAATGTAATTGGAGCAGTGCCTGCCGATGCAAAAATGATCTTGATTCAAACTGAATCTCCATATACCTTGTTAGATAATACAGATGTATCAGGTTTTGCTGATACATTTGAACTTGTATGGAATGTTCTGGAAGATTTCGCAGGTGATAGTATTCGCATTGAAACCAATGCCGGTAATTTAATGCCCTTCCGCATCAATCTTATTGTAGTTGAGGATTTGGGACCAAAACCAGTTCCCGATCCTGCCGGCTGGAGTACCGAACCTGCAGCATTTACACCAACAGGTGATGTAGTATGGTCTTTGGCAACTCACCAATTCGGCCCGGTTAATGCAGAGAATATTTTTACTGAATACCTCGGCGGCCCCCTGGAAACAACCGGCGACAACGCAACGTTCTATAAAATTGATGACGGAATAAATGTTACAGAGCGCGAAGAAAATTGGGCCGGTATTGACATCGTGTTTACAGGTGAATGGAATCTGATTGAAGAATTCGGCGTAGACCTTGATGCAAATAATTACAGAATAACAGTACGCGGAAATGCAATTGGAACAGCGCCTGCAGATGCAAAAATGATTTTGATTCAAACTATAGAGGATTATGATTGGTTTGCTGATGACGATGTAACAGGTGAAGCCGGTACATTTGAACTTGTATGGAATGTTCCGGATGATTTTTTAACATCAAATACCAGAGTTCGCATATCAACCAATAATAATCTGATGCCCTTCCGCATCAATATGATTGCGGTTGAGGATATGGGACCAAAGAGCACTGGCGAGCCGGAAATAGCATTATTGGGACCTAAAGGATCACTTAATCGCTTAGAGCTGAATGTTATAGCCGGCGAAACCATGGCCTCTTTAATAGGCTCCGGCTATTTCGGTGCAGTCGGCACTGCAGACTTTGTTATTGAAGACGATATCGTGTATGTTCATAACATTGCGAATAACTCATCTGGTTTAAGAGTTCTGCCGGCCGGTTTTCATGACATTGAGGCAGGCGATATGTTACGCGCAACAGGACGAACCACAGGCACAATAGCAGACAGCCGGCTGGAACTTGCGCATATTAACGCCGGCGGCGGGGCTGGTTTAGGCGATGAAGCTGTTACACCTGGATCACAATATAGCGTACCTGCAACTCCCTTTACCTTCACTCACATTCTGACTGCCGGAGACATTGAAAACGGGCTTAGAATAGCACCTAATGGCTGGAGTATGGGTGAAAGCACCTTTGCCGAAAGATTCGGAGATCTTGCATTCAGTATTGATGACCTGGTGATTTTCCGGCCAGAGCCTGCGCAAGGCGATTGGACAACACTGTTCACCATGGAAGATTTTATCGAAGCGGAAAATATAACTGAAGGAGCATTCACCGCTGTAGGACCGCTTTCTAATTCCGGAGCCAGTTTAGATTGGATAAATTATGGCGGAGGTTTGTACTTGCAAATGACAGGAAGAACCGAAAACTGGCATGGAGTAGATATTGATATTGGTCCTACAGGTTTAGAGCTTCAGACCGGAGACAAGGTAACTGTTACAGGGAGAGTCGATTTAGGAGTTGAAGGAGGAAATGGACGAATGGAGTTGGCTAGTGCACAGGATTCATACCAAAATGAGGGCGGTATATTTGACTTTAATTTAGAATGGACTTATGGAGCAACTCCGCCTGCTGAATTTAGGGTAACAGCCAACGCATGGGGAGACAGAGCAGTAGTTCCCGCCTTCATCATCGACACCATCGTAGTTGAGGGTTACAGGTAATAATTAGTATCAGGCACCACTGACTGGTGTCTGGCACTCTGAAGGGGCTGTCCGAGAAGTAATTCTTGGGCAGCCTTTTTTTATGATCAAAATAACCTTAAATTCCACACATGCGGAATTCTGAGGTATACAATTCTACACGTATGGAATTCTAACCAATATTAC
>Ga0123356_10001056_pt1 | contig 30544 bp, 30 predicted proteins | sample TergutEmb28metaG_2_FD_92546 | JGI IMG/M metagenome (GOLD analysis project Ga0123356, IMG submission 92546) | Embiratermes neotenicus P3 segment gut microbial communities from Petit-Saut dam, French Guiana - Emb289 P3 | ecosystem: Host-associated > Arthropoda: Insects > Digestive system > Gut ...
ATCTCAAATTAATCTTCAGGTAAATAGTTGTGTTGTTCAATTTTCAAGGTACGTATCAGAAAATCTAAACATTTTCTCGAAAACTGCCCCCACTCAAGGGGACAGCTTTATCATCATAGCACATTCATTTTACTTTGTCAACACTTTTTTTACGAAATTAACAAAAATTCTCGAATATTTTTAACCATTCGAGAATTTTTCGCTTGTATTCTGCGTTTTCAACGATTATTCGGAACGCACGGCGGTGTGTATTTTCATTTAATTTACCTTATTAATCGTACCAACACCGGAAATATTTCGTTCAACAACAGGGTCACCCCTGTAACTGAGTGTGCCTACACCGCTTATTCTTACCTTGAGATTATCCGAGCAGCTTATGCTTGCGTCGCCTGCACCGCTCATAGTAAACTCAGCTTCACGAGTTTGCAGCTCCAATGCACTAAGCGTTCCCGCTCCGGAAATGCTGACCCTCGTATTATCCGCAGAACCGTTTAGAGTAATATCGCCCGCACCGGATATGTTAATCTGTAAATTCTCAACCTCTACAGCAACATCAACAGTCCCCGCTCCGAATATTTCTAATATAAATTCTTCGCCGTCTCCGGTTATTAAATCGGCGTTTTCAAATATCGCCGCTCCGAAAATCGACACTTCTTTTAAATCGGGGACAGTAATTGTTACACGGGGGGATTTGTTGTTCCCTATGCGGAGGTTTACATCACTCTTAACGATTAATCTGCCGTCCTGAACAGAAGCGTCGACGTATTCATGCAAATTTTCCTGCATTTCAATTATGACGGGAGCGTATTCGCCGCTTTTGTAAATCAGCTCGAAATTACCGTCTAAGCTGACCTTGTTATAAATGCCCACATCATATGTGTAATTCTGCACCTCGCCTTTCCCGATAATAATAGTGTTCTCGGGGAAAACAATGCTTACACAGCCGGTTAAAACTGTCATAGCTAAAACAAACATTACACTTATTGCAAAAATTCTCTTTTTCATAGGTTTATCTTCCTTTCGGTTAGTTTTGCGGTTATCAGGAACAACGCCGCCACTTTTATTAAATATAGTATCATTAAGGCAATCAAACCTGCGTTTATTCCGGGGTTTATGGTCACTGTAAAAAATACGTTGTGTCTGCTGATATGTGCGAACGGTGCCATAAGCAAATCCGTTAAATTTATCAGGTATATCGTTGCCAAACAAACACCTATCCCCATCAGTTTCCCCAATCTCTTGCCTGCGAATAAGCATTTTTCAATTGCACCGATGTAGAATACTAAGGTTACAAATAAGGTATATCCTATTACTGCCGCTAATATATAAACTGCGGCATACCCTATCCCGACTGCTAATACATGAACCGTGGAATCCATTGATACGCCGATAGAAAAGTCAATGTCCTCCGCTAAAATTAACGCTTGCCATACTATCCCCGTAATACCGATTACCCATGAGAATAAATCGAGAACCACGATTGTGATTATTCTGCTGAGTATAATCTTCCACCTTTTCACCGGTGTAAGCAGTGTTGTGTGTGCTAATGGTGCTTGGTAAACGCTCATATACGATTGAGACAATACAATTATTGAAACAACTAATATTGCGACAAGCGAAAACGCCGAGAACGATACTGCGGCTGTCTGCCAGCCCTCACCGGTAATACCCGCCATTCCGAGTATACCGAAAACCACATTCAAAACAACAGTAACCCCTAATGCGATGAGCCTTATATCTAACCCTGTGCGTGCAGCATATTTAAGCTGTTTGGACATATTGAAACACCTCCAAGTATAATTGTTCGATTGTTTTGCCTTGTTTTTCCCGAATATCCTCGCAATCGCCGTTATAGGCTAATTCGCCGTTTGCGATAAACGCCACACTGTCAAACACATTCTCCACGTCTTTTACTAAGTGTGTCGAGAGGAGTATTGACGAATTCTCCGGCGGAACAGACAAAATCGCCTCCATGATTTTCATTTTGCCTAACGGGTCAATCCCGCCTAACGGTTCGTCTAATAAGTAAACCGCCGTGTCCCTCGAAAAGGTTACTGCGAGTGATACCCGCTCTTTCATGCCTTTTGATAATTTTTTGATGTTCTTGTTCATGGGAAGCTCTAATAATTCTATAAGCCGCTCGGCATTCTTTTGGGAATAGTCGGGGTACATGTCTTCGTAATACCTAAATGCGTCACGCACCTTCATCCATGACGGGAAAACCATGTTATCCGGTAAGAACGATATTGCTTGACGTGCTTCAACGCCTGTTGCACCGTTCGGATATATGATTTCGCCGCTGTCGGGCGATAACATTCCTGCAATTGTTTTAAGTAGGGTTGTTTTCCCGGACATGTTCGGACCGAGCAAGCCTACGATTTTCCCCGCCTCAATCTCCATATTTATATCGGATAACGCCTTTACGCCGGGGTAACGCTTTTCTAAGTTTTTAATAGTCAGCAATGCCATTATGAAGCACCTCCTTGTTTAAGTTTCTGCTGCAGCTCTGCCACAATTTGTGTATCACTATAACCGAGTGCCCGCATTTCTTCTAAAAATTGCGACATCGCTTGATTAATCATGACCTGCTTTACTTTGACTGTGATTTCTTCATTTTCCATGATAAAATATCCCGTTCCTCTCTGTGTGTAAATTAATTTGTCCCGCTCCATTTCTTGATATGCACGTTGAATTGTGTTGGTGTTTACCTTTAACGCCACCGCTAAATCACGAATGGACGGGATTCTGTCGCCCGGTTTTAACTCCTCCGTGGCAATCGCACGGGAAAAGTTCATAATAATCTGCTGATATATCGGGCTGTGTCCGTCAAAATCCACTCGCCAGTTTTCTGTCGGGAGCATGGTTTCACCTCACTTTCTGTTAGTTTCTGCCAGTTTCTGTTAATTAGTGTACCACTATACTAACACACTAATTTAGAAATGTCAATAGGTTTTTCAAAAAAAGTTTAAAATATTTTTGAAAAAAATAAGAGCCGTTGATTAAACGGCTCAAAACTATACTATAGATACTACAACGCCTTACTGTCCACTTCCTCCCGTAACGCCGCTTTAAACTCGTCTAAGCTCACCGTCACAGACTCACCCGTCTTCCTGCTGCGAACGGCAAGCTCACGTTTTTCTACCTCGTTGTCACCGATAACAAGCATATACGGGATTTTCATCAACTGTGCTTCTCGGATTTTATACCCGATTTTCTCGCTTCGTGAGTCGATTTCCACCCGAATACCGATTTTTTGTAACTCGTCGGCGATTTCATTACAAAAGTCGTTGTGCCTGTCCGCAATCGGCAGAACAGCCACTTGAACAGGTGCAAGCCATAATGGGAATGCTCCTGCATATTTCTCGATTAATAAAGCCAACGTCCTCTCATAACACCCGATTGACGAGCGGTGAATTATATATGGGTATTTCTTTTCTCCGTCTGTATCAACATACATCATGCCGAACCTTTGGGCAAGCTGGAAATCAATCTGAACCGTAAACAGCGTGTCTTCCTTACCGTATACGTTTTTCATCTGCATGTCCAATTTCGGGCCGTAGAACGCAGCTTCCCCGTCCGCCTCATAATAATTTAAGCCGGTCTTGTCTAAAATATCACGCATTAGGTTCTGGGTACTCTCCCACTGCTCCGGCTCACCGATATATTTACTGCGGTCATTCTCATCCCATTTCGAGAACCTGTAATACACGTCCTCGTATAACCCTAATGTCTTAAGCATATACACCACCAATTCAATGGCGTCGATGAACTCTTTCTCGACCTGCTCCGGCGTGCAGATGATATGCCCGTCTGCAAGGGTGAACTGCCTTAACCTAATCAGCCCGTGCATTTCACCGCTGGATTCCTTGCGGAAAAGAGTTGCAGTTTCGTTATAGCGAATGGGTAAATCCCGATATGAGCGGCTTCTGTTTAGATATATCTGGAACTGGTACGGGCAGGTCATGGGGCGGAATGCAAAAACCTCACGGTCTTTTTCCTCGTCACCCATGCAGAACATGCCGTCCTTGTATTTCTCCCAGTGTCCCGAAACCTTGTATAAATCAGACTTAGCGAATGACGGTGTCTTAGTAAGCTGATAGCCTCTTCTCTCTTCCTCGTCCTCTACCCATCTTTGAAGGAGCTGCACGATTTTTGCACCCTTAGGCATCAGAATAGGCAGACCCTGACCGACGTCCTCGGCAGTCGTGAACAACTCTAACTCCCGCCCTAACTTGTTGTGGTCACGTTTTTTCGCTTCTTCAAGTGCGGTTAAGTGTTCCTCTAACATATTAGCCTTCGGGAACGCTGTTCCGTATATACGGCACAGCATTTTATTCTTTTCGCTGCCTCTCCAGTATGCACCGGTGGCACTTAACAGCTTTATCGCCTTTACGTCAGAAACCCTCGCTAAGTGAGGGCCCGCACAAAGGTCAACAAATTCACCCTGCTTGAAAAATGAAGCCGTTTCGCCCTTTTCGGATAATTCGTTAATCAACTCTATTTTATAAGGTTCGTCCTTGAATAACTCCAACGCCTCGTCTTTACCGAGGATGAAGTATTCCAAGCTCAACCCCTCTTTTACGATTTTTTTCATCTCAGCTTCGATTTTAATTAAATCATCATTAGTAAAAGGCTGAGGGGTATCAAAATCATAATAGAACCCGTTTTCGATTGCGGGGCCTATCCCTAATTTAACATTTGGGAACAACCGAAGCACCGCCTGTGCCAAAATATGCGATGCGGTATGCCTGAACGAATTTCGACATTCCTCGTCCTCGAACGGGATTATTTTAGACTCGCCGTCATTAAATATAACTTTAAACATATCTGAACCTGTCCTTAAATATAATAGTATATATTTTATCATTATTTGTGGATATTGTCAATTAAAAAATTTTGCTTTTAATATTGCAATTTGCTTTTTTTATTGGTATAATGTAAATTGAGAAATAAGAAGTCGGTTTTGATATAGATTTACGAGGTAAATAAAATGAAAGACAATTTAACCGAAGTCATCGTCCTGTGTGACGATAATGTGCCTGTTGCCGATTTTTCCGAAACCGTTAAAGTCGTTAAGGCGAAGCTCAAGGCTGCAAACAGCGAACGAGAGATACGACTCTCGTTATATGAGTTTGGGGCAGAGCGTAAGAAGCTGTTCGAGAACATTCCCATCACCCAGCTTACCGCTAAGAAGCTGTTCTCACCCCATAAGAGCCATGAGGTCACTTTAATCGATTCGGCAATGGAGCTGGCTCATGAAACGGGTGTGCGGTATTCCAACACGCCGGTTGAGGAAATTCCCTCGAGAATAGTGTTTTTGATAATAACATTCGGTAAGGATAACGCCAGCAAAAAGTATACATACGATAATCTGCGTGAAATGATTGAACATCAATCGTATGTCTATAAGTGGGAATTCTTTATCCTGACCGATTCTTCGTTCGTGGTGGAGAAATTGGGATTGCCCGAGCAAAATGTTGTATATTCCTATACCGATACAGAGGGGTTCTTCCCGAGTGCTATGGGTGAGTTAGTCGTGAGAATATTGAGATAATTAATAAAACGAAACGCCGGTTAATGAAAACCGGCGTTTTTTTGTTTATATAGGTTTCTTAGCTGTAAGATACACATTACCGTCAGGGTATTTCTTGAAGTGATATTCGATATAGCCGAAATAATAAATATTGAAATCGCTTTGATTATCACGAACATAATAAAAATCGTCAATTTTGTCTGCCCAATCATAGCTGTCAAAAATATAACCGCCTGCCATTATTATATATTCGTCATAACTCACCCCCGAATAATCATCAATAACTTCGGTGACAACCCATGTACCGCCACCCCAAATACCCTTGTAATACACGAACTTTTCCATGTTCCTGTTCCACACAATTCCGAGTGAACCCCAAGGTGTCTTATCATATAAAGAATAATCGCAGCTGCTGATTGAAAAATCCGGATTGAAATTGAGTTTCATGCAGTCCTCTATCTCATATGGTTCAAACGCTTCCGCCCACATATAATCTGCACTGTCACCAAACAGCATCTTAAGCCAGCTGTCGTTTAATACCTGACCCTGTAAGCCGAATTGTTCATGACAGAGAACTATTATATAAATCATATCTATGTCATTTACACTGTCGAATTGGAGCGGCAGTGTCCCGTCTAATAAATGACCCGAATCCTTTCGTACTATATCCTTTGCCTTTTCTATATCCGCAGAGGTAAACGAGGTTGGAGAGGCTTGCGTTGCCTGTTGTGTCGTTGTAATCAGTTCGTCCGAAGAAATTTCGGTTTCGGTCTGTATTGCTGTCATACGTGCAGCTTCGTCCGAGGTTTCAGAATGGTCTGCATTTTTGCTTGAACCGCAGGCAGTTAAACACAACAACAGAGCCATCACTTGAATTAATAAAATCGTTCGCTTCATACCGATAAATCTCCCTCGCATTGTTCTACCCACGAATACCATAGTATGCATAATACTCCTGCCTGTATTCCGTGAAATCCCAATCCAAAGCATACAGCTCGGGATTATACGTTCCCCACCAATCATAGTGCATACAGAAGAACGCAAGCATTTCCGATAACCAGATGTTCCCCTGAAAATCCCACATTTCAAACATGATTAGGTATGTATCCTCCGGCATGGTGGTTCTCTCCACCTTGGTATTGCTCTTTACGGTAATGCGTTCAAAGGTTATAAACCCGTATTGGTCGTAATCGTCAAGCTCCCATATATTACTCACTGTGAAGAAAATGGGTTCGACTATGTCTCCGGGTTCAAGCAACCAATACTCCCTTGCAGACAAGCCTATTTCATCAGTCATCGGTCTTGCACCGAGTATTTCAAAATTGTTAGTGTTGCGGGCGTGTGCTATATAAAGGAAACAGGCTTCGTTGTTCAGATATATAGGTGATACAAATATTACATATTCATCATTGGCATCGTATACGTTCATGTTCAAGTGTGCTCCGTCAATTGATGCCCATACACTCTCCATGTTCTCCTTGAATATACCTTTCTCCCAGTCGTACACCATCTGACTGTCCGCACCAAAGATAATAAAGTCATCGGAATCGTCGTCTCCGAAAGCAATGATTGAACAGTAAACATCAACTAAATATTGTGAAAGAGCAGGCCCAAGGTCGAGTGTTGCGAATACCTCCCAGTCATTCAAGGGGTTCGGCTCATAGGAAATGGGATACAACAACAGGTCTCTAATATCCGCATTCATGTTGAAGGTTTCGCCTGTTGTTCCCGCAGTTGTGCCGAAGGTCTGCCCTGTCGCACTTTCTAAATAGTCATACATGGCTTTGCTCGGTGTACCCGTTAGTTCATATTCAAAGAAAAACTTAAATGCGGGGCTGGGCGTCATCTTAGCATAATAAGCATAGTTATTCCAGTCACCGTCATAGGTGTAATAACAGGAAATTCCGCTTGACTGTCGGCGATAACGTCCGTTGACTTTATAGTATACAGCGTTATCTAACGCTTCAAGAACGCTGTCACTGCTCTGCATTGTACCGATTTGCCGAACAAGGTCACCTAAGTCAACCATGTTGGTATAACCCTGTGCCCTGTTGTTCCCACCATAGTTCTCTGCGTTTTGTGCCGCTCTGCCGAAATCACCGAAGAAAGACGATGATTCAATAGAATACACCAATGCCTCAATCCCAAAATCGTTATAGGCATTAAGCAATTGTGGCAATGCACGCATGTTGATTACCGAAAGTGTTATATCATTATCAAGCCTCAACCTTTTACATTCGTCGTAAAATGTATCACAGATGATTTTCCCGAGTTCGCCCCCATGAGTTCCCGTGTTCTTGACGAATTCCCGGAAAAGCCCCTCATAGTCCCAGCCACAGCCCGGTTCAAGCTCCTGCGAGGCAACCATCCAATATGTATAATCATACAGTGCCGCCGCATAGTCAATCGTCGCCATCAGACAAGCATCAAAGCCAATCATCTCGAATTTCTTATGGTTTAATCTCGAAAACACGTTTTCCAAATCGAAAACCGACAAAGAATTAAACCCGTAGTTCTCGTCATAACAAATCCCGCCTATGCTTCCGCTTCCGTGATTCCAAAAGAGAACTATTTGATGGTCAGCAGGGTATTCCCTCACGCTGAACTCGAGGAAGTTATATAGTGTTTCGGGGTCACCCATATCGGCGTTGGGTAATTGGTCAATCACCTCAAACCCGTTACTGTTGTAGACTGCACGATTAATTCTGCGGGAATCGAAGAAATTATTGTGCCATTTCCTTGCCCCGCCCGCTTCAATAACAACCGTGACATTGTCGGGCAGGTCAACTGCGAACATTTCTTCAAGGTCTTCTGTGCCGAGAGCCCAGTTTGTTTCAAGGTCAGAGCCGCATAAATACCAGTAAAACGCCCATGTGTCATCCGGGCTGTAGTTGACTATTTCATTAATGCTTTGCGTCACGGTTGAAGCGTCAATAGTAATGTCCACAGGCAGGTCAACCGCAATCACACCCGCCTCCTCAATCATCTCAAGGACACGGTCTAACTTTCTTTGAACCGAGCGGTCGTCACCTGTTCGGTTTAACCCCCTTTCAAGAATGTCTGCCGCCTTGTCAAGCTGTTTAAGCCCGATATAACAGTCTGCCGCTCCTATGTAACCGTCCGGCTCTCTCGGCTCTAACTTGATATATTCGAGAAATAACTCCAACGCTTCGTCATAATCTCGGTCGGCGAGATAATCCTCCGCCATCAGCAGAATATCATTAGGATTAACTGCTCTTTGACAGCCCGCCGTAACGCTTAACAAGAGTATTATCGAAACAAAAACACATATCAGCTTTTTTAAGTTGTTCATGCGAAAAACCTCCATTTAATCTACGTATTGCAGCTGCGTTCCGTCAGTACGCATTTTATACAGTGAGAGCATACTATCACTGTCGCGGCTCTCAAAATAAATCCAATCATTCACAATATTGACATTCTCACTGTAAGCGGCATGTATCTTCATTTTTCCTGTTCCGTCGGTGCGAACCTTAAACATGTGCCGCCCATCGTCCAAATTCGTGTAATAAATCCAGTCACCCACTACATTAATATTACGGACATCATCACCATTAAGCTTCGTTCTGCCCGAACCGTCAACCCTTATTTTATAAAGTCCGGGGTCATTGCCGTTATGCTTATAATAAACCCAGCCGTCCTCAACATTTAAGTTTGCAACATCATCGCTGTTCAGCTTTTCACTGCCGGAACCGTCGGTACGCATTCTGTATAACGCTCCACCGTCATTGTTATTCCTGTAATACAGCCAATCACCGCTTAACATAAGGCTGTAGCTTACATCGCTGTTTAACTGCTCCTCACCGGTTCCGTCTGTGCGAATTCTGAATATAAAGTGAGTTTGGGGGAAGTTTTGATAATAAATCCAGTCCCCCTGCACATGGAAATTAGTGGCAGCACGCTTGTTTAACTGCACTAATCCCGAGCCGTCAGTACGCATTTTATACAAAAATTCATCAATGTAATTCACAAAGTAAACCCACTCACCCACTACATTTATATTATAGCTGCTTAAACTGTTTAACTGCTCTTTCCCTGTGCCGTTTGTGCGGATTTTATAAATATAACCGCCATCACCGATATAATAAATCCAGTCACCTTGAATTGCGGCAAGACCGTCATTCAAGACGTTACCGGTGGTATTCCCTCTGCCGCTTGAATTAGGAACGCTTGTATCGGGGGGTGAGGTGGTTACATCGGGGGGTGATGAAGTCATGTGGGGAAGCTCAATGACCACATTGGGAGCAGTTGTAGTTGTAGAAGTGTCGGTAGTGTCTGCGGGTTCTGCACCCGTCTGAACATCAGCTTGAGCAGTTTCGGACGACTCACCGGTAACCTCCTCAAGCATATTGCGAATCTTACTGCCGCCTGCCTCTTTCATTCCTTTTTCTAAAACAGAAACTGCTCTGCTCTCTCTGTCGAGTTTTATGTAACATTCCGCCGCACCGATGTAACCTGCGACCTCGGAGGGTTCAAGCTCGATATACTCAAGAAACAGCTCTAAGGCTTCGTCATAATCACGGTCAGCAAGCAAATTCTCGGCTCTCGACAAAACCTGCTCAGGATTAACCGAGTTCTGACACCCTGCAATAACGCTTAACATAAGCATTACCGAAACAAAAATACATATCAGCTTTTTTAGATTTTTCATGTGATTACCTCATATCCTTATAATTATTGTATAAAACAGGGCACAGTATTATGTGCCCTTATCCTTTTATTAATCTTTCAAAATTTTCACGATAACGCCGAATTTCACTCTTACGTTATGAGTTTTGCCGACGGATAGCTTATCGAGAATTACATTATCGTTGCACCTGAGCGTTTTCTTCTTCTCGCCGATTTCCACAACAATCTTACTGCGGGAATACCTCGCATTAATCTGTGCCGTCTTAGCTCCGACGCCTTTCCTCTGCTCGAACTTCAACTCTTTCTTTTTCAAAACCTTGATAGCTGTTTTCTTACCTTTATATATGGTTGAAACAACAGAAAAAATAATGAAAAACGCAAGAATCCCCACTGCGGCAATTCCAATCGCATAAACCGCATAATTTACAGTGCTGTTCAAATGACTTTGCTCAAAGTTGCAACCCGTCAAAATCAAAAACAACCCCGCAATTCCGGATAAACTAAGTAGTTTTTTCATGTAAGCCCCCCTACACTGCTATATATTCTCCACCGGTTTGAACGCCGGCAATATCCAATGTATAATCCCTGTTCAGTTTAAACCCCGCCTGCGACAGCTTAGCCGCAACACACGAATAAGCCGTCTGCGGTGAATTGTTCTCCTTCGACAAATGCCCCAGCATAATCCGTGTTGTGCCGCTTTCGATTAACTGTAATATGTACTCGGCACTTTCATGGTTTGAAAGGTGTCCCCTCCTTGAAGCAATCCGCTCCTTTATGTAACGGGGATAGTTGATATTCCTGCGAAGCATTTCCGGTTCATAATTCGCTTCGATAAACGCAAAGTCCGCCCCTTTTGTCCCTGCCCGAACCTCCTCGGTGATACCGCCTAAGTCCGTGAAATAGGCGATTTTATAGCCCGAACGGTCAGTAATCGTGTACCCGACGCTTTCCGCCGAATCGTGCGACGTTTTAAACGCCTGTATATCATTGTCAATCGGAGCGTTACACAGCTCGCTTATATCAAATAAATTGTTTTCATTATAAACATGCCCGCCGTTGATTAATTCCTCACAAGTTCCTTTTGAGGCATAAACAGGAATGTCGTTGTTTTTGGTCAGCTGATAAAGTCCGCTTATATGGTCTTTATGCTCATGCGTTATAAGAACCGCTTTAACCTTTCCAATCCCCGTTGAGCATAACGAGAGATACTTCAGCAACGCTTTATAAGAACAACCGGCATCTATTAAAACGCCCTCACTTGCGTTACCGATATATGAAGCGTTTGCCCGGCTCGAACTGCATAAAGGTGCAACAATCATAGTGCAACCTTAATATCACTCGGATAACGGCGTTTAACAATATCCGCTCCTAATCCCCTTAACTTCACGTCCATATCCTCATAACCGCGTTCGATATGCTGGATTTCTTCTATAGCGGTTATACCGTCCGCAGATAATCCCGCAATAATTAAAGCTGCTCCCGCTCTTAAATCCGCCACCTTTACAGGGGCACCGGTAAGCCGTTCAACCCCCTCAATTACGGCGACTTTCCCGTCTACAGAAATGTCTGCACCCATTCGGCGAAGCTCATCCACGTATCTGAAACGGTTATCGAAAATTCCCTCAGTGAGAATGCTCGTGCCTTTCGCTAAGGTCAACAAAGCAGCAAACTGCGGTTGCATATCGGTGGGGAAGCCCGGGTGCGGCATGGTTTTTAAATTAGTCCGCTCGTATCTTTCAGCACCGATAACACGAACACTGTCGTCATGCTCCTCAATGGTTACACCGACTTTCCTTAGTTTAGAGGTAATCGGCTCTAAATGCTTGGGTATAACCCCATTAACAGTGACATCGCCTTTTGTGGCGGCGGCGGCAACCATGAAAGTCCCCGCTTCGATTTGGTCGGGGATAATAGTATAGTTTGTTCCGCCCAGCTTCCTCACGCCCCGAATTTTAATAACATCGGTTCCGGCACCCATTATATCTGCACCAAGCGAGTTAAGGAAGTTCGCTAAATCAACGATGTGCGGTTCTTTAGCGGCGTTTTCCAAAATAGTAAGCCCGTCCGCTTTCACAGAAGCGAACATGGCGTTAATCGTTGCACCGACAGTGACTTTATCGAAATAAATCTGCGTCCCGATGAGCTTGTCCGCATTAATCTCCACTAAACCGTGTTCAATGGAATAATCCGCACCAAGGGATTTAAAGCACTTCAAGTGCTGGTCAATGGGGCGGTCACCTAAGTCGCAGCCACCGGGCATCGACACCTTAGCGTGGTTGAACTTTGTGAGCAGTGTCCCCAAAAAGTAATACGAAGCCCGCATACGGCGTGCCATTTCATATGGAACAACAGTGTCTCTGATATGTTTCGTGTCTATTCTTATGGTAGATTTGTCAAGGAGTTTAACATCCGCTCCCATTTCCTGTAAAATCTGCAGGTCAATGGTGACATCGTTGATGTTGGGTACGTTTTCTAAAATGCAGGGACCCTCCGCTAAAATGGTCGCCGGTATGATAGCCACTGCGGCATTCTTCGCCCCGCTGATATTAACTCTTCCGTGGAGCTTCTTCCCACCGTTTATAATGAACTTGTCCAAATCTCACTACCTCATGTATTGTTTAATAGAATACCGTATCTTGTAATATTAATGAAAAGATTATACCATAAGTTTACGTTAAAGAAAAGCAGTTTTACATAAAATCATCATTTTTACTATATTATTATAGGAAAGCCGCTAAATTTTATACGTTACCTATAATTGCTAATTATGTAAATTCTCCATTCGGTCTAATGCACGCTGTTTGTCTAATTCATACTGTATGTCCATCTGAACGGTAAGATTTCCGTCATAAATATCTCCCTCTTTCGTCACAGTGTACTCAAACACAGTTTGGCTGTAATCGTAAAACGTAACTCGTACGTAAGCCCCGTAATAGGTTTCTTCCTCGGTTTCAAAGTGTTCGATATGGTCAGCAAATCCCAAAGCTCCGGGAAATTCGTTTACCGTGACAAGTATATCAAACACATCGGGGTATAACTCGTTAAATTCACCCTCGAAATGCTTTTTCAAACTGTCCTTCGTGGGGAAAACCAAGCCCGAAAAACCGGCAGTCGCCACCGGTTTACCGCTTCTGTCGGTTTCAACCACCTCCGGCTCAAACCGCACTATCCGCACACTTTCGATAAATATAAAATCAAACGGACGAGATGCGGGATTGTCCAATGCATCGTTGTTGTCGTCGATTTTGTTACCTGTGACGACCTCCGCCTTTTCAATTTCATAAAGGATTTCCATTCCGCTGATGACCTGCCCGAACACCGTCACCTGCCCGTCAAACTCGTATAACCCGCCCTGCTCCTTATACTTTTCCTTAACCGCCGCAGGAATACTTGTCAACTTCTTGAGCTTATCCTCTAAGGATTTCTTCGCCTCGGGTAAAAGCTGGCTGCCGAATTCGTTGATTTGCTCCTTTAACTCTGCCGCCATAGCATCAATATCTACCGATTTTGAGGCTGTCACAATGTAAAACTGGCGATAATTCCCGTCCTCACTCGGAGCAAAGCATAATGCACCATTAAGGTTTAATGCACGGGGTGAGGTTTCAACAGGGAAGAACTCCCTTTTCGGAATGGTAGTATCAGTCCCGTCAGCGTTGAGTGCCCCACCCTGAACCAGCATACCCTCCAAAACACGATGAAGCGTCTTATTGTTGTAATAACCGCTTTCTGCCGCTTTGATGAACTTTTCCACACCGACAGGTGCAGCCTCCGGGAACAGCTTCGCCGTGATTTCCCCGTCATACCCTTTAACGGTGATAATCGCATAAACATCACCCGGCATGATTTTAACATCACCCATGTTCCCGTTAAAAGCCTTGTCGCCGTTACAGCCCGCAAGTGCCACAAGCACCAGAACACAGCTTAAGACAATGGCGATTTTTTTCATAATTGCAATTTTCTTCATAAATTATTCCCCACCGGTATAATATTCTATTTCGATTTTTTCAATAATAATTTCGTCAATGGGTACGCCGTTTCTGTCAGCGGGAGCGTTACAAATGGCTTCAATCACGTCAAACCCCTCGAACGTCTGCCCGAAAACGGTATAAAACCCGGAAAGCGTCACCATACAGCCCTTTTCCTGTAACGCAAGCAGCAACTCATCCGGGAGAAGCTGTTCCCCGTTTCGAGTAACGGTTCTCAACTGCTCGACATGTTCGTCCTCAAAAGGCTCGCCGTTCACGATAAGAAACCTTGAATCGCTTTCACCCTCCGCCCCTTGAACGTCACTTCTGGCACACAACGCACCCTTAAACGGCCAAAGATTAACCGAGAACTCCTTTTCCACGACCGCTCCGACAAACTCATCGTCCTTGTTCGGTGTCCCCGAATAGAATAATGCGTTCATCGGCACACCCTCGATTTTCTTGCCATCGTAGAACCCTGCGTTTATTAAGTTGATGAAGTTTTCTACAGTTTTAGGAGCGTATTGCGGATAGAGAGCGATTTTTATTATGCCGAACTCGGTGTGGATAACCGCTATCGGCTGGTTCTCATAAAGCTCCTCCAGCTGGACTAATCTCATCACGCTGTAGTCATACTCGGTTATGGCGTTCGACTGTCTGGTGAAAATCCCGCACCCCGTTACAGTGAAACTCGATAACAATAATAACATAACCAAAGCAATAATTCTATATTTTTTATACATATTATTAATTATATATAAAATTTTGCATAAAGTCAAGTTTATTGTTGCATTTTAAAAAATATATGGTAGAATAGTAGTATAACATATTATTTAGGGAGAACTGCGTATGAAAATTCTGTTTGCAACAAGTGAAGCACAGCCGTTTGCGGCGTCGGGCGGTCTCGCCGACGTGGCAGGCTCACTTCCTAAGGCGTTAGTAAAGGAAGGGTGCGATTGTTCCGTCATTATGCCGTATTACATAAAAACCGTCAGTGACGAGCTTAAAGCCAAGCTGACCTTTGTTACGGAGTTCTATGTCCCGGTTGGCTGGCGTTCGCAATACTGCGGAGTGTTTAAAGCAGTCGTGTCCGGTGTAACCTACTATTTATTGGATAACCATTATTACTTTAACCGTGATTTCGGTATCTACGGTTATTATGACGATGCAGAACGGTTCGCCTTCTTCTCAAGGGCAGTCCTTGAAACGGTTCAACGGCTCGGCGATATTCCCGACATTATCAACTCTAATGACTGGCAGTGTGCGTTAGTGCCTGTTTACTATAACATTTATTACCGTTTCCACCACGACATGCGGAGTATTAAAAACGTGTTCACCATTCATAATATCCAGTATCAAGGGCAATACGGGTTTGAATTGTTAGAGGATGTGCTTAGTATTCCCCGCCACATGAGCAGATTAGTGGAATATGACGGCAACATCAACTTTATGAAGGGTGCGATTGAGGTTGCGGATAAGGTGACCACCGTTTCACCGACTTATGCGGGTGAAATTCTCGACCCGTGGTTCTCTCACGGGCTTGACCGTGCGTTGAACACCAAGCAGTTCAAAACCTGCGGTTTCCTTAACGGAATTGACACCGATATGTATAATCCCTCCACAGACAAGGCAATCGCTGCGAATTTCTCAGTTGGCAAAAAAGCAGGAAAAGCCGCCTGTAAATCCGCATTACTCGAGAAGGCAGGCTTACCGGAGGACGATGCACCCCTACTCGGAATGATTTCCCGCATGGTGGAGCATAAAGGGTTTGATTTAATCAAAGCCGTTTTCGACGATATTGTAAACATGGGGTTCAAGGTGGTTATCCTTGGCTCGGGTGACAGTGAATATGAAGAATTCTTCACCGAAGCGAAAGCACGTTTCCCCGAACGAGTCAGCTTCACCTGCGGATATATTCCGGCTTTGGCAAAGCAGATTTATGCAGGGGCAGACTTGTTCCTCATGCCCAGCAAGAGCGAACCCTGCGGTTTGGCACAAATGATTTCACTCAGATACGGTACAATCCCGATTGTGCGTGCTACCGGCGGATTAAAGGATTCAATCGTTGATTACGGCGAGGATATGGGAACAGGTTTCACATTCCAGACCTACAACGCACATGACATGCTTGAAGCCATTCAACGTGCCTGTGATTGTTACGATGACCCTAAGGCATGGGGAGCATTAGTTACAAGAGCAATGAAGGCAGACTTCAGCTGGAAGCAGTCAGCAAAATTGTATATAGGACTGTACGAAGAATTATGTAACATTGAATAATAATAAATGCTGCCTTTACTTTCACGGTAAAGGCAGTAATTCTTCTCATTATTCATTATTAATTATTAACTATTATTTAATTTACAGGTCATCTGCGTCCTGTATCGGCTTTTCGTATGGTTGACCCGCAGGAACTCCCGTATACGAACCCAGCGGGTCAGACATCTGCGACATAATCGGGATAATCTCCCTCGGTTTTATCATAACTGACTCGTTACTTTTTTGAGGCGGTTTTTTATTCTTTTCGTTTTTCACTTTTTTCTCGGACATAGCTTCCTCCTTTTTCCAATTGTTCATTATTTGGTATTATTATGAATGTAAGGCGTTTCGATTATTCATATTGTAATATTTTACCTGAAATATACCGAATGTTGTCGAAATAACCGCTTTATGCGGTTATTTTTGCGTGTTTTTCTAAAATGTTGCATTATTACCCGGGGAATAATAATATGAGTAGATTATTACTATCTGTATAAACAATTCCACAAATATTAATTTCCCGCATAATGACAGGCTTTCATGCCGTCATTAAATCCGAAAAATCACTTCTCTCCTGCGAAAATAACGGCATATACAAGCTGTTATACCATACCGAAATAAATCAAGCCACCCGTTTTTTCAAAAAATCAGATGACCCGATTATTAGTAAAACCCCACAAATTTATTGGAATATGTTGAAAAAATTAAATCCCGTGACCCGATTATTCCGCTAAACCGACACAATTAACCCGAAATAAATGCACATCACACGTAATTTTCAAGGGAGGTTGCTTTTTTCACAAAAAGATGATATAATGGTCATCAGAATTTTATTTTTAAGGAAAAACAACATGGATGTATTTATTGAACAGTTAGTTGAACGCAAAAAAGACAGCCGAGACACCGTTTTGAGAATCTGCATCATCTTAGCCGCCACATCTTTATCATTTTTAATCGTCATGTTTGCAATATGGATTACCTACCTCCCCTTAGTTATAATAGTCGGTGGAGTGATTTGGCTCGCCATGTTTATTCTAAAAGGGTTGACCGTGGAGTATGAATATATTCTCACCAACCGTGACCTCGACATTGATAAAATTATAGGAAAACGCAAACGCAAAAGATTAGTTTCGCTCAATCTGATTAACGCCGAGGAGTTCGATTTATATCATGCAGATTTCGATTCCGTGACAGATGTGACTGTCTCGGCACACGATAATTCTTACACCGGCTTATGGTATCTCGTCGGAAAACACCCTGCCCACGGTAAGGTAATTCTGTTGTTTTCACCCAACGATGAGTTCGCCATAACCGTGAATAACGCCCTCCCGTCAAAGGCGAAAAACAAGAAAGTTACCGAGCTTTCCCGCCAATCTGATGAAAAAGACGATTAGTGATTATACAGTATTTACCATATTTATACAACATTTATACATGTTTTGCCATAATTATGCAATAAAAGGAGTTGTTTATACAAAATGGAAGTTGTTCAATACAAATGCCCGAACTGTGGTTCTAATATAACATTTGAAACAACTTCCAAAGCATTGGGGTGCGGGCATTGCGGAGGTAGCTTCACCGTCGAACAGATTGAAAAAGACCTCCCCGAAGATGACAATAGGTTTACTCAAGCTAATATTTTATATGCTTGTCCGAGTTGCGGGGCGGAGGTTTTGACCGACAAAAACACATCGTCGTCGAAGTGTTTTTATTGCCGCTCACCCGTTATTTTAAGAGGCAGGCTTTCCGGTAAATATAAACCTGACAGGATTATCCCCTTTAGTATAGTACAAGCCGATGCAAGATTTAAGCTGCTTGATTATTGCAGGGGGAGGAGATTTTTACCGAACGGCTTCCTCACGGATACTAATCTTGATGAGATTACAGCTATTTATATACCATACTGGGTTGCCGACTGTGTCGTAAGCGGAAAAGTGCATGCTGAATGTATAAAGGAGGAGAGGAACAACAAGGGTATTCTTGGAGAGGATTATGCCGAATATCAAGAATGGCACGTTTTACGAGAGGGTGAGGTTCGTTTCGAGAAAATCCCGCATGACGCTTCAATAAAGGCAGACGATGAGCTTATGGAATGTATCGAACCCTTTAATTATGATGAAGCTGTTAATTTCAAGATGTCATACCTGTCCGGGCATTTAGCGGAAAAATATGATGTAACTAAGGACGAAGTATATTATCGTGTAAAAGAACGTGCCGTCACAGGTGCGAGATATATAATGAAGGAACAGGTCACAGGTTACAGGAGAGTTAAATTCACCGAGAACGAGGCAGACTTTTACATACTCGACAATAATTGGAGTCTTTACCTCATGCCTGTTTGGTTCCTCGCTTATTCCCATAAAGGGAGAATATATAAATTCGCCGTAAACGGACAGACCGGTAAATTTGCGGGAGACCTGCCTGTTGCTTGGTGGAAAGTCGGTGTTTTCGCAGGAGCAGTTTCAGCAGCATTAACAGGGTTGGTTTCGGGGATTTTCCTGCTCGGTGGATTATTATGAGGAGAATAAAAGTATTATCGGTTTTATTTGTCATAATCACTCTCTCCCGAGCTCTGACCGTCGGGGCAACAGAGGAAACAGAAAAAAGGCTGTTCGATAACACCGGGATTTTAGAAATGGAAAACTACCTGCCGACTTCCGACGGGTACAGCACATACAGTCATTATGACGGCTTGAACGCCCGATTAAACAGGTTCACGGAATACTATGTTTCAGCATATGTTTCATACGAGTATAACATATTCAAGACAACGCAACAGATGATTGAAGAGTCACAAGCCTTTTACAGTGATACATTCGGTAAAAACACAGACGGGATAATGCTTTTCATATATATCACACCAAACAGTGAGGATTTCTGTTATATCTATATCTATACGTCGGGAATCTGCTCGGATATTTTCGGGGAAACCCGAACCGATAACATCTTGACCGAGGTTTCTCGTTATATTGAAAGTGATGAAATATATTTATTCCGTGCAATTTATGAATTTATTGACCTGATATACGATTATAATACTATGGACAACGCCCCCGAACCTGTTCCCCCCATCCCTAACATACCGCTGCACAGAAGAATCTTCACTGTCAGCAATCTTCCTTTCGCTTTTGTCGCTTCATTAATAGCAAACGCATTTATTATACACCGTATAATTAAACAAGTGAAAAAGGACTATCGCCTTCAGCGACCGCAATCTGCCACAGATTACACCCAATATAACGCTGTTGTTATTACTAAAAAAACCGACACATATATCAGAACCTACGGAAAAGATGAAGCTCAGAGTTTATCATCACTTATTGACAAGTATTACGGATAAAGAAAGGATATACACAATGGAAGTTGTTCAATACAAATGCCCGAACTGCGGTGCGGACTTACCTTTTAACGCCGCTACTCAAGGGTTCGACTGTAAATACTGTGACAGCAATTTCACAAGCGAGCAGATGGGGGAAATCTACCCTTCTAAGGAAACGCACGCTCTCGACACTGCCGAACCTCCCAAAACCGCCGAAGAACTTGAGCAGGATAAATTGTTCGCGGAATACAATGCACTATATAATTGTCCGAGTTGCGGGGCGGCGGTTGTTACAGAAAACACCACCTCGGCGACCACTTGTTTTTATTGCCACTCACCGGTAATTTTAACAGGCAGGCTTTCCGGCGAATACAAACCGGCGAAATTAATCCCTTTCCAAATTATAAAAAGCGGAGCAGAACAAAAGCTGCAGGAATATTGCAAAAAACGCTGGTTCTTACCCAAAGGGTTCAAGTCCGGTGCAACAATAAAAGACATGACGGCGATTTACGTGCCTTACTGGATTTCCGACTGCACAGCCGGCGGCAGAATTACCGCCAACTGTAAAAAACTGCGGAAATGGCGTTCAGGCGATTATATGTACACCGAAACAAAGGAATACATCGCCGTTCGTGACGGGGACATGAGGTTCGACAAAATCCCGCACGACGCTTCCACAAGGGCATGCGACACGCTCATGGAATGTATCGAGCCGTTTAATTACTCTGAAATTACCGATTTTAAGATGTCATACCTGTCCGGTTACATAGCCGAGAAGTATGACGTGACACAAGAGCAGGTCTATCCCCGTGTAAAGGAACGTGCGGTAAACGGTGCAACCAAAGTCCTGAAAGACTCGATAACCGGGTATAACTCAGTCTCCATCACCCAGAACACCATAGACATTCTGAAAAACAAGTGGAGTCATTATCTTTTACCGGTGTGGTTCTTGTCATACACGTATCAGGGGAAGGACTATCACTTTGCCGTAAACGGGCAGACCGGTAAATTCGCAGGAAACCTGCCGATTGTGTGGAAAAAAGTCATTCTTACGCTGGGAATAGGCTTAGCAGTCATAGATTTACTGATTGCCTTGTTCCTCCTGTTTTTATATTAATCCCGGAAAGGTGTTTTATTGATTATGAAAAAAATAGCTTCATTAGTATTAATTATGATTATGACCGTCCCCTGTGCCGCTTTTGTGCTGAAACAGGAGGTTAGTGCCGCTTATGACGGGGTTCGCCTTTTCGACGAGGCGGGCGTGTTCGACAACATAACCGGCGATTTCACCGTCGACGGCAAGCATTACATCTTATTAAACCAAGCTCTTGACGCTTATTTGCTCGACGTTGAGGCGGAAGTGGGGTTCACCGTAGCAGTGGTTATAACCGATAACATCGGCAATAATAAAACCGAAAGCGGAGCAGAAAGATATTTCGAGAATTATTTCGACAGCAAGTTCGGAAAAGGTAAAGACGGGATAATGCTGTGTATAAACATGGATACACTGTACGACGTTATCACCGTTTCGGGTTATTGTGAAGGAGTTTTTTCCGCCAGCAGGCGAGATGCCATTTTCGATAATATATGGTCAGATATGTTGGCAGACAACTTTGCTTCAGCAATAACAGGGTTTGGGGCAGGAGTTAGGCTGTACGCAGAGTTAGGACCCGTTGCAGGCGGCACAAACCAGAACACATCCTCAATAAGCATGGACGATGCAATAACCGTATTCGTCGTCTGCCTTATAGCTGATATTATTATCGCCGCTATATTCATTGCCGCTGTGAAAAACGCTTATAAAATCAGTCCGGCGAAATGTGCAAGCAATTACTTAGACCGCACCTCAATAAGATACCACCAACGCAGTGATACCTATATAAGGACATATGTAACTAAAGTGAGAGTTCAGTCCAACAACTCAAGCTCAGGGCGTTCCGGAGGCGGACGTTCCGGAGGTGGAGGACGTTCCGGAGGCGGAGGCGGCAGAAGCAGCGGGAGAAGCAGATGATTATGAAAAAAGCTCTGCTTGTCATTGACCTGCAAAACGATTATCTCGGAGAACAACGGAAAAAACAGTTCACATATAATACCGACCAACTCATAAACTCCGTCAATGCGTTGATTGATACGTATAACGCCAACGATTGTGATATAATTTACATTGAGCATAATATTCAAAATTTATGGACTAATCGGGCATTATTCGGTCATTCCATAGCGGGAACTGATGGGGCAAAGCTCTTCGGCGGTCTGTCAATTGCTTCGGATAATCGCTTTATAAAACTGTTTCCTGATGCTTTTTCTTCAAAGGAGTTCGATAGCTTCATTAAAGAAAAGGGGTATGACACCGTAGCAATCTGCGGGCTTGATGAGTGCGGATGTGTATCAGCAACCGCAAAAGGGGCAATCAAAAACGGTTTATCGGTTGAAATGCTTACAGAGGGTATTGCGAGCCGTTTCCCTGCTTCAAAAATTGAAAAAGTTCGCAGAGAGTTAAAGGCAAAAGGTGTGCAGTATGTATAAGGCGTCTAAAATAAAAATCACACCCAAGCATATTCTGAACGGCTTTCTTTATATCGTAAGTATCACTGTTTTTTATAATATAACGCTTTTATTGCTGGCTTTTCTGAAGAATTATATGAACGCCGAATTTCAAAATGTTTATTTCTCCGCACTGCCGTTATCGTTTGTTTCACAGCTTCCTTTAATAACGTATAAATTGAAGAATATAGAATACATCTCGATTATTCCATGTTATATCCTCACGGTTATAACTCTGCTTATTTTGCAAGGTTTTTGCGGCGATTCGTTCAGCAATGTCTTTCTGTCGGCATTGCCGCTTACCATTGCCTCGGGATTGTTTTTGGTCAGTTATAAATTTTGGGAATGGATTAAAGAAACCTAAAATTCTTGAAAAACACTTGACTTTCTTTTACAAAATGTGCTATAATACAGTAGATTTTCCATAGAAAGGCTTGACAAATCCCATGAAATCGGTTATAATAATAACAGCACAGCACAGCACAGCACAGCACAGCACAGCACAGCACAGCACAGCACAGCACAGCACAGCACAGCACAGCACAGCACAGCACAGCGGATAATTCCGCTTAGTTTGCGTTTACATAATAAATGTAAGACAATTATTTCCGAATAACGGGAACAATTGTCTTTTTTATATTTTATGGTGAAGGTGGTGAAATTATGGCACATGATGTTTTTATAAGCCATTCCTCAAAAGATAAACAAGCGGCTGATGCTATTTGCCACGCTCTCGAAAGCAACGGCATAAAATGCTGGATTGCACCACGAGATGTAAAACCGGGGGCAGAATATGCCGCAGAAATTATGGGAGGCATTAAAAACAGCAGAATCTTCTTACTGGTTTTTTCAAAAGATTCTAACGAGTCAAAACCCGTGTCAAAGGAAATCGAAAGTGCATTTAATTATGAAAAAACAGTTATTCCGTTTCGTATAGAAGATGTTGAAATGCGTGACAGCTTAAGATATTACCTCTCAAATCTGCACTGGTTAGACGCTTTTCCCGACGATACAGAGTTTAATTCGCTTGTGAAAGTAGTTAAAAATTCATTAGGAACAGCAGATTTTATACCGATACAAGAGTTTAGCACGGCAGAGCCACTGCCGATACAAGAAATAGTTCCAATAAGACAGGAGATTATGAATATTATGAATTGTCAAAAATGCGGTTTTCAACTGCTTGACGGTGCTGAATTTTGCAATCAATGCGGAATGCGACAAAACGCTCTGCAACCACAGCCGCAATACACACCGTCACAATATGCACCACAACAGCAGTATGCACCCCCTATACAACAGCAGGCAAATATGAAGTTCTGCCGTGAATGCGGCAATCAAATTCATTCGGGGGCGGTTGTTTGCGTAAAATGCGGAAGTCCGACCGAAGTGTTCACTAATCAACAAAACGTACAGCAACAACAATATGCCCCCGCACCTCAACCAACAAACATAGTTATTAACAGTTCAAACAACAATGTCGCTACCGCCGCAAACACAAACAATATTAATATGATGAGCGGCATGGGCATTATGCCAAGCGAAAAAAGCACAGCAACTGCATTTTGGTTATGTTTTTTTCTCGGATATTTCGGTGTACATCGTTTTTATGTCGGTAAGGCAGGAACAGGTATTTTGTATTTATTTACAGGAGGGTTATTTGGAATAGGTTTGATTGTTGACTTATTTATGATAGCGTTCGGTAGTTTTACCGACTCTTTCGGCAGAAGACTGCCAAAATCTACAGGATTGCAAATCTTTGTGTGGTTCTGCATGGTTTTTGAAATCGTCCTCGGAATTCTTATGTCAATTTGGTTTATGTCGTTCTTTTATTAAATATTAACACAAATGGAGGATTACTATGCTTTGCCAACAATGCGGTTTTCAACTACCCGAAAACTCTAAATTCTGTCATAAATGCGGCTCTGCAATGGCGAACAATGCACAACAAGCAGAACAAGCACAACCACTACCGCAACCACAACCACAACCGCAACAACAAATACAACAACAACCCGAAAATGCCCCGGTAGTCGGGGAAAATAAATCAAAAATAGGAATTATATTGGGAATAGTCGGCTCTGTTATTGCTGTCGGCGGTATAATCTTTGTTTTATTCATTACCACTTGCCGGTATGATAGTTGTTTTGGCAGAAAAATTATTGGAGGGTATTATTGTTCCAAACACGCTTGTATTGACCCCGATTGCACCAATGGCGGTTACTCTCACTGGTACAAAGATGTTCCGATTTATTGTGGGATACATCTTTGTTTTGCGGACGAAAATTGCCTTGAACGCTCCTTAGATGGGGGAAGCTTTTGCCTCGACCACACTTGTATTGAACTCGGTTGTTTAGAACGGAGCAACCTTGAACTCAACGGCAGACGTTACAAAAATTATTGCATTACCCATACTTGTCGGAAATCAGATTGTACACAACGTAGATTTGACGGAAGCGGTAGTTGTGAAATACACGTTTGTAAAGAACCCGATTGTTTAAGCGATAGCAGCTATGAAATTGGTGACAGATACTACGAGAATTATTGCATTACCCACACTTGTCATAAAACAGATTGTACACAACGTAAATTTGACGGAAGTTTATGGTGCGAAAAGCACACTTGTAAAGAATTCGATTGTTTTTATGAAACTTTAAGTAATAGCGAATATTGTTTACTTCATAATTGACAACTTAAAGGCGGTAATTATAATCGGTGTTTAACAAAAACCCCATAATTCGACATTTTACAAACCATATAAAAATTTTAATTCGTCCTGCTGTAACAGGACGAATTTTACTTTCATAATATATATTTATACTAAAATTATGAGAGGGGGGGTTTGAATGTTTTCGGCTTTAATCGAACTCGCTTTACAAAACCTTATATACCTTGCGCTGCACTTGGAGAATAACGGGACATTCCCTAAACAACTGTCGCGGGAGGAGGAATTGAAATGCCTCGAAAAAATTGCACAAGGAAATACCGAAGCCCGTAACAAGCTGATAGAGCATAACCTCAGACTAGTTGCGTTTATAGTAAAGAAGCATTACAACGATTCCAAGGAGCAGGAGGACTTGATTTCCATAGGAATAATCGGGTTAATCAGAGCCGTGGAGACGTTTAAACTCGAGAAAAGGATAAATTTTAGTACATATGCGAGTAAGTGCATTGACAACCAAATAAAAATGCACTTCCGTAAAACCAAACGCCAGCAGACCGAGGTTTTCATGAACGAGCCCATCGACTCCGACAAGGACGGCAACCAACTAACCATCGCCGACATATTCAAAGACCCCGCCTGCATCGCCGACGAAGCGGAACTCAGGATTGACCTGCAAAAACTCTACTGTTACATAAACGAAGACTTAGACGAACGGGAAAAGCAGATTATATGCCGCCGATACGGGCTTAATTGCAACAAAGGCGTAGTCGATAAAGCAATGACCCAGCGTGAGGTCGCAAAATGCTTAGACATTTCCCGGTCATATGTTTCGAGAATAGAGAAAAAAGCATTATCGAAACTACGGAGCAGATTCGCAACATAACAGTTTTGTCAAGTAGTTTTTTAGAATCTTGTAATATTTGATTCTTGATGGTCAGCAAAGAACAACCACCGCCTACCACATGTTTTATGGTGTGGGCGATTTTAGGTTTTACTTTGATTACAAAGAATTCTTCAGTCGCATGAAGAGTGTTGAACCAAGCGAAGTAGTTGATATTGTAGAAAGCAAAATGGATGACTGGTTGGTTGTAAAAGAAGCAAGGAAGGCAGTCACAAATCAAATAGACCAATTTTCCGAAGGCTTATTGCCATTAGAGAGTTTTAAATTCCGATTATTCCGCTTGGCTTGACGAATATGCTGCAAGCGATTTTGTTTATATTGAAAGTGCTGATATTGTCGAAAAATCATTATCAACTGAAGAGTTAGCAAGACATTGCATTCGCAAAGAGGCGATTTCAAGTTCGTTCTCAAATGAAACTTATGATTTATTTAGGGCAGAGCGAAAAAACAGAATAATAGACCTTGTCATGAAGTATTTGCAACTATAATAACCACCCGCCCCAACCTTTACAGTGTCCTGCCGAGTTTTACTTCGGTGTAGGTTTGCGATTTGTTCATGTTTGAGTTTATGGGGGCGGAATTTGTCCTATGACTGAATTTGAACTCCCCACAAGTGTCACAGAGCCTATTATTAATAGTATAGATTAGTGATAATATGCTAAATGCAAATGTCAGACCGGCGAGGGATTTACGCAATAACTACGCAGATATAGTGAGGTCGCTTAACCAGCATGACCACGTAATTATCACCAATAATGGCGTTGGCGAGGCGGTTGTTATTGGCATTAAAGATTATGCGAAGTATGAGGAATACTTGCACCGCCGTTTTATTTTTGAAGAATTGCAAAAGACCAAAGCGAAAGCAAGCGACCCCGACGTTGTGTTATACGATGCAGTTGATGTATTTGCCGGTATCGAGAAAAAACTCGATGAACGCAGTTCATGAGCTATCGTGTAGCAAGATATGAAATACATTGAGGAGTATCTGTCACAGTTTTACCCAAGCACTGCTCCGAACTTTTTTGCGAAGTTAAAAGAGAAGGTTCTCCAGTTAGAGGAGCAACCGTTTATTCATCGAATATATGAGGATGATGTTGTGTTTATGATGAAGGATGGGGTGTTGAGGTAGTGGGCTTATAAGGGTGGAATAGAGAGGGAAAAGGACTTCAAGAGAAGCCCTTTTTTTATTTATATTAAAAATTACATTAATTCATCTGAAAGGGATTTTTTAAATGACGAACTATTAACATTTGAAATTATCTCGCCACATAGTTTTTCAACAAAAACGTTTTCTTCAATTTTTCTGGAAGATAAGTCTTTAATCAGAAATCTATAAAACGATTTATGGGGTTGTTTGGGTGTATTTGGATATTCTTTATTGTAGTCGGCAATAATTGTGGCAATTGATTTTAATTGGAAATATTTATCACCGATTGTTTTTTTCATCGTTTTATTGCTGCTATTATAGATGATATCGTACAAGTATTTTTCAATGCTCGGTATCGGGATGAATAGTTTTAGTAAATCTTTGAATTCTGGTTTTGCATTACATTTATTCATCACATCTCCGTCTAAAACGCTAATGATTTTTGTTCCTGCGTTTAAAATACTATTGCTTGATAATTCGATGTGGAGTTTCAATACGTTTTCCCAACCGCCAACAGGTAAGACGCATATCAGTTTACTCAATCTCAAATCTTCGTCATCAATTACTCGTTCGATAAATCTTCTCGCAAGTGCATCTTCGCAAAGAATAAGATAATCGTAGCTGTCATGCGTATATAGCTCTCTAATAGCATAACTTGGATAGCAAGGACTGTTCGCAGTAACAATACCATCTTCATTTTTCAATTTATATATGTTTGAGGGGCTTATTCGCCGTATCACTTCTGGTGCGTGTGTAGTTAACACCGCAACAACATTTTTGTGCTTTTTTACGATTTCTTCAAGCAAGTCAAGAAGTCTCGATACAGCAACGGGGTGTAGTGCAAGTTCGATTTCATCCATGAGCATAAGCACGGGGCGGTTTTTGGGCAGAGAAGAGCGTTCTATAGCGTTGTATATAAAATGAAGCAGAGAAACCAATAAACATTCTCCTGAACTCATTCTGTATTGGCTTATTAAACCACCATAAGAACTCTCAATGAAATACGGAAGATTTTTTAGTCCATGTTTTTGACTGAGTTCACGATTTTTAAGTCGTTTAAGACTTGTATAATGTATAAAATCTCCATGTAATATATAACTTAGTTTTCTTATAATATAATCATCAGCAGATACTAAATCGTTTAGTGTTATGCTATTATCATTAAGTAAATCATCAAATCGCTTTGAATCTTGAAATCTGGTTCCAACAAATAAGCTACCCTCATACATTCCATTTACATCAATGTTATTTACTTTACTGTGTTGCCTTTTGTTATCATATATTTGATTTTTCCAGTGGTTTCTATTATAATACCACTTATCAGAAATTTGATCACAAAGGAAATTTGCCTCAGAAGTATCAATAAAATCATCAATCAAACCATTATTCTGACGTAGTAATTACGCAACCAAAATGCAGGCAATCTCGCTTAATCCGTGCAGGGCGACGACACCCCCGAAAGATGACACCGCCGAGATAGAAAGCTATACCTTTGAAGAAGCACAGAGGATTCTGCACTTTTTATTCCGAGAGGAATCAATTATCTAAAAATCAATGCTGTTCATCAATGCCAATTCGTCTTTAAACGAAATTCGTTGATTATATAACAAAGTATACGCTCTCCCTATCGCACCTTGGAACAAGCTTAATTTCGGTTTTTTGTCTTTACCAAAGTTTAAAATGTGCTCCTCAGATATACCCGGATAGGGGTCAATGTAATATATTTCTTCAATTCCTAACTGAAACGCTTTTTTAGAACACAGTTCACAAGGACTTGCAGTTGTAAAAAGAAAACCGCCCTTTATTCCTTCGCCGCCATATTTAACTATTTGCAAAAATGCATTTTCTTCTGCGTGTAAAGACCTTGTGTGTACTTGGTTTTTCTCGTCTTTTAATTTATTATAGTAGTCTTTAAAGCAATATGGATGAAACCGTCCTTCAAGATTTTCATAATTGATTGTTTCGTTTTTAATTAAATTCAAAAAGTCGTTGTTTGAGATTTCATACAGGCTGTAAGTGTTTGAGTCCTTATCTGTGACTAAATTCTTTATGTCGCGTAAATTACATTCAATCTGACATTCTGGTACACTATTCCAACCGATAGCTTTCAATGAATAATTGCTGTCAGTTATGGAAGCTCCCACTTGCCGTGACAGGCAACCTGAGTTTAATTTCGCATTATATGCCATCTGCATACATCTTTCGATATGCGTTGGTGTTACCAATCCCGGATGCATAATTAAAGTAACATATTTTACTATTTGCTCGGTTAATTTGTAAAGCGTATTTTCTTTGTTGCTCGGATTATAAATGTGAATGTCAGCTATTTCAATGCATGATTTTATGTTTTGCACGTAGAAACTTTCCCGTGGTTGTCTTCCCTTTGTGTATTCGGTATCATCTAAATCCTCTATCTCATACTTGTTTAAGTAAGTTAGTCGCTCCTTGCGTGTTTTATCATCGGTGCTAATTGCATACAAATAAAATGAAGAGTATCTGTCTTGAAAAAAAGTTGCTTCATATCTGTTTCTAATAGCATCAATACAGATGAGTGTAGGCAACGACTTTTCTTTATTTTGCTTTCTAATAGCTTTGACAAATTTATTTACTCTGTTGGCAATAATAAATATATTCTCACAATTAAATTCACCGTTGTAAGGATTGCCACTGGCTCTAATGTTAGCTCCGAAAATTTGAAAAAGATGAGTATATAGCTGTGCTCTTTGCGGGTTCATTTTGTTGCTTTTTGTCTTTGGGTCGCAATTATATTTTACAAGTATCGCCTTTAGCGATTCTGTAAATTTAGGAATTAAATCTGAGTATAATTCAATTATTAATTTATAATTTTGTTCGTCATCGTATTGAATTTCTTTTACTTTAATCTCCAAATCAGAGAATTGACTCTCAAGAGACGAAATTTCGTTTAATAAGTCGTTGTCGTTATTCTTTGATTTGACAAAGGCTATGAAATCCTTGTATCCGCTTTCCAACACAAACGAAGTTATTATATCTGTAACTTTTATTACAAAGAAAGTATTATTTTTCCAGTTGATTTTTGCATATTTGTGTATTACTGCGTATTTACGCTCATCTTTAGTCTCGAATGAGGAAGTTTTTGGCGTATGCAAATCTAATTTGTCAAACTCTGAACCTAATATACGTGCAACAGTTGAACAACCGGAGCCTGTCCGTCCTGTCAAACCAATTAAAATAAAATCCTTTCTCTCGTTATAGACACGATGAATAGGTCCATTTTTGTTTAGAATTTTCACGTCTTTTTCTGAATCTGCTTTATCTATAACGGATTTTTTGCCTTGATTTTTCATTTTTTACTCCCTTGCTTTTTATTGGGTTTCGTACTTTCATAATCACCCACAATATACAATCACTCCAACACCGACAAATTTCTACATAGCGTTAATAAAAATGGCGGGTGTCATGTTCGCGAACGCAACCGACCTTGCATATAAAACCCCGCCTCGACTTCGGCAGTTGAGGCGGGTTCAATGAATTTCGTTACTTTAAGCACAGCAATGCATTGCTGCTTGTGTAGTTTGGGTATAAACAACG
>Ga0123356_10001057_pt1 | contig 30541 bp, 20 predicted proteins | sample TergutEmb28metaG_2_FD_92546 | JGI IMG/M metagenome (GOLD analysis project Ga0123356, IMG submission 92546) | Embiratermes neotenicus P3 segment gut microbial communities from Petit-Saut dam, French Guiana - Emb289 P3 | ecosystem: Host-associated > Arthropoda: Insects > Digestive system > Gut ...
AAACTGGCTCGGCGAAAGCTCGTAAGCCTATGGAATCTCCCTGAACTCCGCCGCATCGAAGTCTCGGACCAGGAACTTACCATCGGCGCAGCCTCGACCTACACCGACATCCGCGAGCACCGAGTCCTCGAGCGAGAATTCCCGCTGCTCACAGCCGCAGCCAGCTGGACAGGCGGCATCTCCAACCAGAACCGGGGCACGCTCGGGGGCAACATCGCCAACGCTTCGCCCGCCGCCGATTCCCTGCCCGCGCTGCTCGTCTATGATGCCGAACTCATCCTCGTCTCCACACGCGGCGAACGCCGGGTTCGCTACAGAGACTTTCACACCGGCTACAAGCAAATGCTGCTCGCTCGGGACGAGTTGATCCGCGCAATTTCCCTCCCTCGGCGTTTTTCGGGCTACATTTCCTACTCGCGCAAAGTCGGGGCGCGCAACGCGCAGGCCATTTCGAAAGTCTCGCTGGCCGCCATCGGACGGATGGCGAGTGGCGTGGCAAACGATGTTCGCCTCGCGGCCGGCAGCGTCGCCCCCGTGCCGGTTCGTTTCGGCGAAACCGAGCGCCTGCTGGAAGGAAAGACCATCAACCGAGAGCTTGTCGAGGCCGCGCGCAAAGCCGCAATCTCCGAGGTGCGCCCCATCGATGACATTCGTTCCACCGCTCGGTATCGCGCCGCTGTGCTCGCGAACCTCGTCCGGGAGTTCCTGGAAAAGCTGGCCCGGTGCCGATCGAGCGATGTGCTTGCGCGCTGGAACACTGTTTCGCCCGAACGCGCCGCCGAACAGATCCTCTCCTGCTGCGGCTCGTCAACCTGGGCCCGCGAGTTGGCGTCACGCCGACCCTTTCCGGACGAAGCTGCTCTGTTCGCTGCTTCCGACGAAATCTGGCGCGGGCTCAAGGAAAGCGACTGGCTGGAAGCCTTCTCGAAACACCCGCGAATTGGCGAGCGCAAAGTGCCTCCGGCGGCATCGTCGGAGTCGGCATCGTGGTCCGCCGAGGAGCAGAATCATGTGGGCTCAGCCGCGGAGTCGGTGCGGCAGGCGCTGGCGGAGGCCAACCGCGAATACGAGCGGCGCTTCGGCCGGGTCTTCCTGGTGTGCGCCACAGGCAAGTCCGCGGAAGAAATGCTCGACATCCTGCGCCGTCGCATGGAGAAAGACAACGACACCGAACTGCACGCGGCCGCCGAAGAACAGGGAAAGATTACGAACCTCCGCCTGAAGAAATGGCTCAACTCATGAACCGCATCTCCACCCACATCCTCGACCTCGGACTCGGCCAACCCGCTGGCGGAGTCGCCGTGCGTCTCGAGAAGCAGGAATCCACGGCAAACTGGCGCCTGATTTCTGCCGCCGAGACAGATCAGGACGGGCGCTGCGCGCAACTGCTCGTCGGCACGGCCTTAACCGCAGGCACCTATCGCCTGCACTTCGAGACCGCCGCCTACTTCGCCGCGCGGAAAATCGAAACCCTGTACCCATTCGTTGAAATCACGTTTCAAGTGCGCGACGCCGGTTCCCACTTCCACATCCCGCTGTTATTGAATGCCAACGGCTACACCACCTACCGAGGAACCTAACTTGGACTTCTCCCTCCGGGAATGGCTGAACCTGTCACTACGCTGGTTCCACGTATTCGCCGGCATCATGTGGGTCGGCCAGACCTACTACTTCACGTGGCTCGACGGTCAGTTCACGCGGATGGAAAAACAAGCCGCGGCCGACGGAAAGACACCGCAAGTCTGGATGGTCCACAGCGGCGGCTTCTACGCGGTCGAGAAAAAGAAGTCGCTGGCCGTAAGCGCCGGGCAAGTGCGCTGGTTTCGCTGGGAAGCCCTGATGACCTGGCTCGGCGGCATTGTCCTGTTGGTCCTGATCTACTACCTGGGCAGCGGTCTCATCGACACCGATATAGCAGACATTTCAAAGGCAGCGGGAATCGCCATCGGCATGGGCGCGCTCATCGGTGGATGGCTGATCTACGACGCTGCTGTCCGCTCTCCGCTCGGGAAATCGCAACCGGCATTCGCGCTCTTCGCATTGGTCATGACGGCCGTCGCATCCTGGGGGCTGCTGCACGCCTTCAGCGGACGGGCTGCCTACATTCATGTTGGGGCCATCTACGGCACCATCATGACGGCAAACGTCTGGTTCCGCATCCTGCCGGCGCAGCGCAAAATGATCGCCGCCGCGGCTTCGGGAACCCGGTTCGACACCTCCCTGGGGGCACAAGCGAAGCTGCGCTCGAAGCACAATACATTCATGGCAGTTCCCGTGGTCTTTCTCATGTTGAGCAATCACTATCCGGTCGCGACCTACGGCAACCACTATTCGTGGCCGGTTCTGATGGTGCTCGTCGTGCTAGGTTGGGGAGCAGCAAAACTGATTCGCGAAGCTTAAGGGAAACAAGCCGCCGCCAAAGTGAGACCAGAATTCACAGCTCTCGCAGAGACCGCCGTCCGAAGATGTCGCACGCTCGCGTCCTTTTCTGAAGACAAGGGCAGCACGCGCCGCAGCTTCCTCTCCCCACCGATGCACGATGTTCATCGCGAGATCACGCGCTGGCTCGAACCGCTTGGCGCAACCGTGCGCGTCGATGCCGTGGGAAATCTGCGCGCCCTCTACAGGGCAAGCGAGACGCCCGCATCCAGGCTTCTGATTGGCTCCCACCTCGACACCGTCCCCAACGCCGGCGCCTTTGACGGAATTCTGGGCGTGATGCTTGCCATTGCCTGTCTCGAAGCACTTGAGGGTAAAAGACTTCCCTATGCCATTGAAGTCGTCGGTTTCTCCGAAGAAGAAGGTGTGCGCTTTGGAATTCCTTTCATCGGCAGCCGCGCGCTGGTCGGCAGCGTCGACGACAATTTGCTCAACGCCGAAGACGCGTACGGCGTCTCGGTCCGAAAAGCGATTCAGGACTTTGGCCTTGACCCGAACGAGATCGGCCAGGCCGCGTTCGACCCGGAAACCCGCGCCTATCTCGAATTCCACATCGAGCAAGGACCGGTTCTCGAGAAGCTTGGCCTGCCGCTCGCCGCAGTCGAACGAATCGCGGGTCAGAGCAGGTGGGAAGTCACATTCCTCGGCCGCTCCAATCATGCCGGCACCACTCCGATGAATCTCCGCCTCGACGCGATAGCAGCCGCCGCCGAGTGGATAACGCTGGTGGAGCACGTGGCTAACACTACTCCGGGCCTGGTCGCAACGGTTGGTTCGGTCGAAACCAAGCCCGGCGCGACAAACGTAATCGCCCGGGAAGCGCGTGTCTCGCTCGACGTTCGCCATCCGGACGACCGGGACCGCAACCGCGCGGTCGAGAGTCTGGTAGAGCAGGCCAAACAGGTCGCCGAACGCCGCGGTCTCGAGGTCCGCCCCAGGGAGCGACTCAGCCAAGCCGCGGTGGCCATGCATTCCTTTCTCACGTCTCGAATCGAAGAGGCCCTGCGCCAAACCGGTTGCGCATCTCACCGCATGGTCAGCGGCGCGGGGCATGACGCCATGATCCTGGCCGGGAAAATTCCGTCTGCCATGATCTTCCTGCGCACTCCCGGCGGTATCAGCCACGATCCAGCAGAATCGGTTGCGGTCGAGGATGTCGCCAAGGCTATCGAATGCGGTGCACATCTGCTCGGCCAACTCGCGTCCGCCCCGACATTTCACTCAAGGATGTGCCGTGCATAATTCAAGTTTCAACCATCTCGGCCAGACCCGCAGCTCTCAACGGAGCAATCATCTTCTCGTCACACCGGACACGTTCGTGCGCACCGCACTCCCAGGCATGAAGAATTGCATCGCCGTCGTGCATGTCGGACCCGCCATGGGGGCGTTCTTCACTCAGTACACAGCCGAGTTCGAAGCCTCCGGTGAACTGGGCGGCACCTCGTTCCAGAGATTCCTCTACGTGCTCTCGGGCGCAATCGAAGTCGAACTGGACGGCAAGCGTCATCCCCTTTTTGCCCGTGGCTATATCTACATTCCCGAAGCAGCCCAACATCGGGTCACAGCGGCCGACGCCAGCCGCGTAGCCGTCATCGAGAAACCGTATCGCGCGCTCGAATCGATTCGGACACCCCGGGCGATCATTTCAAATGAAGACGCCATCTCGCCCCATGCGCTCCATGATGATACGGACCTGCAGGTGAAATGCCTGCTCCCCGACGAAATGGCCTTCGACTTCGCAGTCAATACCATGGTCTATCAACCGGGTGCGGCGCTCAGCCAGGTCGAGATGCACATCATGGAGCATGGCCTGCTGATGCTCGAAGGCGGCGGCATCTACCGCCTCGGGGACTCCTGGTATCCGGTGACGGCCGGTGATTTTATCTGGATGGCCCCATGGTGCCCACAGTGGTTTGGCGCCATTGGGAAAGTCGCGGCGAAATACCTGATCTACAAAGACTGGAACCGGCACCCACTCGCGAACCCGCGATGAATCTCAGAATCGATCACGAGCGCCTCATCGATGAAATCGAAACCCTCGCGGCCTTTTCCGACGCAGAAGCTCCGGCGGTCACGCGCGTCGTATTCACGCCGACCGAACGCAAAGCGCGCGCGTGGGTAAAAGACCGCCTGAGGGATGCGGGTCTCGAGATTCGAGATGACGCCATCGGCAACACGTTCGCGCGCTGGGTGGGCACCGGTCGGGAAGCTCCAGTGGTCGGAACGGGCTCGCACATCGACGCCATCCCGAACGCCGGAAAATATGACGGGGTCGTCGGAGTCCTGGGCGGTCTCGAAGCAATCCGCGCCCTCGACCGGTCCGGATTTCGCCCGAGGCACTCGATCGAACTTCTGATCTTCAGTTCCGAAGAGCCGACGCGCTTCGGCATCGGATGCCTGGGCAGCCGCCTTCTCTCAGGAACTCTATCGGCTGACGCCGCGAAGAGATTAGCCGACAACGACGGTCGAACCGCGGATCAGGTACGGCGCAGCGCAGGCCTCGGAGGCGAACTCGAAGACGTGAAGCTCCCCAACAGCTACTACAAGGCATTCGTCGAACTCCATATCGAGCAAGGCCCAATTCTCGAGCGCGAAGGCAAGCCCCTGGGCATCGTCGAAAGAATCGCCGCGCCGGCCAGCCTGCGCATCACCATCGAAGGCTCGGGTGGCCATGCCGGAGGAGTTCTGATGTCCGAGCGCCGCGACGCGCTCTGCGCCGCCGCCGAACTGATCCTTGGACTCGAAACCGCCGCGACCAGCAGCGGAGCCATCGACACGGTCGCAACGGTGGGGATTTGCGATGTCTTCCCCGGCGCCGTAAACAGCATTCCCGCCAGAGTTCGGCTCGGCGTCGACATCCGCGACACCGACCTCGGGCGTCGCGACAAGGTGATTCAGGTACTCGATCAAACCTGCCAGTCAACATCGGCCAGGCGCCAGGTAACCATCGAGAAGGAACTCGTGAACGCCGATGCGCCCGCGGAAAGCGCACCTGGGATTGTCGCGGCGCTAACCGAAGCCTGCCGCAAGTACAACTTCCCCTTCCTCCGCATGACAAGCCGCGCCTATCACGACTCGCTCTTTATGTCGCGCATCGCCCCGGTCGCGATGTTGTTTATTCCGTCGAAGAACGGCTACAGCCACCGCCCCGATGAATATTCGTCCCCGGAAGACATCGCGCGAGGGGCGCTGGTGTTGGCCGCGACGCTCGCCGCGCTGGCCGAGTAAGGCGATTCGATCCACCAAGAACAAAGCCCTCGAGGCCGTGAGGCTTTTCCCTGCCTGATTTCTTCAACGACTCAATTGCGGCACCGTCTCCCTCCTGCTGCTCCAATGCACGACGATATCCCGCACCACCTTGTCGCCAACCGTCTCGGCGGCCTCAAGCGCGGGCATGTATGCCGAATAGTTCCCCGACACCATCTCCTTCAAACTCTCGGCTACGCTCGTCCCTGGCGGTTCGCGATCAAAGTTGCTGACCGTGCGCAGCACGAGCACGCGCTCGAAATCGATCCGACCGGCCTGAGACAGGAATGTCAGAGCCTGCATCGTCCCGGAATCTTCCATTGCGGCCACCATGTAGTTCCCCTTGCCACCGGTGTAGTAGCGCGTCCACTGGTTCGCCCACTCGTCGAGTTTCGACCCGTGCCAGAAGGTGGACGCCGACAGGATGGCCCCTCGCGCCACAAAGGGGGGCTTGAGCGCATTCGGAAATCCCGGGAACCGCGCGCGCGACGTACGCATCTTGTCCGAATCGGCGAGCGGCACAGGGCCGGTCAACGCGACTGCCCACGCGACCAGATCGGGATTCAATGCATAGACTTCGCCGTAATCCGCAGTCATCGGCTCTTCATAAGGGGAGCCCTTGCGCAGCGGGACATATCCGGTCGGCCAGTTTTCCGGAATTTGCCGCCCGTCAATCTCAAACGCCAAATCACCATCCACCACGAAGTCGGCCCACACCGCCGAACCGAGAGAAACATCAGCGGGGTCTCCTCCGCCGATCCCGGCGACAATCCAATATGTCCTGGAAAAATCGAAGCGCGGATCAAGCCCCAGCGCCATCACCGACGCAGCCGCCTTCGCCGTACCCACCCCGGTCAGCATTCCGAGGACGCCGTCCTTGTTCATGCGCACATGGTGAAACCCGGCAGGAAGATCGATGACCTGATCCAGATGTTCGCGCTCGACCCAAAGCTGGTACTCTCCGGGAATGTCACCGCTATCCTGGCCACGTTCAAACATCGTGACCACGACCACCTTGACAGCAATGGCGTGGGCAGGAACCGCCGCCTGTGCAAACAGCGAACCCGCGTAGAAAACAAGCAACGCCGCGACCGGTCGCAGGCCGGCCCCCATCATTGCTCGAAGCTCTTGCGAATGCGCGCGTATCCCGGCTTGATCGTCTGGTAGATCAAATCAATCCGCTGGTGATAGGGCAGAAACGCGCTCTTCATTGCGTTGATGGTAATTTTCTCGAATTCGTCAAGCCCGAGCCCGAAGGTTTCCGCCGCCGCTTCGAACTCTTTCGTCATTGTCGTATCGCTCATCAGGCGGTTGTCGGTATTGAGGGTCACGCGAAACTTTTCCTGATACAGAATCTTGAATGGATGCCGCTCCAAACTTGGCGTCGCGCCGGTGTGCACGTTGCTGATCAGGCATACCTCGAGGGGAATCCGCTTGTCGAGCACGTACTGGGCGAGGTCCCCAAGCTTCACAGCCTTCCCGTCAGCCACCGCAATGTCGTCGATCAGCCGTGTCCCGTGCCCGATGCGATGCGCACCGCAATACTGGATCGCCTGCCAGATGGACTCCTTCCCGAATCCTTCGCCCGCATGCACGGTGATGTTAAAGTTCTCGCGCTGAATGTAGTGAAAGGCGTCGACGTGCTTTTTGGGAGGATATCCACCTTCTTCCCCCGCAAGATCGAACCCGACCACGCCACGCTCGCGGAAATCCACCGCCAACTCGGCCATCTCGAGCGAGACATTCATGTTCCGCATCGCACAGATAATCAGTCCGGATTGCAGGCCAAAGTCATGGCGCCCGCGCGCCATCCCCTTTAACACGGCCGCAACCACCTGCTGGTGAGTCAGTCCCTTCGTCGTATGAAATATTGGAGCGAATCGCGTCTCGTAGTACACGACGCCGTCACGGCCAAGATCTTCCGCCTGCTCATAGGCAACGCGCTCGAGAGCCTCCTCGGTCTGCATCACCGCAATTGTGTGCTGGAACCCCTCAAGATATTTGGCAAGGCTCCCCTGATTCGCGCCCTGATGAAACCACTTCGCGAGCGCCTCGGGATCGCTGGTGGGAAGATCCCTGTAGCCCGTACTGCGCGCCAGTTCGATGATGGTCTCGGGGCGCAGCACGCCGTCGAGGTGTTCATGCAGCAGTACTTTCGGCAGGGTCTTCAGCAGAGATCGGTCGAGTTTCATGCCATCGGCACCCGGGCCGGACTGCGACGATTCGAGTGCGAGCATCATACCTCAGGAGATGGCCCCGGGCAGCGGAAGCCTATCCGCGGAACGGACGGCCCTTCACAATGCCTTCGCCCTCGCGAATTGTCACCAGCTGATCGGCCGCGACACCCGCGTGCGTTTCGCTCGCGCCCGTGGGCCAGCGAATCTCAATGTCCGCCGTCGTGGCCGCGCCCAGCCCGAAATGCAGCCGCGGATCGTTGGACGAGAGAAAACTCGACTGGCTCGTCAAACACTGTGCCTGCACCTTCCCCCCATAACGCACCAGCACGCGGGACCCAATCGCGCTGCGATTGCTCTTGGTTCCTTCCAGCCGCACCTTCAGCCAGTGATTCCCCGCCGGGGCATCGTTGCGCAGCAAACTCGGAGGCTCATTCCGATTCATGATCAGAATGTCGAGATCGCCATCATTATCGAAATCGCCGAACGCGGCTCCACGGCTGATGTGCCGCGAAGAAATGGCCGCTCCGGTCTCCTCCCCCAACTCGAGAAACGTTCCGTCCCCCTGATTCCGCCAGATCATTCGGGGATTCTTCGCCGGGTACTTCGCATACAGCTTTTCCAGTTCAGGCGCGAAGGTACCGTGAGCAATGAAAATGTCGGGGTAGCCGTCGTTGTCGAGATCCACTATTCCCGTCCCCCACCCGGCAAACCGCCGCTCGCTGGCCAGCCCCGCGCGCGCCGTCGCGTCCTCAAATTCAGCCTTACCGTTGTTGTGATAAACCCCGGTCGCCTGATTGATAAAGTGCGTCTTGACGAGATCGATGTGCCCGTCAAGATCGTAGTCCCCGATCCCGACTCCCATGCCGCCGAGCGGTTCGCCCGCCGTCCCCAGGGCGACACCCCGCAACAGCCCCTCTTCGCTGAACGTGCCGTCGCGGTTGTTCATCAGCAACATGGTGGGCGTCGCATCGCACGCCACAAAAATGTCCTGCCACCCGTCCTCGTCCGCATCGAAGGCAACGCAGGTATACCCGTACGACCCGCGCATTGCCGCCACGCCCGATTCCTTGGAAACATCGGTGAACGTCCCGTCACCATTGTTGCGGTAGAGCGAGTGATGCGGAATACCGAGCCCGCCCGGGCCGCAGTTCACGGGCACGCCTTCGTAGTTGCAATTGGGGACCTGCAAGGAGGGCTTGGGAGCAGTCGCCAGGTCAATCTCGACGTAATTCGACACAAACAGATCGAGCCACCCGTCGCGGTTGTAATCGACGAAGGTGCAGCCAGATCCAAACCGCACCCTTGAGTCTTTCAGCCCGGCCTTCTCGGTGACGTCAGTAAATGTCCCGTCCCCGTTGTTGCGGTAGAGCCGGTTCTGCCCATAGTAGGTGAGATACAGATCCTCAAAGCCGTCGTTGTTGTAGTCGCCGACGCACACACCGCAAGCCCATCCGGCATCGGCAAGTCCGGCCTTCGCGGTGACGTCTGTAAAGGTTCCGTCGCGATTGTTGTGATAGAGCTTGTTGCTGGCTCCGGGAGGAATCCCGTCGAGCCGCCGGCCACCGAGGATGAACGCGTCCATCCATCCATCGTTGTCGTAGTCAAAAAACGCGCAGCCCCCGCCGTTGACCTCAATGATGTAGGTATTCCCATCGGGCTCCCCGTAGAACATTGTCTGGGTCAGCCCGGCGGCAGCGGCGACATCGACGAACTTCGAATAAGGCCCGGGCTTGGCAGGCTTGCCGGCAGCCATCAGCCCGCGCGGAAGAAACATGGGACCCAGCACAGCCGGCAGCGTCTTGAGCACGCGCCGCCGTGTCCAGTGTCCGGATTTCTGAATCTTCATCGCACCATCCGTAAATCCGGCGCCGCCGGCTGTCGGGAGGGCACACCGCCCTCGCCCCCTGGGCGCCAAAGAGGCAAACGTCTTTTTCACAGGATTTTTCACCGCTGTTGTTGCGCGGCGTCAAGATCCTTGCGGAGCGCGAGTGCGTCCGCGTTTTCCGGATCGAGCTTCAGCGCGCTGGTCAGCGCTTCCTCGGCTTCCGAGTAGCGGGACTCCATCCCCAGCGTCGCGGCCAGGCTGATCCACGCCTGAGTATAGCCAGGAGCAGCTTTCACCGCCGCCCGAAAATGTTCCTCGGCACCCGCCGCATTGCCGTCTTTCGAATCCAGGTACCCCAGCTGATTCTGCGCCAGCGCAAATCCCGGATCCAACTTGACCGCCTGCTCCAGCGCCGTGCGCTCGGCCGACGAGTCGCCGCTTTTGTCCAGTGCGAGCGCGAACTTGTACGTCAGTTGCGCATCATCGGGCGTCGCATCGACCGCCAGGCGATAATCCGCCACCGCATTCTTTACGTCTCCCGACGCCAACTCCTTCTCGGCCTGTGCACTTTTGCTCGCGGCCAGGGAGCGCTTCTCGTTCGCCTGAATCTGCGCCTGGTACAGTTTCAACTGCTCCTTCGCTTTATCCATTTCGCCGACACTGCGCAGTGCCGTTGCATACTTGAATCGCACTTCCGGCTCGGTCGCCCCGAGTTCCAATGCCTTCTCCAGCTGCGCCCGAGCTCCGGCGTAGTCTTTCAACTCTAGTAGAGCAACGCCGAGGTTGTAACGGGCGTTGTAATAATCGGGATTGAGCTTCACCGCCTCCTCGAGATGAGTGCGCGCAACCTCATACTTTCCGTCCTGGCTCTCGAGGATCCCGTTCAAATAGAGAAAATCAAAATCGTGGGGATGCGCCGTCAGCAACCGGCGGGCCAGCGGCTTCGCCAGCGCGGCGTCACCGTCCAGCACCAGAACCCGCAGATACAGCGTCTCCGCCTCCAGCTTTCCCGGATGCAGCCGTTCTGCTCTCTGGGCAAGTTTCACCGCCTCCTGATAGTGCACCTGCCGCACGTAAACGGTCACCAGCGCCGACGTCAGTGCCATCGACGACGGATTCTTCTCCAGTGCCTTCCCAAGCACCTCCGCGGCCTTGGCGAGCTGATTATTCTTGCCATACGCCATCGCCAGATCGATCGTCAGCGTCTCGCTCTTCGGGGCCTGCTCGAGCACCTCAATCGCCGCCGCGGAATCTCCATCCGCCATCAGCGACTTCGCAAGTCCATCGAAGGCTTCGGCGGAAGTGTGATCGATTCGCAGCGCTTCGCTCCACTCCTTGCGCGCCTCTTCCCGTTTGCCAACCGCATCAAACGACGCGGCCAGCAGCAAGTGCGGCTTCAACACTTCCGGCATCAGGTAGATCGACTTGGCCAGCGGCTGCAGCGCGGCTTCGGGATGGCCAGATGCATAGAGTGTTAATCCAGCCAGGTAATAGAGTTGGGCCGAGCCCGGTTCGAGCTTCAATCCCTTCTTGTAAGCATCCAGCGCACATTCGTACTGCCGATGATCGCCAAACCAGTTCCCCACCTCGGCGTAGGTATCCGCGTCGGCGTGCAGCTTCAATTTGTCTTCCAGGGTTTTCGGAGCGGTGCAAGCGAAAAGTGCCGGAGCCGCGGTCAGAATGACCGCCAGCAGAAGTCCCGACTTCACAGGCCCAGATCGCATCGATATGCCAAGGATCGCCTCGGTGAACCGCGAAAGTGACAGTTCCCAGCAGATTGAGGATAATAGACGGACTGCATTACCTGCAAGCTGATCTCGGGAAATCGGGGCGAGGAGGGAGTTTGGAATTGTTCAGGAGCGTCTCAATTCCTCGGCGTGAGCCGTGAGGTTTGCTTTTCTGTCGCTGCTTCTAGGTTTGCTGGCTTCCCAGGTTCGAGTCCCCGCTGCTTTGAAGAAGCCTCCTGCCCGATCCGAATACGTCGGCGATCACGCCTGTGTGTCCTGTCACCAGCAGCAGGCCTCCTATGCCCGCACGGCGCACCACTTCGCCACCAGTTGGCCATCCGCCAGTACGGTGAAAGGCAGCTTTTCCGACGACAAGAACATCCTCCGCACCTCCAATCCGTTCCTCCATTTCAAAATGACATCGACTTCAGCAGGATTTTTCCAGAGCGCCATCGAGGAACCCGGCCCCGGCAAATCCATCTCCCACACCGAGCGCATCGACATCGTCGCCGGAGAGCCCCGCAAAGGTCAGAGCTATCTGTACTGGAAGGGCGACCAGCTTTTCCAGCTTCCGGTCACCTACTGGAACGAGACCGACAGTTGGGTCAACAGTCCCAGCTATCCCGACGGCTCACCGCATTTCGACAAAGACATCATTCCGCGCTGCCTCGAATGTCATGCCAGCTACTTCGAGTGGGTTCCTCCGGCCATTAATCGCTATCGTAAGACTTCCCTGATGTTGGGAATTATCTGCGAAAAATGCCACGGCCCCGGGCGCGAGCACGTTGCATTGCATCGCGCCACACCTCATCTGCCGCCCGGAACGCCCGAAGCCATCGTAAATCCCGCCAAGCTCGACCGCGACCGCCAACTCGACGTCTGCGGCCTCTGCCACTCGGGCAACGGTACGCCCATCGCCCCGACTCTGTCGTTTCTCCCGGGCGACGACCTGCGCGACTATATCGACATCCCCTACGTCAGTACCGAAGACGCCGTCGATGTTCACGGCAGCCAGGTACAACTTCTGCGCCGCAGCCGCTGCTTCCAGCAAAGCGCTGACTTCACCTGCTCAACCTGCCATGACGTCCACACCACCCAACGCGATGCGGCCTCCTTCTCGCCTGCCTGCATGAAGTGCCACCAACCTCGCCAGTGCGGCGAGTATCAGAAGCTGGGAGACAAAATCGCGGCCAACTGCATCGATTGCCATATGCCCCTCGAGCAATCCCACGCCCTGTTCGTCAGGGCAAACGGCCAAACCCTGCGGCCGAAAGTCCGCAACCACACGATTGCGATTTATCGCGACGTAAGTTCCCAATAAAAGCAGATTCAGGGCGCAACCTGCAGTGGAAGGCAAGATTCGAAACCAGCGAACACCCATACGGTTTGTCATTCCGCACGGGGTCCTACCTACTGGTCGGGACGTGCTGTTTCGCTCGAGCGGCGCTGGCGCTGAATCAGCCTTTCAGTTCGGAAACGCCTCTCCCGGCCGCACAATCCGAATCTGGTGATCGGTAAACGTGAGATGCCCGTTCGGCAGCTTCACTTTCGGCATGTGACAACTCACGCAATCACTCTTCGCCGTCGGACAGATCAGGGCCTGCCGAAGATCCGGAGCCCAATCCGCGCTGACAGGCCGCTTCACCGCGCCTGCTTCAGCGGAGTGACAAGCCAGACACTTTTTATCGTAGGCAGAATCCTGTCGCACCACATCCAGGTGCGGATCATGGCAGGCGATGCAGCTGATCCGCGGGTCGGCCCCGTCAAAACACTTGCTGTTCGCCAGCCGATAGGGCTGAAACCGCACCGTCAACTCGCCCCGCCAGTGATTGCGCACTACGGTCTCCCACGATCGATGGCACTGCCCGCAAAAATTCGCAAAGTCCTCTGAGGACAGTTTCCGCAAATCCGGGGGCGCCGAATCAAAAATTCCATTCAACGAATCGTTCAAATGGGCATTCGTCCCGGCATGACAATGCTCGCAGCTCACGCCCGGCCGGAAGGCGTCGAGATTCAACTTCCCGTTCACCTGCGAATTGCTGGTGTGGCATCCGAAACAAACTTTCTGCTCCGGCCGAAAGATCTCGCGCCCGATCGCATTTTCCAGAGTCTGCGGCCGCAAGTCCTCGTCGCCGGTGGTGTAGTCGAGCCCCGGAATTGAAGGATAGAAACTGACTGCACTTTCATAGCGCTTGCCATTGTGCTCCAGAATCCAGGTCTGCGCCCCCGCGCCGAAATTCCAGCGAATCGGCACAGTAATCGTCCCGGTTGCGTCGCTGACGCTGTAGGTGCTCTCATCGCCGTGCGTCTCCACGGTGTAGGTGTACGGGCCCTTTTTCACCGTGAGCCGCGGATTCTCTTTCAGCACGGGATTGGCCCCGCTCAAAGCCATCGCCCGCCCCATGGGCGTAAAGGGCTGCGACTCGGACTGCGCCTTGTGACAAGACACGCAAGCAGACTCGACCTTCGCTTCGGGAACAATCATGGGAGCAGACCTTGCAGCCTGGATAACGGCAATCGAAGCACCGACCACCGCCAGCGCGCTAAGGATGTGTAGTCGGCGTCGTATCATTCCTGGTCATCTCAAGGCACAGCAAACGTTCGCGTCGCGCGTCTTCCTTCCTCCCGGCTTTTGAATAGGCCTTGGCCAGTGCGATGTGAACTTCAAGATTGTCGGGCTGCGCCTGCTCGGTCTTCTCCAGATGCTCGATCGCATCCTTGGGATCGCCCGTCTCGGTCAGGGCCCGCCCCAGCACCAGTTGCGCGCTCGCAAGCGACCCGTCTGTGGCCACTGCCTTCTCGGCATAGGGGAGCGCGGTTCGGCCATCGTTATCGAGCAGGGGAATCCACGCCAGCATCACCTCGGCCGGGGCATTGGTCGGATTCACTTCCAGCTCATGTTTGAATTCGGCCGCAGCCTCTTCCGGTTCAGTCCCATACAAAAGAAATCCGTAAAGATAGTGCGCGTTCTCGACCGCCGGAGTGCGGGCAAACAGTTTCTGAAACTCCGCGCGCGCCGCGTCTTTGTCGCCCTTCATGAAATCGAACGCCGCCCGCCCCGCGCTCGCGAACACCTCACCCTGATCCTCCTTGACGTCCCTCGGCAGCAGCGGCGTCCGCAGCCCGGCGAGTCCGATTGCAGTCAACAACTCAGGATTGGGCTCCTCAGGGGCGAAAAAACCGTAGCTCCGCAGGGCGTCTTCAAACCGCCCCAGCCGGGTCAGCAGCATCGCCTCATGAAAGCGAAGAATCTTCTCGTTGCGCGACTGGTTCGCCGCCCCCAGCCCCAGGGCCCGCTGAATGTCTTTGAGCGATTCCGGATATTGCCCCGTCTCAAACTCCGACAACCCGCGGATCGCCAGCGCCGGCGCCGCATTCGGAGTCATCTCGAGATAGTGCGACAGAGCATCCCGGGCGGCAGCGTAGTCGCCGGCTCCGTACTCGATCGATCCAATGAACCACCACCCATCCGCCCATTGCGAATTCAACCGCAATGCCTGCCGATAAAGCTCGACCGCGTGCGGAATATCATTCACTTCGCGGGCCGCATTGGCTTCGGCCACAACGTCGGGAAAGTTCTCGGGATTCGCCTGCGCCAGCCCTCCGGGCGCAAGCGCAACGACAAGCACACCGATCAGGATCATGGGCCGGAAGATCACTTCTCCTACGGAGGGTGGGAGCGCCCTTATTTCTCCAAATTCAGACAAGATTCTTCAAATATAACGTACGAACAGGTCGAGAGCGCACAAACGGGAAGGGAACGAGCCTGCTCGTCCGGGCGGACGCTGTCATGGTTGCTTGGGCGCAAGCAACTTCTCCGAGGCGGGATCGGAACTCGCCGGCTTCTCTTCGGGGGGCAGCGGCAGCTTGATCTCGAGCGCCCCGACGTTGTCGGTCGCCACATCGCGCACCGCCACTCGCATCGACACGGCATTCACCGGCACATCGAACTGCTGCTGGACCCGATAAATCGCCCCGCCGGATTTATTGTCAGGAAACTCCGACCCTGGCTCAATGTATCGCTGGATGGCCGAATTCAGAATCTTCCCGTCGTCGTCATATGCCGCCGCCGCAATCTCGAGTAGCGGGTAACGCGCCGCAATGGTGTAGTCAATCTGGTAGGTCTGTACGTGCTTCTTCGCTTTCTCCGCACCCTCGCTGCCCTGCTCGCGCTTCGACTTCGAGGGATCCGGGACTTTCCCGAGCGTCGCCTTCGCGGCTGGCGTCAGCGTGTGGACATACGCCTTAAATAACAGCTGATGGGCGATCGGCGCCCCGTGCTGCAGGTTCGGATACAACGAATTCGAGGGTTTACTGACTTCGAGCGGCGCTAACTCCGCCGCCCCGCGCATTTCCTTACTCGGCTCCCTCCCACTCGGCAGCGGATTCCCATAATATGCACGCCGATACTCCAGCCGGTACCCGCGCTTGGCCAACTCCACGCGAACGTGTCGCAGCTTGCCGTCATAGTTCTGATTGCTCGGCGAATACATCAGGGTGTAGTAGTGCCCTCCTGTCTCGGTGGCCGCCGTGAGCGCAGATGCGAGATCATTCGTGTCATGAAACGCATGCCCTCCCGTGGCGAATGCGATTTCCTCCTCGGTCATGTAATCGGCATTCAACATGGCATCTGCTGTGAGTCCACCGCTTCCCCCGGGCGCACCGGTGCTGGCCGTGGCAGCGGTCGCAACCGGGCCGCGAACGTCCACCGGATATACCGCAACTCGGCCACGCGTCAGGCTGTCGGTGGCTTCCTTTATTGGATCGCTGACACTGAGCGCCTCCGTCCCGGCCTTCCCATCCGGCATGATCGTCGACGGAAACGCTCCCGAAAACCAGATGAGATTCTTGTGTCCCGGCAAATCCATCAGATAATTTCCGATCTGTGCCAGTACTGCAGGCGTCGAAACCAGCGGCCGGAAGTTGTCGGCATAGAGAAAAATCTTGGGAATGCGCGAGTGCGGATTCTTCGGGTCCACGGCTTCGGCCAGCAGATTGCGATCCTCCGTAAATCCCTGCACCTGAAACAGATGATCGGTCAAAACGTAAATCGCAAAACGCGTTCCCAGCGGTTTTTTCTTGACGAACTCCAGCAACTGCTTGCGCGCCTGCGGCTGGTCGGAAACGTCCATGTTCAGCAGGTCCAGCAACAAGACGTAGAGGGGCCCGCGCTCCGGACCCTTCGGCATGTTCACAAAAGTATTTGTCGGTAGCGAAGCCGGTAGAGAAGGCAGCGACCCTGAAGCCGGTTCAAAGTCATGGACATCGAAAGCCCGCAGGCTCTGCGGTTTGCCGTCTTCGGCGATCGAGAAGTCGTCGGCCGTCAACCCGGAGACCGGCCGCCCCAGAGAATCGGAAACCACCACATCCAGGACGACCCGCCGCACGTTGCTTTTAAAAACATACGGACTTTTCACCGCCGCGCTGTCAGCTGCATCCGGTGGCGATTGGACGTTCTGTTGCCCCGCGAGGCTCCCGACCGCCCCCGCGACCAGCCCCACACTCAGCAGAGCGCACCGCCCGAACCACCCCAAGGCAAACATGGAAAGACATCTCCCATTCTCACCCGACAGATTCGCCGCTCACCGGAGAAAACTCGAGACCCCCACTGTCCCCAAACGGATTACTCAATGCGAACCGACAAGCTCGACTGCGCGACCGCCGTTCCCTGCCTCGCCGTCACCAGCACATCGCACTGCCCCGGTCCCGGAGAGAGCTGGACCAGCATCGGGATCGAGCCATCCACATCCCGTGGCGCCAGGTTCAATGGCTTGCGCGCGATCTCCTTGCCGTCCCGCATGACCTCGACGGTAACGTTCGTCGCCTCCGCACCGGCCGGCTTTCCGGGATACACGACGAAATAGAGGCTCATCGGAACTCCCGCCGCCACCGACCCCGCCAGGGTCGGAGTGATGCGTCCATTCTCCAGCTCAAACGGGCTCTCTGGATTCCGCGGCCCGGTCAGTGGTTCGAAGCGCCGCACCAGCTGGAGTGAACTGAGCGATAAATCTTTCCCCGGATCCACAAACAGGGAAACCCGTTTTACCGATGTCTTCCCGCTCGGCTCATCCGTGACCGCCGCGTCGATCACGTAATGGCCGGGCGGCAACTCCACGGGCTCCGCGTACAGAATCCGGTTGCTCGCCGAATCGTGCTGCGATCCACTGGTAACGTCGCGCGCCAACTCCCGGCTCACCTTGGTTACCACCTGTCCCGACGCGTCGTGAACAAATGCCACCAGACCCGCCTGATAGTGCGCCGCCCCGGTCTTCGGGTCCGGTACCGCCTTCAGCCCCGCCAGCGGAATCTCAAACGTCGCCTCGTATTCCACCGCTTTCGCAGCAGGACGAAATTTCATGGCCGCAAAATCGTACGGAAACGCCGGCCCCGCCGGCTGCGAATTCAAGGCATTCAAGGCCAGCAATTCATAAGGCTGCAGCGGTTCCCCATTCAAATCGGGAACAGCGTAATATCCCTTGCGCGTCTGCACCGTCACTTTGGGACGCGTTACTTTCACTTCAATCTTGCGGAAGTGGCCGTCATAAGCCGTGGAAGCCGGCGAGTACGCTACTTCATAATGGGTGCGGATATCCTCCATCATGCGCTGCATCGGAATCGCAATTTCGTTCGTGTTCGTGACGGCGAATCCGCCCGTCGCTTCCGCCAGTTCGCGCATCGCCAGTTGCTGGTTGCCAACTGCCGTCAACTGTACATCGTCATCTTCGAAATGTCCGTTCTGGGGATCGTTCAATTGCGCCGAGCTTTCGGCGGCCGTGCGCCTCTGCGTCGACAACGACGTCAGCATGGGATCGTCGACGTTCAAACCTCGCGTATCCACGGTATAAAACGAGACCCCGGAGCGATTGGCGTAACTGATCAGGTCATCGACGACCTCGCGCCGGTTCACCGGAAACTCGAGCCCGTCCGCCAGATACAGCACCACCTTGCGCCCGGGAAGCTTCTCCTCGCTGCGCACCAGTTCGTGCAGCGAATCCATCGCGCTCATCCCGTTCGATAGACTGCTCGCAAACCGCAGCCCCTTCACCATGGCAGCCTGCGCCAGAAGTGCGTTTCCGAGCGTCACCGAGACGTCTTGCGCGGCCGCATTGGCGGCAAACAGCGGGTCGATCGCCACCGCGGGCAATGGGTTCTGGAGCAGGTTATTGATCGACTGCGTCTGCGCCGGTCCCGTCGCCGGCGATGCCAGAATGTTGTCTGCCGTTGCCTGCAGGGTGGCCACGCTGGCGCTGGTCACTTCGGCCGACGTCCCCAGTCCGTTCGATTTCACGCTCAGCCCCTTCGCGGCTCGATCTACCGCCTTGGCGAGCACATCCTTATCTTTGGTGTACGGCTGCACCATATTCAGATTCACATCGAGCCTGTAGATGGTGACGTAGGTGTTGGGCAGCGTGTCGCTCTTCAAAAACTCCTGCAACGCCCGCCGTGCAAACTCGAGATTGAGGGGAGCGATCTGCGAAAATACCACCGAGACAAAGTTCAACTGCCGCATTGTATTCAGCGGATTCGGCGACTCGGTGATGCTCGGAGGAGCCTTGGCCGGGGCTTCGGACAGATTCCGCTCCATCTCCAGTTGCTCGGTGCCCTGCACATTGCGGAAGCTGCGCACACTCTGCCGCACCCCATCTTCGAAGACTTCCACTTCCTCGGGACGCAAATCGGTCACCGCGTGCTGGTGCTTGTCGCGGACAACCAGGTCCAGCACCACCTCGCGGGTCGTCGTCCGGATGACCGGATGCGCCGGCTTCTCGGGAGCATTGGTTTGGGAGAACGAGGGAAATGCGAGTATTACGCTGGTAACGGCTAGAGGGAGAAATCTTGTCATCGGCCCACCTCGTACCCGACTGTACGTCCCCAGAAAACTGCCCTAGTGTACTCCGGTTCCGCGCCCGGGACGCAGCGAATCAGAGAATAACGTTATTGGCCGACAGAAAAACGTTTTTTCTTCTTGACAGTGGCCAAGTGTCAACTGTAAAAGGTTGCGTCCCGTTGTAGTGTATTTGTATTACGTGTTTTGTGTTAAGTGGACGACCCAGATCCCCCTGAGTCTGGTCAACCCAGTAAAAAACCAGCGCCACATGGCTTTCGAATTCCGGAGGCAAAGGATAAAATGAATCCAAGTGCATTCGCGGTAAAAAAGATCAGCGGCTCAATGTTGTGCATGCTGATCGTCATGCTGCTGCCTTCTCTCTCGTTGGGCCAGCAGCTGACCGGTACATTGAGCGGCACCGTCGCCGACTCGGCCGGCGCCGTCGTGCCCAATGCAAAAGTAACCATGAAGAACGAGGCCTCGGGCGACATCCGTACCACGGTGTCCAACGCCTCGGGCTACTTCTCCGTCACCGCCATTCAGCCCGGCAGCTATTCGGTGACCATCGAAGCTGCAGGCTTCAAGAAGTGGGAGCGTACCGGAGTTGTGTTCGCTCAAGGTGACAACCACACTCTAGCCAACCTCAAGCTCGAAGTTGGCAGCGTTTCAGAAACGGTCGAGATCAAGGCCGGCGCCGACGTGGTCATCCCTGACAACGCCGAAGTGAGCACCACGATTAATCAGGAGTTGGTCGAAGACACTCCTATCGTCGGTCGCGATGCGGGCGAGTTGCTCAAGATCATGCCGGGCATGGCCATCAACAACGGCGGTACCCAGGCACAGGCCTTCAACGCCGTAACCACCGGTACCAACAACGGCCCCGTCGGCGCGTACTCTGCCAACGGAACCCAGCCAAACGGCGCGATGGCTTATATGCTCGACGGCGCCAACCTGGTCGATCCCGGCAACGCCGGCACGCAGATCGCCAACATCAACCAGGACATGGTCTCCGAAGTCAAAGTGCTGATGTCCTCTTACAGCGCTGAGTACGCCAAGGGCCCCGTGATCTTCCAGGCCTTCAGTAAGAGCGGCGGCAACCAGTTCCACGGCGAGGCGTATTTCTATGCTCGCAACAGCTTTTTCAACTCGTGGGACGCCTACACCAAGACGCAGTTCCTGAGCGACATCTCCTCATTCCCCAATCTGACGAACCAGTTCGCCAACTCCCTGGAACCGCCAGCACACTTCTACTATCCGGGTGGCAACATCGGCGGACCGATCCCATTCCTCAATCACGGCAAGCAGAAGGTCTTCTTCTGGGCCGGATTTGAGTACATGGTGCAGACTCCAGCTGTTACACCGATCGACTACAACGTTCCAACGGTCGAACAGCGAGCCGGTGACTTCACCGAAACCACCATCAACGGCCAGCCCGGAATGACATCTTCAGGGGCTTCAGCTCTGCTGAATGCGCTGAACGCCAACGGCAACTACAACTACGCCTACAAGATTCCCAACAACCTTATGTGCCCCACCTGTACGGTGGCGAACAGAATCCCCACGTCCGCTTATGATCCCAACATCACCGGCGGCACCCCGGACGGAAAGCACGGGCTCCTGTCGTACTACCCCCTGTCGAACATCCTGCCCGCTGCCTCTAACGGGTACAACAATTTCCAGTACACCCCGAGCGAGCCCCAGAACCGGTGGGAAGCCACTGGCAAGGTCGACTACGCGATCAGCGACAACACCAAGCTGACCGTTTCTTATGCCCGGCAGATCGAAACAGACGTGCACCCCATCGGCGTTTGGTGGACTCCACCGTGGACTTTGCCTTATCCGTCGAACGTGAATGCACCCACAGTCGCTCAGGACGTGATGGCCAACTTCACCCACGTCTTCAATCCGACGACCACCAACGAAGCCGTGTTCACGTATGCCCGCTACATCAACCCCAGTTCGTTGTCCAATCCGAACGCGGCGAGTCGCGGCACGCTGGGCTTCAACACGACCGGCTTCTACGGAGTGACGACGAAGCAGGTTCCCAACGTCGAAGGACCGTGGGGCGGCGCTCTGCCGAATATCGACGAGTTCTCGTTTGACGGTGCCTTCCAGGGTGGCAATCAGTTCGGCGCCCTTAAGAGTGACCCGTCCATCTACGACAACTTCACCAAGGTCATCGGCTCTCACACCATCAAGGCCGGTGTCTACTGGGATACGAGCGGGAACATCCAGTCCAGCGCCGGTTTGCAGCTCGGCAATCAGGGCAACTATAACGTTGGCTGGGGAGCGAACGATTCTGGCAACGTAGTTTCCGACTTCCTGCTGGGTATCAACGGCAATTACCAGCAGCAGAACATCATTCCAACCTTCAACATCAGATTCCACCAGTGGTCGATCTATGCGCAGGATTCGTTTAAAGCCAACCGCCAGTTGACTTTGAACTACGGCTTGCGCTTCGACCACGTGGGTCAGTGGTATGGTCCGTCGAACGGAATGGGGGTGTGGGATCCTGGATCCTACAACAACACCGCTTCAGCGCCCGCCAATACGGGCATCCTGTTCCACTCCATCGATTCCCGCATTCCCCTGTCTGGCCTCCAGTCCCCGCTGTTCTACTACGAACCGCGCGTGGGCCTGGCGTACGACGTATTCGGAAACGGGAAAACCGTGCTGCGCTCCGGTATTGCGTGGTTCCACTACCAGTTCGCGGTCAACGACGTGGGTGGGCCAACCAGCGCCGCTGCCGGCCAGTTCACCGCTCAAAGTCCGGCCACCAGCGCCTACAACCCGACGACCGGCCTCGGAGGCTACGGGGAGATCGACAATCCCGGTTTCTACACTCCACCTCCGTCCCAATCGTTGAGTTCGTACGTGACCCCAACGGGCAATGGAGCCAGCATCGGCGTATTTGGTGAAGGAGACAATAAGACCCCCGAAGTCGTGGACTGGAACGTCACCGTGTCCCAGACGTTACCTTGGCGGTCGGTGTTCGAGGTCTCCTACGTTGGAAACAAGAGTACGAACGAGTTGACCAATGGCAACAACGGCGGCATCGGGAACCTCAACAACTGGCTTGTCGGATCGTTCTTCCGGCCGGATCCAGTCCTGGGTATCAACGTATCCACGGCTCCTCCAACCTGCACCAACAGCAACCCGAACAATGATTCCACCTATTGCGCCGGGTATGCGGGTTACGCTGTCCAGGAGCAAGCGTCGAACGGCAATGGCTTCGCTGAGAACCATTTCCGTCCGCTCAAGAACTACACCAACGTCGACATCATCGGCCATGGCAGCTATGCGAACTACAACTCGCTGCAACTGTCCTGGCAGAAACAATCCGGTCCAGTTACTTTCCTGACCAATTACACCTTCAGCAAAGTGTTGGGCATCCGCGACGGCCAAACCGACAACGGAACCGGCAACGGAACCGCCACCGATCCCTTCAACATCAAGAACAACTACGGTCCGCTGCAGTATGACCGTACCCACATTCTCAACCTATCGGGTGTGTGGCAGATGCCCAAGTTCGTTCACGGCAGCCGCTACCTCGGCGGTGCCATCAACGGCTGGCAGATGTCCACCTACACCACGTATCAGAGTGGTGGGCCGATACAAGCCAGCATTGCCGGGGGAAGCATGAATGCCGGTTATGCCGGCGGCTTGTCGATTCCGAGCCTCGGTGCACCGAATCTGCCGGACAACAGCATCCTTCTGCCCAACGGCCTGCGCGCAACCTCGGTCAGCGAGTCGACCTGGCTGGGCACAAATGCCTACGGCGGATCGGGCGGCGGTTTGCTCTTGCCGCAGCTGGTCTGCGACCCGCGCAATCACAAGTCGGGTCTCTACTTCAACCCCAGCTGCTTCCAGGCTCCGGCCTACGGCACGCAAGGGACCTACATCTGGCCGTATATTCGCAACCCTGCTTATTTCGACACCGATCTGGCACTGTTCAAGAACTTCCAGATCACCGAACGGCAGAAGCTGCAGTTCCGTCTTTCGGTCACCAACTGGATCAACCACCCGCTGGCTCAATTCGGACTGGCGGGTAACAGCGACGAGTCGCTGAACTTCGCCCAGAGCTATCCTGCAAGCATCTCTGGCACGGCGAGTGGCGGTGCTGGCAACGAATGCGCATTCCTGGGTTCGCCGGTTGGCCCGGATGGCAATTGCCATCCCCTTGTCACCGGCCAGTCGCTGACCAACACCAACAACCTGCTGACGGGCAAGCCGGCCTTCAAGACCGGCAGCCGTTCCCTGTTGTTCGCGCTCAAGTACTACTTCTAGATCGTGTGAGTTAGAATTCCTTGGGGTGGCTCCGGCCACCCCAATTTTTTCGCATCCATTAAATCGATGGCCCTTTCGTCATTGTTCTCCTTCGTTGGCACGTTTGCCTTTATCCTGGTTCCAGGCGGTTTCTTTCTGCTTGCTTCTCCCGCCGCACCCGGCCCCATTTCCTTCGAGCTGAAGAAAGTCCCCTTCCGCCTCGAGAACTCCGAAACCCCCGCCCGCAACGCTCCCGAGACCATGCCGGGCGGCGTGGCCGTCTTCGACTACAACGGCGACGGACGCCCCGACATCCTGTTTACCAACGGCGCCAATATCGCCACGCTGAAAAAAGATTCTCCCCAATTCCGCAACCGTCTTTTCCGCAACGATGGCAACGGGGTCTTCACCGACGTTACCGATGCCGCCGGCCTGGGCGGCACCGGATACGACATGGGCGTGGCCGTCGCCGACTACGACAACGACGGTCACCCCGACCTCTTCGTCGCCGGGCTCCACCACAGCACGCTCTACCACAACAACGGCGACGGCACCTTCAAAGACGTCACGGTGAAGGCCGGCCTCGACAAGGCACTCAACTCCCCCGACCCCGAGTTCGGCCCATATTGGGCCATCACCGGGGTGTGGGTCGACGTCAACAACGACGGCCTGCTCGACCTCTTTGTCGTGAACTACATGCAGTGGGAATACTCCGACAAGCCTCTTTGCGCCATCGGAGGCAAAGCCGACTACTGCAGCCCCAAGTTCTACAAGGGCCAGCCTAATCAACTCTTCCTCAACAACGGCGACGGCACCTTCAAGGACGTTTCGAAGGAATGGGGCCTGCGCGCGCACATCGGCAAGGGCATGGGCGGAGGCATGGCCGACTACGACCTTGACGGACGCCAGGACATCTTCGTCACCAACGACGCCTCCTACAATTCCTTCTTCCACAACAAAGGAGACAAGTTCGACGAAATCGCCTTCGAAGCCGGTGTCGCTCTCACCGAAGACGGAGCCTTTATCTCCGGCATGGGCCTCGACTTTCGCGACTTCAACAACGACGGCTATCCCGACATCGTCTTCGTCGCGCTCAACAATCAGACCTTCCCGCTGTTTCAAAACACCGGCAAAGGCGATTTCCGCGAAGTCACGACGCCTTCCGGGATGCGCGAACTCAGCCGCGGAATGTCCGGCTTCGGCCCTGGTTTATATGATTTCGATAACGACGGATGGAAGGATTTGTTCGTAAGCCGCGGCCACGTCGAATCACTCGATCAGCCGGGCCAACCCGTCAATCAGACCAATGCAGTATTCCGCAATTTAGGCACCAGCGGAAAATGGCAGGCCCTCACCGACGAAGCCGGATTTAACGCCGCCCCGCCCGCGCGCCACCGTGGCTGCGCCTTCGGCGACTTCGACGGCGATGGCCGCGTTGATGTAGTCGTCAGCGCGCTCAGGGCCGACGCAGAAATCTGGATGAACCGCACCAGGAACTCCAATCACTGGCTCGACATCGCGCTGCGCGGCACCAAAAGCAACCGTGACGGCATCGGCGCCCGCATCAAGGTCGTGTCGAAGAGCGGCACCCAATACAACCACATGACCACCAGCGTCTGTTACGCCTCCTCGAGCTACGGCCCGGTTCACTTCGGCCTTGGCCCCGACCCCAAAGCCGACACCATAGAAATCCACTGGCCCTCGGGAATTGTCCAGGCACTGCAGAATGTCGAAGCCGATCAAGTCCTGAAAGTCACCGAGGCTTCCAAATAGTAAAGAGAGATGGCAAAAGTGGGAAGGAAAGCCTGTAACGACCCTTGTTTTTCGAGAACAGAGTCGGGACTTTAACTTAACTCATTCAGGGCCTTCGGCCCGCGAAAACGCATGAAAAACCACACCGGGCCGAAGCCGTCTTTTCAATGGGTTAGGCTTGTTTTTCGACCCTGTCGCAGGTAACTTTGCCCCCCTGGTTTTGGTTAAGGTTAGGTTAAGGGAAGCAGGCACTGACTTTGGCGGGGAGCGTCTTCCCCTCACAATGTCTCCACCGAAAACTTCCGTCGGCGAGGCCGGCGCATCTTCGACGCCGACCGGGAAATCCGCTGTCCTACTTACCCGGAGCGGCCGTCTTTTTCTCCAGTTGCGCGATCTGCTGCTTGATCAAATCCGCCCCTTCCCCGTTGGCCGTATAGGTCAAGCAATTCTTCAAGTGCGCAATGGCCCCGGCGTAGTCCGCTTTCCGCGCCAGCACGACCGCCAGCAACTGCTCCGCACTGGGCACGCTGTGCTGCGGATCGATGGCCAGCACTTTCTCCGCGCTGACCTGCGCCTCATCCGTCTTACCCAGCTGAAATTTCGCAAGCGCATCGTAGTACCAAAGCTGTGGCGTCCCCGCCGGATCCAGCGCCAGAGCCTTCCCTGTGTTCTGGAGCGCTTCCGGCCACTTCTGTTCCTGCGCGGACAGCGCGGCCAGTTGCTCGTACGGCAGGACGAAGTTTGGATCCGCCGCCAGCGCCTTTCCAAAATCCTCCTTCGCCGCCTGCGGATCGCCGCTCTCCTGCATCTTGCCCAGCTGCAGCCAGGCATCGGCAAACTGCGGATAGATCTCTACCGCCTTCTGCAGATTCTTTTGCACCCCGCCGGAGTTCTGCTGGAGCCAGTCTCCCCGTGCTTTCTCGTATGCTTTGATCGCCGGCTGCGGCGCCGACTTCGTCGTCAGGCTCACTTCCATTCCGCCCCCCCGCCCCTCTGGAGAAAGCGAAATCGCTCCCAAATCCGGCTGGTCACGAAAATTGCTCACCCTGATCGTCTTCTCGGTCGAACGGAAACCCGCCACCGCCGCCCGCACGATGCACCCTTCATATTTAGTCTCCAGCTGCCGCTGCGCATCCTGCGGGATTTTCTCGATCCCTTTGGTGTCCACAAACCGGATCACAAACCTCCCCTGCAAATCGGTTTGCGTCTGGTTCACCGTCGAGCCCTTGCAATCGACAGCCACCAGCATCGGCTCCCACGGCAGTGGTTCGCCTTCCAGCACCAACTTGCCGAGCAGCACTCCGCCGGCCTGCCCCTGCGCCGACATTTTCATCCAGTAGTCGTACATTCCGTCCGCGTTGATCGAGTCGGGCCGCGCCATCTGCTGCGACTGCGGCGAGCTCGTCCTCTGCGCCTCGCCTCGCTCCAAACTGGCTGCACCCAGAAACACGAGAACGATCACGCAACTCAAGATAGATTTCACGGCGCACCTCTCCGAAAAAGTCGATCACAGCCTCCCTATTTTCCTCCTATCGGCTCCGGAAGCCAAGGATCGAAACACGATTTTGTTCCCACCGAGCACGCCCTTCCCGCACTGTTTTTTCCCCTTTGTGTTCCGGTTCCTTCGAGGTCGAACGGGTTGCCGCGCGGCAAATAACCAGCGATCCAAGCCTTTCCTGCGCTATCCTGACTAGTGATGCGTCGAGCCCTCTTGCTTTTTGCACTTTTCCCGTCCATTGTGTCAGCCCAGCAAACCGATCCTGACGTCCTCCTCAAACACGCCATCGATGCCCAGCAGCACGGCGACTACAGCGAAGCCATCACTGAATATCGCAAACTTCTCGAACTCCGCCCCAACGATGCCCAAGCCAAAGTCAATCTTGGCGCCGCCCTGTCGCACGTCGGCAAGTACGACGAAGCCATCGAGATGTACCGCTCTGCTCTCCCGTCGCTCGAGAACAAGAACATGGTTCTGCTCAACCTCGCCCTCGCCTACTACAAGAAGGGAGACTTCGAGCACGCCCGCGAACAATTTACCGTCCTGCACGACGCCCAACCCAATGACGTTCGCAGCGCCGTTCTGCTCGGCGACAGCGACCTGCACCTCGGCAAACCCGAGGCGGCTCTCGGCGTTCTCGAACCCCTCGAAAACAAGTTCTCCTCCAACATGGATTTCGAATACGTCCTGGGCTCGGCCATGATCAAGACCGGACGCCGCCCGGACGGCGTCACCCGCCTCGAAAAAGTCGGACAAGCCGGGCACAGCCCCGACGCCTACATGCTCGCCGGTGCTACCTTGCTGGACCTCAATGACTACGAGCCAGCACGCAAGGATCTCGAGGAAGCATTCCGCCTCGCTCCCAACATGCCCGGAATCTCCACCCTCGTCGGCATCGCCCGCGACAAAACCGGCGACATCCAGAACGGCGAAGTCGCCTTCCGCGCCGCGCTGAAGGAAAACCCCGACGACTTCCAGGCCAACCTGTACCTGGGAGCTATTCTCTACAAGCGCCGCGATGTGGAGGAAGCCAAAGGCTACCTGGATCGTGCCCTCGAGCTCAGACCAAAGGATTCCATGGCGCGCTATGAACACGCCATGCTGAAGAGCACTTCCGGTGAATACGAAACCGCCGCGAAGGAATTGGAAGCTCTGACCAAAGACGATCCCGACTGGCTCGAACCCCACGTCGAACTCGCCGCCCTCTACTACCGCCTCCACCGTCCCGAAGACGGCGCCCGAGAACGGCAGATAGTTGACCAACTCACCGCCAAACAACAAGCCAGGGGCCCGGACAAATAAACCGCGAAAGTGGCTGAAGAAAGCCGGTGCCCATCCTTCCCGCCTCGCTACCCGTTGCCGCACCTTGGAAGAACTTCGCAACCAACCGGATCTTCCCGCCCGTCTCTAACGCTCAATGCTCCGCCATGGCGTCGCGTAAACGTTTCTCAGCGTCATCACTCCAATAGCCGCATTCCAGACGCAGAAACACCGACGTATAAGGAATCGTCATCCGCGTCTTCAGCACCAGAACGTGGAACGTCTTCCCGGCCTCGTCCAGCCTGGCGATGATCTCCTCGTGCGGCAGTGACTCGACTGCGGTTGTGCCCAGCAAATTGGCCAGGGCTTCACGGTAAGCGGTCACCCCTTCGGCGTCACTCTCGGGCACCAACCTCAACTCGGCATCCGTAAAAGCGTTTGGCCGAACGTGCTTGTCGTGCGCGAGCTGATTCAAAACCGCCTTCACGACTTCCAGTTGATCGGCGTCGGTCTCGACCGTCTCGACACCCGCGCTGATCTGCAAGGGATACGCGGAGTCGACAATCGCGATCCAGTTGCGATGCCCCAACAGCGGCAACTCGTCATTCAACAGCGCACGCCACGACTGAGCCGGATGCTTTCCCGCCGTCGGATTGTCCGCCGCCAAGGCAGCCACGGCCATGAGGCTGGCAGCCACCACCATGAAAATTCTCCTGAATAGAAGAGTCACAATCCCCTCCTGGAATGCTCGAGATACTGTAGCGTAAGCTGCTGGTAGGATGAGTCACCCGTTAGCCCCCATGCTAACCATTCAACGACCTTGCTGGTGTGACCAAAACTCCTCCGTGTGATCGGCTGACGCCCAACGTAGGGTCTTCCCGTCGAATAGCCATGACCTCAGTCATACATCTGCGTGCATGCCCCATCCTCCTGTTGCTTGCAACCTTTGCCACCACAGGAACCGCAAGCCAGCACGCCACCGCACTGAAGAAACCGAATGCAGCCACGATCGCCAGGTTGCAGACCCTGCTGCCCGATCTCATGCACCAGGCTGTCGTGCCGGGCGTCTCGATGGCGGTGATTCGCGACGGCAAGACCTACTGGACACACGCGTTCGGCACGCGCAACACACAAACCAAAGAACCGGTGACGGACGACACCACATTTGAGGCGGCATCGCTCAGCAAGCCCGTGCTCGCCTATGCAGCGCTGAAGCTGGTCGACGAAGGCAAGCTCGACCTCGACAAGCCGCTCTCTGGATACGTGAAGAAACCTTTCCTTGAGGGCGATGAGCGCGTGAACAAAATCACGGCGCGGATCGTCTTGAGCCATCGCACTGGATTTCCGAACTGGCGTGGGCAAAAGCCGCTGACCATCTCGTTCACCCCAGGCGAGCGCTTCAGCTATTCGGGCGAGGGATTCGTTTATCTGGCGCAGGCAGTCGAGCAGATTTCCGGCAAGCCGCTCAACCAATTCATGACCGAAACTGTCTTCACGCCTCTGGGCATGACCAGCAGCAGCTACGTGTGGCGTGCGGACTATGATGCACGAACCGCAACCGGGCACAACGCTGACGGCGAGCCAGAGGAAAAATGGAAGCCGACAGAACCAAATCCGGCCTCGTCACTCCAAACCACGGCAAAAGACTACGCGCGGTTTGTCGGCGCCGTGTTGAACGGTGTCGGCCTGAAACCGGAGACGTTGAAGCAGATGGAGACGCCCGCGATTGCGGTCGACCCTGACTGCGTGACTTGCACCAACAAAGCGCCCGATGAGCTTTCGAAAAGCGTCTTCTGGGGATTGGGCTGGGGAATCGAGCGTACCCCGGACGGCGACGCGCTGTGGCACTGGGGCGACAACGGCGTCTTCAAGTGCATCGTGATTGCGTATCCGAAGCAAAAAATCGGAGTGGTGATGTTCACCAACAGCGACAACGGGCTCAGCATCGCCCAGAGCGTGATCACGGCGGCGGTTGGCGGCGAGCATCCGGCGTTCGTGTGGCAGAAAACGGAGAGCTACGATTCGCCTTCGATGCGCTTCATCCGCGCAGCACACGACAAGGGGGTTTCGGCCGCGATCACGGAATTCCGGCAGCCGCTCGACCATCACGACATTTCCGAAGGGGCGATCAACCGCCTGGGATACCGCTTGCTCGGCGACAGGAAGCTCGCCGATTCAATCCGGATCTTTCAACTCAATGTCGAGCTGTATCCGAACTCATCGAATGTGTACGACAGCCTCGCTGAAGCTTATGCGAACAATGGCAACAGGGAACTTGCGATTCAGAATTACAAGAAATCTCTGGAACTGGACACCAACAACCAGAACGCCATCGACCAACTCAAGAAGCTGAGCAACAAGTGAGGGCTCGGATCATTTCCCGGCTTGCTTCGTGGCCGCTGGCGGATAGTCGTGGAAGAGATCGTCGAGCGCTTTCTGCACCTGGCTCCAGTGGTCTCCGGGCTTGTCGCTGATTGTGCCTTTCGCCGTGCCGGTCCAGACCGGCTTGTTGGCCTTGCGGTC
>Ga0123356_10001058_pt1 | contig 30513 bp, 34 predicted proteins | sample TergutEmb28metaG_2_FD_92546 | JGI IMG/M metagenome (GOLD analysis project Ga0123356, IMG submission 92546) | Embiratermes neotenicus P3 segment gut microbial communities from Petit-Saut dam, French Guiana - Emb289 P3 | ecosystem: Host-associated > Arthropoda: Insects > Digestive system > Gut ...
GAAATCATGCCGTGAAAATAATTAGAGAGCGATGGTACTCCGGCAGTGCTGAATTGTCCGGGTCTAGCCCCTAACGTAAGCGGTACGCTACTTGTAGGCCATTGTATAGGGGCAGGGAGGGTTAAAGAAGCAGAATCAAGAACGTTATTTATTTTTATTCTTACTTGCTGTGTCGTTGCATTATGGTCGTATTTTAATACGACATGAAGCCATTCATCAAGGGGCGCGCGGGATATGGGGATAGACATAGTTCTACTGGCTCCCCCTGAATAAATCTCTACATATAATGCTCCGGTAGCGGTTCTTCTTAAATTAATACCACCCGGTATATAGTTAGATAATATATGCTGTACTGTACCGGGGTTTGTCGAATACACCCATAATGACCATGTAAAATCTCCATCGGGATAGAATAGATCGTCACCGTATCTAGTATACGCCGCGCCGTTACCTTGAAACCTGATAGCTGTCCTGCCGCCGGGCCCCAGCACTGATACAACCCCTCTGGATATCATGTGCCTATTATTACCGGAGTTATCCAGTATTGGATCAAGGTAGGTAGCGTTGCCGATATAGAAGTCGGATATTTCGAGAATGCTTTCCGTCCCTGCTTGTATATTCGAATATGTTATGGCTGATACCCCTACTGCTCCGGTATCTAGTACAAAAGAATATACCTGCCAATCTCTTGTTATGTCGAATACACGGGAAGTACTACCGGCAACAAATACGCCTAATTGCCCTAACACGCCACTGGTCTGTCTTGCTCTAATAATTACTATATCACCGGAACTGCCAATCCGAGATGCTTGCGGTGGAATAACGGGAGTATTATTAGCAATTAAGACGCCGTTTACTCTTGAAATAGAAGAACCAGGGGGGCCAGAATGAGTCCACCCCGTCCACTGGGGATCGTTTTGGTACTTGATTCCCGCAGGGTTATCCGGTATCTCCGGTAACTCATCAAATGACCATGAAGCATAAGCGTCACGGGGGATGTTGTTTAATCCTAAGCCGTCTTCGCCTTTTGGGCCGGTGTACCTGCCGACCATCCATTGACCGACCAAGACTCCATACATATCTTTTAATCCGGTTGCTTGCCAAATAACCCCTGTAGAGGGAATTGTGCTTGACCACCCAGCAGGGTTTTCTGCAAACGGTTCAATAGCATTATTATCAGCACGGTACAGATACACCGGAATTAAACCCGATTCTCCGTCTGTAGATATGACAATGACTTTTTGATCAATTGGATTAACGGAATAATCAGTTGTCCCCGGCGGGTATATTTTTGCCCTGATAGCGATAGGGGGGTTGACCCGGTATATTCTTGGTTTGAATAAACGTATTTTAATTTGATCAATTGCCGAGCCTGAGTTAGAAGAAGTTACAAACCTGAATGCTTTTTCGCTTTCTACTGTGGTCGATAATCGGAACGCTTTAATAGCGGGTTCTACTCCGGGCGCGGGGTTGGCAATTATCGGTTCCGGGAGCGCCTCTGATGGCACGCTAACACCGCAGATATACGCGCTAAACCATATAACCTTATTATCGGTGTCAATAACCGTTCTTGCGAATCTCCTGTTTTCAGCGCTTGCGCTGCCCCATGCAGACCATCTGCCGGTTGCAAGATTGTATGTGGATAGTTGGCTGATAGCGAGTCCGGCTAAGTAGTTAAAACCGAAAGTCAATCCCAGATTTGACAAAACGCCCGGATTGTCCGCTTTTATCCCCATTTCCACGCACCATATTTCATTGTCCCCTATTGGCAAGTGCGGAGTAGTTGTGTTTAAGCTGAATTGTGTTGTTGTAGTCCCCGGCCCTCTGCTTAATTCCAGACAATTCATTCCCTCGTCTTCATCAAAAACTATTGGAGCCGAGGTAGTCCACCTCATTCGATTGCCCGAGTCATCCCCTTGTAATGCTCCATGCCTACCGGGGGAGTATTCTAGCGTTGAAGCGTTTGCCGGGGCGTATTTTGAATACCAATTTACTCCATCCTCTGTTTCTTCTACTACAAACCGCATGGTATGCGCGACAGGAGATCCCGCTCCCGTTCTCCGAAGCGATCTTAATGTGATTGAGGATGGAGCGTATCTGCCCCAGTCTTCGGGAGTGCCGTTTCCTTGATTAATCGCAGTGGGTGTTTCAAGATAAATAAATTCTCCCGCCTGCCCTTCCTGAATTATAGGAACCCTTTCCAAATCAATGACAATAGATCCATCCAAGAGTCTGAATTCAATAAAAGTCAACCCGCCTGTTTGCGCGGCAGAAATCGGTATATTAAACCCATAAGTATAATTAACCCATGTTAAATTATCCGATGTTCTGTATTGAATTGCTTTTGATCTATCATCTGCGGTAATCGTTGATCCCTCTATTCTGTTCACGGTGCAGCTTAATGTAGTTGGGTTAGGTGTACCGCCAGCGTTTCGGACAACCGCGTCAACGCTGGGCAATAGATCATATAGTACCGCGTCCTCTCCATCGGCTCCCGCTTTTACTCTTTGTATCGTGAGAACGGTACTGTAGATAATGGTTTCATAAACCGCCCTGATAATGACTTCAACACGATCAACGTTTTGGGCATACGCCGCCGCAATAGTGATTAATCCTGTATTATTAATACTTACATTGGTTATAGAAGGAGTGATTGACCATGCTACTCCAGAGCTTAATGGTACTGCTCCTTTGTATAAAGCGGCCTGAGAAGTAATGGCTGAGTGACCAAAAAGAACGCCTTCATGATTCGCCGCCAGTGAAACAAACTGATTAGAGAGATCAAGAGTAACCGCGTCCTTTCCAGCTACCCCACTTCTAATCAGTCTTGTTTTGTACATTGCTTCGTCTTCAACGTCAGTGGTCAATCGAGTGAACACGGCGACATCGGAGAGCATTCCATGAAACTGCCGTGCAAATACCGGGGGATGTACACCTATAGCACTTTCTGGATCAGCGCCTAACGCAAGTGGTATACGACTTATCGCCCATCTCAACGGGCCGGGGAGGGTAAGCCTGACTCCTTCATTGTAGTTATTAATTTTAATGGAAACCGTTCTTAGCGTTGCGTTATACTTCATTATCACTTGATTCCATACATTATCTGGAAACCTTGTGAGTGGAGGATTTGAAAGAGTTCTCCATGCCCCTTCTGAGTAGAACTGGCCGCCTAAAGCGCCGGTAGTTTGCGTTATCCATAATTCAAACCCGCCTGCCTGCGCGTTTGATATTATTCGCTGGAGCGTTCCAGTAGGAAATTTATTTACCCATAATGATACGGTAAAATCACCATCAGGCTTAAAGAGATCTTGCGTGATTGTCCCGCCAACCCCGTCAAATTGTATCGCGCCTCTTCCGTGAGGCCCCTGCGCCGGGGTTATGTTGCCGGATACAATCATGTGATGGTTATTCCCGGAGTTGTCAGGCAATTGGGTTGCGGTTATATCATCGGTCGGCCAATACCCCCAGGGATCACGGGGGAGATCATTTATCCCTAACCCGTCATGCCCGTCCATTACTACCGGAACCCGCCTGCGATCATGGATCATGCCCGAGCCGCTGCGGAGGATAAAATCAACCCATAATGAATTCCCGATAGTGACTCCTCCGTTTGGATACTGGGCTTCATTCGGCATGGTAGAAAGTCTATACATCAATGATTCAGCGGAAGGAGTCAGTTGACCTGCTTCTAACCTGAATTGTAAACAAGTTACTACAGGGGTGTCAAGAATTCCTTGACTATTCATTCTGACAATGCTTACTTCCGGCTGTAACGTAAACATAACCGCTGGTAGTCCGTCAGCCCCAACTGATCCGTCTCTTATCTTGGTCAGTGTCAGAGTCGCGGGATACATGGTTGTCTTGTAGATTGCTGCAACGGTTACTAACGTAATATTTCCCAACACCGCTGATTCTGATACCGTTATAGTCCCTCTGTCATTATGGGTTATCCCTGATGCTTCAGTAACAATTGCCCACATTAAGTCAGGATGATCTCCGGGAACAAGACTCATCCCGTCATATAAAGTCGCGTTTACAGAAAACCCAAGCGCTCCGGGTTTGGGAGTGCCGTCTTCAAAACAAGCTATCGCGTGATTCTCGTTATCCAGATTAAGGTAGATAGCGTTCTGTCCCGTGCGGCCTGAAATTCTCGCTGGCCCCTCCCATGGAGTAAGCCGTTCCGTTCCGCGCCAGACTGATTCAATCATCCATAAATGTTCTCCCGGTTGGTCAGTCGGTATATGACTCCAGTTATTTCCGGGATTATCAGAATCAGCGTTAAGCAGAGGGGCAGTATTAATATCAGCGGTTTTGGCGAAACGAAAAACGGTATGCTGGCCGTCTTCTCCGGCGAATTCACTTGACAGTTCTATGACTTCATTCAATGACGGAATTTCGGGTGGCGGTAATGCAAGCGGAGCCAATCCTTGCGGCGTGGTAATATTTGCTTCATAAGGCGGGATAGGCCCTGAATCGGTAGTGTAAATGCCTTCCTGATACGGAATTAACGTTACATCGAATGTGCCGTCACCGTTTGACTTTTTGCCAAAACACAAAGCCGGAGTCGTGATACGATCATATATCCCAAATGAAATAACGTCACCAATGCTCGGTATCGGCGGAGTGGATCCAGTATGGATTGAAACCGTAAAATTACTATATACTCCCGGTTGCGGAATATCGACCTGGATAGTTCTTGCTTTACCGGGGTTCATTCCATCAAACTGCATTATCTTGATGCCGTAGAATTTCGACATATCGATTACGTCAAAAACTCCATCGGTTTGAATCTCCGTGATATAGCCGTTTTCAGTAGTAAGCCCTGTTATAACAGCGCCTTCACCTATCCCCACAACAATTGTGTCATCCTGCACATCAACGCGATCGCCAATTCCTATTAAGTAACCGTCAATGGAGAGCTTGCGATTCCATACTTCTGGTCGTAAACGCCGACAAGCTAATAGATACCGTCCGTTTTTGACTATCTGTCTATGATCGGTGACGAACGGCATTTCAATTGCTTCTATTCTTGCGTCATCTCCCGGTGTCGAAGAACCGTCAGCCGTGACATAGACTTCGGTTTCCTGATAGCCGTCTAATTCGTATATGAATTTAATGGAAAACCCATCGGGTAAATCCTCAAATGTTTTCTGGTTGGTCGCTTCAAGCACATTCTGGCTATTGAGAATCATAACCGGGTTTTCCCTCGGTTTATCAATGAGAATCGAATATCGGTTCCCATTGAGTATCCGCATCCCGCGCCCGGTGGTAAGAATCGCTTGTAATAAATCATCAACACGTTTTTCAGATGTCAGTACTCCATTACAAGAGTATTCACGTTCAGCGCACCACTGGTAAAATTCAGCGAACGAATCAAGGTCAAGCATTGAATCAGGATATGCGTTATTCCCCAGAGCGGGGGATTGCAATATTTTTAATGCGACGCTGGCGGGGTTATTGGTTGGTTCTTCCGGATCGTTCCAGTCCGTGCCGTTCCATACCCGCGCATACGATTGTACAATACAGTTTAATGCGTCAATGGTTCCCTGTAAATTCTCGGTTGCCTTGATACGAAAACCAAGCCGCGCCGTGTGATCCCGATATTTTTCTATCATGGGGGCTTGTGGATACTTACGCCCGGTAGTAGTGTTTACATCGGTGTCATTATCAAAGCACCAGGTACGGATAGCGGTCAGAAATACGGTATCCGATGTTCTGTTATCGGTCGCTTTCGGGCTCTCGCGGACTATACGAAGTTCAACGGTTCTGTTTATTGCGTTTTTTATCTCGGCATCGAATAAAAAAAAGCGTTCCGCGACAAAACGCATGACTTTTGGTTTATTGCGAACTATTAGAGTAAGGCCAAAATCAGGATAATAGTCTGTGGGAGACAAACCAGTGTTGTCTGTGCCGATTCGTCCGAATGGTTTCCAGCTTTCGTTAGGACTTCCACGCCATTGAACCTGTATACTTACCCCGGCATTTTGCTTGTTTCCGTTATCGTCATATGAAACCAAACCACTGTTGAACGTGAATTCTATCTGAACCTTTTCAGGGTTCTTGGCGGAAAACCGTATCACCTCTAACTGGTCTCCGTCCGCGTTCATCAATTCAATATTAAGCCGTTCCTCCACTACTCTTTGAGGGTATAATTCAACCTCCCCATCATCTCGGTCAGGATTCGGCCCTTGCCTGAGTTCAAGCTGCGGATTGCTTTTATCAAAACTTGGATCGCAGAATTTATCGTCTTTGTCGTATAACAAGAAGCCATCCGTTATCCTTTCAGCGTTTCGTGCTAATCCGCTCACCGGCCCCAGCCTTATATCGCTTACTTCCAGCGTTCCCCAACCTAACAGGTACAATGCGTTATAGTGCTGATCCTCTCCGTCCTCTCCGCTAATTTCGGTATACGGAGAGCCGATAAACATGGGCGTGTATAGATGTTTTCCCAGCACAATCGGGATCGGTTTATTGCGGTTGGTCTGGTTTTTCGCTCCTCTTAATTGTGGGATTGATTCTAAGCCTTCTGCGGTATTGGTTGATGAACCCGGCACATCGGGCGTTAACAAGTCAATAATACGTTCAAATAACCCTTTGCCGGAAAAGTGGGCTACGGCTTTGTCAACAAGATAAAAAGTGCCGACAACAACAGCCGTTGTGACTAACGCTGTAACAAGTTTTGGAAACAGCCTTATAGTGCATACGTCATTACCGTATAGTATATAGTTTTCGTCAGCCTCGAATCCGTTTACCGCGATTATCGAATTTTCAAAATCAAGTCCCGGCAGCGCATCCTTAATAGCGATATGCTCATCTACCGTTATAGTTTCGTGACTGTTATCATGGGCGCTTCTAAACAGGTTAATTGTTGACACGATAGAACCCCTTTATTCTATGCCGGTATCTTGATAATGGCTCGATAACAACTCCAATCTTTTTCATTGCATGGATAAACGTCCCATCTCCTAAACATACCCCCACATGGGAGGGTTGCCCCATAACCAGTATTTCAACAACAGCGCCTTCTTCCGGTTTGTCCAGCTTGGTATTTGGGATTCCATTTTCAAGAATCTGTAATATTTCATGATTCGTTTCATTCCGTGTATCAGGGTAGAATACATCAGGCATATTGATTCCCATCCGGCGTAATACCTCGATAACTAATCCGTAACAGTCCATGCCGGAAGCATCTCTCCCATGATTTTTGTACGGTATTCCTACCAAATCTTTAACTATCATGCGCACCCCGGAACAGCTAATGGAGTACATTTGACCGATGTAATGATGTACCCCATTCGTTCATCGAATGATAAATCCCAGGATATTGAGAGTTCATTCCAGCTTGCAGCCCTGAGCGTGAAACTGTTTTCTTCCAATGGTTCTATTCCGGTATTACCATCGTCCATGACAATAGCCGCGATAAACTGTAAGCGAGCCGGTGTCTGGGTTTCTCTTATCTTTTCTATCCAGAATTGGTCAATAGCAGAAATAGTTAATGTGGCATCACCGATTTTCGATCCGTCCTGATCCGGTGGTTGTATCGAAAATGACGCGGCAATGTATATATCGTCTTTATAGGTGATATTCTCAGAGGAGTTGGCGAAAAACATTTCGTAATAATCAGGGCTATGTATATCCGGGTGATGTATCTTTATCAGATATGGAAACTCCGCAGCAACGCGCTGAGAAGCAATGATTTTTTGGACTCTTGCCGATGGCATTACGTTGCCTCCATCCAGTGCATTGATACCTCTAAGTTATCTCCAGATGTATTTTGTACAGAAGGTTTTGATTCGGGCGAGAACTGGTATTCTACCATTACCCCGGCGTTATCGTTTATCTTTGGAAACTCGAATGTATACACCCCTTTACGGCAGACGTTTTTCCACCAATTATCAAAGACCCGGTATTCCGGTAATGTCATGTGCATGACGATGTTGAATTCATCAGGTAAATAAACATGATTAGCTCTTGTCTTAAATTTTCCGCTTCTGGTTTGATCTGCTATTACACCAGGAGCAGAGTCCCATGTAGACGATCTGAGTACCAATCCTATGCGTTTTCCGTTATAAGTCGGCCACGTAATCATGTTCGCACCCGCTTGCCGCTTCTCCGTTGTGACGCGGCATCCAGAGCGCCGTCATATTTGCCACCTGCTATACCCCTCTGGACAATATTGTCTATTGTAATTTCAATTTCCCGCGCTCCGTCTGCACCGGTGTTTTCTTGCTGGGATATAGTCGCGTTAGCGTTATTGGTGATGTGTATATTGACAACTGCCCCACCCATAAGACTTTCAGGGTTTTTGGTTGCGATAATGTAATCTCTGGGGTTGGTACTAAACGCTCCGTGAGGGCTTAGTATCATATCATTCACTTGTCTTGTTTGAAATCTTTCCAATTCCCATGCCGCGTTTTGATGCCTACGCTGCGTCAGGTAATATTCTTCTTGTGTTTTTAATGCGCCGAGTAAATTTTTATATTGGTCGTTTATAGCTTTTAGTCGATCGTATTCTTTTTGCTGTTCACCATCAAGTAATTGTATGGTATCCGCCCATTCATTCATCTTGCTAAACGTACCGCCAGTAAACCAGTCAACAATCTGTCGTAGTATCTTATAAAATTGCCGCGCTGCTTTTGCAAGCTCATTGAAAATCGGGGCTAATGCTTCTCTTACAATGACGATTACAGGCATAAGCGTTGAAAATATATCTTTTAATATGGCGGCAATGTGATGTATTTGTTCGCTTATCAATGGTTGTATAGCTTGCAGTATTTCCCCAAATAAAGCAAAGACCGGCTTGAAGGCGTCAATGAACTCTTCAGATATTTGCGTGAGAATTTCATGGAAAAATTTAACAACGCCCCCCAAACTTGATAGCAATTCAGTTACCGGATTCAGGGCTTTTCCCATTTCTTCCATACCCCCGACAACTTTTGCCAAGGCGCCGATTAAGGTTTCAATGATTCCACCCCATACCCCTCCATCCTGAAAGCCCTGTATAAAGTTTCCTACATCAGAACCTTGTATCATATTCATGCCGGATTCTGTGAACCTTAATTTAGCATACTGGCCGTAAGTTTTAATAAGTTCCCGAAGTTCCTGACGATCAAATGTATCTACCTCGCCATCATCTCCATTATCATCACCGACTCTTTCTCTTCGATCCAAGAGCGCTCTAATCCTCCGAAGCACATCCTCAGTTTCTTCTGCCATTTTACCCACAAGGTCATATCCGTCACGGATGTAATCGATTTTTCTCTGTGTTGCAATTTCTTGTTCGATCACTTCCTTGGAGATTCCCTTCTCGATCGCCAAGCGTTCTATGGCTAAATCGCGTGTTGTCTTGCTGGCATCATTGAGTTGTTTTGCAAGATCGGCGATGTAATCGCTGTCTCTTAACTGTTGGCTATTATTACTTGATTCTATCATCTTGTTTTTTATAATGTTCATAAACTCGAAAAGCTCTTTTGACGTTACTCCCGATGTTTCTATCATTTTTCTAAATTCTCCCGTGAACGCCATAGAGTACATTTCTCGCCATATTTTTTCTTCGTTCTCAACGCTAGATAATCTGCTTGATCTGTATTCAGAATCAGACATGAGCCCCATTTCTCTTAAATTCCTATCACGGAAAAACTCTCCATAAATATTCTCAAAAAGAGAAATGGTTACGCCTTGCATAATTTTGTTAAAATCACCTTGAAATCTATCAACTGGTATACCAGACGCTCTTGAAATCATGCCATACATATTCTCTTGGGCTCTGAGTCTGCTTTGTGCTTCCAGCGCATCTATAATTTTATTCTCATTGGTTACTTTATGCTCTAAAATAAGCCTTTGCCTTTCCATTTCCGTAGATGTCATTTTTAGTAAACTTAATTCTGTATTTAGTCCCGATATATATTTATCAAAATTGGTTTCATTTACAGCGTCTCTTGCTTCTCTTGCGTATTGCGAAACTAACAGGAATAAATCAGTGTCCGCTTGCCATTCTCCCGACATTATCATTTCACTCGCTAATTGTTCCCATTTATTAGCAGCGTCCTCGATAGAATGAGTTATATCGGTTCCTATTGTATTAGATAAAACTTTTGCTCTTTCTTGAGCGGTATTCATCATCTGTAAAAATTTATTAATCGCTGTTCCCTGTGTTCTAAACCAGTTTTGTCCAGTATCAGAATCAGAAAGATTCATAGCCGATCTGAATGTATTTTGCCAATTCAGAAGTGTTGTTTTAACTGCGTTATTTGCGGATTTATTAAGGTTATTGACAAGCATTTCTATAATTGTTTCAATTTTGTCAAATTCTTCTTGTTCAATGCCGATTTGATTTTGACCAACGATTCTTAATTCACTGCCATCATATTTATATTCATCAACATAACGCTTTCTGTTTTGCTCGGCTCTCCACCATGCGATTTCATTTTCAATTGCTTTTTTTTGGCCTTCTATTGTTTTCGCATATGTTGCTTCGATTTTAGATTGTAAATTATCATATTCTTTTCCGCTATTTGCAAGCATCTCATTATATTTTCTTTGTTTTTCGACTAATTCATTGTGCAGATCTACTAATGGCTGATATTTTTCAATAGTAGCATTGAGCTCGTCTGATTTTAGTTCCAATGCAATTATATTTTTTGTAAAATCACCAAAAAGTAGATTAGCAAGTTTATTTTTACTATATTCTTCGAATGATTTTAATAAATCAAGTTTCTTTTTTGCCATGTTGTATTCATCAAGTCCTGTTTCAAGCCCTTCTTTTCTTAGCTCGTGTAGTCTTTTCGCCTCAAGATTGTGATTCATTCTTTCGATATCCACTGAATGAAATGCGGCTTTCGCTTCTAAAAAACTTTTTGCAATATCAGGAATATTATAAAATTCTGCCCAAAGCGCTTTGTATTCTTGTTTTAACGCAGCGACTTTTCTTTTTAGCCCGTCAATACTGTTACCCGTTGCCTCAGCAGCGCCTCCAAAGGCTTTTTCCATGCTTTCAAGAATAATGACTTGCGCTCCCATTAAATCATTTGCTTCTTCCAATGTTTTTATCATTCTTTTTTGTTCTTCGGTAAATTTGAATCCGTACCGTGATAACGCGCCCAATGACTGCGATGGATTATCAAGAGCATTTCCAAAAGCGTTGGCAGAACTGACTAAACTCCCTCCCATGACATCGGCCATATCAATCATGTTTCGGGTTAATCTTTCAAAATTTTCTCCGGTAATGTCGGTGTATCCTAATAGCACCGATTGCATCTGCATTATTTCATTCGCCGATCTGCCCGTTGACGCTTGCAGCGACTTCGCGTGATCGGATAGTTCTTTATTCGTTGTCCACGCTTTTGCTCCGGTTGCCTCCAGTACGGCTCCCAGTCTTATAAGTTGTACCTCCTGATTTTGATACGCTTCAATCGATTCTTTTACAAATCTTACCGCGGCATCGCCTATTTCTAGTAACACGCCAATAACCGCATGGGCAGGTGATACCAGCCCCATTAATCCAGCCGCTACATGTTTTAGTGGTCCGGGTAGCCTTCCAACAACCAACTGCAATGCGCCCATTTTTTTCGCAAGATCATCGGTGTCTTTTCCCGCACCTTTTCCTGCCTTGACGAAATTTTCTAGGTTCCCTGTGGCAGTCACTACTCCCTTTGAGTCAACTTCTATAACTAACCTGCTTATATCCGGCATGACTCCTCCTCAGTGGCTTTCGCGCCAGGCATCGTTGACTTCTCCAGCCGCCCAAGAACACATTTTTCTAATGAGGCTAACTTCATAGACAGATAAAGTGTTTTGAGACGAAGAACAATATGCTTGAATATCTGGATAAGTAACGCCATTGGGACACAAATAATAAATATCAAGAAACACGCCAAAAATATCGGTGAAGCACACAGGAGGGGGAATATCGCCAAACCTTTCGGCCTGGCCTGTTTGTTTCCATCGCTCATATCCAATCGCTTTGATAATATGCTTCCGCTCGTCAAAGTAGTTGTAATGTTCAATTTTATTCCCCGTCTTTCTGGTTCGATCCGTGTGCAGGAAAAAGAAGCGTTTTACCGCCTGCTCTAATTCCCGCTCGGCTTCGATAAAAAATTGGTTCTGGCCCCCGAAACCCTCAGTACAAATTCTTTAATCGCCGGTATTTTTGAGATCAACAGTTTGTACGAAGCCTGATCGTTTTTGAGTTCTGCCCCGCTCAACATAACCGGCTCCGGCTCCCTGCCGGTTTCCTTTGCTCCTTTTCGTTCGACTTTCCACCCGCGTATACCAGCGATACGAATAATGACTGCTTCGTCATTTGAATCCGCCAACTCATCAATGGTTTCATCGTCAAATTCAGCTTCGTTTTTTCCCATGACCCTTTTCAGCTTTTTCATTGCTTTGCGACCATATCGTTGTACTGTGTCAGAATCGTCTCCAAGTATAAGCAGGTCAAAATCTGCTGGCTTGCCGTACAGTACTACCGGTGTCCACACTCCCTCATTAGCCATATCCTGCGTTACTAAATTGTCTAATTCCATACATCCCTCCTTACGGTGCGAGCGCCGGTACTTTTTTGCGGATCATAAAACGATCCTCACCATACGTTGAAAACGGCAGCGCGTATTGAAGCTGGGTATCACCACTCATGGTTGAATTGTTAAAACTGATGTTAAGGATAAATTCATATTCAATGTCGTCTTTATCGCTTCGGACGGTGATATACAACTCTCCTCCCTCACCTTGTTTCGCCAGATTGTACAACTTGCCGTCCTTGACGTATTCATTGATTGTCCCGGTGATATTGAGCATACCCAGTGATTTGTCAATTGATTCCGGCTGGAATAACGCCGGTAAATCGGTCATGTTATTGTTCAATTCCAGCGTAATATCAACACCGTCTATGTACTCTACCGGAACCGGGTCATTCGGCCCCTTGAATTTCCAGTTCCCGACAAGGGTAATGAATTCCTCGGTGGTAATCGCCGGGAGCTTATTGGCGAGGCTGACTGGCGGAATAGATTCCAGTTTCGGGTTGTTCGCGCCCATAAGCCCGAACGTGAGCTTGATCAACGCTCCGATGGTGAATGAGATATTAAGAGTGTTGACTTGTAATCCTTTGAAAAGCTGCCACAGCTTCGGTTCCTGGGTGTACTCTTTAAGCAATGCAAATGACCGCTGTTTGTTTCCGGGTATTACCTCATACACATTGTATTCAGTGTCAGATAAAGCGGGATTTAAGACAAACCCTTCTTCGCTGCACAGTACCGCTTCCAAAAGTTTGTCATATTCAAGCGATCTAAAATTCGCTACAAAGTCACCGGCATTTGAATCGGTACCCCGATGATCTTTCGCCGGGTTCCGTCCCGGCAGTTTGGTATCTGATTCGATGGTCTCATACGACCCTTCCAATGAACTTGATACCCAATTCATTGCCTGCAATGAAGGGGATACAGGCAATGATCCATCGGCGTTTTCTTGCGTCAGGTACATATTAGTATTCGGTGCAGTTTTCCAACTCATACATAACTCCTTGTAAATGGTTTCTGGTAAAAGATTAAAGCGGTTTTAATTCAACCGCAATTCGGTAATATATACTTAGTACGTGTATACGATGTTCTATTTTGGAAGCGAGGCGGTAAATTCTACTCGTACAATTGTTCGGTAATATGCTAATTCCGCTCCATGAGTAGCGCGATAGGTTCGATTTATCATTATTTCGTTAAAAGACTTGCCGCGCTGAAACAGCTTGGTTATCCAATCATATTTCATTTCGGTTTCACTCATACCGGCTCCGAGCGGAACCATGATGTCAATTTGTAAAATCCCTGTCCAGCGGTTTTCCGCGTTTACCCCCATCCCGGCAGGTTCCGGATCATCTGGTAAGAATGAGAGTACAAAGAAACGTTTGTCATCGGGCTCGGTAAATGGTATGTTTGGAAGTGATACGTTAAGCGGATTATCTTTGTCATCTTTGTTAATATATGAAACGCCGGATATTTCATTCAAAGTTAAAAAAGCGTTTATCAAAGTTTTTTCGATGTACGTGTCGGTCATAAATTACCTTTTACCACTTGAACAGCTTTTTTCCAGAGTTGATCCGCTTTCGCCATTACGATTCCAACCATCCCTTGTGGCGCTTGTGATGAATAACCGCCTTCCGTCTTAGGAAGCCCTTTTTTAGTCTCGCCGCCGCGCTTTGGGTTTTTGGGAAACCATCCATATTCCAATACCCCTATGTAAGGTGAATTATTCTGCATAAGAATCTTGTCATCGCCTTGCGCGAAAGCGATAGCCATACGGCCTTGTTCCATTGTTGCGGATGCGCCTCTTTCCAGTTTCACCGTTCTTTTCCTGACGGTTTTTCCCGCTTTTTCACCCTTGCGTTTTTTAACTTTTTTATATTTTATATCTGCCCCTAAAACGCTATTGTCTTCTTCGTTTATTGACACTAACCAGTTCTGACGAGCCTGTCCTGTGTCAACAGGCGTTCGCATAACAACCCTTTTGAAAACCTCAAACGCGAATATATTAATTGCTTCACGAGGCGCGTCCTGCATTTTTGCAGTCCATTCTAATGGGTTGGTAGTTGATTTATCCCATCCCATAACTACCTCTTGAAAATAACCCGTAACGCGAATTTTAATCTCATTCCCAATGAAGCGTCAAAAAGCTGCTTGATCTGTGTTTCGGCGATTAATTTGGCTTCGCGTCTCGCGGTTTTTTTAGCGACCCTGCGAGTCAATTTCGCGTTTTTGGCGCTCATATTTCTACCTTCTTATTTCCGGCATTGCAGCCGGTACAAAATTACCGTATTCGCATCTGGGTTTACCTGAGAACTATTGATTACATGATAGGTATCTGTTAATTTCCCGGCTTTGTTGTAGACTTCAAGAGAGGATAATCCGGGTTTCGGTTCCCCGGAAAGAACAGCAACAATCTTACGATCACCAGCCTTAATCACTGTGCCGTCAACAAGCCTGTCCTCATAATTTGAAATAATGCAATAGCCGTCATGTTTCTCAATTTCTTTTTCGTATTCGTTTGTGACGGGATCATATACCGGTTTGTTTCCAACAGGGTTTATTAAAACGCATTTAGCCCGGTTTGAACCGATCAAACGTTTTGCCGCTGCGGCCATCGCGATGTAATTGATACCCATTAAGCCCGCTCCACCTGAGCAGAACCAACACTTGAACCGCTTGATTTTTCTTCGGTACGGAATAAACCACGGAGTATTTTGTCCAGTATCTCAAATCTGGTTACGGTATCTTTCGATATGTCTTTCGGGTTGAAATAACTTACACTGACCACATCTACCCGCTCACTTGCCACTTCCTTGTTGTTTTCGTTACTGAATAAACTGCTCTCCGTCATTGATAACCATACGGCCTCACAAGCTGCTTTCTTAACCGCTGTGGGAATTCCGTCAAGCGTAAAACCATACAGCTCCGCGTCAATACGCGGCCAATTTAATCCTTGTTCAAGTGACTTGCGATCACCTATCCACTCATACGAAATATCAACTAATTGCGTACCAAGAATAATAGCTGCGCTTTTATCGTCATCAGATAATTCATTAAACCGGGCAAGCCTGTCACCCATGAAATAGTTCTCGACAAAAGGAATATCGACATAGGCGTTGGAATCAATAATTCCGGTACCGTCCTCAAGTATGAACATGGCTTACCTCTGTTGTTTTATTCGCCGTTTGGATTATCGGCAGCTTCCAGTTCCGCATCGGAATCATCAGTGGCTCCCGCTGTATTATCAGCCTTTTTTCTTCCCCTTTTTTTAGGCACGTCATTGTTTAATTGAGCATCTGCCTTGTTCAACGCTTCGTAGGCTTCCAGTTCTGCATCGGTACAGACGTGATACCCGTCCCGTTGCGCCTGGGCGATGGTTTCAGTGCTGTCGTGAATATCGGCGAAGCGGCCATTGGTATGCCGCATTGTTATGGTTTTTCCCATAAATAACTCCTTCAAATAAGGGCTGTTATATAACAGCCCTTTAGTATTAACCCAGTAAAGCGACTACGTTATGCAGATTAACCGCTTTCTGTCCCCACGCGAGTCTTAGCTCGACAAAGTTCTGTAAATATCCCTGATAGAGCGCCGCCTGAATCGACAAGCCCGATATATCATCGGTTACAGTATAGGTATCTGCGGCTTTGTCGCCACCTTCTGGGAGCGCAATAAGCCTTGTCGCCAAATAAATAGAGTCAGGCGTAAACGCAGCGCTTGGGAGGTACGCGGCTCCGATATTAACCGCGGCGTTATCAGCGACATCCGCTCTTAATACCCCGGCTATTTTTATTATGGTTCCGCCGCTCGGCAGATTTTCTCTGACCACGTATTTTTCGGGGCTGGAACCGAATGTGATGATAGCGCCCTTGTTTATTGTTCCCGAACCGGTATCAACAATTATTTCCGAATCTCCCTGTGCTGCCGGGCTGTTTACTATATAGCCCGCTCCGGTTCCCGGACTGACCACCTTGAATCCGCCGGATTGCCTTGTCGCGAACCCGACCAGATCGGCGAATACGCCCCTGCGGAGCATACTGTTATCGCCTGAATGAGCGACGCTAAGCAGGTTCGGTTTTGACCTGAGCGCGGCTCCGGCGCTGGTATTAATAACCAACTGCCTCCCGGTCTGGGGACTTCCGTTATCGTCAAGTATTTTCGCCACTTGAGCAAGATCGGTTAAATCGGTCGCGAACGGTGTTACTCCCGGTGTTCCGTATATATTGCCGCCTTCAATTGCGCCCATAATCAGTTCCAGACAGACATCCTGCTCAACCTCATTAATGAGCGAACGCATACCTTGGGCGAATTGATTCACGATCATTTGATTAAGCTGTCCGCCGACCTCGACTTGTTCATTGCCAGTCCACGCGATTGGTTCCGATCTCCGTTGTTTAGTGATGACCAGATCGCGATAACCAAATTCAGTCCCTTTTAGTACCGGCATGGTACCCGGTATTACGTCCGAATTCTGAGACGGAGGCGTAATGGGTACGCGCACCGTTTGTCCGACAGCCGCCGCCTCAGCGGTCATGCTTCTTGAAGTGGCCGGTATAGCGCCAACCAATTCACGTGCGACTACCTGTAAAGCATCGTACAATACAGGTATAAGTCCGTTTAGTCCATTCATTTTAATACTCCTTCCAAAAATTAAGATACGAGTCTTCCGCCTTTATCGAAATACTCTGTTTTTTGCGCGTTCGACATAGCGTCAAGCTGCGCGCGGGTTATCAGGTTTTGCCCGGGTTTTACCCCGCTTGATCCAGGGCTGCCGCCGCCATTGTTTGTGTTTTCCCTGAAGCGCTTACCGTTTATTTTCATAAATTCCGCGAAATCATCCTTCATTGATTTTGAAGTAGCGTCATTAAGCAGCTTTATACCTTCGCCGGGTATTGCCACTTCTTGATACTTATGCTTTTCAAAGAAGGCTATTCGTAGTATTTCCTTTACGTCAGGGAAAATACTGGCATCAGCGTTAGCCAAATCATTAAATGCCGCCATGCAAATGGTTTTGTGTTTTTCATTGAGCAATTCAGTGATTTTCGCGTCCTTTTCCGCGAGCTGTTTATCACGTTCCGCGTTAAGGGAAATAAAATTGTTTTCGGCCGTTTCCAGTTTTGCTTCGTAATGCTTGCGCTGTTCATCAGGGAGGCCAGCTTTCAGTTTTCCGTCCAGGTCTTTAATGGACGCTTCCAGCTTCTTTTTCTCGTCAGCAAAAGTCAGTTTTTCCTGATCCCATGTTTTTCTTTCGTTTACCAGATCAAGATTGTTGCGTTTTAAGCCTGTGAGTTCTGATTCGTGTTCGGCAAGGATTTTATCCCTGAGTTCGCCAAAATTCTCAATCGCTTTGAATTGTTCAATTCCGTCCAGGAATTCCGCTGTTAGTGGCATATTAATGCTCCTTAGAAATAGATATTTACCCCGCTCCTGCGGCGCGCTCCTGCGCTGGTAAATGCAAACATTCCAAATTGACATATACGCTTCTGCGCGGACTCCTGTCCATGCCAATACTTCATGTCTACATTAAAAAAATAAGGTGAAAAATAAATTCGCGCAATTCGGAAGTATATACTTAGTAGGTATATACGATGGTTAAAAAATAAAGCGCGATTCCGTATAAGCCGCAGGAGGTACAGCGCATGGGAAAAATTATAAAACCATGCCGGAATCGCGCTTTATTTTTTCTTAATCATTATTATGATCTGCGCTATGGCAGCGATTAAGATGCCAAAAGAAAAATATTGAATCGGTATATTATCCATTTCAAACCTGTTGTGTTGCCTGTAAATCTTTTTTCGGCGGTTCTTTTGGGTGTTCATCTTTTTTAACAAGCCCAAGCGATTCCCTGGAAGAATAACCCGCCCTGTGCAACACAGCCATTCTTTTGCCTATGCTCATACCAGCCCATTTTTCTTTAGTCATGTTTCCTCTCCATTAATTGCGCTGTTCATATCATCCCAATCGCCCCAATATTCTGGGTTGCCGCCACCGCCTCTGTTGCGGTATCTCGCAAAAGAATAAATACGACCGCCGAACATGCCGGTAATTTTCTGCAATAGTTGACCGGTCAATTCTCTTCGCACATCAATGACAACACGTTCAAATGCAATATCGTTTATTTCAACAATAACTGAATAATAAAACCCGGGCGTAATCAAATAATCAATATCTGAACCGTCAATATACTGCGCGTCTATCGGCGTTTGGGCTGTGGTTTTCCTTACAAATGTGTCAAACTCATTGCCTTGCCTGTCGTCAATAATAATACCACCGTCATTCCAAATCACGCCATTGAAAATAGCGGTTGAGTTATCTGGTATACATATTTTTGAGCTTTCAATGTAGGTATCGGTGAAAGTTCCACTCTGCGCGTTAAGCGTACTCCCCACGTAAATTCCCAAATATTGATTGACAATAAAATTATTCCGCTTGACATCCGCTCCGGTACCGTAAAGCTCAAGTATATCAACGGTTATATTAGCGTTTTGAAAATCAACCCAATTACAATTAATAAGCGCCAGATAATCACAAACGGAAACTTCGGGAGGGCAATAACCCTGAACATAGACAATTCCTTTGATGTTTCCAATTTCTATCGCTCTGGCCGCTTTAACATTTCCGCCAAGGTCTACAAAGAGGCCTCCACACGGATCATTAAAGGATACGTTACTTATGCCGCAATAATCGTTATTATCCTCAACTGTTCCACTTAAACCAATAAATAAGTTCTTGCCAAAAGTCCTCCCATTCACAAAAATAGCTAAAAAGGTTTGAAGGTCGATTATTCCGTTATCAAAATCGGAACCACGATAATAATTAGCATATTCCACAATTTCCGCGCTACGCAAGAAAGTATCTAACGGGTTCCCCAGACGATTATCAATTACCATTCCCTCCGCGAAATTTGTCCCATCATTCGCAATCGTCATTTCAGGTATTGTTATAACCGCGTTATTCGCGATCATAACCTGACTTTCATTGTTTAATATTTGCCAGCCATTAAAAGTCCCAACGATAAAGAGTTTGCTTTTATCAAGAATAATATTGCAATCCAAAACGGCTTCGGGATTTACTTTTAATATTCCATTAAAAACCTCAAACTTATTACAAGTAATATTCCCGGAACATTCTACCAAAAAAGTATTATTAATACGAACGTCATAACACCGGAAATTATCCAATTCAATAATACCAGCGACTTTATTAATCTCAATTAATGAAAACAGTGAACTTGTGAAAACGGCGGTGTTTTTTATGGTTAATTTTGCCGTTGGTCTTGTAAACCGTATATTTTCAATCTTCAACCCTGGTGGTTGCATAGGCGGTAACTCGTTGAATACCAACATAACATTATCGTCAAATTCTTTCCCGTTGATATTATTTTCCCACCACACGCCAAGAGTAGCGTAAGTAAAATCAACGCCCAGCGTATACGTTCCTGGTATTCCTTTTGCTCCTCCACCGCTTTCCTCAAGCGAGTTAATACGTCCTTCATGGTTCTTAATTACCCCGTTGTTTCCGGAATCTCCCCATAAGAACTTATTGGTTCTTTGTAGATCGTTATTTATAGCCACAACGCTTTCATTAAGATTTGATAGAGCCTGATCCGTTTGAGAAAGCGTCTGATTGGTATTCTGTATCTGGGCGTTTAACTCATTGATCTGTTGTTGCTTGGCGTTTATGGCTTGCTCGCGGGCTTGCGGCTCGGTATCGGCTTTATTAAGACTGCTCTGTACATCCGGGGATAAGAAATTGCGTGGAACCGGTACGGGTAGGCCGCTTTGGGGGATTACGACTGAATCAGTATAATTATTGGCGAGGGCTAAGGTTTTCACGTCAATGCTCATAATACAACCCACCCATTTATACCAAGCATATATACCTGTTTGGTGGAGATAACAAGAGCAGTTGATCCGCCGCGTATTTTATCCAAGCCAGGTAAGTTGGCTATGTCCTCCGGGGTGTCAATGGTAAAGCTCGCTTGAACTTTATCATCTCCATCTGCCAACTCTCTTACGGGACACTTGCCGTCAGTAGCGCCATCAAAATATACCGCCATATTAATTCTCCTTCGTTTCGCTGTTGAGTAAATGTAGTATCAAATTAAAGGGTACGCAATTCGTTAGTATGTACTTAGTAGGTTTGTGCGGAGGGGATCTGTTTGTGGTATTTGGTTTTATGGGGGAATAGGTTAACCGATCATAATTATTTTATTATCTGGGTATCCGTCTTTAACAACATCAAGTAAATGACCAGCCGCCCAATCAGCGCCAAATTGAGTGTCATTGTCGGCTATTTTAAGAATGGTTATTTCTTTGGTGTTTTTATTATACATGAGCTGACCGGTTGCTTCTTTTGTTTCAGGGCCATATCCGTAAATGACCATTGCTTGATCTTCTTCTTGTTTTTCATAATACCAAGCCATTAATTATTTTTATGGTTTCTCATTTTTTCAGATTGTTCTCTTACTTTACGGTTGTATTCTTCGTTTGCCTTAAAATATTCTTCTTCGCTCATTGAAAGAGGATCGGGTTCGTCATCGTAAATAATCACATCATCATCCATTCATTTTCTCCTCTTTGTATAACCAACCGAAATGATCGGCAATCAGCCTGTTTCTTTCGCTGTAATAATTAGTCCTTATCCCCCAAGTAGCCTTTTTAGCTAAATTCTGTCTTATTTCAGTATATATTGAATTCTTGTACTTTTCAAGCTCCTTAGAAGATACCCGCTGCCCTTCCCCTACTGTCATAGTATAGACCGTCCCGTTATGCCCAATTACCCTCATTTCCCTTATTGAATTATAACTACACATTACATCTAAATCTGCCAGTGAAAAACTTGTTGATTTTGGGTGATTATGCAGGCAAATAAGGGTGTTATCTGGAGCGTTTGACAATTTATCTTTGATGGTTTTGGTTAAGCTGATCGAATCTTTTGTGCCTTTCCATGAGCCTAAATTAGCGCCATCATAATTCATAATAGATAATCTTTCTACGCCTGTTTCTTTTCCTAATTTACGAAGCCTGTCTAATTCTTGGTATAAAGCCTGATTATTAACTTGATCATCACTGATTGTATTTGTAAATTTGCTTCCGTCTTTATAGTCATCTCGTTTCGCCAGCGTATCATGTATATCAGAGTACGCTTTTCGCGCCTGCCATGATTTGCCTTCTATTTCTGGACTGAATAATTCCAGCCCCTCTTTTTCCATTAACTGCCGGAGCGTTAAAACACTGCCATCAGAAATAAAGGAGTCGATATTCAGACCTTCTTTATAAGCCGCAAACCGTGTCGGCCCTAAAATATCCCGCACAACATCATCGGGCTGTGTTTTAAGCCATTCCTCATAAGTCATGTTCGCTTTTACCGGCCCATCCTCTGAAGCTCGCTCATCGTCATCATCGAAACCTTCCATGCCTTTTATCTCAGGAACGTACAGGCAACGGCAATTATGATGCGCGGGTAGTTTCGGCGCTTCTTCCATAGTTTCAAATACCTTGCCGTCTAACGATCCGCATACAAGGCAGGTACGACTGTCTAATGTTCCAATATACCTATAACCGCTGAATAAACTGCTATTCTGTTTGTAAGTTTCCGCTCTCGCGGTTTCACATAGATGCGAAACCATTGTTCTGGTATTTGTTTCAAGTGATTTTCGTAATGCCTGCATCTGCCCAACTTCCAAGTCTTTTACAGAACCAAGGACAGCACGGTTTATTTGTTTAGCGGTGAGACCGGCAAGATAGCCAGCGCGGACATTGGTGTCCCATACTTTGAATACATTATCTCCCAATCCATCAAGATAGCTTTCAAAAGTTTCATGGCCCTGTTTTCTGTTTGGATACATTTTTGATGCTGCTGCGGTATAATTCCCGAAACTCGCGGCAGACCATATTTTCGCCGGAGATGGTAATTCAAAATCGGCTGTCAATCCAATGTTCCTGAAAGCATTTTCAACGAATTGTATTTCCACTTCGGCAAGATCCTTGAAGTCAGATTCAATCTGTTCATTGAGTTGTTTTTTTAATTCGTTTGATACCCTGCGTATTTCTTTTGCAACCCTTCGATACTTCTCTTTGGTTTCAATCGACTTTGATCTGGTTATTATCCCGCGTATCTGCGCATTGGAGGTGTCGAGTATTTCCAGCAAGGTTCTCGCCTGATGAGTGGAGTAGCGGGTTAGGTTAATCCCGTGTCGGATGTAGATGTCTCTTAATTCAGATGATCCTCCACCGCCTCCACTGTCACGGTTATACGCTTTCGCCATTTATCTTACGCCGCTTGTTCATCAGGCCCATGACCGCCGGTATTGCTTTTCTCAATTTCTGCAAGGAAATTATCGAAAGACATACTCTCCGGAACCATCCCGTGTTTTTTCAAAGCGGTGAACCAGACGCTTCTGGGTATTTCATCTGACTGCCGGGCCGTGTGCATAATCGACAATATCTGCGCGGAAATCTCGGAATAATTAAAATCGGTATTAAGCTGGTATGACCATGAATCTACTTCTGTTTCGTCAATGCTGTTCCATTTCGCCATGAACCTAACCGCTTCGGTTATTTTACTACTTGAACTTCGGGCAAATGCGCCAAGTACGCCGTGTTCGGATGCCCGGTGTATTTTCGCGACTTCGGCGGTTTCCACGCCTTTCTTTTCCGCGCCGATAGCCTGTATCCCCAGTTTCGCCATACGGTCAAGGCATCCATTCAGCGCCGATAAAAGCTCCCCCATACCCGCGCCGGAAAATTCCAGAAATTTGACACGGACATCAGCTATACTTCCATCGCTATTTCTTTGGTAGAAAAATTTGAATTGAGAACCGCCCATTGACATTTTTACCGGTTCTTTTTTCTTTCTCTTTCTTTCAACTCCGCTTTCGTCAATATATTTTTCCTCAATTTCCTTGTAAGGTTCCTCCATGTTTTCCGCGATAGGCGTAGGAACACTGGTAAGGAATAATCCGTTTTCGTATTCAGCGGTTTTCTGATAATGGCCGATATTCTCAAACGCGAGACCGAGTAACATTGATTTTTCAGGGACTTCTCCGGGAGAAGTGTAAAACGGAATGAAGTTAAGAGATTCCCCGTTGATCTTTGGGTATATGGGTTCGCTTGCGGAAAACCCGCTATGTACATTTTTGTCTTTTACAAATACTCTCTGAATATAATTACCTTGATCGTCAAAAGACAGTACTCGGTACGCTTCGGTTATATTGGTTTCAAATTCATCTTTCGGGTCTTGTTCTTCAATGTCTTCACGCAGCACAACCTTTGTAAGTTTTCTCGCGCCGCCAATAACTGAATAACGGCAATTATAAACTGATTCAGCGGAGTACCATTTCAGATACGCCCGTCCTGTGCTATCAGCCTGTGATGTACCCGGAGCTATCTGAGTATAGTCAACTAAATGACCTCCCCATGGAGCCTGTAATGAATCCCATGTAGTCCCTGACATGTATTCATCAAGGCTTGTACCGGAAGCGTCAACATTATTCAGCAATTCCTTGAATTCATCTGATATGATATCCTCGCCTTCCTGTACGGGGTCTTTTGCGAATATGTGTCCGTGCAATCCTTCGGCGGTGCGGCTGGTTCCGTCAAAGAACACCGCGCGATCTTTATAACTGCTGTAGTCTTTTTTGCTTTGTCCTGCCGGGCGCGGAAGGTACGTTTCTCCCGCGTCTTTAATGGCTATCTGGCCTTCAACGCAGTCACGGACAATTGCCCACTGGCGGGAAAATTTCTGGTATTCTTTGCTTTGGGTATTAACTGGCATGATCTGACTATATGCTCAGTTATAAGGAGGGTGCAATTCGGAAGTATGTACTTAGTATATGTATACGGTGGTTACGGGACTTTTACCCTGTACCCCGCTTTTTTAAGCGTTTTCAAAACCTCTAGTAATAGCCATTCATAATAATATCCGAATCTTTCTTCGTGTTCATCGTTAGAATAATTGCCTCTAAAACCAATGATATTTTTTTCATGTTTAAATGTTGCATGAATACATTCATGGACAATTATTTGCATTTCCATATATTGTTCACATAGCATAATTATACCGAACATAAATCTGTCTTTTTTTCCTTCTGCATTTGTTGGATTATTTGGTACGGTAGAAGCGAAAGACCCATCTGTCTCAGAATGGCTGCCCTTTATACCTGTAAATTCTTCACACGCTTTTCTTAATGATCTAGCGGTTTTATATACTCGTACTTTTATAGTATCAAAATAATCTTGTCTTTCAATTGTGAATTCACGGTAGTTATGCATTTTTTACCCATTGGTTTTCTGCGAATCTGCAAGTATTTTTCTGCACACGGTCATTATGTTTTTACATATCGCCAACTTACGATCATTGTCTTGTATACCGTCAAGATAATCCTGTACTGTTTTAATGAACGGGTCTTTATCACACCCAACTGTCGCTTCGTTTTTCCTTGCCAGTTCCTTCCAGTACGCTTCAAGCCTCGCGTCCCTCGCGTCAAATTCCTTTGCTAGATCATTATCAGAATCACGCCAGCCATCGGGTTTTATTCCGGTTCTGCGGTATTTCCTTACCCTTTGAAACGCCATTGAGTTTTCCTCGCGCTTCACCTCTTTTTCGGTGAAAAGTGACTGGGTGATTTTCTCGGCGGCGGCTTTCGCTTCGGTTATTCTGGTTTCAAAATCCTTTTCAGGTATTTTCGCTATTTTTTCCGCTTCGTTGGCGCGGCGTATGTCTATTCCGGCGGATAAAAGCGTCTGGGTTTTGGTTTCTACTCTACCGGAGCTTGGTAGAGTAGACTTGTTTTGATAAGGGTGTCCGCCTTTAGCCTTTTCCAAATTTCTTGATATTTCACCCAATCTGCGGGCTGCCCTCATGTTCAATTCCGCGATGTCAGCCTGTATTTCTGCCGACATTTGGGCTGATCTCGCGTACGCTTTCAGGGCTTCGCCTTGATCTAAAACCTGTTTGATTTCATCAAGTGATTTTACTTCCCTGATAGCCAGTTTTGATTGTTCAATTTTTTTTAGCGTGGCTATTTCTTTCATAACGCGACTCCATTTGATGCGATTTGAAGTGATCTCGGAATACCGTAATCACATATTACACATCCCTTTTGCTTCAAGGCATCGACATAGATCGCGACAGTTGTATGCGACAACTTTAGCCCTTCCGCGACATCAGCGATTGAGGGGCAAATCCCCATTTTGTCGTTGTACCACGAAATGTAATCGTAGACCTCCTGCTGCCTTTTACTTAATTGTTCCATAAATCCCTCCCAAATATGTTTTTATTGTTTTTCCAATTCCATACACTCTTTTAATCGCAATAATGACCTGCCTTTTTTCTGCAATTTTTTGAAGAAGTAAAAACAAGTCTCTCCCCACATCATGTGGTAATGAATTAACCGGCATTTATAGCAGGTTGTTTTTTTGCAGTTAAGTTTTAGTTTTACTTCTGTCATTTTTCCCCTCCAGTCCATTTATTACCCGCACATTGCCATTGCCGCCAAAATCGCATTTTTCACAATACTTTTGCCCATATAATGTATCGGGTGAACCATTAAAGTAAATTTCGCTTTCTTTAATTGTTTTATTGCAATTGGCACATTTCATATTTTCCCTCCAATCAATTTATCAAAACCGCCAAGTAATGTTTCAAATGTGTTTTTTACTCTTTCAATTTCAACCTTTTCCTTTTCGGAAATAGTTCGATTGTAGTTTTTGGGTACAAAGTGATTGCAGGTAAAAAAATAACGAGCGGCTATTTTATACCTGTCGCAAATTCCGTTGAAAGCAAAGCAATTCCAGCATCTATTATTATCAATGGCTTTTCTATACCCTATCCTGCGTTTTAACAGAAAGAGCTTAATTGCTTTGATCATATACACTCTCCTAACTCATAATTGGATTAAACACGGTTATTCCATGCGGTGATTGCTTGTGCCTGGTTTCTTCCCGTTTCTTTAAGTAATATCCACACTCTCTGCACTGCACACTATAGCCAAGTAAACAGCGATAAGATTCTACAAAAATATTTCCACATCTCTTGCATGGTTTTAATTCTTCCATTTCTCTCCCCCTCTGTAGGTAAGTTTATTGATTAACTGATTTCTCGCTTTCAAGCGGCGCAATTTTATATTCAATTACTTCCATTTTTTCCACAAGATGTTTATGTATCATTCTTATAGCGTCAATTTTTGAGATTATACAACCAACGGTTAAAGATAAAAGTGATAATACTTCATCTATATTTTGATTATTTAGACATTCTTTTGGATATTTAAATTTTACAAATAAGCCCATATCATCCGTTACAGTTACTATGTCGTTTTCATAAGCAATTAAAGCCCAACCATCACTAAATTGATATTTGTGTTCTATTTCCATTTTAATACTCCTATTTGTTTTTATTGATTAGCAACCCTGCCCAGTTAAGAGCAGGGCATGATGTTACCTAGACGGAAGCGTTACAATGCCACCCGCGGGATTTAACGGTAGATAAGTAGGTATCTCGTTTCCATTCCATCGTTTCGCTCTTTCAAGTTGTATCTCCAATTCCCTGAAACGTATTTCCTGAGCCATATTGACTGATACCAAACGATTATAATCAGCTATAGCCTGACCTTCGGCTCTTTTAGCGTCCGCGTCTAATTGAGCGGCTCGCAATCGCCCTTCGGCTCTTGCTACATCTGCCCTTGCTTGCGCCTCTGCCTCTATCGAAAGTCTGCGTTGCTCTTGTTCGGCTCTATCCGCTTCAGCGGCGGCTTTTTCAACAGATGCCATGGCCGCGATTTTTTGTTCTACAATCCTGTCTACTTCGGCAGACCAGTCAAAATCCTCAATCATCATATCAATTATTACGATAGGCAAATGAATCACTTTTCCAGATGTGGCGGCTAAAGCCTTGTCAGCGATGACGGCTGTATTGTGCGCCAAATCAAAAACAGAGTATTCCCCAATAACCGCCCTTAATTCTTGTACGGTATTCCTCAATAGGATTTCATCAATGCTTGAACGTTGATAATTTCTGACGATATCGCTGATTTTGTTTTCATCATAACGCCAAAATATACTGGACTTTACGCCAATTTCCTGAGTATCAGATGATACGGCGGCATTACGGTTGAGCTTCATTTCTATCTTTGTTTCATTGGGAGTGATACTCCGTTTAATAACTCCGCCGACTAATGGCGCTTTGATCGTGATTCCGGGCATTAACACGTCATTGCCTTGTACCGCTCCGAACAGCGTGCGGACACCTCTCTCCGTAGTTCCTACACACGCTAATGGGTTGAAAATAAGAAAGACAATAACCGCGCCTATGGCAATTACCACAATCTTAACCAGTTTTTTTAAGCCTTTTTCCATATAGACCTCCATCAATATTTTATATATTCTAACATTATGTTAGAAAAATAGTCAATAGAAAATCATACATAAAGTTAGATATTATGCCGATTATTAGAAGGTGAATGTGAAGGGTTATACAATTTCGGAATTGTCCAAAATACTTAATATTAAGCCTGTAACCGTAAGACAAAGGCTTTTGGTTGCCAAAATTAAACCGCTTGTTTCTGAATATATTTACCCTATGGATACACTAGAAATACTTAAAAAAACGCCGTCAAGAGGTAGGCCAAGGAAAAAACCTGTTTAACTCCACTCAATTTCCGCTTCCCCGACGCTTGATCCCGATTCCCGGTGATACCCAGTGTAATAACACAACAACAGGGCATCCGCTTTATCAGGCGATCTCCTGTACCTTTTTCTGAATTCCTCTTTTGGTTCCACTTTTCTCCGGCCTATTTTATCATAGATATACTTTCTACCAGCCAGTTCTTCCATAAGCTGCGGATCATCGGGTATCCCAATCTCGACTATCGGAAGCTCAAACCACATTTCATCCGCTACAGTGGTATATTTAACCTTGTCCCTGGGAGAACCGTGGAAATTGACCGGAACCACATTCGCCCCCAGCCTTCTCAGGTTGTCCGTAACACCTCCGCCAACACCGGTATCGTCTACCTTGATCACGACATCGCAATCTCTCCCCGCCATGTCCCACGCAACATTAGCGACGTATACCGTGTCTTTTTTGGTACATGATTGATGCGCTACTACTTTCGCGCCTTTCCGTCTGTACATTTCCGTTTTATCGTTCCCGAACCGCGCCACGTCAACCCCGATTTCGTCAGGTTCCGTTTCAACGGTTTTCCTTTCCATCGCCTTTCTTATTTCCACTCTTGATAAAACAGCGTTATCGCCCTGTACCCTTGGTTTGCCTCCCCATACGTGCATGGCTTCATCCGGGTTGTCTTGATAAGCGGTGATTCGTTCCCGCTCTAATACATCGGGAAACCAGGGGTTATCAATTTTTCCTTCTTCCAGTTCTATTCTTAAAACATCTGTTCTCGATGAATCCCAATACTCTGCGATGATAGGGTCTTTTTCCGCGTCCCGGTTAAGGGTTGCCCATAACTCTGATCCGGGTTTACGGAGGGTTGGCAATAGAACCGTCAATGATTCCTTGGATATGGCGCTCGCTTCTTCCAGCCAGAATATATCATACCCTTCAAGGGACTTCATTTGGTCAGCGGCCCTCATGTCGGCCAAGCCCCTAAAAATAATACGGGAACCCGATGGGGATTCGAGATATTCTCTGGTTATTTTCCATCCGGGATAGCCTAATCGGATAATGGTATCAACCATGAGCCGGTAAGACGATTCTTCCAGTGATTTCTGGATTTCCCTGAAACAACAGATTCGTAATTTTCCATATTGCGCAAATTGCGCGATCAAGGAAACGGCTGACCAGCTTTTAGCTCCCGCTCCTCTCCCTCCGTGAGCTATTTTAATACGAAACGGTTCTCGGAAACGCTCCATTTTGGGTGAGACTTTTTCACGCGCTTTTCGCTCCAGGCGTTTGCGGAGTTCATTCTGTTTTTCCCTGCTCATAGCCTAAATCGCGCATTAATTCCAGAATACGTTTATCGTTTTCTTCACGGGTTAATTCATCGGTATATACAATGCTTCCGGCAATATCAAGATCAATTTTTGTTGGGGTGCCGTAAATTCGGTCTAACATGTATTGGACTGTTTCATAGGATTTAACCCTTTCGTCAACCTCTTTAGATACGTCTTCCCCCGATTCTTTGTCTCTGTAGGTTATCTTTTGTTTTCTGCCGGTTAATCTACCAACCTTGTCCTGTTTGAGCATATCTATCGTCATTTCAGTAATTAAAGACGGGTACTTTTCTTTTACCTTGTCAAGCTCTGAAAAATTACGCGCGATAAGGATGTTTTTATAGACTTTCCGCACGTCATCAAGGGACAGGTTATTTTCTTTTTCCAGCGGCCCGAATACGCTTTTTTTACGCCCTCTTTTTCTGGGCTGGTTTTCAGAGGTGTATCTATTACCTTTTGGATTGTGATTTGCCATTTCTTTTAGTTATTATATTAGTTTCACTAAAAGACAATTCGTTTATACATACTTAGTATATGTATACGATATGAAAGGGTTTTAAGCATGTTTATGGTTTTGAGGCTACCCATTTTTGATCCCATAATCTTATTTTCATATCTTTTGACCCGCATTTTGGACATCTTTTATCATGGTCAACCTTAAAATCGTCTATATATTCAACTGGGCATTTTAAGCATTTGTAAATCATTTTTAACATTGTTTACTTCCAAATACTGATATATCATATACATGGTTATATATATCCAGTAAAATAGAGCTTTTAATATGCGTCTCTTTTTCTGGCTTGCGGATTTTCCGCATGAATTCGTGTTTTTCATGGTTATTAGGAAATACTATCTGAATAACATAATCGGATTCAGAAAGGTTGTATGATACTCCGTTTTCATTATCTGCCTTTGCTTTTTCCCTGCTTTTTTTCTTAGCTTCCCTGAATGTATCGGAGGTGTATTCTTCTGCAATGATTTGCTCATCAATCAGTTTTTGATCTTCTTCTTGCTTGCCAAAAAGAATGTTTATATCTGATTCGTCAAAC
>Ga0123356_10001059_pt1 | contig 30507 bp, 23 predicted proteins | sample TergutEmb28metaG_2_FD_92546 | JGI IMG/M metagenome (GOLD analysis project Ga0123356, IMG submission 92546) | Embiratermes neotenicus P3 segment gut microbial communities from Petit-Saut dam, French Guiana - Emb289 P3 | ecosystem: Host-associated > Arthropoda: Insects > Digestive system > Gut ...
ACTAGAGATTGATATTTTTTTGAAAGCGTTGCGATACGCTCTGTTTGGCGACCCTTTTTGCTTGATGTTAAATATTTTCAAAATTACATGGAATTATTCTTGACATTTAATAGTTAGTCTTTTAACTAAAAATTAAGTCAACAATGCGATACTGCGTTATCTCGTTTATTGCAAGCAGCATCATAATAACTACAGGTATCGATATCAGAAACACTCCGAATTTTTTCCACGGACCGATTTGCGTCCAATTGTTTTCAAATTTATATCTTCTTATGGTCGGGATTTTTGACAGGAAAACCACAATACCAATTATTATCATCACAAACACGGCAACCATGAAAATTGTAAATATCGTGTTAATCACCCTGTTTTCTTCATTTGTAAGCTCCTGCAACGACAGCAGTAAAAGCGTGGACGCGCCGATTGAGTTTACTATCGCATGGAGTATGGTCACGATAAAAAGCGAGCCGGTTGCATAGCGGATATAACCGAGTGCAAGACCGTATGCTGTTGTGTAAAAGAGCATGTATAAGCTGCCGTGCATTATTCCGAAAAGAAGCGAGCTGATAATAATTGCCATGCCTGTCCCGTATGGTTTGAGCGCATCAAACATTATCCCTCTGACCCAGTATTCTTCAAAAAGCGGAGCGGCAACCACCATTAATATAACCATTATAACAATCTGCGAAATACTTGTTGTCGCTTCTACGGTTGTAGGCCGCAGAAGCTGCTCGATTAAACTCTCGCCGCCAAGCACACGCGAGAGCAAGTAAGATACAAGCAGTGTCAAAAGTGCAACACCGTGACCAAGCCCGAATGTTGCGGGAAAAGTTCCGAGTGCACGTGCCAAACGTTTCGGTTTTTTGTACAACACACGAAACGGCGTATCATACTTAAAAATAAGAACGGTAAAAACGATTGGAGCTACATAAACGAGCAAGGTCAAAATGACAAGACTAAGCGCTGCGTGAAGCGGCTCGCTCAAGCTGCCCGAATATCTTTCGAGAAGTGAGGACGCGGCACCTGCAAGAAACCTGCATATAAAGTACACGCACATAACAAACCCGAGCTTTGCACATACGATTTTGTATCCGCGAAGTGTTGGCTGCTCCTGCGTAACCTGCTCTACATTTTCCACGTTTTCCATTTTCCCGCTCCTGTTTTTAGATAGGTAATCCCCCGCTTTTGTGCAAGCAGGGGACTGTTGCATTTAATATTGCCGAAAAATTACTTAGGCTCTTCCGTTTGTTTACCTACGGTAGATATCGCCCATTTGGCAACCTGCACACGCACCCTGTCTTCGCTTGTTTCAAAGGTAATCTTCTCGTCATCAACCGATACTACCTTACCGAGAATACCTCCGATAGTTGTAATTGTATCGCCAACCGAAAGCGAGGCGCGCATTTCAGCTAATTTCTTCTTTTTCTTGCTCTCGGGGCGTATCATAAAGAAGTAGAAGATAGCTATCATGGCAACTATCATAATAATCATCGTTAAATCGGGCATTTTTTGCTCCTCCTGTTAGTGAAATTTCAAGCCTTGCTATTATACTATGTGTATCAAATAAAAATCAAGTTAAATCTTTTTTTGTGGGTGCGGTAGCATTTTTTGTTTTTTGTGGTATAATACCCCCACTATGAATGCGGGATTAGAAAGTATATTTTTAGCGGTCGGCGGATTAGGGTTATTTTTGTTTGGCATGAAAATGATGTCAAACGGCTTGGAGCTAATTGCCGGAGACCAGCTGCAAGGTGTCATAAAACGCGTAACCTCTAACAGATTTTCTGCTGTTCTTGCGGGAATGATTGCGACCGTAGCTATTAACAGTTCAACAGCCACAACAATAATGACTGTAAGCCTTGTCAATTCCGGAATGATGAACCTTACTCAGGCAATCGGAATTATCATGGGCGCAAATGTCGGAACAACTTTCAGCGCACAACTGATTGCCTTTAAGATTGACCAGTTTGCTCCTTTATTTATTTTTATCGGCATAATAATGCACCTGTTCTTTAAGAAACGCAGCATTAAAAACATCGGTTATGCCGTATTAGGTTTTGGTATTTTATTCTTTGGCGTTACAATAATGGGAGCTCCCCTCAAAGGGCTTGCAGACAACCCTTCCTTTAACGCAGTTCTGACGACCTTTCAAAATCCGATTTTGTCGATTTTGGCAGGTTTTATTTTTACGGCTGTTATCCAAAGCTCATCAGCCACAATGGGTATCTTGGTCACTCTTCATCTTAGCGGAGTTCCGATACCTTTTATTACGTCTGCATATATCATTCTCGGAACAAACATCGGCACAAGTATAACAACCGTCATAGCCTCAATACCTGCAAACAGGGAAAGCAAGCGCGCCGCACTCTTTCATATAATGTTTGACATTATAGGCAGCACCGTCTTCGGTACGCTGATATTTATATTCCCCGGTATTTTGGGCTGGTTCCAAACGGTTTGGACAGAGCCTGCCCGTCAGGTAGCCATGTTCCACACCTTGTATAATGTTGCAACGATGTCCCTGCTCCTGCCGTTTGTTACTCAGGTCGGCATTTTAATGCAAAAAATTGTACCAATAATGTCAAACGGTACAGAAACAATTTACGAAAAGAAACTGATGTTTCTCGATGAAAAAACCAACATATCACCGTCTATTGCCGTAGTTAATGCACATTTGGAGCTTTGCCGAATGGGCAAAATCGCCAATGAAAACTTAGCACTCGCAACCGAAGCTTTTATTGAGCAGGATATGGATAAGGTGAAAAAGGTTCTGAAAAACGAAAAAATTATTGATTTCCTCAGCCATAACATTGCCATAAAGCTTATTTGGATCAATAATATGGCTTTATCCGGTTATGAAGCAATGCGGATAGGGCGAATGTTCCAAAATATCATAGACATGGAGCGAATAGGCGACCATGCCGAAAACATAGCGGAATATGCAGAGATTGTTGACAGCAACGACTTGAAATTTTCTGGTGCAGCGATGCAAGAGCTGAAAGAACTCAGCGCGCTGACTATTAAATTTGCAGACAAAGCTCTTGATGCGTACGAAAGAGAAGATTACTCACAGTTAGAACAAATACACTCAACGGAAAAAGAGATTGATTTGTTATCAATCCAATTTACGGAAAATCATATTGACCGGCTAAAGATTGCCACCTGCGAGCCAAAAAGCGGCGTTATCTTTACCGATATGATTACAGACTTAGAGCGAACTGCCGACCACGCAAACAACATTGCATTTTCGCTGCTGCCCGCAGGCAAAAAGAGCTTAATCTAAATTGTGTTCTTATGCCCTCTTCCACTTGACACCTTGCTTGGTGTCTTCTAAAACTATGCCCATTTTTGTAAGCTCATCGCGTATTTTGTCCGCTTCGCCCCAGTTTTTTTCAGCTCTGGCAAGCTCGCGTGCTTTTATCAAAGCTTCAACCTCAGCTTCGAGAGTATCTTCTGCCCCCGCACTTGCATACAGCAAACCCAAAACACCTGTAAGCTCGCCGAGTATTATTAGTGTTTCTTTTGCAAACAATTTTGAAGCATTTTCGCTTGCACAGATGCTGTTGCTCTCACGCACAAGCTCAAAAATTACAGCAATCGCGTCTGCCGTGTTGAAATCATCGTCCATTGCTTCTATAAAGCGGTCGCGGTAATTTCCGAGTGTTTCGATAAATTTCTTTTCATTTTCACTCACGCTGTCGCCACCGTTTTCTGCAATAAAAGTTAGGCTGCTTCGTGCAGTTTTTATTCTTTCTAAAGCATTTTTTGACGAAACGAGTATGTCGCCCGAATAACTGAGCGGACTTCTGTAATGGCTCATCAACATAAACATGCGGATATTTTCGTAGCCGTAAGCCTCCGCCGCTTCGCGGACAGTAAAGAAATTACCCAGCGACTTTGACATTTTTTTATTGTCAATACTGATAAAGCCGTTATGCAGCCAATAGTTGACAAATTGACAGCCATTTACACCCTCCGACTGTGCGATTTCGTTTTCATGGTGGGGGAAAATGAGGTCTTGCCCACCGCAGTGGATATCTACGGTTTTGCCGAGATACCTAAGCGCCATTGCAGAGCACTCAATATGCCAGCCCGGTCTACCCTCGCCCCATGGCGACGCCCACGACGGCTCGCCCGGCTTTGCACCTTTCCACAGTGCAAAGTCAAGCGGATTTTCCTTTTCTTCCGATGTTTCGACACGTGCTCCGACCATTAAATCATCTATGTTTTGATTTGAAAGCTTGCCGTATTCCTTGAAGCTTGAAGTGCGGTAATAGACATCGTTTCCGCTTTGGTAAGCCAGACCCTTTTCAATAAGCTCCGACACCATTGCAATAATCCCGTCAACATTTTCAGTCGCTTTCGGGTGTGCGGTTGCATCTTTTACACCAAGACCGCGCGCGTCCGTCCAATATTCGTTTATGTACTTTTCTGCCACCGCACTACTTTCGATACCTTCTTCATTCGCACGGTTTATGATTTTATCGTCAATATCGGTGAAGTTTTGAACAAAGGTTACTTCCAAACCTCGGTATTCAAAATACCTACGGAGCACATCAAACATAATAAGCGGACGGGCGTTACCGATGTGGAAGAAGTTATATACAGTCGGCCCGCAAGCATATATCGAAACCTTTCCGCTCTCAAGCGGAACAAAGTCTTCTTTTTTCATCGTGAGGGTGTTGTATAGTTTCATGGTTGGGTGTCCTTTCAGGTTTTGTTCATTGTGTCATGGCTATTATATCTGCTGCTATTCCATAACACAAGATGAATACAAGAGGGACAGGTTCCTTTGTGCACCCCTTTGTGTTCAATTAAGTTCTGCTAAATATATGCTTGCTTTGCTTTGTATAATCCTCGCGACATCCTCAGCTGTTTTCTGACCGTTGAAGTAGGCCGGAAGCTCCTCGTATATTGTCATCCATATAATATAATAATCCTGACGCCATATCTTTGTTGTACTATCAACAAGGTCAATTATTTTTTGCACATCTTCTTCGGTCGGAAAAACTGCTTCTACAAATCCCGGTATGCCCTCAATATATATTTCATGTTTATAGTCGTCTCCATGACTTTCAAATATTCTATCCTTATCACCGAGCGCAGCTACGACTGCTCTGTTAATTTTATCTTTTCTTACGGAAAAATCCGACCCGAAATCCGATTTTTCTATCCATCCCGAGTTTTGAAAATCAGTCAAAATAAATTTAACAAATTCCCATGCACCTTCTATATTTTGCGTCTGTGATGTGATAGCAAATCTGGCGTTTGGCAGAAATAATGCACCGTTTGACCCGTCATTGACCGGAAAACCTTTATATGTAATCTCCTCTTTGAATAAAACATCAATACCGGTTATATTCAAATAATTAAATCCGGAAAAATGATTTAACAATAGCAATTTATCTTCTGTGTAAAACCCGGATACATCAACATTATCATCTCTTCTTTCCTCCGGAAAACGCCATGCATATTCTAAAAGCTTCAAAAATTCATCTGCTTCAAAATAACACTCATTTTTATCTTCATCTATAAAAGTGCTCAGTGAGTTTAGCACCATTTGAACAACAAAATTCTCTTTGCTAAATATAGAAGTCTTTGGCGAAAACGGCAGAGCTTCCGGATGTTCATCTAAAAATGCAAAAAACTCATCCCATGTTTGCCCCATATCAGCACCCACAAGCGATGTTTTTCCCGTTAAGGTTTGGATAACTACAGAATCGGAAATAGAATAAAGCTTACCATTTGTTTCATGTGCTTTTATTATGCTCTCTACAAAATCTTCACGGTTTATATCCGCATCGGCATCAATAAGTTCGTATAAATCAATGAAAACCCCTTTATCAAAGTAGCTTCGCAAAGGCATAAATGTATCTTGTGATATCAACATAATATCCGGTGCATTACCTGATATTAAATCAAGGTTATACATTGTTATTGATGCGTTCCCGTTTTCGGCAAAATAATCCTTGATTTCTATTTCATAATTAAGATTTAATTCATTAAAGTCATTGACTATCCTCCCTATAAAATCCGTAGTAAACATAATGCCCAAAGACAATTTTATTTTTTCATCGGGAACGATTGCATTTTCATTTTTGCAAGCAATTAGAGTTGACAATATTAATACTGACAAGAAAATGCTAATAACTTTTTTCATTGTCAGGGTGTTGCAGAGTTTCATTATGGGGATTTTCCTTTCGTGCGTTGTGTAAATTGGAGCAATTATACTAAGTGCCACCTTGCTCCAAATTTGTGATAAATGACTTGCCAGAGTAAGTATATCACAAATTGCAAAATAGCGTCAAAGAGTACTACAGCTAAGACCTGCCGCTCCACTATATCGAAGCGGCGGGTTTTCTAATATGCATACTTTTCCTACCGAGGCGTTCGCATGTTATAGCAGTAAGCTTGTTATAGCACACTTATTGCAACACATTACGAACTGTTGTTCAGCTTGCGTTGCAATAAGGTTGCAATAAGGCACTCATTGTGTTATCATCGTTATGATAGCGAGGTGAATGCAGGTTATGAAGTATTATGAAAAGATGGTAGATTTAGGATGTTTTACCCATAATGATATAGAGCAGTTAACAGGTAATCGAAAAACGGCACACTCTCTAATTGAGTCCTATAAAAGGAAAGGGCTTATCGATAGTGTCAAGCGTGATTTATTTGTTGCGATAAGTTTCGAAACAAAGCAGCCTGTTCCTAATCGGTATGCCATCGCCTCTCATGCTGCACCAAACGCTTATGTTGCTTATCATTCAGCTTTAGAGTACCACGGTATAGCAAACCAAGTTTATTTTGAAGTCTATGCATCATCAGCGTCTCGTTTTCGAACATTTGAACATAATGGATTAACATATCGTCATGTTTCAATACCAATCACCAATGGTGTTGACGAAAATTCAAATGGTGTAAGGGTGACGGATTTAGAGCGAACTATTATCGATGGAATAAACGACTTTGACAAAATGGGTGGGTTAGATGAATTGCTTTGCGCAATTGATATGATTCCATTTCTAAACGGCGATAAACTAATGCATTATCTCGATTCATATAATAAAATTTTCTTATATCAGAAAGCCGGATATATATTGATGAACTATAAAAGTCAACTAAAGTTGACTGACGAGTTCTTTGTTAATTGTAAGACAAAGTTTTCTTCAATAAAACGCTATCTTCATAGTAGTTTTCTACCAAATAATTTGGTGTTCAATAAAGAATGGGCTCTATATGTCCCTAAAAACTTATCTTCGATTACACGAAAAGGAGCAACAAACATTGAGTAATTACAGCAAAATCGAGATTGGACGACAAGCTAACGAGCTTGGTTTTATCAGAGATACTTTTGAAAAAACCAAGAGACTGTCTGACATTCTTGCTTTCTTCAATACAGATCCTATTCTTTCAAAATATCTTGCCCTTAAAGGCGGAACAGCTATCAACTTAACCATATTCAGCTTACCTCGTTTATCCGTTGATATTGACCTTGATTTCGCCGAAAATCTTCCACTTTCAGAAATGATGGAAGTTCGGGAAGATCTACGCAATACCATTGGAAGATACATGGCTATTAATGATTACACTTTATCGCCAAATTCAAAATCTTATCACACTTTAGATTCTGATATTTATAACTATATAAATGTCGGCGGCGTAAAGGACTTTATCAAAATTGAAATAAACTATTCATTGCGAAGTCATATTTTGCCTATCAAACCCCGCCCAATAGAAACGCTTGGGATTTTAACTCCCGCTTCTGTGCTTTCACTTGACCCAATTGAAATTTATGCTTCAAAAATCACAGCACTCCTTTCAAGAGCAGCCGCTCGTGACCTATATGATGTAAGTAACATGGTTACAGGTTCTCTTTTTAACGAAGAACAATCTATTATACTAAGGAAATGTGTAGTTTTTTATGCTGCAATAAGCGGAGAGGATAGACCGGTCACTTTGGACTTTTCTGCAATGGATAAACTCACTTTCCATGATATTCGACGACGTCTCATTCCTATGCTCATAAAGAGGGAACGTTTTGACCTCGATAGTAATCGCGAAAGAGTAAGAGAGTATCTAATTAATATTTTACAATTAACAGATGATGAAGGAGCGTTTATTGTCGCTTTTGGTACAGGCGATTATAAGCCCGAACTATTATTCACAGGCGACGAGCTGGAAAAAATAAAAAGTCATCCAATGGCATTGTGGAAGATGCAAAACTATAAACGAGAGTAAATAGTAGATTATCCTGCATTGAGCATGAGACTATATTTCATAAAACAACAACTACGTCAATTCCCATATATACGTCTGCGCTCTGCCTTGGATAACACGTGCTGTGTCCTCCGCTGTCCTGTTTCCCGCAAAAAAAGCTGTCAATTCTTCTGTTATTATATTCACTATAGCATCATCAACTATATAAATACGATCAATTTGTTCAATCAGAAAATTAGTGCTATTCACTATTTCTTTTGGATCTACATGCGGAATAAAAAACCCAAAATCTTCACCGCTTAAATAATACCCCTCTTCATTTTCATCAATATATTTAGAGTTTATGTTTATATAGATTTCCGAAGAGCGTTCATGCGAAGCTTTATTCATTGAAAATCTTGCGTTTCTATTTTCATGAAGGTTTTCATTCTCATATAACTCTCGTAAAAATGCCCACGCAGCTTCCTTATTGTTTGTCGCCGCAGATATCCCAAAAATATGTCCGGGCACTAACGCGACCCCTGCAGGCTCGCCGAGAAATCCCATTACTTCAAAGTCATTGTTAAGTGCCGCGCCGTATGAAGCCAATCGCCCAAAAATGTCAAAATCAAAGACAGCCATTTGTCCGGAGCCACGGGAAAAATGTGCCACATCCCACCCTTCAATCGGTTTTAGCTCCTTTGCCGCTTCAAGCAATGTAATGAATATTTCCGAATTAAAGTATGCTTCACCTTTAGTGTAGTCAGCAAATTGGTTAATATTTGACAATACAAAATCAACAACAAACTTACTTTGAGAAGAAGTGAAAATAAATTTTGGATCATCTTTTGAAAAATCGCTCTTAAGGAACTCAAAAAAACTATTTAGATTAGTGTAATTAATTTCATTTATCACATTGCTTCTGCCAACCATTGCACGCATCGTAAACGAGGGAACTGCAAAATAGCAGGCATTGTCAATGTATAATGCATTCATTGCACTTATAAGCATGTCGTCAAAGTTTAAGTCGCGCTCCATATATGGTGCAATATTCAATAATATACCACTGCTTATGTAGTGACGAATTGGCAAAATGTTACTTTGTATATCAGGGTCGGTCAGAAGAAACATATCGGGTGCATCACCTCTAATAATATCCATATGAAGCATTGATATGGCTTCTTCGTCATAAGCTGAGTAATCAACAATCTGGATTAAATACTGCGGATTAAGAAAGTTAAAATCTGCAATAAGTGCGTCCAAAAAAAGATCTATTCCTATACTAAATTTTCCTAACTTCACGACCTCCACGAGCCCGTCATATTCATCTACTATTTTAATTTTCTGCATTTTTACTGTTCTTGCTGCTATATCGTCTACTAACACAATAAAATATTCCATGTACTGGCACAAAAATGGCACCCATCCTGAGATACCTTGTGCGCTTAAATGAAATATTTCAACAAATGAATTGGATGCTTTGTCAAATCCTGATATCACGGATTGCTGCTGAACGAAAAAACAATGAGTATTACTTTTATGTATCATTACACCTATTGAACCACCTTGAATTCTCGTAAGCTCTTGGAATTTCCCTTTATTTTCATCAAAAGCCATTATACTCATATCGGAACCATCTACAATCATAGCGTATAATATGTCTGTATATTCCGAGTAAATAATATCTTGTATAAACCCATCAGCTTCAATATCAAAAAGAAGTTCACCGCTTAATGAATAAGCTAAAACAGAAGTGTTAACTAAAACATATAAACACTCATTTTTTTCATCAATTGCAAGTGTATTGAATAGACCTAATGATGCATATTCCGGTCCTTCAACAATCCGTTTTGTGCTTTCATTTGTAATTTGATATATATGAAACTGATCATCAATCCACTCTATTGCACCTATATTATTGTATCTGACAAAGTGCCCTGCTACCAAAAGAGAGCCATTTGACAGCGCAATCATGTCATATGGTATAAAATTTTCCGGCAAAGCATATGGAGCAGTTATACTCCCAGCTTCTATATCACAAAAAAGCAATCGCTGATTATCCGGTTCGTCTGTTGTTGAGGCATACACAAATAAACCACTGCCATAAGGTGCTATTTTCATGTATATTCCTTGCAGCTCAGAAAACAACTCCTGTGGTCTTTCGCGTGGCGGAATGTCAAACACAGGCCGCGCTCCTATGTCAATAACGCTACTGCTTCCACCTTTCTTGTCGTCACCATTGCCGCCATTCTCCTCAGGATTATCACTACACGCAGCAACTAACGATAATAGCATTATTAATAATAGTGTTAGTGAAAATACCCTCTTTTGCATGAAATAAATACTTCTTTCCGTTTACTCGTCCAACTTCAACACTGCCATGAAGGCATCTTGCGGGACGTTTACGCTGCCGAGGCTGCGCATACGCTTTTTGCCCTCTTTTTGTTTTTCAAGCAGCTTTTTCTTCCTCGTAATATCGCCGCCGTAGCATTTAGCAAGCACGTCCTTACGAAGCGCTCTGATTGTTTCCCTTGCAATAATCTTGCCGCCGATTGCTGCTTGAACGGGCACTTCAAAGAGCTGGCGCGGAATGTTTTCTTTGAGCTTTTCGACGATTTTACGCCCGCGTGCATACGCCTTTTCCTTATGAACAATAAACGAAAGAGCGTCAACAATTTCGCCGTTTAGAAGTATGTCAAGGCGCACTAAGCTTGAAGCGCGGTAGCCGAGCAGGTCATAGTCGAGTGAGGCATAACCACGGCTACGGGATTTCAGAGCATCAAAGAAATCATAAATAACCTCATTGAGCGGAAGCTCGTATTTCAGCTCCACACGCTCCTGTTCAAGATAAATAAGCTCCTTATATTCACCGCGTCTGTCCTGACACAAATCCATTATGCTGCCGACATAATCGGGCGGACAGATTATCGAAGCATTAATAAACGGCTCTTCTGCAAGCTCGATGAGCACCGGGTCGGGGTAGTTGAGCGGGTTATCAACAAGTAATGTTTCCCCGTCTGTTTTTGTAACGCGGTAAATAACACTCGGTGCTGTCATAATCAGGTCAAGATTATACTCACGCTCAAGCCTTTCGCCGATTATTTCAAGGTGCAAAAGCCCGAGAAATCCACAGCGAAATCCAAATCCGAGTGCAGCTGACGACTCCGGTTCATAGGTGAGTGCCGCGTCATTTAGTTTAAGCTTTTCGAGTGCATCGCGCAGGTCGGGATATTTGGCACCGTCTGCCGTATAAAGACCCGAAAATACCATTGATTGAACTTTTTTATAGCCCTTAAACGGCTCGTCCGCAGGATTTGCAGCGTCGGTTACAGTGTCGCCGACTGTTGTGTCGCCGACATTTTTTATGCTTGCAGTCAGATAACCGACATCACCTGCCGACAGTACGTCGCAAGGCTCCATACCAATCGGACGCATATGTCCGATTTCAACAATGCGGTATTCCGCGCCGTTTGACATAAGCCTAATCTGCGAGTCTTTTTTAAGCTCGCCGTCCATAACACGGATATAAACAATAACGCCTCTATAAAGGTCATACTGGCTGTCAAATATGAGTGCACGAAGCGGTGCTTTGAGGTCGCCCTTTGGCGGCGGTATGTCGGAAACAATACGCTCGAGCACTTTGTCGATACCTATGCCGCGTTTTGCCGAAATCTCGGGAGCATCGTCGGCAGGAATACCTATGATGTCTTCTATTTCTTTTTTCACACGCACAGGGTCCGCAGCTGTGAGGTCGATTTTATTAAGCACGGGTAATATTTCCAAATCATTGTCAAGTGCGAGGTATGTGTTGGCAAGCGTTTGCGCTTCAACACCTTGCGCCGCGTCAACAACAAGTATTGCTCCCTCGCAGGCGGCAAGCGAGCGGGAAACCTCATAATTAAAGTCCACATGTCCCGGGGTGTCGATAAGGTTAAGCTTATATGTTTCCCCGTCTGCTGCTGTGTATTTTAGCCCGACAGCACGGGCTTTTATTGTAATCCCGCGCTCACGCTCAAGATCCATATTGTCAAGTATCTGCTCTTTTTGCTCGTGCACATCAACAGCACCGCAATGCTCAAGCAGCCTGTCGGCAAGGGTTGACTTGCCATGGTCAATATGTGCTATTATTGAAAAATTTCGTATTTTATCTTGCACTGTTTAATCCTCTTTATTATCGTTTGTGAGTTCTTTTCTCAGCTCTTCGAGCGAGCTTATAATTGCATCTATTTTTCCCGAAACAATCTCTGCTTCGGCTTTTCGCTGCTTTGTCCGCCCAAGCAGATAGTCTGCCGTCACCTTGTAAAATTTACAGGCATCTAAGACAAACTCAAACTTCGGCTCTCTCGCCCCGTTTTCATAATGAGAAAGCAGAGCCTGCGAAATACCAAGCTGTGTTGCCGCCTGTCGCTGGCTAAGTCCGTTGTCGCGACGCAGCTTTCCTAATCTGTTTGAAAATTCTGTCTTCATAATTTTTGCTTTCTTTTCTTTCTCGCAATGTAAGTATCATTTCGCAAACGTATTATTCATATACACATCTCTACAATAACCTGTGTAAACATTTTAGCACACATTAAAAGCTGCTTTAAGTCAATGTATTCGTTCGCACCGTGAGCCCTGTTGTCTTCATCGGGCATGGAGCACCCGAAAGCAACACCGCCTTGTATATCATGTGCGTATGTCAGCCCGCCCATGCAAACACATTCACCCTTTTTGCCCGTATGCTCCTCATAAATCCGCATGAGTGTTTGCACAAACGGTGTTTCTTCGGGCGTATGGTGGCTTTTTTTAAGGTCATGGTACGAAACTGTCATATCATCTTGCCCGAGAACTTTTTTTGTTATCTCAAGCAAATCGACATCATCTGCAGGGCTTGGAGTGCGGGCGTCAAAATTTCCCGAAAATTCAAGCTCGTCAAATCTTAAAACACCGAAATTAAGTGTTGTTCTGCCTGTTTTTTTGTCGCTGTAATCAATGCCAAATGCAGTGCCATGGTAGTCGCCATGCGGGAACAAACGGTTTAACGCTTTGACATATCCGAAGCTTTTACTGCCAAAAAACGGCATTGATGCCAGAAGTTCAATAATCGCCGTTTGTGCATTGTTTCCAAGCTCGGGTCTGCTCGAATGTGACGCCGTTCCCTCTGCCGTTATGGTAATTTTATTGTCATTATCGGACGAACACAGTTCGTCCCTGCTATCTGTAATAGTAAAAGCCACTCCTGTTTTTTCCGAGCACTCCTTGCAGTAAGCCTCAAGTTCTGCCGGAGAAAAACCAAGGACAACAGCTTCACTGTGGTTTGGCACTATGTTCGGAGTTTTTCCGCCTGTAATTGACACAATCCGCGGGAGTGTTTCGTCTTTTTCCCAACGCGCTCCGAAAACAGGCATAAACCTGCCTTTTTCAATATTAACAATCGGAAACTCCGAGTCGGGTGTAAACACATTCGGCGGAGGGGTGTTTTTCTTCAAGTACTCTGCTATATCCTCAAAACCTGTTTCTTCCCCGCTTCCGAAAATAAGCTGCACCCCTTTATCAACCTCGCCGAGTAAATCCCGCACGCAGCACACAGCATATATTGCCGCAACCGCAGGACCTTTATTGTCAATAACACCCCGACCGTAAAGCTTTCCGTCTTTGACAGCGAGCTTGTACGGGTCGGTGTCCCATTCCTCACCTGCGTCCACTATATCAAGATGTGCCAAAATTCCAAGCTCAGGTGGGTTTGCTCCAAAAGTTGCTGTGACAATCATATCCTCAAAAACACTTGTTTCAAGACCCTTCTCTTTTAGCATCGCTTCGGCAGCCGTCAGCACCTCTCTCGAATTTTTCCCATATGGCGCCCCGGGCAACGCAGCAGAGCGAACACTTTTAATCGCAACAAGCTTTTCAATATCTCGCAGCATCTCGTCTGTATGCTTCTCAAACCACTCATCAATTATCAGTTTCATAAAAAACCTTTCACACCGTGCCAAATATTCTGCCTCGTCTTCGCTTGTGTTTTCCAAGATAAAGTCGCAGTTTTCTTTGTAAAACTCACATTCCTGCTGAACATTCATTCTACCTTGCGCCGCTTCAAGTGGTATTTCATCACGCGCTGTTATTCTTTGAATACGCTCCTCGGGCGGTGCAATAACCCCCACAATAACATCGCACTTTTCACGAAAGCCGCTCTCTATAAGAAGTATCGCGTCGATAACCGCTATCTTACCGCCGCTTTTCTCAAACTCCCGAAGCTTTTGGTTTACAACCTCACTTACATATCCGTGCGTAATTGCATTTAGGTCACTTAGTGCAGCTTCGTTTCCCCACACATAAGAGCGAAGCTTGTTTCTGTCGATTTCCCCGTTTTCCGGGCAACGCACATTTTCAAAACGGGCTGCAATTTTACCTTTCATCTCAACGTTTGACACAAGCAGCTCGCGATAAATTTCATCGCAATTAAGTATTAAAGCACCAATCTTTTCAAGTGCTTTTGAAGTTGTTGTTTTCCCTGCTCCCGTAGGTCCGGTTATGCCAATGATATACATTATTTTAATCCTAACACACGCTTTATATCATCTTCGGGCAGTGCTCCCTGCCGAAGTATCTTATATGGTTTTTCTACAAGCGAAACGATTGTAGACTCCACTCCGAGTGTACAAGCACCGCCGTCAATTACACAGGGAATTTTCCCGTCGAAATAAGCGAGCACATCATCTGCAGTTTTTGGGCTTGGCATGTCGGAAATGTTTGCCGAGGGAGTTGCCGCAGGCACACCTGCAAGACGCAAAAGCTCGAGTGTTTTCGGGTGGTCGGGGCATCTGACACCTATTGTATCTCCGCCCGCCGTCACAATAGACGGCACAGTGTCACGGCACGGCAGCACAATCGTAAGAGGACCCGGCCAGAAAGCTTCGGCAAGTTTTTTTGCCGCCTCAGGTATATCCGCACATACGCTCGCCGCAACCTCAATGTCTGCAACCAACAAACTTAGCGGCTTTACGGTCGGGCGTCCTTTGACTTCATAAATCATTGAAACGGCAGCCTCGTCAAGTCCGTTTCCTGCAAGTCCGTAAACCGTTTCTGTCGGCACTCCGACAAGCCCTCCGCTTTTGAGAACTTCCACCGCAAATGATAAATCATTATCTTTTATTACAACAGTTTTCATATTATTTAATGCCTTTCTGTCATTCCCCTGTTGCCTTTAACTTTTCTGCTCTGTCTGCCATGACAAGCGCATCAATCACCTCGTCAAGAGCTCCGTTTAATGTCTGCTCAAGCTTATAGAGCGTCAGTCCAATTCTGTGGTCTGTCACACGACCCTGCGGATAGTTGTATGTTCGTATTTTTTCGGCACGGTCGCCTGTTCCGACTTGACTTTTCCGCTCCGATGCCTGCTCCGCCGCCTGACGTCTGCACTCCTCTTCATATAAACGCGACACTAATATCTTCATTGCACGGTCGCGGTTTTTATGCTGACTTCTCTCGTCTTGACATTCAACCACCGTTCCCGTCGGTATATGCGTTATACGGATTGCTGACTCTGTTTTATTTACATGCTGCCCACCCGCTCCGCTTGCGCGAAATGTGTCGATGTTCAGGTCGGTAGGATTTATCTCAAAGTCGACCTCTTCCATTTCAGGTAGTACCGCAACCGTCACCGTACTTGTATGAATACGCCCCGATGCTTCGGTATCAGGCACACGCTGCACACGATGCACTCCGCTTTCAAACTTAAAGCGCGAATATGCTCCGTTACCTTCAATTATAAAGCTGACTTCCTTGATGCCGCCAAGCTCCGTTTCATGCAAGTTGGCAATATCCGGTTTCCAACGTTTTGTCTCCGCATACATTGTATACATACGATACAAGCTGTGTGCAAAGAGAGCTGCTTCTTCGCCTCCCGCACCACTGCGTATTTCAATGATAACGTTCTTATCGTCATTCGGGTCACGGGGCAAAAGCAGAACCTTGAGCTCCTCTGTTATCTTTTCAATATCAGCCTGTGCCGTGTCAAACTCCTCCGTTGCAATTTCCTTAAACTCGGGGTCACTCATAAGCTCGCGCGCACCGTCCATATCACGCTGCGCTTTTTCATATCGCCGAAAAGCCTCAACCACGGGCGCAATTTCTTTTTGCTCACGGGCAAGCTTTGCATAAAGAGCAGGGTCGCTATAGACCTCTTGTTCCTGCATACGATTTTCAAGATTTATGTATTTTTCATTGATTGCGTTTAGTTTTTCAAGCATATTGTTTTGCACCTTTATATATGATAGTATAAGCTTCTTATACGCATGGGTAAGCTGTTATTTATTAATACTGAAAGCCTTGGAATACTATCATATTGTAGCATAAATGTAAATATACGTAATTATAACACAGTTAACTGTTAATTATGCGCCTGTAGCTCACTTGGATAGAGTGGCAGACTCCGACTCTGCAGGTAGCTGGTTCGAATCCAGTCAGGCGCACCAAAACTTCTAACAGTTGCGAAAATATAAATAACAAAAATGCTTTTTTATTTGATTTTATTAGCACCTTTAGTGTATAATCGAGCCGAGCGAAATGTTTTTTTGTAGGAGTTGATCGTGATCGACATCGTTAAGTCTGATGACTCAAAATGTACCGGCTGTAACCGCTGCGTTCGCGAGTGTCCGGTCGAAATGGCAAACATCACAACTCAAAACGAAAACGGAGAGATAAAGGTCGGTCTTGACGCTGTCAAGTGTATCCTCTGCGGGCGTTGTATTGAGGCATGTAAACATGACGCGAGGTATTATACAGACGACACACAAAGTTTTTTTGATGACTTAAAAAACGGCGAAAAAATATCAATAATTGTCGCACCGTCAATCAAAACAAATATCCCGAACTACAAACGTTTATTCACCGCCTTGAGAAGATTAGGCGTGAACCTTATATATGATGTTTCTATGGGTGCGGATATATGTATCTGGGCTCATCTTAAGCATATTGAAGAAAACGAGGCAGTTCCGCTCATCACCGCACCATGTCCGGTTATTGTCAATTACTGCCAAAAATATAACAGCAAGCTCCTTAAAAAATTATCGCCAATTCACAGCCCCATGGCATGTTCATCGATTTTTATGAAAAAATACAAAGGCATTGAAGATAAAATTGCAGCACTTTCACCTTGCCTTGCAAAAGCTCATGAATTTGAAGAAACAGGACTTGCCGACTATAACGTTACCTTTGAAGCACTGCTTAAATATTTTAGCGAAAATAATATAAATCTGCCGGAAGAAGAAACATTATTCGACCATGAAGAGAGCAGATTGGGCTCACTTTTTCCCATGCCCGGCGGACTTAAAGAAAATATTGAATACCTCAAAGGCAAGGCTTATCACATCACCCGCGCAGAGGGCTACCACGTGTACGCGCAGCTCGACGAATACTCTCAAACACCCGCCCAGTTTTTGCCCGATATCTTTGACGTACTCAGCTGTAGCGAGGGTTGCAACTTAGGGCCTGCTTACTCTCACGACAGGAGCATGTTTGAGATTAATAAATCTATGTTTGATACGGGCAAACGTGCCGGGTTCAGCATTATGCGAGGAAACTACAAAGCCCTGCATATGCAGTATGACGAAACCTTTAAGCTGTCTGATTTTATCCGAAAGTATAAATACGAGTCCCTTTATATCCCCACTCTCACCGACAGTGATATCGAAGGGGCATTTATGATGCTCGGGAAAAAGGACTTCGCTTCTCAGCATATTGACTGCAGCGCCTGCGGCAGTGACACATGTTATAAAATGGCAAGAGCAATTGCTTTGGATATAAATATTCCCGACAACTGCATTTTTAAGACAAAAGAAGATATAGCCACAAGCCACGAACTCAACATAGCCGCTCTCGGACAAATTGCAGCCTACGAAAAAATCCATGAAGCCGATATGCGAATGATGATGGTTCTTGATGCCAATCCTCATATCACAATGCTGTTTAACAGTTCCTTTTCTCTGATTGACTGCAATCCCGCAGCAATCGAGTTTTTTGACCTTAACACAAAAGAAGAGCTTCTCAGCGTCTTCGACGAGCGAATGAAAAGCTACATGCCCGAATTCCAGCCAAACGGACGACGCTCATCACTCATCAGCCGGCTTACCACAGCCATGCAGGACGGTCAAGCAAAGTTTGAGTCCATGCTGGTTGTAGACGGCAAATCCCGATATCTCGACGTATTTATGAAAAGAATTCCTTATGAAAACAAATTTGCAATTGTAACATATGTTCAAGATATTACCGAAGCAAACGACAGAGAAAACATGCTCGCGCTCGCGCGGCAAAAAGCAGAGTCCGCAAGCAAGGCAAAAAGTATGTTCCTTAGCAACATGAGCCATGAAATCCGCACACCGATGAGTGCAATTATAGGTATGTCAACAATCGCAGAAGCAACCGACGACCTTGCAAAAAAAGACCGCGCAATCGGCAGGATTAAAGATGCGTCCGTGCATCTGCTTGGAGTTATTAATAACATCCTTGATATGTCAAAGATAGAAGCCGAAAAACTTGAACTGCTGACAAATGAGTTTGATTTTGAAGATGTCTTGGATAAGGTTGTTGATATATTAGTTTTCCGCATTGAAGAACGAAATCAAAAGTTTACCATATCGCTCGATAAGGAAATCCCTCATACCCTCTATGGTGATGACCAAAGACTTTCACAGGTCTTGGTCAACTTGCTTTCAAATGCGGGAAAATTCACATCCGAAGGCGGCAGCATACATTTAGAAGCAAAGCTGCTTTCCACCAAAAAAGGCAAATGTCAACTTCAAATCAGCGTCGAAGACTCCGGCATCGGTCTGAGCGAAGAACAACAGCAGCGTATTTTCACATCGTTTGAACAGGCACAGTCTGACACCTCATATAATTACGGCGGAACCGGTCTCGGTCTTGCTCTGTCAAAGAGTATTGTTCAGATGATGGACGGAGATATTTGGGTCGAGTCCGAACCGGGCAAAGGCTCTAAGTTTACATTTACCGCAGTGTTCAAATACAAAGAAGACAACAAGAAAATATCAAGCGACGCAGGCGATGAAGACGTAGCAGACTATGAAGCTGCAGATGATGACGACTACACAGGAAAAACAGTACTCCTCGCCGAAGACATAGAAATTAACTGCGAGATTATTATCGCGCTTTTAGAACCGACAAATATAACTATTGAATGTGCGGATAACGGCGAAAAAGCACTTGAAATGTTTACCGCAGCACCGGATAAATACGATATGATTTTTATGGATATCCAAATGCCCGGAATGGACGGTTACGAAGCAACGCGTCGCATACGGAAATTAGACAATCCGAAATCATCAACTGTTCCGATTATTGCCATTTCGGCAAATGTCTTCAAAGAAGATATCGAACAATGCTACAAGGCAGGAATGAACGGTCATATCGGAAAACCCGTTTATGTTGACGAACTTTTCGGGCAACTCCGCAAATGGTTAAAACACGAAGGGGCTTAGAGCACGGCAGAAAGGAATGGTCATAATTATGGCAATGACAGATGTTAGAGACAAATGGGCACTTATTACCGGAGCAAGCCGAGGTATCGGATATCTGACCGCAAAGTTTTTGGCTGAAAAAGAGTGCAACTTAATTCTTCACGGCAGAACTCTCGAAGCCACTGCAGGTGTTCTAAAAGAAGTTACCGCTCTCGGTGTTGACGCTTACTGCGTAGCTGCAGACTTTGAGGATTTATCTCAAGTAGAAAAAATGCTCGCCGAAATCGACGCAAAAGGCACGCATGTCGACATTGTTGTAAATAACGCGGCTTTCCAAAGCCCGTACAGACACGAATATCTGAAAACACCCTCCTCGGATTTTTCACTCAGCTTTACTGTAAACACAATCGCTCCCGCTATGATTTGTTACCACTTCCTGCCAAAAATGCTTGTCGAAGGTTTTGGACGTATTGCAAACACCACAAGCGGCATAACTCTCGACCCGCAGCAGGCGGGCTACTCAGCGAGCAAGGCAGCTCTCGACAAAATTACAATCGACATTGGCTCAAAGGTCGAAGGCTCGGACATTATGATAAACCTTGCCGACCCCGGCTGGTGCCGTACGGATTTGGGCGGACCAAACGCTCCAAACTCACCCGAAAGCTCACTCCCCGGTATTGTTGTCGGTATTTTCGTCAACGATAAAAAAAGCGGGCGTTACTTCGGCGCTCAGGATTTTGCAGGCAAAACACTTGAAGAAGCCGTCGCTTATGCGCAGGCTGAATACGAAAGCCCCTACCCCGAGCAAGAGTAATCTATCATGTTGTGGGTAAAAGACAGCATAGAAGAAGTGCTTAAAAAGTTAGATACAGACGCAGAGAAAGGGCTCAGTGCCGCCCAAGTTTCTCTGCGTTTAAGCAAGTTCGGGGCAAATGAATTTGAACAGGAAAAAAAGGAAACCATTTTTCGGAAAATTTTGCACCATGTCTCCGAAATACCCACTCTTATATTAATAGCCGCAACCCTTATTGCAGGTTATATGGCAATGTTCCACCCTCCCGACACAATAGGCAGCGGCTGGCCAAAGGTTATTGTCATAGTATCCATTATTATTATTAATGTATCACTTGGAGTTTTTCAAGAAAGCAAGGCTGAAAAGGCCTTGGAAGCTCTCAAGAAAATGAACAGCTTTAAGACCACCGTTATTCGAGACGGTATAAAGCAGATTATCGACGCAGCAGGGCTTGTGCCCGGCGATATTATAGAGCTTGCCGCAGGTGATGTTATCACTGCAGATGCAAGGTTGATATCTGCAAACAGTCTGCAGGTTGACGAAGCGTCACTGACAGGCGAGAGCGAGCCTGCAGATAAGAACCCTCACGCCCAAATAAGCGAAACGGTTCCGCTCGGTGACAGGCTAAACATGGTATATTCCGGCTGTCTTGTAACAGGCGGGCGGGCTGTTGCCGTTGTCGTTGAAACGGCAATGCAAACGGAAATGGGACGCATTGCTTCACTGCTCAACAATACGCAAAAGCTGAAAACTCCGCTGCAGATAAGATTAAAACAGCTTGCAAAACGCATCTCGGTTTTAGCATTGTGTGCGGGTATTCTTATGGTTTTACTCGGTTATTTTGTCCACGCTTATGACCCTATCGACGGGCATCTGCGCGACTTTATTGATGTTTTGCTCTTAGCCGTGGCGCTCGGCGTTGCGGCTGTCCCCGAAACTCTGCCTATTATTGTCACAATGGTACTATCATACAGCGTGTATAGTATGGTGCGTAAAAATACAGTTATCCGCAAAATCCCCGCTGTCGAAACAATCGGCAACACATCTGTCATTTGCTCGGACAAAACAGGCACACTGACGCAAAATAAAATGAGAATTAGAAATGTGTGGCATGTCCGTCACGACCCGATATCATCGGACGATAAAGAAAGCTTCAACACTGACCAAAAAATGCTCATTGAGCTGCTTGCTTCCTGCAGCAATGCCACCATAGAAGCATACGGCGAAGATAACGAGGAGCATATAATCGGCGATGCAACCGAGCTTGCAATAATCCGTATGCTCCATGACTTGAAGCTTGACCGCGTGGTAGCGGAGCGTGATTATCCCCGGGTTTTTGAAATACCGTTTAATTCAGACCGCAAGTGCATGACAACAGTGCACCGCGACGGCGACGGTTTTATTGCCGTGACAAAAGGAGCATTCGACCGCATACCCGTCAAATGGGAACCGGAGCTCCTTAAAAAAGCAACTCAAATACATGATGAATATGCCGCAAAAGCTCTGAGAGTGCTTGCTGTTTCAATTAAAAAATATGACAAGATGCCCGAGGATTTAAGCTGCGATGCTCTCGAATGTGACCATGAGTTTCGCGGAATGGTCGGCATTATCGACCCGCCCCGCCCCGAGAGTGCGGCAGCAGTTGCCATGGCAAAAGAAGCAGGCATTAAAACAGTTATGATAACAGGCGACCATATCGTAACCGCAGCAGCAATAGCCAAAGAAATCGGCATTATGCAAGACGGCGACCGTGCTGTCACAGGCAGCGAGCTTGCGACCATGAGCGACGAAGACCTGCTCGCTTCCGTACGAAGCATTGCCGTATATGCGCGCGTAAGTCCCGAGGATAAAATCCGCATCGTTAAAGCATGGACACAAATCGGCGAGGTCGTTGCTATGACGGGCGATGGAGTAAACGACGCTCCCGCTCTCAAAGCCGCCGATGTTGGTGTTGCCATGGGAATTACAGGGACCGAGGTTTCCAAAAACGCAGCAGATATGATTATCACGGACGATAATTTCGCTACAATTGTTGACGCCGTTTCAGTCGGACGCACCGCCTTTGACAATATCAGAAAGACCATAGCGTTTTTGCTGAGCGTAAACTTTGCCGAGATTTTTATCTTGCTCACGGGTATGCTCATTTTTGGCGTCTCACCCTTGCTCGCACTTCAAATACTGCTTATAAATGTTGTATCTGACGGTATTCCCGGCTTTTTCTTGGCATTTGAAAAACCCGAGCACGGGGTGATGAAGCGCGCTCCGCTTCGTAAAACGGCGGGCATATTCTCGGCAGGGCTCGGCATAAAAATCGCCCGCGGCTCAGTTTGTTTTGCAGTTCTCACTCTTTGTGCGTTTTTGCTCGGCTCATACATTCTGCCCGCACCCGAGGGGATAGCAGCGGGATATACGGGTGCGTTTTATGATGTCGGTATTTCTATGGCATTTATAGTTCTCTCTTGGGCATCGGTTATAAATATATTTAATGTCCGCAGCGCGCAGTCTATATTCAAAAACAGCCCCTTAAAGAATAAGGGACTGTTTATTGCTGCTGTCGGCACTATCTTGGTCACTTTGGTTGTTGCACTCGTGCCGCCTATCGCTGCGGTCTTTGATGTAAAAACAGGACTGAGCGGTCTGCACTGGCTCATTATGGTAGGCTTGGCACTGACGCAGTTAATCGTCGGCGAAATCAGCAAACTAATCAGCAAAGCTTAGCACGAAAAGAGCCTCCATAGCGTCGATATCACCGTCGGCGGTTTCAATTATTATATAATCTTTTACCCTAAACCAGCCAATTTGCCCGTCCGCCAAAGTAACCTGAACCCACTCGATACAGTCGTGTGCGGTAAGGGTTACTATTGATGTTTGTTCCATTAGTATTGTCGGGCTTGATGTATCTCTTTGCGTGTATAGTTGCAAGTCCTTTAATGCAAAATACTTTTTATCTGCGTGTCGCGGGAAATACAAGTCTTCTGCAACAGGCATTAATAAGTTTTCATCATTTACTTCGTATCGTCGCGGAAAAAACCATGTTTGCAAAATACCTGCACGTCCTACTGTCAGAAGCTCGCCGTTTCCAAGAAACTCAATATCGGAATATAACTCCTCTATCACTCCCATATAGATTATCTTTTCACCGTCAAAGCGGAAAAAGAAAGTTCTCTCATCATTGCTTGGCCCGTAATCACTGATTGCGATTTCTAAATAATTATCGCTTGTGTCAATGTCAACTATGGCAAAACCGTCAGCAGGGTAGAACGCAAAAATACCATTGTCGGGGATTAGCTCAAACTCGATGTCATTTACAATTAAGGTCAGCTGCTGTGACCATTCATCTATTTGAGTTATGTTCACGGTTATCTTGTCCTTTTTTCCGTCACCCGTGAGGTCAACTTCTACCTGTGTATTTAGCGGGTGCTCCTCGAGATATGACGGCTCAGGCCGATCATGGTGCGTCGGCGGTGTTGTGTACCAATCATAGTAGAACTCAAGGAGAAGCAGAGTTCTCTGCTCAGCGGGAGAACGCTCTTCAAGATTTATGTCTTGGAGCTTTTTAATCATTATTTCGACATCTACTATGCTCATGCTCCATATGAATTCGTAAGGCTCCACAAGCCACTGTTTGTCATCATCTGCGGGCGGTGTCACTCCGGGCGTTGGGTCGGGCGGTTTCACTGTTTCAAGCGGTGGGGTCGGGTCTTCTTTTGGCGAAACCTCCTGTGCACCACACGCTGCCAAAAGCATGAGCACCATAATCAGACTGAGGGTAATTGCTGTAATTTTCTTATAAACTGTCTTTCTCATTGTCGTTTCCTCCTAAAATTAGAGAGTATCAATTATGACGTAATGTGTTGCTTTTTTGTTCCCAAATTATGCTGCATAATCGACCTCACTAATATAGACAGTTTTTTATGAGCATTTGTCACCTTATCCGGCAAAACTTAACATAAAGAATATATCCTCTACATAAAAATCACCGTCGGGAGATACAATCGTAAAATAATCCCTAATCTTAAACCACCCTTTTTGTCCGTCCGGCATAACAATTTGAACCCACTCGATGTTATCATGAGCCGAGATAGTTACAATTGAGTTTTTTTCCATAAGCACTGTCGGACTTGCTTCATCTCTATTTGTATACAGGAGAATATCCATTATCACAAAGTATTTGTAATCATAATTTACCGGAATATATAAGTCTTCCAAAATACGAACAAGGGTATAATCATCGTCTACGGTATACCGCCGCGCAAACCACCATGTCTGCAATATGAGAGCTCTTTCATACGAAGCAATTTCGCCGTTACCGGAAATACCTATGTAATTTATACCGGTGCCGTCATATAATCCCTCTACCACTCCCATATAGATTATCTTTTCACTATCATAGCGGAAAAAGAAAGTTCTCTCGCTATTGCTTGGACCGTAATCACTGATTGCGATTTCTAAATAATTATCGCTTGCATCAATGTCAACTATGGCAAAACCGTCAGCAGGGTTGAGGATAAAAAACCCATTTTCCAGAGTTAGTTCCAATTCGATGTCATTTATATGCAAGGTCAGTTGCTGTGACCACTCGTCTATCCATATGGTTGTTACTGTGATTTTATCCTTTATTCCGTCGCCGTTAAGGTCAACTTCGACTTGGTTCTCAAACGGATACCATTCAAGATAAGACTTCTCCTGTGGTCCAAAATCGGTAGGAATGGACATATATGTATCTTTATAAAATTCGAGCAATAATAAAGCTTGCATATCTTCATCGGTGCGCTCGTCTTCCGGTATTCCTTTTATTTCCTCAATCATATCTTCAACATCATCTATATTCATTCCATATCTGATATCGTTGGGCGAAACAAACCATGTACGCACAAAGTCAATAACCGCAGCGCGTACCGTAGGCGATACCGCCATGGCAGTACCAAGCAGCACTGTAAATGTGATAAGCACGGCAGCTGCGGTTCTGAGAATTTTATAGTATATAGGTCTTTGACGGTTTTTGACTGATTTCTTCGGATTTTGCAAGACGGCTTTCATTTTTCTCTCAAAATTCTCAGACGGCTGCACAATTTTATCAAGCTCAGCCGCAGACGGCATATCGGCATAGTCAAGCTCGACCGCACGGTATAACGAAGCAGTTAAAAGCTTGTCAAACTCTTCATTTGTCATCCGTGTCATACTATTTCTCCCCGATATCCATAAGCTCTCTCAGACGCTTTCGAGCTTTATCAATTCTTGTTGATACTGCCGATTGAGATATACCAAGCACCTCGGCAATCTCTATATTTGAATAACCCTCTATGTATTTGTATTCAAGCACCTGACGTGTCGCCGGGGTCAGCCCTCTGATAAGTGAAGCTAAGTTTTCCACAGCCTCATTATTTATCAAAGCCTCTTCCGGATTGCCCTCCGCAGACTTTTGGGATATGTCTTCGAGAAACTCATCTTCAAGCGGTAAGGTTTCGAGGTTTCCTTTTCTGAGAATGTTTATAGAATGGTTCCTTACCATTATGACAAAATATTGACCCGGTTTGTCACCAAAATTTAGACTTTTCTCGTCATATTTTTCAACAATTTTCAAAAATACATCATGAACAGCCTCTTCGCCGCGCTCTTTTCCTAAAATTTGCGAAGCAACATAAAGCATACGTTTGTGATGTTTAACGTAAAGCTCATAAATAATATTTCTCTCATCATCGGAAATAATCAGCAGAAACAGCAATGTCAAACTCCTTTTTCTTATAACTCTCTATCAAAGCACTTTCTCTCAAACCACTTTGGATTTGTGTGCAAAGAAGAACGGAATTCTTGCTTGCGAGCCGCGAAACTTAGCTTGCAGCAAGAGTTTTATTGATTTAAGAAACGGCATTGGTGCCATGAGCAGGGGATTTACATTCATAAGATGACACAAGGCATTTGTCGAAGCACACAGGTCATTGCAATATCCGCTGAAATATACATTTTTGCTTCCAAGCTTTGAGACAAGCTTATCCCCGACTTCTTTTATCGCACAATGCCCCACGACAAACACCCTGCCGGTGATTGCATTAATAACATCGCAGTCATGCCCCTTACCCATTACGATTGTAAAACCGCCCTTGCCGTTATAGTCATATGCAAGGCATTGTAGCAGCGTCAGCGGATTATTTTGACAACCCTCTTTGCAGCAGCGTGTGCCGCCTTTTAGTATAGTAACATCTTCGGGAAACTGCGGATATAAATCCCAGTTATACCGCTCCATAAAGTCAGATATATCGCCGATTATTTCAACATCATCAAGGCTTTTCACGCCATTACCATAACCGCGCTCACAGACTATTTTCAGGTGCTCCGCATCGCGCTGCGCCGTCAGCCCGAACAAACGCGCGCCCACCAAATCCGCCGCAACCACATTGGTGCTGCCAATGAGCACACGAAACGGCAGTACGCACTTGTCTGCAAATGCCGTGACGGGGTAATGCCCATGAATAGTCGCTTCAATACCCTCAATAAGCGTAAAGTCAGGCGCAATATAGCCGAGCATATCAGAGAGTTTGCTTGCAAGATTGTAGTTATGGTCTGCTCTGCGGTCGCCGGGCTGAGGAAATGCCCATTGATTTTTAACACCGAGAGTAACCCCCGCCATAGAATGTGTTTTTAACTTCGGCAGGTTTATATATAAATTTTCGTCCGCTCTTTCAATGAGATTTTCCGTAACAAACCTTGGAATGTTAAACGAAGTTTCGGCATACCCGCCCTCCTCCTCACTCTCGGAGGCTTTGCCTGTAAATTTGTATGGCACGCTTTTTTCTTCGTCAAGATAAACCTCTCGCACACCGTAGCGGCGGCAAATATCACTGTACCCCGTCAGCGCAAACACCATACGGGTAAAGTTGCTCTGTGTGCAATTTTCAAACAGATAAATATTTCTTGCTCCGTTTTCTTTCCAATAACAAATAACAGCCTCGACAAGCTCGCTGCGCGTGTAGCAATATGGCTTACTGTCAATGCCGTTTGGTTTCAAGTATACATCACCGCTGCTCTTTAGCAGGTTTTTCCCGCCTGCAGCTTCAAAAATATCCGAAACTGCGCTGAACACTTCGTCTTTCATAGCGGGTGACAGCGGCTTAAACTGCCCAAAAGACTCCGTTTGATGCGGCGTTTGAAGACGTTTGACCGTCACACTTGCTGCTTTTTGCATAATGCTTACATATCTCCTTTAATTTATTCCCCTTCAACCCTCTACCCGGCGCAGTCGCTTTTCACGCCGCATATCTTTCGCAATCCGTGCTCGAGCGACGGCAACACGGCGGCAAGGTTTTCTTTTGCCGCTTTAGGACTGCCCGGCAGATTTATTATGAGTGACTCTCCGCGGATGCCTGCCTGCTGACGTGCCAAAATCGCGCGTTCGGTTATTTTCAAACTTTCTGCCCGCATGGCCTCAGGGATGCCCGGGGTCATTTTTGTGCATACTGCGATTGTTGCTTCGGGCGTGACATCTCGAGGGGTGAACCCCGTGCCGCCTGTTGTTACAATCAAAGCAATTTCAAGCTCATCGGCACAGCGTACAAGCTCGCTTTCAATCATGTCCTGCTCATCGGGAACGGTTGATGTTTGCTCAATCTTATAGCCTGCTGCTTTGAGCATTTCGACCACAACAGGACCCGACAGGTCGTCGCGCCCGCCCTCAAAACAATTATCACTGACCGTTATAACCGCAGCTGTAAACATATTATGTTGCTCCCTCAAAATTTCCTGTAACAATTATACCATATTTCGATAAAATGGTGTATAATGTAACAGCGTTGACGGAAGGGAGCATTATCGTGACAAAACGTTCAAGAATTTTCACAATAATTATAGTTCTTGTTTTGACGATTATGTTCGGTGTGCAGCTTTATATTATCTGGGGGCTGACCATACCGCTGAGCAAAGGGCAGCAGGAAGACAGACTGCGCGCAGCGGAGCTGCAGCAAAGGATTGCCGACCTCGAATATATGCTTGACAATACTGATGACCCCGATGTTATCAGGCGGATTGCCGAGGAATTGCTCGGTCTTGTTTCGCCCGATGAAATTATCATATCAAGCGGCACAGACGGCCGCGGAAGTGATTAAATTATATGGCTGATATTAATAAAAAAAGTAAAGATGAACTGATGCGCGACTTAAAACCCGCGGGTGCATATTTAGATAGCTTGGACGGGTTTCATGATTTGCTTGGAACTATCAGACAAGCGGAAAACGCAGCAAAAGAAGTGCTCGGTGAAACTGCGGAAACCGTCGAGGCAAAAGTAAAAACGAAAAAAGTAGACAGCAAGCAGGACAAAGCCGATACAGAAGAAAAACCCGCGGAGGAAGAAGCCGTAGCCGAGGAACTCTCAGTTGAGGAGCTTCTCGAAAGATTGGATACTCTTGTCGGCTTAAACAACATCAAACAAAGCGTTAAAAGTCTTATCAACTTTGTTAAAGTCCGCAAACTCCGTGAAGAAAATAAACTGCCAAACCCGCCGATGTCACTTCATATGGTATTTACAGGAAACCCCGGCACAGGAAAAACAACCGTTGCAAGGATTTTATCAGAATTATACAGAGCAATCGGAGTGCTTTCAAAGGGGCAGCTTGTCGAAGTTGACCGCTCGGGTCTTGTTGCGGGATTTGTCGGGCAAACAGCTCTTAAAACATCAGAGGTTGTATCTTCTGCACTTGGCGGAATACTTTTTATCGACGAGGCGTACTCGCTTGCTCCGGACACAGGTTCCTTAAACGATTTTGGTCGCGAGGCAATCGAAACACTGCTCAAGCTCATGGAAGACCACCGCGACGACCTTATCGTTATCGTTGCAGGATACAACGAACCAATGGAGCGCTTTATCACATCAAACCCGGGATTAGAGTCGCGTTTTAACCGATACTTTACGTTTGAAGATTATAATAGTGACGAGCTTTATGATATATTTACATCAATGTGCGTAAAAAATGAATATCTGCTTACAGATGAAGCAAAAGAATTTGCCCGCGATTATTTTCTGAAAATTTATGAGCAGCGTGAACACAATTTCGGCAATGCAAGGCATGTCCGTAATTTCTTTGAAAATATAGTTACAGTACATTCGGACAGGATTTCATCACTCGACGACCACACACGCGATGACCTGACAATGGTAATTCTTAAAGACTTAAAAAATGCAGCAAAAATGAAACAATAGGGGGAGAGATTATGTCACACGGTAAGGATATTAAAGTCGTTTGCGGAAACTCGAACAAGCCCTTCGCAGAAAGTGTCTGTAGAAATCTCGGACTGAGGCTGAGCAGCTCGCATGTTTCAACCTTTTCGGATGGTGAAATTGCAGTTTCTCTTGACGACTCTGTTCGCGGTTCGGACGTGTTTATTATTCAGTCGACATGCACACCGATAAACGACTATCTCATGGAAATGCTCATTATGGTTGATGCCTGCAAGCGCGCTTCGGCTCACCGCGTCACCTGTGTTATGCCGTATTTCGGCTATGCGCGTCAAGACAGAAAAGCAAAAGCACGTGACCCGATTTCGGCAAAGCTTGTTGCCAATCTGATAACATCGGCAGGTACGGACAGGGTGCTGACAATGGACCTGCACGCCGCACAAATTCAAGGATTTTTTGATATCCCTGTTGATAATCTGATAGGCTCACCTTTGTTTGTGGACTATTACAAGAAGAAGTTTAAGGGTCACATGGACGATGTTATGATTGTTTCTCCCGACATCGGCTCTGTAGCCCGCGCTCGTGCGTTTGCCCTGCGAATGAACTTAGGGCTTGCGATAGTTGACAAGCGTCGCGAAAAAGCAAATCATGCCGAGGTTATGAATATAATCGGCTCTGTTGAGGGTAAAAGAGTTATTCTATTTGATGACATGGTAGACACGGCGGGTAGTTTATGTGAAGCGGCAAAAGCTCTTGTTGAAAACGGCGGTGCAAAGGAAATATATGCAAGTGCCAGCCACGGGGTGCTCTCGGGCGAAGCGATTGAACGTATTGAAAACAGCGTTGTCAGAGAAGTTGTTTTCTCAGATACCGTACCTTTTACAAGGCATGAACCATGC
>Ga0123356_10001060_pt1 | contig 30467 bp, 23 predicted proteins | sample TergutEmb28metaG_2_FD_92546 | JGI IMG/M metagenome (GOLD analysis project Ga0123356, IMG submission 92546) | Embiratermes neotenicus P3 segment gut microbial communities from Petit-Saut dam, French Guiana - Emb289 P3 | ecosystem: Host-associated > Arthropoda: Insects > Digestive system > Gut ...
CTAGGACCAGGGGTCTGGGGTCAGGGTGTACTTGGTTTCCAGGTATTCGCCGATGCCCTCAAACCCGCCTTCGCGTCCCAGGCCGGAGGCTTTCCAGCCACCGAAGGGCGCCGCGGCGTTTGAGACCACACCCATGTTCAGGCCCATCATGCCGGTCTCCAAGCGTTCGATCATGCGCTGGCCGCGGGCCAGATCTTTGGTGTAGACGTAGGAGACCAGCCCGTACTCGGTGGCATTGGCGGTCTGAACGGCCTCATCTTCACTGTCAAATGGCACAATCGCCAGAACCGGACCAAAGATCTCTTCCCGCAGAATGTCGCTACCGGTCGGTACGTCACTGAGAACGGTGGCTTCGAAAAAGGTACCGGGGCCGTCAATGGCACTACCCCCGGCGCATAGGACCGCGCCTCGGGCCACGGCCTCATCCGTCAGCTCCTTGGCTTTGGCCACCGCAGCGGTGTCGATCAGTGGGCCAATGGTGACGCCCTGGCCGGTTCCCCGGCCGGTTTTCATGGCCTTGACCCGTTCGGTTACCCGGGCCGTGAACTGCTCAAGAACGGCCCGTTGCACAATGAAGCGATTGGCCGCCGTGCAGGCTTGACCAATGTTGCGGAACTTGGCCGCCATGGCGCCTTCAACCGCCTGGTCCAGATCGGCATCGTCAAAAACCACAAACGGTGCGTTGCCGCCCAGCTCCATCGAGGTGCGCAGCACACCCCCGGCGGCCTGCTTCAGCAGGTGCACTCCAACTTCAGTTGAGCCGGTAAACGACAGCTTGCGCAAACGAGGATCAGCCAAGATCACCTCAGATACCCCGCCCGAGTTGGTCGTGGGGATGACATTGACCACACCCGGTGGCAGACCCACGTCCTGTAACAAGCGGGCGAAATACATCGTGGTCAGTGGGGTCAACCGGGCCGGTTTGACCACCACCGTGCAGCCGGCCGCCAGCGCCGGCGCGATCTTCCGCGTGGCCATGGCCAGCGGGAAGTTCCACGGCGTGATCAGATAGCACGGACCGACCGGATGCTTGGACACAATCATGCGCCCGGTACCTTCCGGGTTGGCTCCATACCGCCCGGTCACGCGGCTGGCCTCTTCGCTGAACCAACGCAGGAACTCCCCGCCATAGGTGACCTCACCTTGGGATTCGGCCAGGGGTTTGCCCATTTCGAGGGTCATCAGCAAGGCAAAATCGTCCCGGCGCTGCTGCAGCAGTTCAAACCCCGCGCGTAGCAGTTCGGCGCGCTGGCGGGCCGGCGTACCAGCCCAGGTTGGAAAGGCCCGGCAGGCCGCGTCTAGAGCCTTCTTGCCGTCATCGGCCGATGCCGAAGCGACAGTCTTCAGCCTGGCTCCGGTGGCCGGGTCGGTCACCTCGAAGGTCTGGCCGGCTTCAGCCGCGCGCCACTGGCCGTCAACGAATAGGTCGCCGGGTACCGCCTCAAGCAAAGAGCTTTCGCGATCTTGTGTCATTTCGGTTTCTCCCTGAGTCGGTCCGGGCTGACGGGTTCGGCTAGAGAACCGATCGGTAGATGGACTCAATATCGCCGGCCGTGACGGGGCGGGGGTTGCCTGGTGTGCAGACATCGCCCAGCGCCATGAGGGCCAGGGCCGGGATATCGGCCTCCTGGGCGCCGATTTGTCGCAACATGGTCGGGTTGCCCAGAGCCGCGATCATGTCTGCCACCGCCTTGACGGTGTCAGCACCAACCTCCGCCAACGGCCGCGTCAGGGCGCCGGCCACACCAAAAGCGGCGCCAATATCCCTGTACTTGTCGCCCGAGGCCGGGGCGTTGAAGGCCATCACCGGGGCCAGCAGCAATCCGTTGGCCACGCCGTGGGGTGCGTCGTAGTAGCCGCCCAGGGCGTGGGCCATTGAATGCACAATTCCCAAACCGACATTCGAATAACCCATGCCGGCGACGTACTGTGCCAGAGCCATGTCATCACTGGCTTTGGCATCGCCGTCTACCGCCAGCGGTAGCGCCTGGGCGATCAGCTGGATGGCCTTGAGGTGGAACATATCGGAAAGCTCCCAGGCACCCTTGGTGATGTAGCCCTCGATGGCGTGCGTTAGAGCGTCAAGCCCGGTCGCCACCCGCAGCGAGCGGGGCGCATCTGCCATCATCTCAGCGTCGACAATGGCCAGGACCGGGATGTCATGCGGGTCGACACAAACGAACTTGCGCTGCTTGGATTTGTCCGTTAGCACGTAGTTGATTGTGGTCTCTGAGGCGGTGCCAGCGGTGGTGGGCACCGCGATAATCGGCACCGATGGGTGTTTAGTGCCGGGCGTGCCTTCAAGAGACAAAACATCGGCGTATTCGGGGTTGTTGGCAATAATGCCTATCCCCTTGCAGGTGTCCAGCGGCGAGCCGCCGCCCACGGCGATCAGCACGTCAGCCTGGGCGGCCTCGAAGGCGGTCAGACCGGCTTTGACGTTCTCTATTGGGGGGTTTGGTGCAACGTCGGTGAACAACTCAAATGGGAAGCCGGCTCCGTCCAGCAGTTCGGTAACTTTTGCAGTTACCCCGGCCTCAACTAGACCCTGGTCGCTGACCACCAGCGCCTTAGTGAAGTGACGCTCAACCAACTGGCGCGGGATTTCGCCCACCGCACCGGCCCCGAAGAATGCCGTCTGGTTCCAGATCATTCGATTTGCCATGCTGCCCTCCAAACAGTCTCCCCGGCCCTTGGCTGGCCGGTCACATGCCCGCAACCAACCTAAGAGATGGACCGCCTGTTCACAAGGAATCTTCGGCTGGTTCGACCGACCGAGCAAGGTAGCCGGGAATCCGGTGTCCCACCGCGCTGCGGCGCAGACGCTTCTACCGAGCGGCCCTGTTGCTGTGGCCGCGATAGGGCCGACTGTTATGACATACTTGTCGCAACGGCAGCACCATACGAGAAGCGTGTCATAACTCACGGAGCCAGTTGCGCTCAAGTCAGCCTCGAACGCACCAGCCCACTAAGGGGCCGGGACGGGATCCGAGTTGCGGGCACTTCTCTTGGACCGCAGTTCAGGAGGGTAAATTTTGCCACACCCAATGTTCCACGAGTTGGGGCCACCAGGCATTCGCCTTTTCGCAAGCCAAGACGCCTTTGCCGAGCAGTTTCCCGGCGAGAACGACTTCATTGAGTTCAAGCAGGGTGTCAGTGCGAACAAAGTCGCAGATGCCGTGGTGGCGTTTTCGAACTCGGGTGGTGGTGTCATCTTCCTTGGGATAGACAACCGCGGGATCGCCGTTGGCACCGACATCAGAGGTGAGGCACTGGGCAGGGTTCACCGAATAATTGGAAACGTCCGGAATCCCGGTCGCTACGAACTTTACGAGGTCCAGGTGCTTGACCGGAATGTGCTCGCGGTGTCGGTGCGTCAAAGACAGAGCGGTTTTGCCCAAAACGCCGACGGTCGAGTTCTGGTGCGAAAAGGCCCCATGAACACGGCGCTATTTGGGGACGATTTGTCCCGGCTGATCATGAGCAGGTCTGCCCTGCGCTACGAATTGACGCCGCTCCCCAAGACCCGCTTTTCGGAGGCAGATCCCGCCCTGGTCGAAGCTGTGTGTGACGCCATGGGATGGGACCGCTCAACCGCGGCCTCGCGATTCGTCGAGGCTGGCCTGGTAGATGCCGGCCAAAACGGACCGATGACCGTCGCCGGAGTCCTATTCCTAACTCGGCGACCATCCAGTCACCTGGGCAAGGCCCACGTTGAAGTCTTCAGGTACCGGGCGGGCTCTCAGGCCTATGACCAAAGAGTCGAAATGGCCGGTCCGGTCAACGAGCAGATCGAAATGGCTGCCAGGACGGTTCTGAACGATCTTGGATCTGATGTCGTGGTCAGGGGTTTGCACCGGTACGAGCTTCCGCGGATTCCCGAACAGGTCCTGCGTGAAGCTCTGGCCAATGCGGTCGCTCACCGCGCCTACGACATTGACCGTCAGGCGGTCAAGGTCGAGATCCATCCTGATTATGTCAGTATCCGTTCTCCGGGTGGACTACCCGAGCCGGTCACAATCGCCAACATGAGGCACCAGAACTCCCCGCGCAACGTTGCCGTCATTCGACTTCTGCGAGCCTTTGGGCTGGCAGAAGACGCTGGTCTCGGTATTGACGTCATGGAAGACACGATGGACCAGGCATTATTGGAGCGTCCCATATTCGATGCCGATGCCAGTCACGTCAGCGTCAGGCTCGGACTTGGGAGCACTGTCACCCCTGAGGAGCGAGCCTGGGTCAGCGCGTTGCAGGCAGCAGGGTCAATCCAGGCGCCAGACCGCCTTCTCCTGGTCCATGCCGCCCGCGGAGAGGCGCTGACCAACTCAAAAGCGCGGAAGCTACTCGATGTCGACAGTACCCACGCTCGTGCTTCACTGCAGAGGCTGCGAGCCGCCGGGCTTCTGATACAACACGGCCACAAGGGCGGGGCAACGTACTTCCTCGACCGATCAATCGGCGCACACATGGCTCACCCCCTCAGCCCCGACGAAATCGCGGACCATGTCTTGACGATGGTAAGTCAACGCGGGCGCATTACAAACGAGACCGTCCGGGGGCAGATTGGAGTTGATCGAACCGAAGCCGGTGGAATTCTGTCTCGGCTTGTCAATGCGGGCAAACTCAGTCGCCATGGGCAACGCCGCGGGACCTACTACACGCTTCCGGACAATCGGCAAAAGCTTCCGGGGTTTTGACATACTTGCGCGATTTGTTTTCTCCACTGAGAACCGCCGCACAACTCTGGCCCTAGGGCCCTGAATCTGACGCTCGGGCAGGTCAACGGGCCCAAAACCACAATCCGCAGCGTGCCGCATTCGACAAGCTGCTGTGCCAGACTTCTGTTGCCCGCCGGCCTGCCAGCGAAGTTTGGCATAACTTGGGTAACGCCTATGGCAGGCAGGCGCCTAGGGCCGGTCGAGGACTAAGTCGCGCGCTTGGGCGTAGGTCTGACGCACCGTTGGTGCAGGCGTCGCCTCAAAGACCTCAGTACCTTGCCGCGGCCAGGCCGGCAGCTCGCCCAGGGCCAGCCAGGCGGCCTGCCGAGCTGCGCCATCGGCCACATACTCGCCTTCTGGCGGTACGGTGACTGGCTGGCCAAACACAGTTGGCGCCACCTGGCGGACCGCCTGTGATTTGGCACCGCCGCCAATCAAAAAGAGCCGCTCGGCCTTGGCACCCTGGGCGATCAAAGCGTCGAGGCCGTCTGCCAGCAAGCAGCACAGACCCTCGACGGCCGCCCGGGCCAGATTGGGTGGTGTGAAGTTGGTCAATGTCAGGCCGTGCAGGGCCGCCGTGGCGTTTGGCTTGTTCGGCGTGCGTTCGCCCTCGAAATATGGCACCAGCCTCAGCCCACCAGCGCCCGGCTCGGCCTGCAGGGCCAGCGTTGAGAGCTGCTCGTGGCCAAGACCAAGCATGGTTCCGGCTGCCTCAAGGATCCGGGCGCCGTTCAAAGTGCAGGCCAGCGGCAGGAACAGCCCAGTTGCATCGGCGAAACCGGTCACCATACCGGATGGATCAGCCGTTGGCGTCTCGGAGATGGCGCTGACCACTCCGGAGGTGCCCACTGAGACTGCCACATCGCCGCTGCCAAGACCTAACCCCAAGGCGGCGGCGGCATTGTCGCCAGCCCCTGGGCCAATCAGCGCCCCACCAGGTGTTGTGGCCGCCACCTCATTGGGAGCGACCACCCGTGGCAGGACCGGCACATGGCCTAAGGCCATGGCCAACAAATCAGTCCGGTATTCGCCTGTGTGCGGCGACCAATAGCCGGTGCCGGAGACATCTGACCGGTCGGTCACAAGCTGGTCAATGGCACCGTCGCCGCCTTGAGATTGCGGTCCATGACCGGCTAAACGCCAGGTCAAGTAGTCGTGCGGCAGGCAAACAGCGGCCACGCGGGCGGCCTTGTCCGGCTCAAAGTCGCGCAGCCAGCGCAGTTTGGTGATGGTCAACGAGGCCACTAGGACCGAGCCAACAGCTTCAGCCCAGGCGGCCGGCCCACCTAGCTCGCCGATTAGATCGGCGGCCGCTGCGGCCGAGCGCGTGTCGTTCCAGAGCAAGGCGGGCCTGATGACCTCGCCGGTCGAATCCAGCACCACCATGCCGTGTTGTTGGCCGCCCACGGCCAAAGCCGCGACATCATCCAGGCCGCCAGCCTCGCCTGTGGCCTGCTCCAAGGCCTCAACCCAGGCATCAGGGTGAACCTCGGTGCCATCGGGATGGTTGGCACGCCCGCTGCGGACCAGCTCACCGGAAGCGGCCTCACGCACAATCACCTTGCAGGATTGGGTTGATGTATCGATCCCGGCTACAAGCACAGCATCAACCATGGCAGATCAGCGCGCTCCCATCAGGTGTTCGGTCGCTAGTTGGTTCAGGCGGACAAAACCGTAGCCGCGCTGGCCTTGGACATCGGCCTGGAAATCTTCGTAGGCCGATCTGTCAGCCAATAGCTGGGCGATGGTCTCGCCGGCGGCCCGGGTGGGCTGGCCTAACTCCATTACGCCTGACTCTTCCAGCGCTGCTTGCACCTCCGGGTCGGCTCTGAAGGCCGCTGCCCGCTGCTTCAGCAGCAGGTACATCGCCATATTGGCCTCGGCGGCTTGCCAAACGCCGGCCGGGTCCTCGGTTCTAGACGGCTTGAAGTCGAAGTGCCGGGCGCCGGTGTAGCGCGGGCCGCCGCCGGGGAAACCGTTTTCCAACAGGTCGACTGTGGCAAAGGCGCTGAGCAGGTCGCCGTGGCCAAAGGCCAGGTCCTGGTCGTATTTGATCGACTTTTGGCCGTTGAGGTCAATGTGGAAGAGCTTGCCAGCCCACAGCGCCTGGGCAATGCCGGCGGTGTAGTTCAGTCCGGCCATCTGCTCGTGGCCAACTTCAGGGTTGACGCCAACGATGTCGCGGTGCTCGAGCTTCTCGATGAAGGCCAAGGCGTGGCCAATCGTGGGCAGCAAAATGTCCCCACGAGGTTCGTTTGGTTTGGGCTCCAGGGCGATGCGCAGATCATAACCCTGGTCTTTGATGTACTCCGCCACCGTGTCGATGCCCTCGGCGTAGCGGTCCATGGCCGCCATGTAGTCCTTGGCAACGTCATATTCGGCGCCTTCTCGCCCGCCCCACATCACAAAAATGGTGGCGCCGAGCGAGGCCGCCAGGTCGATGTTGCGCAGCAGCTTGCGCAGGGTGAAACGTCTAACTTGCCGATCGTTCGAGGTCAGGGCGCCGTCCTTGAAGACCGGATGGGAACAGGTGTTGGTGGTGACCATTTCGACCACCAACCCGGTTGAGGCCAGGGCTTGGCGGAACCGGTCCAGGATCGAGGCGCGTTCGGCTTCTGAGCAGCCAAAGGGGATGAGGTCGTTGTCGTGGAAGGTGATGCCCCAGGCGCCAATTGCCTTCAGCCGCTCAACCGCCTCGACCGGGTCGAGCGGTGGCCTGCTGGCTGTGCCGAATTGGTCCTGACCCGACCAGCCGATGGTCCACAACCCGAAAGAAAAGTGGTCAGCTGGAGTGGGTTTTGGTGCGGTTGACGCCATTTGTCTCACCTCTGGGCTTGATTAGTTGTGCCCCCAAACATATCCTTTGATAGGCTCGCTGGCAAGGGTCCGTGACAGGGCCTATTGGCGTCCGATGCCGGAATCAAAGCTGAGGAGGTGCCGTGGCCAGAACTTCTGGCAGGTGGAGTGGTCCAGATGGTCTGGAACGTCCGGTAGTGCAGAGTTCCCTGCGCCGGCACAACCTTTCCGTAGTGCTTCACCAGATTGCCTTAGGCACCACGCGACGCGAACCGGTCTCCCGGGCGGATATCGCCGCTACCACAGGGATCACCAAAGCCACCGTCTCGGCCCTGGTCGACAGGCTTATCACAGGCCAGTTGGTCGAAGAGTTGCCGCCAGCCAGCCCGGCCGGGGCCGGCCGTCCGGCCAAGCCGATCATGCTGGCTCGCGGCCGAGTGGCAGCCCTAGGCCTTGAAGTCAACGCCGATTTCGTTGGGGCCCGGGTGGTTGACCTGACCGGAGCGGTCTTAGCCGAGTCGATCTTCCAGTTCGACCTGCGTCATTCTGATCCTGGCCTGGGCTTGAGCCGCCTGGCGCAGCGCGCCTCCGATGTCCTTGAGCAGCTCCCAGCCCAGGTTTCCCTGGCCGGCGCCGGCCTGGCCCTGCCAGGCCTAATCGATCCGGTCTCCGGCCGGCTGATCTTTGCGCCCAACCTCGGCTGGAGCCAGGTAGATGCCCGAGAATCCCTGCTAGCGGCGGCCGAATCAGCCCAATTGACGCAGAACGACCAATTAGTCAAGGCATTGGCCTATCCCCGAATCCACAACGAGGCCGTGCTGGCCGCCAAAGCCCACGCCACCACCGAGACTGACCCGGCGGCGTCCTTTCTCTATATCTCCGGCGACATTGGCATTGGTGCGGCTGTCTTTATGGAAGGCCGACCCTTTGGCGGTCTGCATGGCTGGGCCGGCGAAATTGGTCACAATTGCATCGAACCGGACGGCCAGAGGTGTTCCTGTGGCGCCACCGGCTGTCTTGAGACTGTGGCCGGCAAAGCCGCCTTGCTGCGCGCCTGTGGCTTGGAAGAGCCCGGTGGTATGGACCGACTGGAGGATCTGCTGGCGGCCGATGACGCCCGCAGCCCCGCTCACCAGGCTGTTGACCGGGCAGGTCACGCCCTGGGCCAGGCCGTGGCCGATGCCATTAACTTGGTCGACCTGAACCGAGTGGTTTTGGGCGGCACTATGGCCCGCCTGGCTGACCACCTGGTGCCGATCATTTACGAAACCGTCAACCTCAGGGCCATGCCAGCCCGCTGGGGCGATCCAATCACTGTGGCCGCCTCGCCCTACCGCTCCTACCCGGCCATGAGTGGGGCGGCCATGGCCGTGCTGGACGGCGTCATTGCCGATCCAGCAGCCTTACTCGACGCCTAGTCTCTCCCGCCCCTGGCCGGCATCGGGCCAGCCCCAAGTCACTTCCAGCCGTCGCCAAAGCCGCTCGTGGCCAGCCCAAGGCAGCCGCGCCGCCGTCTGGTTGCCCGGCGTGACCTAATTGTGACCTGCGCCTGACCAGCAGTCATACCGCGAAAACGGGCCCAGGCGGACTGGTTTGTGGTGAAAGCCTTGTCTAACCGGGCAAAGCGTGCTGTAATAGTTCAAGGCCCAAACTAATGCCAGTTTGTCAAAGCGACCGGCGGCGGCCAGGGCTGTGTAACCCCACATTGACGTCTAGTACGAAGAGGTAGCAACGCAATGTCACTGAAGAAAATCACGGCGGTCACGGCCGGCCTGACTCTTGCCATGGCCGCGCTCGTGGCATGCGGCAACAGCGACGACACAGGTGGCGGCGGCGGAGGCGGCGAGGCTCTGATCGGTATTACCATGCCTGACCGCGCTCTTGAGCGCTGGAACCGAGACGGATCCAAGCTGCAAGAAGAACTTGAAGCAATGGGCTACAAGACCGACCTGCAATATGCCGAAAACAGCCCAGAGACGCAGGTCAGCCAACTTGAGAACCAGATCAACGCCGGCGCCAAGGTACTTGTCGTGGCCTCGATCGACTCCGAGGCGCTAGGCCCAATCCTGGCAACGGCGGCTGATAAGGGCATTACGATCATCGCCTACGACCGCCTGCTGATGAAGACCCCCAACGTTGACTACTACGCCACCTTCGACAACGCCGGCGTTGGCCAACTCCAGGGCGAGTTCCTCCGTGACGCATTAGATCTCGACAACAGAACAGATCCAGTCAACTTTGAGTCCTTCGCCGGTTCAGATGATGACAACAACGCTGGTCTGTTCTTCGGTGGCGCCTGGGATGTGCTGCAGCCGTACTTTGACGAAGGCAAGCTCGTCTGCCAGTCCGGCAAGTGCCCCGCCACCAAGGACAAGTGGATGGATGTCTCGATCCACGGTTGGGTCTCTGCCGATGCCCAAACCGAAATGCAGACCCGTCTGAACTCTTTCTACACCGACAAGAAGGTTGAGGCGATTCTGTCGCCTAACGACTCCCTGGCCTTCGGTATTGCCGCCGCCCTAGATGGCGCCGGCTATCAGCCCGGCGTCGACTGGCCACTGCTAACCGGCCAGGACGGCGACGAGGCCAATGTCAAAAACATCATCGCCGGCAAACAGTCGATGACAGTGTTCAAAGACACCCGCCTGCTGGCCACAGCCGTGGCCAAGATGGTCGACCAGATCGTCAAGGGTGATAGCGTCGAAACCAACACCACCTACAACAACGACGTTCAAGAAGTGCCGACTATGCAGCTTGATCCGCAGGTCGTCACCGAGGACACTGTGCAGGCAATCATGGTCGATTCCGGCTTCTTCACCCCTGAGCAACTCGGCCTCTAGTCCGCTATCCAACGGTGGGGCCCCTAAGGGGGCCCCACCTCCGCTCGCACCAAGGCCCAATCGATGACCCAGCCACAGACCGGCACCATTCTCGAGATGCGGGACATCTCGATCGAGTTTCCCGGTGTCAAGGCGCTGAGCGATGTCAACTTCACGGTTTCCCACGGTGAGATCCATGCCATTTGCGGAGAAAACGGCGCTGGCAAATCGACCTTGATGAAGATCCTTTCCGGCGTCTACCCACACGGGTCGTTTGCCGGCGAGGTCATTTACGAAGGCCTGACCTGCCAATTCCGGTCGATCAGGGACTCAGAAAAACGAGGCATCGCCATCATCCACCAGGAGTTGGCGCTCAACCCCTTCCTACCCATCGCCGAGAACATCTTCGTTGGCAACGAGCAAGCCAAACACGGCATCATTGACTGGCGCAAAACCGAACAGCGAGCCATCGAATTGATGCAACGGGTTGGCCTGGCAGATCATCCACAAACCTTGGTGGCGGATATCGGTGTGGGAAAACAGCAATTAGTCGAGATCTGCAAGGCGCTGGCCAGGGACTGCAGGCTCCTGATCCTTGATGAACCGACCGCCGCGCTGAACGCCGATGACTCGGCCCACCTGCTTGAGCTGATCCGTGATCTCAGAGACAACCACAGCGTCACCTCGATCATCATCACCCACAAGCTCAACGAGATCCTGGCGGTGGCGGACAAGGTCACAGTGCTCAGGGACGGCCTGTCCGTGGCTGACGCCGCCATTGCCCTAGACCAGACCACCGAGGAGTGGCTGATCAAGCATATGGTTGGCCGTCCCATGGAGAACCGCTTCCCAGAGCACAAACCCAATCAACCTGGAGTGGAGATCCTGCGGCTGGAGAACTGGACAGTCCACCATCCGCTTGACCCTGAGCGCAGAATCACTGACTCGGTTGACCTGGCGGTTCACGCCGGTGAAATAGTTGGCCTGGCCGGTTTGATGGGCGCCGGCCGGACCGAACTGGTTATGTCGATGTTTGGCCACACCTACGGCGTCGACATTTCCGGGCAGGCCTATATGTACGGCCAGAAAGTCTCAACCAGGACGGTTTCACAGGCTGTCCAACACGCCATCGCCTACTGTTCCGAAGACCGCAAGCGCTACGGTCTGAACACCATCCAGTCTGTTTGCGAAAACATCACTTCAGCTGGGTTAGGCAAGATATCTCGACGGGGCATAATCGAGCCAAGGGCGGAAGCCGGTGTGGCTGAGAAATACCGCCGGGAGTTGCGCATCAAGACGCCGTCGATCCACGTGCCGGCCTCCAAACTGTCCGGGGGCAACCAGCAGAAGGTTGTTTTGGCCAAGTGGATCTACACCGACCCGGCCGTCCTGATCCTGGACGAACCAACTAGAGGTGTCGACGTTGGCGCCAAATACGAGATCTACACCATCATCAATCAGCTGGCCGACCAAGGCAAAGCCATCCTCGTCATCTCCTCAGAACTGACCGAACTGTTGGGCATATGCGACCGCATCTACACCCTGAGCGAGGGCCGCATTACCGGCAATGTGCCCAGGGCCCAGGCTGACCAGGAGTCTCTTATGACACTCATGACAAAAGAAAAGGTAGCGACAGTCCAGTGAGCACCGTGGCCGACTACTTCAAAGGCAACCTACGCCAGTACGGCATTCTGGGTGCTCTCATCATCATTTTCGTTTTCTTCTCCATAGTCTCCGGCGGGCGGCTCCTGAACCCTGACAACATCGCCGCCCTGTCGCAGCAGGTGGCATACGTCGCAGTCTTGGCCATTGGCATGGTTTCGGTCATTATCGCCGGTCACATCGACCTTTCGGTTGGTTCGGTGGCAGCCTTTATCGGGGCCGTTATGGGCAAGGTCATGCATGGTTTCAACTGGCCTTGGCCGCTGGCGGTGGCCACCGGAATTGCCGTTGGCGTCGCGGTGGGGGCCTGGCACGGTCTGTGGGTGGCGATCGCCCGGATACCGGCCTTCATTGTGACCTTGTCTTCGATGCTGCTGTTCCGCGGCCTGGCCACTGTCGCCCTGGGTTCGATGACCCTAGGTGGCTTCTCCCAGGGCTTCATCAACATCTCCGGCGCCGGCCTGCCCAAGGCCTTCGGCACAGTCCCAATTGGGGCCAGCTTTCTGCCCGCGGCCTGGCACGGCCAAGCCGATGTCTTCACCATGGGCATTGGCGCACTGGCCATCGCCGGCCTGATCGTCATGACCATCAGGTCAAGGGCGGCCGAGCGAAAACACGGCCTGACCCCAGCTCCTCTCACCATTACGGTGCTCCGCCTGGTCCTGCTGTCTCTGGTAATCGCCTTCTTTGCCTTCCTGCTCTCCTTAGCCCGGATTGGGACACCAATCGTTCTGATCATCGTGGCCGTGCTGATCGTGGTCTATGCCTTTGTCCAAAACCGGACGGTCTACGGTCGCAACGTCTACGCCATCGGCGGTAACCTCAACGCTGCCATCCTCTCCGGTGTCAACACGCGGCGGGTCAACTTCGCCATCTTCATCAACATGGGCTTCCTCTGCGCCATCTGCGCCATAATCGTGACCTCACGGATGGGCGCTGCTACGCCAACCCTGGGCCTGGGTTACGAGCTCGAGGCCATTGCTGCCTGCTTTATTGGTGGAGCGGCTGTCACCGGCGGTGTTGGCAAAGTCGCCGGCGCCCTGACCGGCGCGCTGATCATGGGCCTGCTGACAATGGGGTTGTCCATCCTGGGCGTCAACGTCTCCTGGCAATCGGTCATCAAGGGCCTGGTCTTGCTGGCCGCTGTGGTGGTTGACCTGTCCTCAAAGCGCCGGGCGGTGCTCTCAGCAGTGGGCCAACGTTAGGGCCCAATAGCCGCCAGTGGCTTCTGGGTCAGGTGGCCAAGAACCGATCGAGTTGTTTGAGCGTTGGGTAAGACGGCTGGGCGCCGCGTCCGATGGCGGCATAAGCCCCAGCTGCAGCCGCTGTTTGGGCTGCCGCCTCAATTGACTGACCGGCCGCTAGGCCCACGGCCAAAGCACCGGAAAAAGCATCGCCACAACCGGTTGTGTCGACTACCGGCACCTCATGGGTAGCAATCCCAACGGCCTCTTGACCCGGCCTAATGACCAGGGCGCCGCTGGCCCCCAAAGTCACGACAGCGGCTTTGACCCCCAGTTGCCCCAACACTTGGGAGACCACAGATGACGCCACCTGGTCCGGACCAGCCGCCGGCCCAAAACCCAACCCTGTGGCCTGCGCTAGCTCGTGGACGTTGAGCACTAAGACGTCAGTGTTGGCCAGCAATTCTGCCGGCAGGGTCGCCCAAGGTGACGGATTAAGCATGACCATGGCACCACCACGTTTGGCTTGGGCGGCGGCCGCAACCACGGTTTCCATCGGAATCTCCAGAGCCAGGCAGACTACCTCGGCCGTTTGGAGCAGTTCAGTTGGTAGATCAACCGGTCTAAGGCGGGCGTTGGCTCCGGCCAAAACCACAATGGTGTTCTCGGCTTGTTCATCAACGGTGATCAGAGCCATGCCTGAAGCGCAACCGGCCACTGTCTTGACTCCGCTGGTGTCGACGCCGCGGGCAGCTGCTTCTTTCAGCAGGAAGGACCCCCACGAGTCATCCCCAACGGCGCCAACCAGGCAGACGTTGGCGCCAAGCAGCGCTGCGGCCGCAGCTTGGTTGGCCGATTTGCCTCCTGGGTGAATGGCCAATTCGGTTCCGGCTACGGTTTGGCCCGGGCCGGGCAGAAATGCAGTCTTCGCCGTCAGGTCGATGTTCATCGACCCAACCACCACCACTAACCCGGCTGACTGGTCAAGTTGTCTCATGGCAAACCCCAAACGCTTTGGACCGCAGACTACCGGACAGGGCGCCTGGATGGGTCGCAGGGGCACCTTAGGAACCACCGAAGGCTAGCCGGCAGGGCCAGCCCCAGCCACCGTTTTGGCGGCGTTGGGGCTAGCCGCGTTTTCGGCGCCCAGAGGTCAGGACGGATTGCATGGCAATGAAGAAGGCCATCATTGCCGCGGTCGAGATTGGCCCCCAACCGGACGACAGGGTGCCAACGGAGGTGATGATCTTCAAAATCGTCAACTGGATCAACGTGCCGGCCAGTGAACCGAGGATGTTGCCGACACCACCGGTTAGCAGAGCGCCCCCAATCACAGCCGCCGCAATGGCGTTCATCTCGAAGGCGACGGCCTTTTCCAGAGCGCCTCCCGGCAGCGACAGGCAGAACAAGAACGCACCGAAGGCTGTCAGCAACCCTTGGATGACGTAGACCTTCAACTTGATCAGCTTGGGATTCAAGCCCATCAGCATTGATGACTGTTCCGAGCCGCCCACCGCGTAGACACTGCGGCCAAATGGCGTCCATGTCATAACCGCATACAGCACCATTACAGCCAAAAGTGCCAGCACCGCATACAAGTAAATGTACGGTGCGTGGTATGTTCCACCGCCATCGGTGTACCCACCGAAGGGCAAGGTGTATTTCACAGCGGCAATGTCGAGGAACTTAGGATTGGTTATCTCGATGTTCTTTTCCGAGATCATGGCAGTCAGCCCGCGGGCAAAGAACATCCCAATCAGAGTCACAATGAACGGCTGGATGTTGAAATATGCCACCAGCACGCCCTGAACCAGCCCAAAAAACAGCCCGGTGACCAAAACCACCACGATCATGACATAGACGTTTACGTTGGGGCCGTCCGCCTGCAAGAAGTAGGCAAACATCATGCAATACATGGCGACCTGGCCGCCCACCGAAATGTCGATCCCGCCTGAGATCAACACCATGGTCATGCCCGCTGCAATCACAACCAGATGCGGCCAGGAATGAAGCATGGAAAAAATGGAGTTCAAGCTGCCGAAGTTCTGATCACGGAATACGAACGCCGCGACGGTATAGATCAGCACAAGCATCGCAAAGGTGATCAGCACCAGGAAGTTGTTGCCGTAGAACTTGCCCAGCACCCCTCTAAACAGAGCTTCACCAGCTCTGTCCTGGCGCACCAGCTCCGTGCTCAAGTCCTGCTTAGCCCTTTTCATCCTGACCTCACCTGCTTGGCCTGGTTGGGCGCCAAGGCGCGGATGCGGGCTAGACCCCGACTGACCATCGGTCGCAACTCTGGGGACTGAATGATCACAATCATCACGACCACAAGAGCCTGGTAGAACGGCATCTGTTCCGCTCTAACACCCGCGGTCAGCAAGCCTGTCTTGAGGGTTTGAATGGTAACCGCACCGACCACCGAACCGGCCAGAGAAAACCTGCCACCGGCCAGGGAGTTGCCGCCCAGAGCGACTGCCAGGATCGCATCGAGCTCGATCATCCTGGCACCCCATTGTGAGTCGATACTCGAAATCTTGGAGGTCATGATGATGCCGGCAATCCCGGCGCAGGCGCCGCAGAAAACAAAGGCCATGAAGACAATGCGGTTTGATTTGATGCCCACTATCCGCGAAGCCTTGGCGTTGATACCGACCGACTGAATGTCTGTGCCCAGGGCGGTGAAGCGCAATACCAACGCCGTCACTATGACCACTGCTGCCGCGATGAACAGCTGGGTTGGCAACGGGACAATGGCCTTACCTTCACCGTCGGTGATGTAGTTGCCGAACCAACGGAAACTGGCCGGTTCCACTCTCAAAATGGTGCCACCGGTGACCACCTTGGCCGCCGCCCGGGCGCCAATGAACAGAATCAATGTGGCGACCATTGGCTGGACCTTCAGCTTGGCCACTAAGAAGCCATTCCAGGCTCCGCAAAGCGCGCCCACCAGTACAAAGGCGAGCAGGGCGAGTACCAGGGGAACCGCGTATTCCTCGACTTTGAAATTGACGATGTTGCTGCCACCGAGAACCTTGATGCCAACGGCTCCGGCTAGAACCATGACTGAGCCAACTGAGATGTCGGCCCCAGCTGAACATGACGCCACCACCGTCATGCCCATCGCCAGAATCACTAGCTCCGGGGCGTAGTACAGAATCTGCATCAATGGACCTGTCAGCGTCCCGGCGGGAGACATCTCAATTGAGAAGAAGTTCTCATGAGAGACAATCGCGAAAATCACAACATTGAAAATCAGCACCAAGCCCAGGCAGACCAGGGCGAAGAACAGCCGGCTTTTGACTACCCGCCTCAGGACGTCAGGCACTTGCCTCGACCTCCTCGGCATCGTCGCCGGCGATCCTCGACATAATCGACCCAGTTGTCATCTCCGCGCCGGCCAACTCGCCGACCTTCTGCAGGTCCCTCATGATCCCCACCCGATCGCAAGTCCGCAGCATCTCATCAATCTCGGAGGAAATGAACAGCACCGCCATCCCGCCATCAGCCAACTCGATACACAGCTTCTGGATTTCTGTCTTGGTGCCAACATCAATCCCGCGGGTGGGTTCGTCCAAGATCAGCAGATCGGGGTTGGTCGCCAACCATCTGGCCACAATCACCTTCTGTTGGTTTCCACCCGACAGCTGCTTCACTGGGGTATCAAGGCTTGGCACCTTGATCTGCAGCAGGTCGACGTATTTCCGGGCGATTTTGTCTTGTTCAGGGCGCGGAATCAGGTGGAAAGTGCCGCGCTTGGTTTGCTCGGCCAAGATGATGTTCTCGCGCACCGACAGTTCAAGGATGCTGCCCTCCTCTTTGCGGTCTTCGGGGCAAAAAGCCATGCCTGCTCGCATCGAATAGAGCGGATTGTGCCGCGCCTTGATCCCCTTTACCTCCAGTGTGCCGGTGTCCGGCACATCGGCGCCAAAGACTACTTTGGCCACTTCGGTTCGACCGCTGCCCAGCAGCCCAGCCAGACCGACAACTTCGCCGGCAAAGACATCCAAATCAAAGGGCTTTACACCCTGGTTTACGCCCAGCTGTTTCGCCGAGACTTGCGGCACTCCTTCAGTTGCAGCCTTGTCGATGACCTTGCGCTCAATCGCCGCCAGATCGTCGAAAGCTCGGCCCAGCATGGCCCCGACAAGTTCCCGGCGCGGCAAATTGGCCACGGCATACTGCCCAACCAGGGCGCCATTGCGTAGCACCGTGATCTGGTCACAAACCTCGTACACCTGGTCCAAGAAGTGAGTGATGAAGATGACGCCCATGCCGTCATCGCGCAGCTTCCGGATCAACTCGAACAACTGGGCAACTTCGTTTTCGTTGAGGGAGGAAGTTGGTTCGTCCAGAATCAAGACTTTGGCTGAAATGTCAATGGCCCGGCCTATGGCTATCATCTGCTGCATGGCAATGGAATAGCCTGAAAGTGGCTTTTCCACATTAATGTCCAAACCAATGTTGCGCAGAACGCCCCGCGCCCGGCGGTTCATTTCCCGCCAGTTGATCATGCCCAAGCGACGAGGCTGCCGGCCCAGAAATAGGTTTTCAGCCACACTCAGATTGCCAAGCAGGTTGACCTCTTGATAAACAGTCGAGATTCCGCGCGACTGAGCCTCTTGTGGTGAACGATTCACGACCGGTTTGTCGGAATCATTCAAATAGATCTCGCCTGACCCGAATTCCTCTGCCCCGGTCAGTACTTTGACCAAGGTAGATTTGCCCGCACCGTTTTCGCCCATCAGCGCATGGATCTCGCCGGGCCGCAGCGTAAAATCCACTTTGTCCAAAGCCAGGACGCCGGGGAAGGCTTTGGTAATGCCGCGCATTCTCACCAGCGAGTCTGCCATCAATGGTCCCTTCCGTCTGCCACGCCAGAAACGGGCGCGAAGATGGCGAGGAACTCTTCGCGCCCGTCCTATTTGCTGCCATTCATGCTAGACGATGGCAGCGATTGGCGGTGGGCCTATGAGCCGAAAGCGAGTGGTAGCTTCTCTTCGACATTGGTAATGTCGATTACGCCTTCGACCGAGAACTGCGGCGACTCGATCTTCTCACCCTTTGATGCCCTTAGAATCAACTGGCCAACCTGCTCGCCCAGCAACGGGTTGCATTCAGCAATGGCGTCGATGATGCCGTCCGCGACCATTTGAACGGCCGAGAGGTTGCCATCGAAGGAGACGATGATGTAGTCCTTCGGATCCAGACCTTTGGCCTCCAGTGCGTCAATCGCGCCGTAGATCATGTCGTCATTCTCGCCCCACACGACGGTGAAGTCATCGGCCTTGACACTGTTGAGGATGGCTGCCATGGCGGCTTGGCCTTTGTCTCGGGCGAACTCGCCGGTTTGCTGCGCCACGATGGTCCAGCTGTTCTTTTCAACGCCGGCCTCCAGACCTTCGGTCCGTCCAACCTGCGCATCCGAGCCCATTTGACCTTGTAGGTGGATGATCTTGATGTCGTCGTTGGTCAGGTTGTTCTCAGCGATGTGGCCCTCGAGCCAGGCCACAGCCCTGTCGCCCTCGCCCCGCATGTCAGAGCCAAAGAAGAATTCGTAGTACTGGTCCAGCCCTTGTAGGCGGCGGTCGGAGTTGATCACCGGGATGCCGGCTTCTTGGACTTCTTTCAGTACTGGCTCCCAGCCATCGTTGCTTAGGGGCTGGATCACGATGACCTCTACGCCTTGGCTGATGAAGTCACGAACCTGGGCTTTCTGGGTTGCGTCGTCGCCGTTGGCGTCGCCGAACTTCAGTTCAAAGCCGTTCTCGGGCACAAAATAGTCCTTGAAGCTCTGGCTGTTGGCGGTGCGCCATCCGGACTCCGAACCGGTTTGGGCAAAGCCAACAACGATAATGCCGTCACCGTTCTTGTCCCAGGCGCCCATGGCCGAGTCACTTCCGCCATCACCTGTAGTCGTTCCGTTTGAGCCACCGCTGTCGCCACCACAGGCAGCCAAACCCAAGGCCAGTGTGGTACCAACCGCTGCGGCCATGATCTTGGTGAGTCTTGTAGTTTTCACGTGTTCTCCTCATTAGAGACTTGGGGTCGACTTCTATTGGCCGGTGACCTACACAACGTTGTGGCCTACGACCTACGCAGCGCAAACACCCTGACCAGCTGGGTGCCAATTCTGCGTATGAGACATTGTTAGCGCTCACATCAGGCTGCGTCAAGCCCCTCCCTGGAACGTTACCAGATTGTTATAAGTGCTGGTGAGGCTGACCCGGTGAACGGCAATTGGCGGCCTGAACAGCGCTTTTGCGGCCCGGGGTCGACTGCCATCGAGGTTCGACCGTTACCAAATTGTTACCAAATAGTCCTGCCGGCGGCCTTGACTAGCTGCCGTGTTAGCGTTCACACTTGTGCCAGTTAGCGTTGGCGACGGCTGGCTCGGGCTGGGGTGGCTTGCCTGGCAAGTCATGGACGTGGTGGTCCGCCTCAGCCACAAATGACTGGTCCTGGTGGTGGACCAGGCGCCACTGCCGCCAGGCGCAGCACCTGGACAACTAGAAAGGCAACCACTGATGAAGACTGATCTGGCTAACCGTGAAGTCTGGTTCCTGACCGGCTCGCAGGAGATGTACGGTGAGGAGACGTTGCGCCAGGTGGCAGTCAACTCCAAGGCGCTAGTCAAACAGCTGGACGCGGCCGGCTTGCCTGTCAAAGTGGTCTGGCAACCGGCCCTAACATCCAAGGCGGCCATTGAGCAGACGGTCCTGGCCGCCAACGCCCAGCCCAGCTGTGTTGGGCTGATTGCTTGGATGCACACCTTCTCGCCGGCCAAAATGTGGATTGCTGGTCTAATTGCCGCGCGCTTGCCTCTGCTGCATCTTCACACCCAGGTGAACGAGGCTCTGCCCTGGAGCACCATCGACATGGACTTCATGAATCTGAATCAATCGGCTCACGGCGACAGGGAATTCGCCTATATCGAATCGCGGCTGGGGATCACCCGGAAAACCGTGGCCGGCTCGTTGGCCAACCCGGCTGTGATCAGTCGAATTGACAGCTGGGCTCGGGCGGCGCTGGCTCACCAGGACGCCAAACAGGGCGCCGTGCTGCGCTTTGGCGACAATATGCGCGATGTCGCGGTGACCGACGGTGACAAGATCGAAGCCGAGGCTACCTTTGGTTTTGCCAACCGGACCTACGCCGTAACCGAGCTGGCCCAGGCCATTGAAGCAACTCACCTAGACCAGGTGACTGAACTGGTTGAGCAATACCTCGATCTCTACCAGGTGGCGGCGGAGCTGCGTCCCGGCGGGGCCAGGGCCGAGTCTTTGTTCTATGCCGCCCGCCAAGAGCTGGCCTTGAAAGCCTTCCTGGATGACCATGGCGCCACCGCTTTCACCACCAATTTCGAAGACCTAGGGGCGCTTAGGCAGCTGCCTGGCCTGGCCGTGCAGCGTCTGATGGCACAGGGCTACGGTTTTGGCGCTGAGGGCGACTGGAAAACCGCCATGTTGGTGCGCATTGCTAAAGTCATGGGCGCCGGCCTACCGGGTGGAGCCTCAATGATGGAGGACTACACCTACCATCTGGTACCCGGCGAAGAAAAGTCGCTCGGTGCGCACATGCTGGAAGTATGCCCGTCGTTGACCACTGCCAAACCCAAGGTGGAGATCCATCCACTGTCGATTGGTGCCAGGGAAGATCCGGTGCGTCTGGTCTTCACGGCTGATTCTGGTCCCGCCACTGTGGTTGGGCTGGCCGATATGGGCGCACGCCTGCGCCTGACCGCTCTCACCGTCAACCTGGTGCCACCCGACCAGCCCCTGCCAAAACTGCCAGTGGCCTGCGCCGTTTGGCTGGCCGAGCCCGATTGGGCGACGGCGGCTGAATGCTGGTTGGCGGCTGGCGCACCCCACCACACCTGCCTTAGTTCGGCCGTGCCGGTTGAAGCCTGGGAAGACTTCGCCACTATCACCGGCACCGAATTCGCCTTGATTACCAAGGGCACAACGGTGCGTCAGTTCACTCGCGAGTTGAGTTGGAACGCCGCCGCAATGCGCTAGCCAAGCTGCCCATAGACGTTCTGGTACCGGTTGTACAACTGGCTGGCGGTCTGCTCGTCTAGCGCGATGGGGCTGCCAAGCTGCCGTGCCAAAAGGACCGTGCGGGCCACTTCCTCACACATGACAGCGGCCTTGACCGCTTGTTTGGCATTTGACCCAACTGTAAAGACACCGTGGTTGGCCATCAAAACTGCAGGTGAACGCGAAGTCTCTAAGGTTTCGACAATACCCCGGCCGATCGAGTCATCACCAATCAGGGCCAGCGGCCCAACCGGTATGTCCCCGCCAAACTCATCCCCCATCATGGTCAGCACGCATGGAATCGGTTCACGGCAGGCCGCCCAGGCGGTGGCATAGGGCGAATGAGTGTGGACCACACCGCCGATCTGAGGTTTGTGGCGGTAGATATAGGCGTGGGCGGCAGTATCCGACGATGGCGCGTAGTCGCCTTGGACCACTTCGCCCTGCAAGTTGGTCACCACCATGTTGTCTTCGGTCAGATCTTCGTAGGGCACACCCGAGGGTTTTATCACCATCAGCTCCGTACCAGGCACGCGAGCCGACACGTTGCCCGCCGTCCAGACCACCAGTTTGTAGCGCGTCAGCTCCCCAAGGAGACCGGCCACTTCGCGTCTTGCCTGGTCAACGGCTGAAAGCTGCACAATCCCCTCCTAGTGAAGTTGGTCAATGGAACGCTCAATGGCCAATCCCAGCCGGTAGCGTTCCAGGTAGGTGTTGAAACCGGCCACTTGGGCCGCGATGGGCTCCACGGTATCGAAATCGCCAGCCGAAAAGACCCGAGAGTCAAGGTAGTTAGGTAGCGAAAGGCCTTGGTTGGCGGCCAAGGCGTAGGCCGCCAGCACAGCCATGCCCCAGGCCCCGCCGTTCGAAGCGGTCTGCCCAACTGTGATGGGCAGGTCAAGGGTGGCCGCCATCAGTTGCTGCGCCACCAGGGGCGTTTTGAACAAGCCGCCATGGGCCAGCAGATTAGCTGGTCTAATGCCCTGCTCTCGCAGTATGTCAAGACCCAGGCGCAGTGTCGCAAAGACGCCATAGACCTGGGCTCGAGCGAAGTTGGCCAGCCCACTTTGACCTCCCGGCAGGCGGGTGGCCACCGGCCAGCCGCGGGCCACATCGGTGATCGGTTCGCCGGCCAAATAGTTGTAAGCCAAGTAGCCACCGGCATCGTCCTGACCGTCCAGCGCGGCCTGCAAGAAGGCGGTGAAGGCCTCGCCACTGGTGACCTCTGTGCCAACAGCCCGGGCGAATTGGGCAAAAAGACTGACATTGGCGTCGAGCTCACTGGCACCGTTGTTGCAGTGCACCATGGCCACTGGCAATCCGTCTGGCGTGGCCACCATGTCGATCTCAGGCAAAGGCACTGCTGGAGGCTTTTCGGTCACCACCATGGCGAAAATCGAGGTGCCGACTGATACATTGCCGCTGCCTAGGCCAACTGTGCCCGTGGCGACCATACCGGTTCCGGCATCGCCTTCAGGTGCGGCCGTTGGCGCACCGGGCGCGAAGGCGCCAGTTGGGTCAAGTAGCCCGGCGCCGTGGGCGGTGATGTGGCCGGCCGGTTGGCCAGCCACCATCAGCTCAGGCAAGATTCGCTCCAGCCGCCACGGCAAGTCGCGAACCTTGGGCAATTGGCCAAATCGGCTCAAGAGGGCTGGGTCAAAGACCGGCGGGTCGCTCAGCACGGGGAACATTCCCGAGCAGTCGCCCACACCCAGCACCTTTTGACCGGTCAGTTGCCAGTGGACGTAGCCGGCCAGGGTGGTGATGAAGGCGAGGGAGCTGATGTGGTCTTCCCCATCCAAAATGGCCTGATACAAATGGGCCACCGACCAGCGCAGCGGTATGTTGACACCGAAGGCTTGGCTCAGCTCGGCCGCGGCCGGCCCGGTGTTGGTGTTACGCCAAGTTCTAAAGGCCGTCAGCAGTTCGTCATTGCAGTCAAAGGCCAGGTAACCATGCATCATGGCCGAGACGCCAATGGCGCCGGTTTGGTTCAGGGCGGTGCCGTAACGCTCGGCCGTGTTTTGGCGTAGCTGGGCAAAGGCTGTTTGGACACCTTGCCAAACTTCGGCCATGGGATAGGTCCACAGACCATCAACCAGCTGGTTTTCCCATTCGGACTCGCCTTCGGCTAGGACATCATGCTCAAGGTCAACTAGGACTGCTTTGATGCGACTGGAGCCGAGTTCTAGGCCGATGGCGGTGCGATTGGCTTCGATTGCCGCGGCCGGTTTCGGTGGAGTTTGGTTAAGAACGGACACGCTTGATGTTAGCGCTCACCACGGCGGTGGGGCAAGCCCGAACCGGTCTAGTTGGGATCACAGTACCGCTGTGACAGCTAGATGCTGGTGGTTGACGCGCGTGTCACCAATGTTGGCTCGATTAGCCTCACGGCGGTTGATTCACCGGCTGTGACATCGATCAGAGCTTTGACGGTGGCTTCACCCAATAGAGAGAAATCTTGCCGAACAGTGGTTAGCGGCGGGATCAGCTGATCCGAACCAGGCATATTGTCGAAACCAACCACCGAAAGGTCATCCGGTACTCGTAAGCCCAGGTCATGGGCGGCTCGCAAGACACCCAGCGCCATCAGATCATTGGCCGAAAAGATCGCTGTTGGGCGGTGCAGTCCGCTGAGCAGACGGGTGGCTTGCTCGTAACCCGGATCAGATTGCCAGTCGCCAATAGCCAGTGGGCCAGGTGGGGCGCCAACATCGGCCAGGCATTCAGCCCAGGCGGCCATACGGGCTTGGGCCTCGAACTCCTCCAACGGCCCTGCCAAGTGGGCAATTGCCGTGTGTCCCAGCTCAAGCAGGTGGCCAACTGCCGCTTTGGCCCCTGCCGTCTGGTCGATGGCCACTGACACTGCACTTGGTTCAGACACGGGTCCCGAGGTGACCGCCACCAAAGGCAGTTTGGAAGCCACCCGCATGCAGGCCTGGAGCGACTCACGAGTCGGCGCGATCACCACCAACCCGTCGACGCCTTGGCCCCTAAAGTGCTCAATTGCGTTGGCCATTTCGCTCGGCTGGTTTGAAGCCAAAGAGGCCACCGAAACCCAAAAGCCCAGTTCACGAGCGTAGCGTTCAATCCCCAACAGGGTTGACGACGGTCCATAAAGGTGGCCGTTGACCAAAACCACGCCAATCGTCTGGGACTTCTGGGTGACTAGCGCACGGGCCGCCAGATTACGTTTGTAGCCCAGTTGCTCAATGGCTTCAAGGACGCGCTGCTCGGTCTCCGGCGCCACCCCGCCGGCCCGGTTGACCACACGTGAGACGGTTTGGTGCGATACGCCAACTAGACGCGCCACATCAAACATTGACGGTGGCCTACTGCCACCAGTTTGAGGGTCCATGGCCGCCTGTCTTTCGTCCAATGCCAATCTCCAATGTTAGCGCTGACTATCGGGGCTGGCGCAAGTCCGCCTGCCGCCTGGCGCCACCAAGCTGGGTTCAAGCCAGGCGGGGCGAAAAGACGGGTTCCGGCATCAGGCACAAACCTGAGGCGAAAAAGAGGCTACGGCCCGCAGCCGGAACCCGTCGTCCTTACAGCTAGCTCAGACCACGCCCTGCACGGCGCTCATGAAGCTGCGCTGGTAGCTAATCACCTGGCTGGTCGAGGCAAACCGGGCCAGGTAGGACGGCTCGGCGGTGACAACCACCCGCCGGGTCATATCGGCAAATTCATCGGCGGCAAGAAGCCGATCAATATCTGGATAGTTCGAGTCCCCGGCCATGGAACAGATGATCAGCCGGGTGTCTGGCAGGTTAGCCTGGCGCAGCAAGCGCAGGTTGTGCCGCACGGCGTCAAGACCGTCGCTGCCCTCAGGGCTGTCAAACTGGCGATAGTCGACCAGGCCTTGAGCCATGTCCCGGATCTGACCAAGGTCCAGTTCAATGTCCTTGGGCGTCAGGTAGTCGCTGGCGATTAGGTAGTCGCGCAGCTCGGCCAGAACCGACTCATCGCCGCCGGCCCGGTAGTCCCCCAAAAGCGCGGCCATGCGCTGGGTTTGGATCAGCCGTTGCCGGACAAAACTGTTAATGAAGTAAGGGCGAGCCTGTAGCGCCAACTGAGCCTGGTAGGGCTCGAACATCAAGGTGAAATTGATGCGGAAGCCGTGTTCGCGCAGTGCCAGGGCCAAGCGGTGACCGATAAACGCGTCCTCGGTGGCCGGTGCGGTGTAGCGGCAATCCAACCGCTTGTCGCCACCCAGCAGCTGGGCCACGTTCTGGGCGTTGACTGGCCCGGTGTGTGGCACCTTGATGACCAGGCGCCATTCAGACAACAGCTGCCTAAAGTGTTCGGCCTCTTCCAGCAGGCGGTCAAAGCTCGGGTCGAACGGGTTGTTTAGCTCAACCGAAATGTCGCAGCCGGGCCCCAGGATCCGGCCTAGCTCGGCTACGACCTCGTCGCGGTCTTTGAAGTGGCCATCAACGTTGGCTTTGGGATTATTCAAGAAACGGTCGTAGATAATGCCCGGATTGCAGGTCAGGTTGGCCAACAGTGGCGCTACATGGGCCAGCTCGTAAGGGTTGGCTGTATCGGCAGAGAAAAGCACATTGGTTGGCCGGAGCTGGGAGTCGGTGTCATAGGAGATGTTCCGCACCAGGTCAGCCCGCAAGACGCCATCAACATCAAGGGCCAATTCGACTGCAAAGCCGGCCGGTGTGTGGCCGGCGGGCACCTGGAAGTAGTCCACCACCCGTTTGAACTCTGCTGTCACGCCCAAATGCCGGGCGGATCTAGTCAGCGTGGCGAACTCGTGGCCGTCCAGGCACTGGCCTTGGACTCGCTCAACGTAGGTCTCCTCGCCGGCCACTACCGGCAGATTCAGGGCTGCCAGCCGGTAGGCCACTACCTTGGGCGCGCCACCGGCTGCTGGTGGTCGACTTTCAGGGGATTGGGACATTTTGGACCTCCCTTGGGGCCTGCCTCACTGCAGGCCACGGTTGTCTTGACGTGGGTCAGCGCTCCGCTGACCTGGGGACAGGCGCAAAGCCAGCCCGGCTGCCGGCTATGGGAAGGTTCCGGGTGACACCCTGGAGCGGCCGGCAACAAGACGGGCGCGGCTGGGGGACTTTGCGGCAGTATTCCCCCAGCCGCAGACTGGAAACTCTTTACTTACAGGTAGGGGTTGACCACTGACTTGATGGTGCCCGGCAAGCTGGTCGAACCGAGTGCCTCTGGCACCTGCTCAAGCCCATAGTGGCCGGTAACCATTCCGTCTAGGTCCACCCGGCCGTCTTCGACCAGGCCAATGGCCGTGGGCCAGGTGTTGTTGTAGCGGAAAATGCCGGTGACCCAGACCTCCTTGCCCTGCAACACTGGAACCGGCATAGGCACCTCATTGGGTCCCATGCCGACCAGAATGCCGTAGCCACCAGGCCTGACGTTTTGCAGGCCAGCTTGAACCGCGGCAGCCGGGCCAGCAGCATCGACAAAGGCGTCGACGCCAAGATCCAGTTTGGCCACGTCTTCAGTGGTGGGGTCGATGGCGGCGGCAGCGCCATACTTCAAGGCAGTGGCACGCCTCTCGGCCGAAGGATCGGTCACAAAGACTTCCCGCGCGCCGTAGGCCTTGGCCACTTGCAGGCAAAGCAGGCCAATTGGCCCGGCGCCGGTAATCAGCACCCGGTAGCCAACTGTGAACTTGGCCTTGCGGGCTGTTGCCACCGCACACGAAAGCGGCTCCATCAGCCCGGCGGCGTCATCGGACACCTTCTCGGAAATCTTGAAGGCGAAATGCGACTGGATGGTTTGGTATTCCTGGAAGGCGCCATCGGTGCCGGGAACGGCATAGAACTGCATGTCAGGATCCAGGTTGTAGTCGCCCCTAAGCGATTCTGCCGAGTTAGAGGCCGGATGCTGCGGTTCAATTGTGACCCGCTCGCCAACCCTGGCCGGGTCAACCGCCGAGCCCACGGCTACGATTTCGCCACCGGACTCATGGCCAAGCACCAGCGGTTCCGTCACCACCCAATCAGCCAGACAGCCTTCTTTGTAGAAGTGGACGTCTGAGCCGCAAACGCCAACCGACTTGATTTTGATCAGCACCTCATCGGCTTCCGGCACTGGTACCGGCCTGGTTTGAAGCTGCAGATCCATCGCTTTCATCAGGACGGAGGCTCGCATCGTGGTAGGTATTGCCATGTCTTGTTCTCTCTCTTGGTCTTGCCCGGGCCCGGCAATCGCCTAACCCGAGGCGACCAGGACCTCGATGCCCTGGCCGCGCAGTCTGGTGATGTGTTCTATCGGTGTGCCCCGGTCGACAATGATCAGGTCGAACTCGGCCAGGGGCACTAGCCCGTGTAGGGCTCGCTTTTCGAATTTGGTGTGGTCAGCCAGCAGAATCTTGCTGGCGGCAGATTTCAGCATGGCCCTTTTGACGGCCACAGTCTCGTGTTCTTGGTGGAAGCACATATCGTCAACAATGGCCGCAGTCGACATGACGACTATGTCCGCCCTCAGCCCTATGACCTCGTCAACTGTCGCCTTGCCCATGAAAGCGCCACACCAGTTGGCGTATGACCCGCCCAAAGCAATCAGCGACAAATCTCGCACTTCACGTAGCGCCATGATCAGCGGCAAGGCGTTAGTGATAACGGTTAGCGGCACCCGGCTGACCAGATGGGGAGCGAGGTGCCTAACTGTCGTCGAGTCATCGAGCATAATGGCCTGACCAGGCTGAATATGCTCAGAGCAGGTTCTGGCGATGGACTCTTTTTCCGCCAACTGCCGTCCAGCTCGATAAGCATCGGATGACTCGACCAAGGAGGTGGCCTGGGCTGTGGCCATGCCACGGGATTTGCGCAGAATGCCGCGAGCCTCCAGATCATCGAGGTCGCGGTGCACCGTCATTAGCGAAATGCCAAACCTGTGGGCCAGCTCTTCGATCCGGACCGAACCGTCAGCCAAAACGGCGTCCATAACTTGGGTGCGGCGATTCTCCTGCCTGGTTTGCCGAATTCCCTTCGGTGTTTGCGAAATCGGTTCCACGGCCAAGTCCTTTCCGTTACTCAGATCACTTCAGTTTCCGGTGGCTTCCGCCAGGACTTGGGCAAATGCCGCCGGGTCGTGAGCAAACCGCCCCAAAAACAACCCGCCAACCCCTTCGCCCAACCGGCTGAACAAGCCCGGGCCGGCACTGCCACCGTAAACCACTCGGATATCGCTTTGCGGGCAATTCGCCCGGGTCCACTGATCGAGCTGTTGGCATACCGAGACGATCTGGTTCTCGTCAGCGGGCTGGCTGGCGCCGATGGCGGCGACCGGTTCGTAGGCGATGTCTAACCGCCTACCTGGCCGGTCGCCACCCAACTTGCCTAAGGTGGCCTCCAACTGCTCGATGCAGTAGTCGCCGGCGGCCTTGGCTTCAATTCCACCAGGCTCGCCCACGCAAAGCAAAGGCACCAGGCCTTGGGCCAGCGTGGCCGCCAGCTTGCCCCGAATGATGTTGTTGTCCTCGCCAAATAGCCGGCGGCGTTCGGCGTGGCCAATCTCGACAAAGCGGCAGCCAACCTGGTTCAGCGAGGCGGCCGAGACCTCGCCGGTGAAGGCTCCCGAATCGTGACTGGCCACGTTCTGGGCACCAACCCTTAGGGCCGGGTTGTCCCGGCCCACCAGGTCGACCACGGCTGGGATTGAGACGAAACTGGGGAAGAGTACAACCTCGACCACCCCGGGTCGGTTATTCGCCTCTATCGCCTTGATGATTTGACCGGTCCAGGCCAAAGTGCGCTGGTGGTCGAAATACATCTTCAGGCTGACTCCCAGGAATTTCATGACTAGCAGCCTTCGTATTCCTCGATCAGGGCGACTTTGGAAGCGGATGGAGAACTAGTGTCGAACTGGTAGGTCAGCCATTCACGGACCAGGCGGCGGGCCAGCTCCAGCCCGATCACCCTTTGGCCCATGGCCAGGACTTGAGCGTCGTTGGACAGGATCGAGCGTTCCACCGAGAAAGAATCGTGAGCCGTGACGGCCCTGATTCCGCTCACCTTGTTAGCGGCAATGGCCATGCCGAGGCCAGTGCCGCAAATCAGCACGGCCCGGTCAGCCTCGCCGGCGGCCACCATTTCAGCGGCCGCCAACGCCACAGTTGGATACGGGGTGTGCGAATCGGCATTGACCCCGACATCGGCAACTGCCGCGACCGCCGGGCTGGCCTCCAGATCGGCTTTGATGACCTGCTTGTAACCAAGGCCGGCGTCATCGCAGCCGATAACCACTTTCAAGGCTCGGTCCACTGTTAGTCGACCTCCCCCAGCGCCTGACCAACAGCCTGGGCGATACTCGCCAGTGAGACAGCACCAGGATCAGGCGTGCCTACAGACTTCTCAGCATGCGGCCGGGCGCGGCCAATCTTCGGTACCAGATCAGCTGTGGCCTCAGCCGCCTTGGTGGCGGCCTCAGCGGCCAGTTGCCAAGCTGCCACTAAACCAAGGCCCGTGGCCTGACTGGCTTTGAGTGATTCGACAAAGGGCACCAGCGCGTCAACCATGGTCTTGTCTCCAAGTTGAGCTTTGCCCACGGTCATCACGGCTTGGCTGGCCTGCTCTACGGCCTTGGCCACGCCGGCGGCATCGGGCACCTGGCTGTCTCCCAGAGACCCACCAAGCGTCCGCAGCAACAAACCCCAAAGCGCACCTGAAGTGCCACCGGCCTCCTCAGCCCAGGCGTTGCCAGCTTGGATTAGCATGGCGCCAACGCCGACCGGTTGCCCGGCCAAGGCGGCGGCAGCCTGGGCAGCGCCGGTGGCGCCGCGTTGCATACCAATGCCGTGATCACCGTCACCGGCAATCTGGTCGAGCTGACCTAGGTAGTCGACAGTGGAGTCGATCCTGGCGGCGATCGCCTGAAGGGCTTTGGCCACGACTTTGGCCCCCGCCTGTGATTCGGCACTAGCGGCAGCGGTTTGGCTTTGGGCCGCGCCGGCCTGCGAGCCGGCGCCTTGGCGCAGCGCCGCCTGGGCGACCGAGCCTTTGCGATAGGCCGGCGTGTTGGCCGGACCCAACCAGGCCTTTTCCAGCTCGGCGTCAAGCCAGCACAAGGTCAGTGAGACACCGGCCATATCAAAGCTGGTGCACATTTCGCCCACATCAGGCTCAACTGGCGTTATTCCGGCGTCCCTGAGCAGGGCGTCGATGGCACCGTGGATAACAAAAAGCTCCTCGTAGCTGACAGACCCCAGGCCGTTGGTCATAACGGCCACCCGGCCCTCGTTGGCGCCTTCAGGCGTCTCCGCCA
>Ga0123356_10001061_pt1 | contig 30457 bp, 23 predicted proteins | sample TergutEmb28metaG_2_FD_92546 | JGI IMG/M metagenome (GOLD analysis project Ga0123356, IMG submission 92546) | Embiratermes neotenicus P3 segment gut microbial communities from Petit-Saut dam, French Guiana - Emb289 P3 | ecosystem: Host-associated > Arthropoda: Insects > Digestive system > Gut ...
CCCGACGACCACGGCCCCGACGATCACAGACCCGACGACCGCAGACCCAACTCCGGATCCGACACCTTCCGCGTCGGATTCGCCAAGCGCGAGTTCGCCAAGCGCGAGCGCGAGCACTCCTGCGCCGTCTACATCCGGCCCGAGCACGTCGGGCAGCCCGACCAGCGATCCTTCGGCCACCGCCACGGCGACGCCGACCAGCAGCACCTCGAGCACCGCATCTGCGACAGCCACGCCATCGGCTTCCGCATCCGCATCCGCATCCGCGTCTGAGTCTCCGTCCGCGACCAGCACGCCGCCGGCGTCTAAGTCCCCGTCCCCGTCGGCTTCCCAGACAGCGTCTCCGTCTAAGTCCCCGTCTCCGTCGAAGTCGCCGTCCCCGTCTAAGTCGCCGTCCAAGACACCGTCGCCGTCCGCAACGCCGTCGCACACGGCGTCGCCGACCGCCAGCACGACAACGACCCCGACCGACCCGCCGGCAACGACTGACCCGCCGATGGCGAGCACCACTGCCTCCGCGCGCACGATCGCCACCGTGGTGCAGGACCCGAAGGTCGATCTGTGCATCGGAATCACCGGTTCGCTGACGAGCTCCCCCCGCGGTGCCGCGGCCCAGTGGATCGTCAGCGCATGGACGACCGGCGGGAACGTCCCCGATGCCATCGTCCGGCTGCAGGCGTCCCCGGCAAGCGTGACGCCGCAGTTCAGCTTCGGCTGCGGGAGCAACGACGGGACGGCGTCGTGTGACCTTGGGGCGATGGACGCCAAGTCGGCGCAGCGCCAGCTTCAGGCACAGGTCAACGTCCCTGCCACGTCCACCGTGCCGTCGGTCACGCTGACGGTCATTGGCAGCGCGGCTCACCTGCCGACGGATCCGCAGGCGAATGCGACCGTAGCCATCACGGGCCCTGCCGTCCCGGCGGCGACCACGTCGCCGCTTCCGGTCGGCAGCCTGCCCAGCATCCCTACGGCAACCCCGACCCTCACCCCTGGCGGCAACGCGGCCGGCCTGTTCCCGACGATTAACCCGTCACCGAGCGGCTCGGGTAGCAGCAGCAGCAGCAAAGCCGCCACGCGGGCGGTTGCAGACACCTCAGCGCTGCCCGAAGGCTCCTCGGTCGTCGGGGCGCAGCTGGTTGGCCTCGGCGCGCTGGTGGTGGCCTTTGTTCTCGCGATAACCCGGATGACCATCCGCCGCCGGCCGAGCATGGCGACTGGCTCGCCGGCTCAGTCCGGAAGCACGGGCATCCCGTCAGGAACCCCGGACGCTCAGCCCGGGACGCCGGACCAGAACAAGGACTCTTCGGCAGGATCCGGCGCTTCCGCGAACCCGACGCCGGAGCCGTAGAACGGCAGGCAGGAGCCGGAGGAGGCGCTACCTCGCGTAGAGCTCCAGAGCCGGCCGGACCTGGTCGAGGGTGGTGGCCAGCTTGCTGGTCGTCATCGTCGAAGAAACGAGCGCGCCGAACGTGTCGTTGTCGAACCACACGCACATGGCGGCTTCCTGTCCGTTCACCTTCGATTCGGTACACGCTGCTTCGCCGCCGAGCGACCCGGCGGACACCACGTGCGCGTTCGGATACGACTGCTCGAAGTTGGCAATCGAGGCACTTGGATCGGCTTTGGCTAGTTTCCCGCCGACGAACATGAAGATCTGCGGGTTGCTGCCCGGCGTCACGGTGCCCTGCTGATACACGGCGGACACCACGTCGCTCGCCTGGCCGGAGCTTGACGCGCCGACGCTCTGCGCCAGCGACTTGACGTTCATCTCCTTGCCGAGCGTGGCCGACTGCGTGTACGCGTCAACTGACTGCGCCGCGACGACCTGGTGCGCGGGCCCGGTCGACCTTGGGAACACGTACTTCATCAGCACCCCGCCGATAGCGCCCGCCGCAACGACGGCGATGGCACCGAGCGCCATCCACTGCCGCTTGTCGCTGCTACGGCCGCGACGGCGGCCGACGGCCCGCCGGGTGGCGGTGTCGTCGTCGGCTTCAGGCCGGTCATCGAGGGTGGTCAGGGAGGCGCGGGTGAACGCCGCGGGCACCGGCTCGTCGGTAAGGTCGAGGTCGGCGAAGTGGTCGAGCGACGTGTCCTCCGCCCAGCTCCGCGGCTGCACGGCGGGCGGGGCGAGCAGCGCCGCGGCCGCCGGGCGCATGTCCGTGGCCGTGCTGAACGCGCGCAGGTTGTCGATCCGCGTCTCGTCGAAGGCCGGAACGTCGAACCGGGTGTGGTCGGCCTCGAGCGCGCGCATGTCGATACGGGTCTCATCGAACCTGCGGCTCTGCGCAGGTCCGTAATCCGGGTACTGCGAACGAACCGAGGTGTCGCCGAACCCGTCACCGCTGTACCCGGTAGGAGCAGACTCTTGCCGCACGTCATCCGCGGCCAGCCACAGGTTGTCGAGCCGGGTCTCATCGAACCGCGGTACGTCGAACCGCGTGTCGCTGAACCGGGGCTCGTCGTAGCGGGGCTCAGCGTCCTGGTAGCCCGTCGTGTCGGCGTACCGGGGGTCGTCATAGGAGAGGCGGCCGTAGCCAGGCTGGTCGTAGCCGACAGCTTCGAAGTCGCTGGTACCGATGATGCCGGACAGGTCGTAGCCGGGACCGTCGACGCCTGGCATGGAGTAGTCGGAGCCGTTGTAGGCGGTGGGCTCATACGGCTGCGGCTGGTAGCTGGCGGCACCGTAGGCGTCTACTTGCCCGTAGCCGTCCTGCTGCGCCGGGTAGACGTCTCCGTCGTCGTAGCGGAGCGGCTGGTCATAATCCCAGGGCTGCTGGTAGCTGTCCGCGCCGTGGTAGGCCTCGGGAGAACTAGGGGTGGAGGGGTACGCGACCTCGATCTCGCGGTACTCCAGCGACTGCACCGGGTAGGCCCCGGACGGGTGCTCTGGCCCTGGGTAGCCGTTTCTCAGGTAACCGCCCTGCGGCTGTCCCAGCCCCTGCTCGACGAAGCCGCGCACGGTCCGGGTACCGGGGATGCCCCTGTCTTGCGCGGCCGGCCCCTGGTAGCCGGGGTCACGGTAACCGTCGTCGCCGTAGCCGGTGGCTGCGAAGGCAGCGTAGGGGTGCTCACCCTGGGCGCCCGCGGGCGGCTGCGCCGCCTGCTGCTGCCCCCCGTAGCGATAGTCGCCATCCCGGTACTCCAAGTCGGAGTACCCGGTTGGCCACGAGACCTCAGGGCCGAACGGCGCCCGCCGCTCCTGCTCCCGGTACATCCCATGACCATCCTGGGTGTGCGGCCATCCGCTCCTCATATGCCCGGTCACCTCGTGTGTCTGTGGTACCAGCGGTCCAGCTAGGTCACAACATCATCTCGGCAAATGCGCATCTTCGCTAGCGGAACGGGCATATCGGCGTGTCACACCAGTAAGAACTTTGGCAAAACATCCCATTAAGGGACATTCCACCACCGGCAGTCCGTTCTTCAAGACTCAACGTAGTCCTCCACGTGGCCCGATGTGGGGAACTCGGCGCGACCCGCCCGCGCCCGCCCAGGATCGCTCAGCCGATGTCGCGCCGCCGCAGGCCGGACATTCCGGTCGCGACGAGCACCAGCACGATCGCGCCCAGCCAGATCAGCGGGGTCGCGGAGACCGTGCCGCCGGGGATCCGCGGAGCGTGCGTGAACGGGGAGATGTCGAGCACCCAGTGCGAGAGCTGGAGCGCGGCCCCGAAGATGTTGATCAGCACCGCCAGGCCGAGGGCGGTCCAGCCGACCGCGACGCAGGCATCCGGCAGCAGCCCGACGGCCAGCATCGCGACGGCCGCGATTACGAGCACGGCGGGCACCTGGGCGAGTCCGATTTCCAGCAAGCTGGATAGCTGATGGCCAGCTCCCCCGGCCCGCAGCCCGTATCCGAGGCCGGTCGCGACGCTAGCCACCAGCATCAGCACGACGACCCCGACGAAGGCTACGCACAGGTGGGACAGCCCCCACCTGACCCGGCCGACCGCGCCACTCAGTATCGGGTCCGCTCGATCGCCGGTCTCTTCGGTGCGCAGCTGTAGCACCGCGGACACCCCGTAGGCGGCGGCGATGAGCCCGGCAAGGAGCATCAGCGAGCCTAGGTAAGCGTTGACGATGGCCGATGCACCGCCGATCCGGGTGAACTCTTTCTCCAGCGCACTGCTCGTCCCGGCGAGCGAGCCGATGCCCTGCGCCGCCGCGCCGCACACCGCAAAGAGAACCGCATACCCGGCCGCCCAGCCAGCAAGCGACCCCCACTGCAGCCGCCACGCGAGCGAGAACGGACCGCGCAGCGCCGCGGTGGCCGCGGGTCTGCCCGGCCGGTCGGGCAGCAAACCCGCGCCCTGGTCCCGGCGGGCGGACAGTTCGAACGCTAGCCACGTTCCGCCCGCGAAGACAGCCAGCGGGAGCGCCAGCACCCACCAGCGCTCCTCGGCGAATGGCCGGAGGGTTTCGGTCCAGCCAAGCGGCAGCACCCAGGTCAGCCAGGATGGCCCGCTCGCTCCGGCCGCGTCGCCGACCGCGCGGGCCATGAACGCCACGCCAAGGATCACGATCGCGACGCCGCGCACCGCCCTGGCCCGCGAGCTGAGCTGCGCGGCGACCGCGCTTATCCCGGTGAACGCGAGCCCGCAGGTGCCGATCGCCAGCGAAAGCGCCGCTGAGCCGACGGCCGGCAGGCCGAGCAGCGGCAAGATCACGCACAGCACCACGGTCAGCACGACGTTGGCCACCACGGCAACCGCGATCGCCGACGCGAGCGGCGCCTGGCGGCCGATCCGGGCGGAGCCGATCAGCTCAAGCCGCCCCGCCTCCTCATCGCCCCTGGTGTGCCTGATCACCAGGAAGATCGACATGAGGACCGCGAACAGCGCCCCCCACACCCCGTACCGCCAGGCGGTCAACGCGCCGACCGAGTTTCCGTACAGCCGGCCGTACAGGAAGAGCAGCGCGGGGTTCGACTGACCAGACGCGACGAGCGCGGCCCGCGACGAGGCGGTCTTGTAGAGCTTGCTGAACGTGTACGCGTTCGAGGCAACGCCGATGATCACCACGTATACCCAGGCCGGGAGCATGATCCGGTCCCGGCGCAACGCCAGCTTGGTCAGCTCGCCGGCGCCGGTCAGCGATCGGAGGTTGCCGGTCAGCCGCGGGCCCGTCCGCATCCGGACGGCGGTTGCGGTCATGACCTGGCGCCGGCTTCTTCGCCCGCGTAATGCCGGAGGAACAGCTCTTCTAGGGTCGGCGGTCGGACGGTCAGCGTTCGCACGCCGACAGCGGTCAGGCGGCGGAGGACCTCGTTCAGGTCGGCGGCGTCCACCTCACAGCGAAGCCGGCCGGCATCGAATACCGCGTCGTGGACTCCGCTGATGCCGCCGAGTGAAAGTGCCCCGTTGAGCTCAGCGTCGATCGTGGTCCGCGACAGGTGGCGCAGCTCGTCAAGCGTGCCGGTCTCCACCGTCCGGCCGGCCCGGATGATCGTCACCCGGTCAGCCAGCGCCTCGGCCTCAGCGAGGATGTGGCTGGACAACAGCACGGTGCGACCGCTGCGCCGCTCGGCGCTCACGCAGTCGCGGAAGGCCGCCTCCATCAGCGGGTCAAGGCCGGAGGTCGGCTCGTCGAGCACGAGCAGCTCAGCGTCGCTCGCAAGGGCGGCGATCAGCGCGACCTTCTGCCTGTTTCCCTTGGAGTAGGCGCGGGCCTTCTTGGCCGGGTCAAGGTCAAAGCGCTCGATCAGCTCCTGCCTCCGCTTGAGATCACCGTGCTTCGGGTCATGCCCATCCCCCCGCAGCCGGGCGAGCAGGTCAATGATCTCCCCGCCGGTCAGGCTCGGCCACAGGGTCACGTCGCCGGGCACATACGCGAGCCGCCGGTGCAATTCCGTCGCATCCCGCCACGGATCGCCGTCGAGCAGGGTGACCTCGCCGCCGTCCTTGCGCAGCAGACCAAGCAAGACGCGGATGGTGGTGGTCTTCCCGGCGCCGTTCGGGCCGAGGAATGCGTGCACCTCACCGGCGCGGACGGTGAGGTCAAGGCCGTCAAGCGCCGTCGTCGAGCCGAAACGCTTGCGGAGTCCGCGCGCTTCGATAGCGTTCGCCATGACAGTTACGCTACCCCATATTCAGAAAGTTGTGAAAGTTCAGAATGTTGTATCCTTGAGCACATGGCGGTGCCCGAAGAAACCCGCGGGAACCTGCCCGAGTACATCGAGAAGTTCGCGGCCGTGCTGGTCCTAGCCGGATTCCCGGCCATGCCAGCGCGCGTCTTTGTCGCGCTGCTCGTCACCGACTCCGGCAGGCTCTCCGCCGCTGAACTCGTCGAACTGCTCCAGATCAGCCCTGCCGCGGTCTCTGGCGCGGTGCGCTACCTGACCGGGCTCGCGCTCATACACAAGGAGCGGGTACCCGGTTCGCGCCGCGAGTACTACCGCATGCCCGCCGACATCTGGCACCAGGTGTTCCTGCTCCGCAACCAGGTGCTCGTGCGGTGGGGCGCGTTGCTCAAGGAGGGCATCGACATCGTCGGCGCGGGGTCGCCCGCCGGGCAGCGGCTGGCTGGCCATGCCGAGTTCTTTGACTTCCTGATAACCGAGATGCCCGCTCTGATGGCCCGGTGGGAGCAGCACTGAGTCTCTATCAGCATTGGTTGCCGCTGATTTGTGATCTCAGGTAATTGCCGCCGTTTCGTCCCATGGGCAATCCTGTGGATCGTGTTCGCTCCGCGTGGCCCGCTGCCAGCGCGCCGGATGACCGCGCACTGGGTGGTGCTGGCAGCGGCGGCTCTTACCACGCTGGTCGCCGCGGCGGTCGGCGCCGCCCTCGCGGTGTTCGCCGGGCAGGCGCTTCCGCAGGCCGTCAAGCATGATCTGACAGTCGCACCCGGCACGTCCCTGGCGGCTGTCGGCACCTTCGGCGGCGGCGACGCGCAGAGCACCACGGCGGCGCTGCGGTCGTCGATCGGCGGCGCGCTGTCCGGCGTTCCCTACGAGCTCTGGTCGGGCACCTGGTCGGACCCGCTCGGCTTCGTAACCGGGTCACTGCCCGTCAAGCCCGCTACCGTGTCAGCGGGTACCACACCGCTGCTCGAAGCCGCCGCGTTTAGCGATGTCGCAGGCCACGCCGTGCTGGTGGCAGGCAGCTGGCCCGCTGCGCCCGGCGCGTCCGGCGCGATCCCGGCCGCGCTCCCCGCGACCACGGCGGCGCTGCTCCGGCTGCACATCGGCGAGGTCCTGGGGAGCGAAGACCGCAACACGAACGCGCCGGTGACCTTCCGGATCACCGGCCTGTACGCGCAGCGCCAGCTGTCCGGCACCGCCGGCGCGTACTGGCAGCTCAACTCGATCCCGGCGAGCGGCTCGAGCACCGCAGGCGGCTTCGCCACCTACGGGCCGCTCGTAGTTGCACCCGCCGCGTTCCCCGGAAGGCTCGCCGAAGCCAGCGGCACCTGGGTCGTCCAGCCCGACATGGCCGCCTTCAGCGGCGGTCAGCTCGCTGCGACCGCTGCCAGCGTGACCGCACTCCAAGACTCGCTGAGCAGCTCGAACTCACTCAACGGCATGCAAGTCACGTCGAGCCTGCCGACCGTGCTCGCGGGCATCGGCAACAACCTGACGGTCGCCAGGTCCCTGCTTGCGATCAGCGGGCTTCAGCTGCTCGTGCTCACGGTGGCGGCGCTGCTCGCGGTAGCCCGGCTGCTCGCGGCCCAGCGCGAAGGCGAGACCGCGCTGCTGGTCGCCCGGGGTGCGACGCGGTGGCAGCTCGCCAGGCTGACAGCAGCCGAGGTGATCCCGCTTGCCCTGGTCAGCGCGCTCGTGGGCGGGATCGGAGGTATCTGGCTCGCCCGGTTGCTGGCTGACACGGTCTTCAGCTCGCTGTCCCCAGGCGGCGGCATCAGCGTGACCGTCGCGGGCACCTGGGTCGACGCGCTGGGCACCGCCCTCGGCGTTGCCGTCGTCGCGATGGGCGCGATGCTGTTCCCCGTGCTGCGGTCGGGGCAGCCGGGGTCCGCCCGGGTCCGCCGCGGCAGGCAGGCCATGCTCGCGAGCGCCGCGCGCTCGGGTGCCGACCTGGCTCTCATCGCGCTCGCGGTCCTCGCCGGGTGGCAGCTGCGCCAGTACTCAGCCGTCAGCACCTCGGCAACCGGAGCCGCTTCGGCGATCGACCCGGTGCTCGCGCTGGCCCCCGCGATTGCGCTCGCGGGCGGAACGGTGCTCACGCTGCGACTGCTGCCGGCTGGCGCCAGGGCCGCCGACCGGCTGGCCGCCGGCGGCCGCCGGCTGACGGCCGCCCTCGCGGGATGGCAGTTCAGCCGTCAGCCCCTGCGCCAGGGCGGCGCCGCGCTGCTGCTGGTGATGGCGGTCGCCACCGGGACGCTGGCGCTCGCGCAGCACGAGAGCTGGACGCGATCCGCCTCCGATCAGGCAGCCTTCACGGCTGGAGCGGATGTACGGGTCGACCTCGCCGACCCGCTCGGAGCGGGCGGCACCACCACGATCACCCGCGCGAGCGGCGTCCAGGCGGCGATGGCGGTCGCGGTTTCAACGCAGGCACTTCCCGCCGAGGTGATGGCGATCGACTCCGCGCAGGCACCCAAGGTCGCCCTGCTGCGGGCGGATGAGTCAGCGCTACCCCCGGCCGCCCTGTTCAAGGCGATCACCCCAGGTCCGGCAACGGGGGGCGTCGCGGTACCAGGCAAGCCGTCCGCCGTCACGCTGACGGCCACGCTCAGCCGCGCTCCGCTCGGTACGGTGAGCGCGGTGTTCACGGTCACCGATGCGGCGGGCGACGCCTTCCAGATCCCGGCGACGAGCGCCTTGCCCGCTGACGGCACGCCGCACTTGGTGACTGCCCCGCTCGGCGGCGCCGCTGTGGCCTACCCGCTGCGACTGACCCAGGTGACGCTCTCGTACACGCTGCCGGTAAAACCGGCCGGGCCGGTCACGCTCACCATCGGCGGCGCCCGGCCGAGCACGTGGCTCGGCGTCGCCAGCTCAGGGGAACTGAGCAGCCAGGTTGGCGCAGGCAACGGCTTCGGGCCGTCGGCCGAACCAGGCGCGACCGGCTGGCATCCGGTGCCGGGCGGAGCGGCACTGACCTTCAACCCCGGCTATGGCCAGATAACACCAAACCCCGCCGCGGCGCACCCCGTCGGCGAGCCGGTGGCGGCCCAGGTCGCGCTGACCGCTACGGGGGCGGCACCACGCGCAGTCCCGGCGATCGCCACCACCGCGTTCATCGACGCGAACAAGACCGGCATCGGCGACATCGTCGCCACCACGATCAACGGTGTGACCGTGCCCGCGCGGATCGTGGCCACCGCCAGCACGTTCCCCACGGTCGCGGGAAGCGCGCTGATCATGGACCTGCCCACGCTGCAGGCATTCCTCGCCAGCAATGGCGGCGCGCCGCTCGGCGTCACGCAGTGGTGGCTAGCCACCGCCGGCCAGCAGGTTCCCGCCTCCCTCACCCGGGCGCTGCCGCCTGGCGCCGCGATCACGAGCAGCGCGGAACTCGCCGCCGCCAGCACCGCAGACCCGCTGTCCGCCGCGCCACAACAGGCGCTGCTCGCCGTGGCCGCTGCCGCGGCGCTGCTCGCGATCACCGGGTTCTGGGTCTCGATCGCGGCCGATGTCCGGCAACGGCGCGCGGAGAACGCCCTGCTTGCCGCACTGGGCGTCGCCCAGCGGTCCGCGGCCGCGCAGCTGTTCATCGAGAAGCTGCTGCTGTCCGTGCCTTCGGCGGTGCTCGGACTGCTACTGGGCACCGTGGTTGCCCGGCTGCTAGTACCAGCGGTCACGCTCACCACCACCGCGCAGCGGCCCGTTCCGCCGCCGGTCACGCTGTTCGACTTGCCGCAGACGGCGCCCCTCGCGCTGGCGGTGGCCGTAATCCCGGCGCTTGCCGCTGCCCTTATCGTGTTCCGTCGCCCCGACCCGGCGGCGGAACTCCGCGCGGCGGAGGCGGCATGAGGACGCTGACCAAGTACCTGCCCCGCGGCATTTACCTCGCGCTGGCGATGCTCACGTTCTGCGCGGTCTTCGCGGCCACGGCCGGCGTGCGGGAGGCGCTGTCCAGCCGGACCCAGGCGCTGCGCGAGACGCTGGCCACAGTGCCCGCTAACGTCCAGACCGTCGCGGCCGCCTCAACCTGGAATGGGGTGTCAGCCGCGCTCGCCGAGGCGAACCCCTACGGCCCGCAGAACCCGAGCCTGACCGAGGCGCAGATAACCGAGATCACCGATCAGCTTCACGCCGACTACGCCAAGGGCGTCTTGCACCTCGCCCCGGTCAGCGACGACTACGCCTCGATGACCACCGATCCCGCCATCATCCAGGGCACGATGCCCGGGACCGGAAGCACCCAGGTCAAATTTGAGGTCAGTTACCGGCAGCCGCTCGCCCGTTACATGCGGCTCGTGGCCGGCCACTTCCCGGCGCCCGCTACCGCTCCCCCGCCGCCACCGGCGCGCAGCATCCTCATCGGGCCGCACGCACCGCCGCCGGTCTCCCTGCCGACCATCCAGGTCGTCGTCACGCAGCAGACGGCCGCCAGATTCGGCCTGAAGGTCGGGTCCAAGGTAACCTTCCCTGCCTCGCAGGAAGACGCGTTCAGCGGCGGCTCCATTCTGAGCTACGAGATCAGCGGGATCGTGGTCCCGATCGACCCGGACGCGGCCTTCTGGACCATCGACCCGGCCATCAACACACCCGTCCTGCAGAACCAGGGCTCCTACATCCCCCCGCCCTACTGGGTTGGCGCCCTGATCGCGGGACCGGGCGAGGCCACCGCCATCCAGCGGTACTACGGCCTGGGCGGGCTGCCCATGCAGTGGGAACTGCCGATGTCGCTCGGCTCGGTCTACGAACAGCAAGCCCAGCCGCTGAGCGAAGAGCTGACAGCGATCAACGCCGAGCCGCCGGAAATGTCCGGTGACGTCGCGCCGGTGGCCGACTCGCTGACCGCCTCCTCGAACCTGCTGACAACCCTCGGGTCTTTTTTCACCGCGGCACAGCCGGTAGACACGCTGCTCTGGCTGCTCTACGTCGGCCTCACCGTGGCAGGCCTCGCCGTGCTGCTGCTCGCAGCGCGGATGGTAGCGATGCGCCGGTCCGCCGAGCTCACTGTGATCAGGGCGCGCGGTGGGTCACTCTGGCAGGTAGCGCTGGCTACCAGCAGCTCGGCCGCTCTCAGCTGCGTCCCGGCGGCCGTCGTCGCCGTGCTCCTCGCCTACGTCGCCGTCCCGAACGCCGGCCCGGTACAGGGCGCGGGAGGCTGGTGGCCGCCGATAGCCGTCCTGGTCTTCGCCGTGTGCGGCCCCGCTGTCGTCGCCGCCTGGCAGCACCGGCTGCCACGGCGGCGCGCCGCTGGACGGCGGCAGCGCCGGGGCACAGTCCGCCTCGTCGTCGAGGCGATGCTGGTGGCCGCGTCCGTCGCCGGGATCGTCGTCTTCCGTCAGCAGAGCGCCAGCGGCGGCGGGCTGAACCTGTTCACCAGTGCCGCGCCGGTGCTGGTAGCAATCCCGGTGGTGATCGTGGTGCTCCGGGTGTACCCGCTCGTGCTGCGCTGGCTGCTGCGCGCGTCGGCGCGGACCTCGGGTGCGCCGGGCTTCCTCGGCCTCGCCCGCGCCGCGCGGACCGCGCTGAACCTCTCGGTGCCGGCCTTCGCGCTCGTCCTGACGCTGACCGTCGCCGCGTTCGCCGCCATGGTGCGCGACGCGGTGATAAACGGCGACGTCGCCTCGTCCTGGCAAGCCTCTGGCGCCGACGTGACGATCGTGGCCAGCCCGGGCTTCCCGGGCTTCGCCATCCCGCCGAGCGCGGAACACGCCATCGCAGCGGTGCCCGGTGTGACGCATACGGCAGAAACATGGCCGGACACCTGGACCACGTCGGGCGGCACCACGTTCACCGCAATCGCTGTGAATCCAGCAGCTTACGCGGCACTAGTCGCCGCGACGCAGGGATACTCGCAGGTGCCGGCCGGGCTCCTCGCCGTACCAGCCAACCGGGGTGCGGCTCAGCCGGTGCTCGCTTCACCGGCCGCCGCCGCTGCGCTGGGCAAGGGCACGGTCGCGATCAGCACCCAGGGTCCGGTACATCCGATCACCGTCCGGGTGGCGGGCATCTTGCCGGCCACGCCCGCGTGGCCGGCCGGCGGGTCGTTCATCATCATCCCGCTGGCCGCCCTCACCTCGAACAACACGCCGCCGGGGCCGGTCCCGATCTCGGAGATGCTGCTGACCGGATCGAACATCGACCGGGCCGCGCTTGATACGGCGATACGGGCCGCACTTCCGCCCGGCGGATCCGTGACCTACCGATCGGACGTGCTGTCGGCGCTGCGCAACGCACCACTGCAGCACGGCGCGTTCATCCTGCTCGGCCTGGCGATCGTGGTCGCCGCCGTCCTCGGGCTGGCGGTCATTTTCCTCGAGCTTGCGCTCGGCGCGCAGGAACGGGAGGCGACCCTCGCCCGGCTGGCCACCATGGGTCTCGGCGAGAGACAGCGGGCCCGGGTTGTCGCCCTTGAGGTGCTGCCCGCGGTGATCGCCGCAGGGCTGGCCGCCTGGGCGTGCGCGATGCTGCTGCCCCGGCTGGTGTCCTCGGCCGTGAACTTGTCGGAGTTCACGAATACTCCGGTCCAGGTCCCGATCGTCCCCGGGGCAACCGTGTACATCACGGTGCCGCTCGTGCCGGACGTCGCGTCCATCGCACTGCCGCTCGCCGGCCTGCTGGTGTTCGCGGCCGTGGCGCTAGGCGTCGAGATCAGGTCGGGGCGGCGGCGCAGCGCCGCGTACCTTCGAATAGGCGATTGAGGGCGGCGCATGACCGGATGGCGGAAGAACAGGAGAAGCGGTTGACGGCTTCGGAACCGCAGCAGGCCCCGGCAAGTGACGCGCCCCGTGCCGCAAGCACAGGCGCGGAATATGCGGGTACGACGAGTGCGGTGGACACGCTGGACGCGCTCGGCGCGCTCGCCACCCGGGCGCACGCCGATTACGGCGCGGGCGCGCTGATCGTGTGCGACCGGCTGGTGCGCATCTACGCGGCCGAGGGCATCGAGGTGCAGGCGCTCCAGGGCCTTGACCTGGTGGTCGAGGCCGGTGAGCTGACCGCCGTCGTCGGCGCGTCCGGCAGCGGCAAGTCCACCCTGATCAACATCCTGGCCGGGCTTGACACACCGACGGCGGGCGCGGTGCGGGTAGCGGGGCACGACCTCGCGGCGATGTCCGCTCGGCAGCGCCTTAGCTACCGCCGGACGGTCGTCGGATTCATCTGGCAGCAGACGGCCCGCAACCTGCTGCCCTACCTGACGGCGATGCAGAACATCGATCTGCCGCTGCGGCTGGCCGGAGCCCGCCGCGCGGCGCGCCGGAACCGCAGCGGCGAGCTGCTCGACCTGCTCGACGTCGGGCACTGCGCTGGCCGGCGGCCAGATCAGATGTCGGGCGGCGAGCAGCAGCGGGTCTCAATCGCGGTCGCGCTCGCCAACTCGCCGTCTGTGCTGCTCGCCGACGAGCCGACCGGCGAACTCGACAGCGAGACGGCCGCGTCGGTCTTCGGTGCCCTGCGAACTGCCAACGCCGAACTCGGCGTGACCGTGCTCGTCGTGACGCACGACCCGGCGGTCTCGTCGATGGTCCGCCGGACCATCGCGATCAGGGACGGGCGGACCGCCAGCGAGACGCTCCGGCACGGTACTGCCGACGAGTCGGGCGCACTCGCCCACGCGGTGGAGTACGCGGTGCTCGACCGGGCGGGCCGGCTTCAGCTCCCCCGCGAGATGATCGAGGCGCTCGAAATGAAGGACCGGGTCAGGCTCGAAGCGGAGACCGACCACATCGGCGTCTGGCCGGACCGGCCACGCCAGGCAGACAGCAAAGAGGACGGTGCCTGAGCCATGGCGACCATGGTGGACGTGCGGGACGTGACCCGGACCTACGGCAGCGGCCCGACCGCGACCGCGGCGCTGCGCGGCGTCTCGTTCTCCATCGAAGAGGGCCAGCTCGTCGCGCTGCGCGGCAGGTCGGGGTCTGGCAAGACCACCCTGCTCAACGTCGTCGGCGGCCTTGACCGCCCGGACAGCGGCACGGTTCACGTCGCCGGGCATGACGTCACGTCCATGGGCGAGCACGAGCGGATGCAGCTGCGCCGTGAGACCGTGGCCTATATCTTCCAGTCCTTCGGACTGCTGCCGGTACTGTCGGCGGCGGAGAACGTCGGAGTGCCGCTGCGTATCGCCGGCGTCCCGGCGAAGCAGCGCGAGGCCCGGGTGGCGCTGATGCTGTCGATCGTGGGCCTCGCCGACCACGCCCGGCAGCGGCCGGGCGAGCTGTCCGGCGGCCAGCAGCAGCGCGTCGGCATCGCCCGGGCGCTTGCCTCCCGTCCCGCCCTGCTGCTCGCTGACGAGCCGACCGGCCAGCTCGACGCGGAAACCGGCAAGCAGATCATGCGGCTGCTGCGGGTGGTCGTCCGCTCCGAGGGTGTCACCGCCCTGGTGGCCACCCACGACCCGGCCCTGATGGACCTCGCGGACGCGGTGCTGCAGCTGCAGGACGGCAAGATTGCCGAGCCAGTCGCCAGCTAGCCGCCCGGTCGGAGGTTCTACTGACTTAGCGCGAGGGTGACCCATGCGGAAAGGGACTCCGCTACCGGGTCGCCGACAGACGGGACCGGCCCGAGCACGGCAGGGCCAGCCTGACTGGATCGGGCTTGGATATGGGAGTACAGTTCTCATAACTGCACTCCCATATTTAGGAGACGGTCATGCTCAAGCCTGCTGAGGTCTTCGACCGGGACTTCGAGTGGTCTGCGCTCGACCGGTTCATCTCGGACGAGCAGCCCGGCGCAACGCTTGGTGTCGTGTCCGGCCGCAGACGTCAGGGCAAGACCTACCTTCTTGAGGCCGCGTGTCGGACGGCGGACGGCTTCTACTTCGGTGCGACCGAGGCGACGGACACTGAGTCGCTGGCGCGCATCAGCGTGGCACTGACGGATCACCTCCGTCCGCCGAGCTCCTTCCACTTCGCCAACTGGATGGAGGCGGTGGACGTCCTGCTCGATCTTGGCCGTGACCGCCCGGTTCCCGTGGTGCTCGACGAGTTCCCGTACCTAGTGAAGGCAAATCCGGAACTCCCATCCATCATCCAGCAGGCGCTGCGCCCGTTCGGCCATGCCCGGTCTGAGACGCGCACCAGGCTCCTGCTTTGCGGATCGGCGCTCACAATCATGGGAAAGCTGCTGTCCGGTACCGCCCCGCTGCGCGGCCGGGCCGGTCTTGAGCTGATGATCCCGCCGTTGGATCACCGTCTGGCGGCGGAATTCTGGGGGATCACCGACCCGCTGCTCGCGATCCGGGTGAATGCCATCGTCGGCGGAACGCCCGCGTACCGCAGGGAGTTCGTCCGCAACGACACACCAAGCGGGCCGGAAGACTTCGACGCCTGGGTTATCCGGACGGTACTGAATCCTGAAACGCCGCTGTTTCGCGAAGGCCGCTACCTGCTCGCCGAGGAACCTGACATGCGTGACACTGCCCTCTACCACTCGGTGCTGGCCGCAGTCGCCGATGGCAAGAGCACACGCGGCGCGATCGCGGCGTACGTCGGGCGCAAGGACGCCGACATCGCACACCCGATCAACGTGCTGGAAGACGCCGGCTTGATTACCAGGGAGCCCGACCTATTGCGGGACAGGCGATCCACATATGACATCTCAGAGCCGCTGATCACCTTCTACCACGCGCTTATGCGCCCGGTCTGGTCGCAGCTTGAGCGGCCGGGGAACGCAGGGCGGGTGTGGCGAGCGAGCGGTGAGCGGTTCTCCAAGAACATCCTCGGACCGCATTTCGAGCGGATCTGTCGTTCCTGGACGCTTAACTATGCCGACCCCGATCGGCTCGGGGGCCTCCCCGCGCGCGTTGGCCAGGGTGTCGTCAACGACGCGGCAGGCAAATCCGCTCACCAAGTCGATGTGATCGTAACCGGGGTCGCGGACGAGCAGAAGACTCCCTTGCTCGCGATCGGCGAGGCGAAGTGGGGAGAGGTGATGGGTGCAGGGCACTTGGAACGGCTGCGCCAGATCAGGGCCCTCCTCGACGCCGGCAGCCGTTACGACGCGAGCCAGACCAGGCTCATCTGCTTCAGCGGAGCAGGGTTCAGCGACAGACTTCGGGACGCGGCCGCAGCCGAAGAGGGCGTCTTCCTAGTCGATGCCGACGAACTCTATGGCTTCACTCGGTAGGCCCTATACGATTCGTGCGCCGGTGCTGGCAATGAGCTTTCCGTATTGCTCCGTGAGCCGCTTGGTCAGGGGGCCGGTGGCGCCGTCGGCGATCATGCGCCCGTCCACGGCCACGACGGGGGCGAGGCCGCCCATCGTGCCGGTGACGAAGACCTCGTCTGCGCTGTAGAGCTGCGGGAGCGAGTAGTCGCCTTCCGCGCACTCGATCCCCGCCGACGCCGCCAGCCGCAGCACCGCCGCACGGGTGATCCCCTCCGGGCACGAAGCGGTCGTCGGGGTGTGCAGCGTCCCGGCGGAGACCATGAAGATGTGCGTGGCGTTCGTCTCGGCGATGAAACCGCGGTGGTCAAGCATGACCGCGTCGTCGGCGCCCGCGACGTTGGCCTCGATCTTGGCCATGATCGAGGTCAGCAGGTTGTTGTGGTGGATCTTGGGGTCCAGGCTGTCCGGGGCCGAACGGCGGACGCTCGAAGTGACCAGCCTGATCCCCGCCGGGTCGTAGACGGGGTCCTTGAACTCGGCCAGGACGATCAGCGTCGGGCCCGTGGTGTTCAGCCTGGGGTCCATGCCCGAGGTGATCTTGACGCCACGGGTCAGCGTGAGCCTGATATGCACGCCGTCCCGCATTCCGTTGGCGGCCAGCGTGCGGCGGATCTCCTCGGTGATCTCGGCGTCCGTCGGCACCGACTCGAACGCGAGGGCGTGCGCGGACCTGCGGAGCCGGGCCAGGTGCTCACCAAGCGCGAAGATCCGGCCTTCGGTCAGCCGCAGGCCCTCCCAGACCGCGTCCCCGCCTTGTACAGCCGAGTCGAATGGCGACACCCCGGCATGATCCCGGTGGGCGAGCTTGCCGCCCACGTTGACGACCAGGTCCCGGTTGCGTTCGTCAAACTTCTGCAGCATCTGGCGGGTCCCTAGTTAGCTCGGTTCGTTCGGGATGGCGATGTTGATCTTGTTTTTCCTCAGTTCCTCGAAATACGGGAGACACTGCTCCAGCAGCGGTTCAAGCGCCGGATCGAGGTCGGGCGCCGGCGCCGACCGGGCGGGCCCGGTGAAGCCGGTCGAGCGCCACACGCTGTCGTACCAGTACGGCGCCCACACGCCGTCCGTGTCCCGCGGACCGGGCGGCCAGGAGAGCATCGCGGCGGTGAACGGCACATCGAGCTCCGCGCACAGCGCGCGCAGTGCCGCCTCCGGCGCCGCGAGCAGGTCCGCGGAGTCAAGGACGGGACCGCCGAACTCCGCGAACAGCCGCGCCTGCTGCCGCAGCCCGAGGTCGTCAAGCGTCGGCGCGGCGCGCACCCGAGCGTAGGAGGCGAGCAGCGAGCGGGGATCCCGGATGAGAAACGCATGCCTGAACGGCCCGAACGCGGCCAGGTCCACCGACGGCAGCACGTGGTGCGTCATGTGCTTGGCGTAGCAGATGGTGACGCCTGGCGGCAGCGGGCCGGTGGCGAGCATGGCGAGAACATCGGGCCAGGAGGTCTGCTGGCTGGCGATCACCGCGTCCCGCCCCGGATGATCCAGGCCGGTCTGCGCCAGGTAAAACGCGTACAGCGGCTCGTCCACGACGACCGTGTCCGGCCTGTTCTCCCAGGCGCGCATCATCGCTGTGGAGACGGTCCGCGGCCCTGACCACATGGCGATCCGGACCGGGCTGCCGCGGTCAGGACCTGCCGACGCTGAGCGCGCCACGGCTCAGAAGACCACCACGCTGCGCAGCACGTCCCCGTGCTCCATTTTGGCGAAGGCAGCCTCCACGTCGCCGAGGCCGATCGTCTCCGAGACGAACTTCTCCAGCGGGAGCCGGCCGCCCAGGTGCAGGTCGACGAGCATCGGGAAGTCCCGGCTCGGCAGGCAGTCGCCGTACCAGGAGGACTTGAGCGCGCCGCCCCGGCCGAACACCTCAAGCAATGGCAGGTCAAGCCGCATGTCCGGGGTTGGCACGCCGACGAGTACCACAATGCCTGCCAGGTCGCGGGCGAAGAACGCCTGCTTGTAGGTCTCCGGCCGGCCGATCGCCTCGATGACCACGTCCGCGCCGAAGCCGCCGGTGAGCTCCTTGATGCCCTCGACCGCGTCGCCGGAGCGCGAGTTGATCGTGTGCGTCGCGCCGAAGTCCTTCGCCCAGGCTAGTTTCCTGTCATCCACGTCCACGGCGATGATCGTCTGCGCGCCGGCCAGCCGGGCACCGAGCACAGCGCCGTCACCCACACCGCCGCAGCCGATCACCGCCACCGTGTCGCCGCGGCCGACGCCGCCGGTGTTGATCGCGGCACCAATGCCGGCCATCACGCCGCAGCCCAGCAGTCCCGCGGTAGCGGGGGCGATCGCCGGGTTGACCTTGGTGCACTGGCCCGCCGCGACCAGCGTCCGCTCAGCGAACGCGCCGATGCCAAGGGCGGGCGAAAGCGGGGTGCCGTCCGCCAGGGTCATCTTCTGCGTGGCGTTGTGGGTGGCGAAGCAGTACCACGGGCGACCGCGCTTGCAGGCACGGCACTGGCCGCAGACCGCGCGCCAGTTCAGGATGACGAAGTCACCAGGCGCGACCTCGGACACCCCGGGCCCGACCTGCTCCACGATTCCGGCCGCCTCGTGACCGAGCAGGTAGGGGAAGTCGTCGCCGATCCCGCCCAGCTTGTAGTGCAGGTCGGTGTGGCAGACCCCGCACGCCTGGACCTGGACAAGCGCCTCGCCCGGACCGGGCTCCGGCACTAGCACCTCGGTCACCTGAACCGGTTCGCCCTTGCCCCGCGACACCACGCCTTGCACGCTGATCGTCATGTTTTCTTTCTACAGCGAAGCCTGGCGACCACGCCAGGACACCGCCCGGCCGGAGTAGTGGCGGCGAGCGGAGTCGGCAGTCATCGCCGCGTACAGCAGAGCGACGAGCGGGAGTGCGAGGGCGCGCAGCGCGCTGAGCCGGTAGAAGCGGAGCATGGGAACGAAGCTGACCGTCATCAGCGCCCAGCCGGCCAGGCCGGCCAGCCCGGCGAGCGCCGTCGCGGTACCGGTCGCGCCAGCGCACACGGCGATCAGCGCAGCGATCGCGGCAACGGGCGGGACGGCGTAGATCAGCAGCAGGCCGGCGAGCGTGCCGAGCAGCAGTGCCGGGTTGTACCGCAGCTGTACGTACGCGGACCTGGCGATCATGTGCCACAGGGTGCGGAGGTCTGGGTAGGGACGGGCGCTCACGACGTCTGTCGCCAGGCCGAGCCAGGTACGGTGACCGCGATCGGTCCGCTTGAGCAGGGTACCGAGCGCCACGTCATCGATCAGCGCGCCGCGGATCGGCTCCAGCCCGCCCGCCGCCTCCAGCGCGGACCTGCGGATCAGCATGCAGCCGCCCGCTGCGGCGGCGGTCCGCCGCCGCGGGTCGTTGACCCACCGGAACGGGTAAAGCTGCGCGAAGAAGTAGACGAACGCGGGTACGACGAACCGCTCCCACGCCGTCTCCGCGCGCAGCAGGGCCATCTGAGAGACCAGCGCGCGGCGGTCTTCTTCCGCGCCGCGCACCAGGTCGCGCAGCACGCTCGGCGCGCACTTGATATCCGCGTCCGTGAACAGCAGGTACTCCGGCTTGCCGGGCTCGGGAGGTTCGCCGCGGGCAGCGGGTGCGCCCGGCGCGGTGGGGGCGAGTTCGCCGGCGGTCGCCGCCGCCAGACCCTGCGCCATCGCCCAGACTTTCCCGGCCCAGCCCTCGGGCCGGGGCGCCCCGCCCACCACGGTCAGCGGCGCGCCGCCGTCACGCGCGGCCTTCTCGCCGATTTCGCGTGCGATCTGCCCGGTGCCGTCGTCGCTTCCGTCGTCCACCAGGAAGACCCGGAACTCCCCCGGATAGTCCTGGGCGAGCAGTGCGGGCAGTGTCACCGGCAGGGATTCCGCCTCATTGCGCGCGGGCACGACGGCGGCCACCACTGGCCAGGCAACCGGTTCAGCGCTCGTCTGCCGCGTTCCTGGCAGCCGCTGCCCGGTCAGCCAGAAGCCCCCGTGCGCCGCCACCAGGTAGACCCACGCAGCAGCGCTGACAAAACATGCGATAGCGACATAAAGCACACACCGAAGCTTGGCACAACGCGACGGCTACTGCAGCCCGGTGCGGACCGCCGTGATGCGTTGCGTGTTGAACCCGAGCCAGTGCATCCGGCCTACGTAGCGCGCGTGCTCCACCTTGAGACAGCGGTCCATGACCACGGTTACACCGCCGTCCTCCCCGATCTTGGCGCCCTCGGCGTTGATCACGCCGAACTGGCACCACAGGGTGCCCGCCCCGATCGACACGGCGTCCCGCGCGATTCCCGGCAACGCGTCAGGCGCGCGGAAGACGTTCACGATGTCTACCCGGACGGGCACGTCCAGCAGGCTCGGGTAGCACTTCTCGCCGAGGATCTCCGTCTCCCGTGGATTTACCGGGATCACGCGGTAACCGTGCCGCTTAAGGTAGTAGCCAACGAAGTAGCTGGCGCGCAGCTCATTGCCGGACAGGCCAACGATGGCGATCGTCTTGGCGGTGTGCAGCACGCGCTGGATCGTCAACGGATCCTGGTACGCCGCGAGATCGAAATCGGTCACGCCGTCACGCCCTCTCTCCCCGTTATCTCGATGCCTGACGTGGTCGCCGCCACGAACGCGAACCCCTGCTCCAGGTCCCAGATCAGGTCCGCGACGGACTCGGTGCCGACCGACAGCCGCACCGTCCCCGGCCCGACACCCGCCGCCCGCAGCTCGTCGTCGCTCAGCTGGCGGTGCGTCGTGCTCGCGGGGTGGATGATCAGGCTCTTCGCGTCGCCGACGTTCGCCAGGTGCGACCAGAGCGATACGCCGCGGATGAGGTCCTGCCCGCCGCCGCGGCCGCCCGCGCAGTCAAAGGAAAACACCGAGCCGGCCCCGCGCGGCAGGTACTTGGCCACCAGCTGACGGTACTTGCTGCCGGGCAGGCCTGGATGGGTCACATTCGACGCGAGCTCATGCGTCTGGAGGAACTCCGCGACGGCGAGCGCGTTCTCGGCGTGCCGTTCCATCCGCAGCGACAGCGTCTCGAGGCCCTGCAGGAACAGGAAGGCGTTGAACGGCGACATCGCCGCGCCCAGATCGCGCAGGGTCTCGGCGCGAAGCTTCATCAGGTAGCCGTACATGCCGAACGTCTCGTGGAACGCCAGCCCGTGGTAGGCAGGCGACGGCTCGGCCACCACGGGGAACCGGCCGTTGGACCAGTTGAACGTGCCCGCCTCGACGACCACGCCGCCGATACTCGTGCCGTGGCCGCCGATGAACTTGGTAGCCGAGTGGATCACGATGTCGGCGCCCCACTCGATCGGGCGGCACAGGTACGGCGTCGCGAACGTGTTGTCCACGATCAGCGGCAGCTCATGCTCGTGCGCGATGGCCGACACGGTCTCGATGTCCAGCACGTTCCCCGCCGGGTTGCCTATCGTCTCGGCGAAGAAGGCCTTCGTATTCGGCCGGACCGCCCGCCGCCAGGCGTCGGGATCGTCGGGGTCGACCCAGCTCAGCTCGACGTTCATCTTGCGAAGCAGGTGCTTGAACTGGTTCACCGTCCCGCCGTAGAGCGCGGCGGACGACACGACATGGTCCCCAGGCTGCAGCAGCGTGAACAGCGCGGCCGCCTGCGCGGCGAGCCCGCTGGCGAACGCGACCGCGCCCGCGCCTCCCTCGAGGTTCGCCACCCGCTCCTCGAACACCGCGACGGTGGGGTTCATGATCCGCGAGTAGGTGTTCCCGTACTCCTGGAGGTTGAAGTACGCCGCCGCCGACTCGGGGTCCTCGAACACGTAGCTGGTCGTCTGGAAGATGGGCACCGCCCGTGCGCCCGTGTTCGGGTCGGGCCGCTGCCCGGCGTGCAACTGCCTGGTCTCAAACCCGAACGCGCGGGGTTCCTCGGCACGAACTGGCATGCCTGGTACATTCGCCTTTTCATCGGGCATGCCCCGGGGGGTGCGGGGGGTCGTCCCCCCGGAGGATGACTGTGTGTCGTTCACTAAGGGCCTTCCTTGGTCGTCACCTGGAGGATCTCACTTCCCGGTTCCGACTCCGGTCAAGAAGCGCTTGATGATGGGTGTCTGCCGCGCTTCCTCGAGCAGGAAGCAGTCGTGTCCGTACGGCGCCTCGATGATGTTGCACTCGACCGGCTTGCCGAGTTCGGTGAGCGCGTCGGCGACCTCCCAGGACGCCGACGGAGGGTACAGCCAGTCGGAACTGAACGCGATCAGCAGCGTCCGCGCCGCGACGCCGTCGAGCGCGCGGGCGAGCGACCCGCCCCCGTACTGCCGGGCCAGATCGAAATACGTCAGTGCACGCGACATGTAGAGGTAGGTGTTGGCGTCGAAACGCCGGACGAAGGAGTCGGCCTGGTGCCGCAGGTAGCTCTCGACCTCGAACTCCGCGTCGGTGATCGTATAGCGAATGTCATCGGTGCCCATGGCTGATGCGCTCGCCCCGTCGGGCATGCCTAGCCGGGCGCCTGGGAGCGTCCCCCCGGCGAGTGGCCGCAGACGGCGGCCGAACTTATCGCCCAGGCCCTGCGCGGACAGGTACGTGATGTGGCCGACCATCCGCGCCACCCCCATCCCGGCCTCGGGCGCGGCGCCCGTCCCGTAGTAGCGGCCGCCTTGCCAGGCCGGGTCGCGGATGATCGACTCACGGGCGATCGCGTTCCACGCCACGCCCTGCGGCTGGAGGGCGTGCGTGCTCGCGATAGGCACGATGGCGTCAACCTGATCGGGATACAGCACCGCCCACTCGTAGGCCTGCATCCCGCCGAGCGAGCCCCCGGCAACCGCCGCCAGCCGTTCGATGCCGAGTTCAGTCAGGAACGCGCGCTCGGTCCGCACCATGTCCGCGACGGTGATCACCGGGAAGTCCGGACCGTACGGCAGGCCGGTCGCTGGGTCGGTCGACGACGGCCCGGTGGTCCCGCGGCACCCGCCGAGCAGGTTGGTGGACACGACGAAGAAACGATCAGTGTCGAATGCCTTGCCCGGGCCGATCATCCCGTCCCACCAGCCGAGCCCTTTGCCTGCCGTGCCGTCGCGATCGGTGGCACCGAAGCCGTCCCGCGTGCTCTCCACCGGGGGCGTCTTCGCGAAGCCCGCTGCGTGGGCGTCGCCGCTGAGCGCGTGGCAGACCAGGATGACGTTGTCCCGCCGGGGCGAAAGGGTGCCGTAGGTCTCGTAGGCCACTCGCACCGGGTACAGCTGCCGCCCGCAATCCAGTCGCACGGGCTGGGGCAGGTCGAGATACTGAGTTTCGACTGTGCCGACAGAGCCGGCCGCTAGCGTCGAGGCTGGCTCCGCCATAGGGGCTATGGTAACGCCCCATGATCAGTGTATTGTCAATCGACTCCATAGGGAATTCGGGAGCGAGCGAGAGGGGATCACCTGAGATGAGCACTGTTGCCGATAATGGCGTCAACGTGCAGGCACTGCTGGACGCGCGCGAGGTCCTGAAGGGCGCGCCAGAGGCCGCGCAGTTCACCTGGCGGGCGTCTTCTAAGTGGCAGGGCGGTGTCCACACCACCATCAAGGTCCAGGACTTCTTCGGCCTCGGCCAGGAGCACGACCATAAGACGGAGTCGGTCTTCGAGGCTGACCACCCTGAGGTCTTCGCCGCTGAGGACTCCGGTATCACGCCGATCGAGTACCTGCTCGTCGGCCTGGCAAGCTGTCTGAGCGCCGGCGTGGCGTCAGTCGCGCAGAACCGTGGCATCCAGCTGCGCTCTGTCGAGGCCATCGTCGAAGGGCACCACGATATCCGGGGCATCCTCGGCGCCGACAGCGACGTCCGGAACGGCTACAACGACATCAAGGTGACCTTCAATATCGACGCCGACGCGTCGAAGGAAGAGATCGAAGCGCTGGTGGCCCAGTCGCAGAAGCGCTCTGCCGTGTTTGACGCGCTTTCGAACCCGACGGACATCACCGTCGAAGTGGCCTGAGGATTCCAGATCAGCGAGTACATCACCACGGTCGTCATCGGCGCGGGGCACGCGGGCCTCGCCGCCAGCCATTTCCTCAGCGACCAATCGATCGACCATGTAGTGCTCGAGCGGGGCGAGGTAGCGAACTCCTGGCGGCGTGAGCGCTGGGAGTCGCTGCGGCTGCTGACCCCGAACTGGCAGAGCCGGCTGCCGGGACTTCGCTATGAAGGCCCGGACCCGGACGGCTACATGACCGTGCAGGAAGTGACGGAGTTCATCGAGCGCTTCGCCAAGGTCTCGCGTGCCCCCGTGCGGACAGGCGTGAACGTCACCTCGGTGCGCCGCGCCGGCGACGGGTACCACGTCACGACGGACAGCGGCGAGATTCGCTGCAGGGCGGTGGTCATCGCGACCGGTGCCTGCAACCGGCCGGCGGTGCCGTCACTGCGCGACGTGATCCCCGAGTCCGTCGAGCAGCTGACGCCCTTTGACTACCGCGACCCTGCCCAGCTTCCCGACGGCGGCGTGCTCGTGGTCGGGGCCTCGGCTACTGGCGTGCAGCTCGCGGCCGAACTGCACCGCTCCGGCAGGCCGGTAACGCTCTCCGTCGGTGAGCACGTGCGGTTGCCGCGCACCTACCGCGGCCGGGACGTGCTGTGGTGGATGGACGCATCGGGCGTGTGGGATCAGCGGTACGACGAGATCGAGGATCTCACCAGGGCCAGGCGGTTGCCCTCGCCGCAGCTTGTCGGGGTTCCGCACACGACACTCGACCTCAACGCGCTGTCCTCGATGGGCGTCGAGCTCGCCGGCCGGCTGGCGGCTGTCCGGGACGGCCGCGCGCTGTTCTCCGGCGGGCTGCGCAACGTGTTCTCGCTGGCGGATCTCAAGATGAACCGCCTGCTCGGCACGTTCGATGAGTGGGCACGGACCAGCGACCGGGACGCCGAGGTCGGCCCCCCCGAGCGCTACGAGCCGACACGTGCACCGGAGAGGTCACGGCTGCAGCTGGACCTGCGCAGCGGCCAGATCGCCGCAATCGTATGGGCGACGGGTTTCCGACCGGACTACCAGTGGCTCGAGGTGCCGGTCGTCGATGCGAAAGGCCAGCTCATCCACGAGGGCGGGGCGGCCGCCAGCCCTGGGCTGTACGCGCTTGGCCTGCCCGTGCTGCGGCGGCGCAAGTCCACGTTCATTTACGGCATCGAGGACGACGCGCGCGAGGTGATCGGCGACCTCGTGGCCAACCTGACCACACGAACGTGATTCTGCCCGTTTCGTTATCTTCTCGGTGCAACCCTTGCCCTCGCCGGAACGTCTTCTGGACGGGAAGATCGGCGTATGAAGGGCAATGATTTCATGAATATGTTGATTCGCGGCAGGCTGGCCAAGATTGGCGCGAGCGCGGTAGCGGTGGCTGCCGTCACGGTGGCCGGGGTCACCGCCGGGACCGCGTCGGCGGCCCCGGCGGGACCGGCCAAGACGACGGCGGTGACAGCACTGAGCGCCGAGGCGGCGAAGGCGGCGGCCGCCGCCCGCACAGTGGCCGCGACCTGGACGCCGCCGAAACGCACGCTTGTCGAGGGTGAAAAAGGCTCGGACGTTAAGTCGGTCCAAGAGCGGCTCAACTCGCTCCATTACTACGCTGGCCCGAACGACGGCCAGTTCGGCAGCGACACAAAAGAGGCCGTCTGGGCGTTCCAGGAGGTCAATCACATCAAGGTGACCGGCGTCATCGACGCGGCCACGAAGAAGGCCCTCGTGCGCCCCACTGCCTACAAGGCGAAGTACCCGGGACAGGCCGGGACCAGGGTCGAGGTCAACCTCGGCCTTGGCGTGCTCGTCTTCTTCAAGAACCACAAGATCGCGCTGGTCAGCCACATCTCAAGCGGCGGCCACTACTACTTCGGCGGCGGCGACTACGCCCAGACCCCGACAGGCGAGTTCCGGGCGCTGTACTTCGTCCCCGGCTGGGATCAGGGCCCGCTCGGGGCGATGTACAACCCGGCGTTCTTCAACTACAACGGATACGCGATCCACGGCGAGTACAACTCCGAGGTCCCGCTTGAGCCGGTCTCGCACGGCTGCGTCCGGATCCCGTACGACATCGCCAGCTGGTTCTACAAGGACCTGACTATCAGCGAGAAGGGCAACGGCACCGAGGTCTGGGTCTACAACCAGTGGACGACCTGGACCCAGGGGGACGCGAACAGCTAAGCCATGCCGCGGGCTGGACGCGTCGTCGCTGGCCGGGTGATAGTGGAAAAAGGGGCGTACTGCACTCCCCCGCCCGGTCAGCGATTATTGAGGTGGTTCCATGCTCCAGGCCTTCGTGTTCGAAAAGATCGGTGTCGTGGTCGGGGACCTTTACTTCCTTGACCCCGATCCGCGACCGGGACAGGAGGGTCCGGAGCATGGCGTGCGCCTCGAACTGCGGGTATTCGACCGGGGCGAGCTGAGGGGAACGATCTATTCGGCCACGCCCATCGCCGCCGGACGACCGATCTGGCGAGTTGACCTGCTCGAGTCCGTGGACGGGAAGCCGGGCAGCTTCAACCGCACCCACCACCACCCCAGGTTCGACCCGGACACCTGGAACCCGGGCCGTCGGGTCTACGAACGGGAATTGTCCGCGGATCCGTTCGGCTGGCTGGCCGGCCAGCTGTCCGGCCTGCCGGTGATCCTCGAACGGGCCGGGGTTCCGCAGGACGTCGCCGACCCCTCGGACGGGGGCAGCCTCAAGGACCTCGCGGACACGATCACCGGCGTGACCAGCATGCTGCTCGACAAGGTTCGCGCGGGTGAACTGGGCGTCGCCCCCGCGGGTGGCAGCGACTTCTACCGGACCGGCTGGCTTTAAGGCCTCGCCTCTAGTCCGGCTGCCTCCAGTCGGCTGCCTCTACTTCGCGTGCTTCTACTTCGCATGCTTCCGGCCGAGGCGCAGACCGGAGAGGATCGCCGCGATCACCATGAAGGCCACCGAAGCGTAGAACGCGGCGTGCAGTCCGGTGGTAAACGCGTCCGCCACCGCTCCGTGCAGCGATGTGGTGCCGACGAAGATCGCGAACGCGAGCTGCCGGGAGATGGACCGGGAAGCCACAAGGATGGCCACCGCGAACGAGAACACCATGCCGACGTTGCCGAAGGTGCGCATCATCCCCGATGCGATCCCGAACATGTCGGGCGGCGCCGCCTTCATGATCGCGGAACTGTTCCCCGGGAAGAACATGGCCGCCCCGGTCGCGTTGATGATGCCTATGCAGACGATCCACCACAGCGGCGTGGAATTGGTCAGCTGCGCGTACAGCAGCAAGGCGACACTCTGCAGGGCGAGCCCGGCCGTGGCGGGCAGCACTGGCCCCCGCTTGTCCGAGAGGTGGCCAGCCCACAAGCTGACGAAGCCGGACAGCACGTAGCCTGGCAGCAGCAGCAGCGACGCGTGCAGCGGCGACAGCCCGCGCGGCCCCTGCAGGTACATGAGCAGCAGGAAGAGCACCGCGAAGCTGGCCAGCCCTTGGAAAAGCGCAGCGCACAGCGAGGCGGCCATCGTGGGGACCCTGAAAATCCGCAGCGGGAGCATCGGCGCGGGCACCCGCGACTCGATGAACACGAACGCCGCGATCAGCGCCAGGCCACCGATCAGGAAGCCCGCGGTCGAGGCGTCGAACGGCCCGTTCGCGAGCTTGGTGATCGCCCACAGCACGCCGAACAGCCCGATCCCCAGCGTGATCATGCCAAGCGGGTCGAGCCGCTGCCTGTTCCGTTCGCCTTGGTCGCGCAGCACCCGCAGCGCCAGCGCGATCGCTGCCGCGCCGGTCGGCACATTGATCCAGAAGATCCATCGCCATGAGGCGTAGGTGACGATCAGCCCGCCGAGCACCACGCCGAGCACCGCGCCGACGGTCCAGCCGACCGAGGTGAACCCGTAGGCCTTGCCACGCTGTTCGCGCGGGTACAGGTCGGCGATGACCGCCCCGCTGTTGGCCATGATCAGCGCGCCGCCGATGCCCTGCACGACCCGGAAGACGATGATCGACACCTGGTCCCAGGCCAGCGCACACAGTAGCGAGCCGACGACGAACACCGCGAAGCCGGTTTCGTACATCCGGACCCGCCCGAACATGTCGCCGAGCCTTCCGACCTGAGTGGCGAGCAGCGTGATGACGAGCAGGAAGCTGATGATTACCCAGACCACGTTGGCCAGCGAGACGTGCAGGCTGCGCTGGATCTCGGGCAGCGCGAGCACCACGATCGTGGTGTCAACGGCGGTCATCAGCACGCCCGCCATGAGCACGACCATGGCGAGGCCGGTCCGCTGCGGCCCGCTGTTGGCCCTGCTGCCTGCCTGCGCGGGGGTGTTCCGCTCCGTCCCGGAGTACGTCATTTTCTTAGCCTAACGAACGGTGGCTTTTTCGCCAGCTGAGACTAGGCTGTCTATCCGGCGTTCGCACTTGAGGGGCGGCATGTAGTGGCTCGCGACGAATCCGCGGTCGGGTCAGTTGGCGTGCTCGTCATTGCCACACGCGGCAAGTCAGGCCCTGGCGAGGTGCGCATCCGGATCCGCGGCGGCTCGGAGGTCTTTCTCGCCTGGTCGCCCGAACCCCTGCCGAAGGGGACCACCGTCCTCATCACCGATTACCGAGGGCCGCGCACCGTCGATGTCTTGGAATGGGACGATTCGCTCGGCGAGGCTCCCCAGATACCAGGGTCAAGAAATTCTTTGTCAGGAGAGTGAAGCCATGTTGGGCTACCGAGTTCCCGCTCCAGATGAGGCCATGCTCGTCTCCGGTGGCCGTTACGGCCTCAAGGACGCGCCGTTCCGGGTCGTCACCGGGCATGGCGCCTTCGTCATGCCCATGTTCCGCAAAGCCCGCTACCTCACGCTTGCCATGCAGGAGTCTGAGGTCTCCGAGACCTGCGTGACCAAGCAGGGCATCTCGCTGAACGTCCGAGCGGTGATCGCATTCAAGGTGGGGAACGACGGCGAGTCCATCGTGAACGCCGGGCAGCGGTTCCTGTCCGACCAGGATCAGATGTCCATCCTGACCGGGCGGATCTTCGCCGGTCACCTGCGGTCAATCATCGGCTCGATGACCGTCGAGGAGATCGTCACCGAGCGGCAGAAGCTGGCCACCGAGGTGCTCGACGGCTCCAAGCAGGAGATGGCCAACCTTGGCCTGACCGTTGACTCCCTGCAGATCCAGTCCATCGACGATATGGGCGCCGGGTACATCGCGGCGATGGCAGCGCCGAATAACGCGGCCATTCAGCGGCAGGCGAAGATCGCGCAGGCACAGGCGGACCAGGCCGCGGCCGAGGCGCAGCAGGCGTCGATCCGTAAGCAGGCCGAGTTCGCGCGGCAGACCGCGGTCGTGCAGGCGCAGTACAAGGCGGAGATCGACAAGGCACAGGCGGAAGCGGCCCAGTCGGGCCCGCTCGCCCAGGCCGAGGCGCAGCGGGCGGTCATCGAGGCGCAAGCCCAACTCGCACAGCACCAGGCCCAACTGCGCCAGCAACAGCTCGTCTCCGAGGTCATCAAGCCGGCCGAGGCTGAGGCGGAAAAGGTGAAGATCCTCGCTCAGGCCGACGCGGAGCGGACCCGCATCGCGGCCGCCGCGGCCGCGTCCAACAACCGGGTCGCCCTCGATCAGATGCTGATCGCGCAGCTGCCTCAGATCGTCAAGGAGGCGGCGGCGGGGCTGGCTGGCGCTAACGTGTCGGTGCTCAACGGCGCGGACGGGCTCGGCGAGATTGCTGCCGGGCTTGTTTCGCAGGGGCTGACGATTCTCGAGTCGGTGCGGAAGTCTGTCGGGGTGCCTCCGGTGGACGTTGACGGCGAGCCTCAGTCGGCGAACGGGCAGCTGCCGCCTAGCACCCAAAACCAGAACTAGGCCGCCAGCCCCCCGGGCCGGGTGACCTGGGCGCTGGACCGGGGCTGGGGCGAGGGGAAGATTTCTCGGGACAGTCCTTCGGAACGTCCCGAGGAAATCTCCCCTGGCGCCCCTGCCCTTCCGCGAGCGCGCGCGGCTGCCTGCCCAGGCAGCCATAGCCGCTGGCAGGCGGTTCGCTGCACCACTCGCAGCGCTCCGTCTGCCACACTCTCATCCCCCAAGCCGCGCACGTCTCGCACCGCTCGCGGGCTTCGCCGGGGTGGGGGCGTGGCAGGTCAGAGCAGGCTGGCTAGGAGGGCGGGCGGGGAGCCTTTGCGGAGGGTGCCGTGGATTAGCTCGACGCGGTGGGCTAGCGGGGGGGTTGTTACGGCAACTGCGGTGACTGCCTCAGGTATCGCTGTTCCTGGCAAGAGGGTTAGG
>Ga0123356_10001062_pt1 | contig 30457 bp, 27 predicted proteins | sample TergutEmb28metaG_2_FD_92546 | JGI IMG/M metagenome (GOLD analysis project Ga0123356, IMG submission 92546) | Embiratermes neotenicus P3 segment gut microbial communities from Petit-Saut dam, French Guiana - Emb289 P3 | ecosystem: Host-associated > Arthropoda: Insects > Digestive system > Gut ...
CCGGCAAAATGCCGCCTCCACCCCCCCCCCCTATGCCCCTTTCGGGGCAAGCCTACCCGGGCTACCCCGGCCAAACCTACCCGGGACAGCCGGCCCAACCCTACCCCGGCCAGCCCTACCCGGGCTACCCCGGCCAACCGGGACAGCCACACCCCGCCTACCCGGGCTACCCCGGCCAACCCTACCCGGGCTACCCGGGCCAAGCAGCTTATCCGGGCTACCCGGGCCAGCCGGGCCAACCCTACCCGGGGCAACCGGGACAGCCACCCCCCGCCTACCCGGGACAGCCCGCTCAGCCGCGCCCGCAACCGAGACAGGCATACCCTGCGCAGCCGGTGCAACCCCCACGGCCGGCCCAGGCTGCCCCCCCAGCACAACCCGTGCCGGCGCAGCCCTCAAGGCCGGCACAGCCGACACAACCCCTACAACCGGCCATGGTACCCCTGGCGCCTACCCCGGCGCCCGTGGTGTCGGCGGGTGTGGAGTGGATGCATACCTTGCCGAGCCAGGAGGCCCCTGCTCACCCTCCCCCTTCCTCTCCCCCCCCCTCCTCCCCGGCGGGCTTAAATGTACAGGAGCCGGAGAGGGAAATTGGGAAGGAGTTGAAGAAGGAGCTTGAGGCAGAATGGGAGGCGGAGGAGGAGCAGGCCGAAAGGACAGACAGTTTTTCACGTTTTTAAAGGCCTATGCCCAGGGGGTTTAGGAAAAGCGTCCCCAAATTCCCTATTTGGGGGTAGGTTCTGTTTTAAAGGGGGGGGTTGCTTTGTCTCTTGCCTTTGTCTTTGCGCACAGGTACGAGGCTTGTTTGAGGCGAGCCCAAAAGTTTGGCCGCAAAGTTTCACTGGTTGTTTTGCCCCTTGGACACCGCAGTTTGATTGAGGAATGACTCGATGCAAATCCGCGCTGATGAAATCAGTCGTATTCTCCGCGAGCAAATTAGAGATTTTGGAAAGCAGGTTGCTGTTTCAGAAACGGGGACAGTCTTGTCCGTCGGCGACGGCATTGCCCGCGTCTATGGCCTGGACAATGTGTTGTCTGGAGAATTGGTGGAGTTTCCAGGCGGCACCAGGGGTTTGGTGCTGAACCTTGAAGAGGACAACGTGGGCGTCGCCATTATGGGTGAGTTCGCTCACATTCGCGAAGGCGACACCGTCAAGCGCACGCAGCAAATTGCGTCCGTTCCCGTAGGCAAGGCGATGTTGGGCCGCGTCGTCAACGCCTTGGGCGAGCCTTTGGACGGCAAGGGCCCCATTGCCGCAACCGAGACGCGCCGCTTGGAAATAAAAGCCCCCGGCATCGTCAAACGCAAGTCCGTGCACGAGCCCATGCAGACGGGCCTCAAAGCTTTGGACGCGTTGGTGCCCATTGGACGCGGACAGCGCGAGTTGATTATTGGCGACAGGCAGACGGGAAAAACCGCCATCGCCGTCGACACCATTATTAACCAACGCGGCCAAAACATGTTTTGCATTTATGTCGCCATCGGTCAGAAACAGTCGACGGTGGCGCAAGTGGTGGACAAACTCACCAAGCATGGCGCCATGGAATATACGGTGGTGGTGACGGCCAGCGCTTCGGACCCGGCGCCCATGCAATTTTTTGCACCCTATGCGGGCGTCACCATAGGCGAATATTTCCGTGACAACGGGATGCATGCGTTGATTGTTTATGACGACTTGTCCAAACAAGCGGTGGCCTATCGCCAGTTGTCGCTTTTGCTGCGCAGGCCTCCCGGACGCGAAGCCTATCCCGGCGACGTGTTTTATATTCACAGCCGCTTGTTGGAGCGCGCCGCCAAACTCTCGGACGAAGAGGGCGCAGGCTCGCTGACGGCGCTTCCCATTATTGAAACTCAGGCCGGAGACATTTCTGCCTATATTCCAACCAACGTCATTTCTATTACGGACGGGCAAATTTTTCTTGAGTCCGACTTGTTTTTCTCCGGCGTGCGTCCGGCCATTAACGTCGGCATTTCCGTCTCGCGCGTCGGCAGCGCCGCCCAAATAAAAGCCATGAAGCAGGTGGCCGGCACGTTGAAACTTGACTTGGCCCAATACCGCGAGTTGCAGGCTTTTGCGCAATTCGGCTCCGACTTGGACAAAGCCACGCAAGAGACTTTGGCCAGCGGCGCGCGTCTGGTGGAGTTGCTCAAACAAGTCCAATATGCGCCCATGAGTGTGGGCAAACAGGTGATGCAAATTTATGCCGCCACCAACAAGGACGATGCGGAAAAGCGCGGCTGGCTGCGCAACATTCCCGTTGTGGACGTGGTGCGTTGGGCTCAGGAGTTTGCTGAATATTGCGACGTGCAATGTCCTGAGTTGGCCAACACCATAGGTGAAAAGAAAGCGTTGACGGACGAGTTGAAGGCGGAAATGAACAAAGCCATTGCTGAATTCAACGCCGTTTTCAAACCGACACCGGGCGCCAAACTCTAAAGGCCCCCCGCCCCATTTCCAATGCCATATGTTTCAGATAGCCTGGGCCTATGCTCAGGCTGTTTGCGTTGTGCTGCCCCGTTTTGCTTTGCCCCTACCCTTGTACCCCTGGAGAGTATGACTCCCTATTCCCCTAAGCCTTCCTTTGCACAAGCCCTAAGCCCGGGGTTGCCCAGCGAGCGGGTTTTCGTCGCCTTGGGCTCCAACTTGGGGGAGCGTGAAGCCCAGCTTCGTTTTGCTTTGGAGGCTTTTGGGGCGGCGCCTGCTGTGCGCTTGTTGCAGTGCTCTCCGGTGGTGGAAACCCAGGCCGTGGTTTTGCCCAACCACCCCCCCGGGCCCCCCTATTTGAACGCGGTTGCAGAGTTGCGTTGCTCCCTTTCCCCGCTGGAGTTGTTGGAGTTTTTGTTGGGGCTGGAGGCGAAGGCCGGCCGTAGGCGCCAGGGGCGTTGGGAGGCGAGGACTTTGGATTTAGACATTTTATCCTTTGGGGATAGGCGGATAGGCCACCCTAAGTTAGAGGTACCCCACCCCTACCTGCATTTAAGGACATTTGTCCTATTCCCCTGGGCTTATATTGCTCCTGAATTAAAACTTCCGGGGCAGTCATTAAGCATTTCAGAACTCCATGCGCGCTTGGCTTGACTTTCCTATTATTCTCTCATAGTGAGGCTTTTCTTTGCGGGCAGAGGGCCCGTGTCGTTTCTTTCGAGGACAAAGCGATGTATGCAGTCATCCGAACGGGTGGAAAACAATACCGGGTTTCAGAAGGGGCTGTTTTTCAAATAGAGAAGATTGAGGGCGAGGTGGGCAATGAAATCCGCTTTGAAGAAGTGTTAATGTTGAATGACGATTCCGGCTACCGCGTGGGCAAGCCCTGCCTGGACGGTGTGCAGGTGAAAGCGGTGATTGTTCGCCAGGACAAGGCGCCCAAAGTCCTGCACTTTCGCAAGGAGAAAGAGGGTTGGGCGCGCCGTCGAGGCCACCGCCAGCTTTTCTCTGAAGTGAAGATTGTTTCCATAACTGTTTAGGCACCGGGAGGATTTGTGGCACATAAAAAAGGACAAGGCTCTTCTCGCAACGGGCGAGACTCGAATGCCCAACGCCGCGGCGTCAAAGTATTTGGCGGCCAGGCAGTTTCAGCAGGCTCCATTCTCGTCCGGCAGGTGGGGACCGTCATTCACCCGGGCACCAACGTCAAGTTGGGCAGGGACTTCACCCTGTTTGCGACGACGGACGGTGTTGTAAAATATGAGATGAAGAAGGACAGGAAGCACGTTTCTGTCTACCCAAAGACGGCACAAGCTTGAGGGCGCTTTTGAGAACCTCCTGGCAAACATATTGCCGGGAGCAGGCTTCCTTGAGCTGAAGGCAGGGCCTGTGCCTTGAGAATAGGGTCGACTCCTCATATGTGGAGCCGGCCTTTTTCATGGAAGGTGCTTTTATGAAATTTGTCGATGAAGTTAAAATTCGCATAAAGGCCGGGGATGGGGGGAATGGCGCCGTTGCGTTTAGGCGGGAGAAATACGTTGAAAAGGGGGGGCCTTCCGGTGGGGATGGTGGAGATGGTGGAAGTATTTTTTTCCGCGTTGACGCGAGGATGACGACGCTGTTGGACTACCGTTTTTTAAGTCAGCACCAGGCCAAGTCCGGCGAGCACGGCATGGGCTCCGACTGCTATGGGAAGAAGGGCGAAACCTTGGTTTTGCGCGTCCCCCAGGGGACCCTCATAAAGGACGCGGACACGGGTGAACTGCTCGGGGACTTGTCTCAAGCCGACGCAGAGTTGTTGGTTGCGCGCGGGGGCAAGGGGGGGCGGGGCAACATGCATTTTGCGACTTCAACGCGGCAGACGCCGCGTTTTGCGGAGGAGGGGACGCCAGGGGAGTCCCGCCATTTGATATTGGAACTTAAACTATTGGCGGACGTCGGCATTGTAGGTTTCCCTAATGTAGGCAAAAGCCTATTTATTTCTAAAATTTCCCGCTCCCGCCCTAAGGTAGCCGACTATCCCTTTACAACCCTGGTGCCCAATTTAGGTGTGGTGGCCTATAAAAATCATTTGTCCTTTGTCATAGCGGACATTCCCGGGTTGGTAGAAGGGGCCAGCGAAGGGGTAGGTTTAGGGCTTCGGTTTTTAAAGCATGTGGAGAGGTGCAAAGTCCTCATTCATATGTTGGATGCCTCGGGCCACCTTGAGGGCCGAAGCATGGAAGAGGACTATGTTGCCATTTGCAAGGAGCTTCAAAAATTCAGCCCGAAGTTGGCGAAGAAGCCCCAGTTGATTGTGGCCAACAAGATGGACATTCCAGCGGCCAAAGAAGCCTATGAAGACTTTGCCAAACACATGAAGAAAAAGCGCAAGCGGGTTTTTCCCATGTCGGCGGCCACAGGGGAGGGCATTGAGGCGGTGGTGGATGCGGCGGCCCAGCGTTTGTTTTCCGAGCCGAAAGGTGCCCCTAAGGGGAGAGGCTAGAATGTCCGCTCGCGGTTTAAATGCGGGTACGCTTTTATTGGAGGAGCGTCGGCAGCGTATTGAAGAGGTAGTGGGGCTGCGTACGCGCACATTAACGGTAGTCCTTGAGGCGGTGGACGACTGGTTTAATGTCGCCGCCATATTACGCTCCTGTGAGGGGCTGGGCATACAGGAGTTGCATATTGTCCACCCGCACCCGCGTCTGGCCCTCAGCGACGCGGTGACGCAGGGCTGTCAAAAGTGGATGGATGTTTTTTGCTATGGGAGTTTTCCTGCATGCAAGGAGGCTTTGAAGGCGCGGGGTTTTAGAATTTTGGCTGCGTCCATGGCTTCAAAGCCCTCGCCCTCGCTGTATGGTTTGAGTTTTCACGAGAAGACGGCCTTGGTTTTCGGCAATGAGCATTCTGGGGTTTCGGTTTCCACTTTGGAGGGGGTGGATGGTTGTTTTTGGATTCCGATGCAGGGCTTTTCCCAGAGCCTCAATGTTTCTGCTGCGGTATGCGCCAGTTTGGTTTATGCCTTAGGTTGGCGACACCACCACCTTGGGCAAATGGGTGACCTTAATGACGAAGAGAAAGCAAGGCTGCGGGAGAAATTTTCCATACTCTCCATCAAACAGCACAAGAAATTATTCCATTCCAAGCCATAAGGTTAGGCGGGGGGAGTGTTGGGGAAGGTTTATAAAAACATGGTGTTTGGGGTATGGGTTGTTGTTGGGGGTGTCCGGTTTGGCATGGGCACAGGAAAAAGCAGCGCCTGAAAAAACAGCGCCCGCAAAAGCGACACCCGAAAAAACAGCACCTGCAAAAACAGCGCAACCCCCGAAGGAGGCCTTGGAGCAACTGGTAGACAGGATGCAGGCCTACTATGAGAAGATACAAGACTTCTCTGCCGACTTTGAGCAGCGCTACCACTACAAAATGTTTGACAGGACGCAAGTTTCGCAGGGGCGGGTTATTTTCAAAAAGCCGGCCCTCATGCGTTGGGACTATGAAAAGCCCTCCAAGCGCAGTTTTCTCATTTCCGAGGAGCAAGTATTGGCTTTGGACGCAGCGGCATTGACGCTGACGAAAACCACCATTGCCACGGACAAGCTGTCCGCCGCGGTAACTTTTCTATGGGGACGGGGAAAGCTGAAGGAGGAGTTCCACATTTCCTATGCGCCGTGCAAGGGGTGCAAGGAAGTGCGCTTGGAGTTGTTGCCGAAGAAGGAGGAGCCGCGTTTCCAGAAACTCTTTTTGGACATAGACGTGAAGACGGCGCAGGTGGTGCAAAGCACGGTTGTGGACCCGGACGGCAGTGAGAACCGAATTCGTTTTTTGCGCTGGAAGGAAAACCAGAATTTGCAACAAGAGGCTTTCAAATTGTCCGTCCCTGAAGGCACGCAATTTTTGGACATGACAAAAATGCCTGGGGGGTAATGGCCGTGCCTCTCAGCCACAACCAAAGCGCCGTCCTGAGACATGGGCTTGCCGTTGTTGGTTTGCTGTTTGCCTGCATACACACGCCGCCTGGGGTGTCGGCGGCAGAGGAGGCGCTTCCGCTGGAGGGGATGGCCTTCGACTTATGGACGGATGGCGACATGTTATTCACATGGGGCTCCTTGGGGGGGCGCAAGACGCGGGTTATCTTTTCCTCGGTGGAGTTGGGAAGTTTTCTGTCGAAGAATTGTGCTTTGGGGAAGCGTCTTGGGAAGGTTTGGCTAGGCGAGGGGCTAGAGCGCGAGGTTGTCCTTTTAGAGGGGGGGAGTCTAGGTGGCAAACCCATGGGTAGGCTAGAAGTAGCCTTAACCGAGGAGTGGAAACCTTCCGGCGCTAGGGTATGGAGGCTTAGAGACGGCCGGGTATTAGAGGAGGACGACACGCAATGTATTTGGGTAGTAGGGGTTGCGCAGCAGGGCTCTTTGCTGATGGAGTTTAAAGGGGGGCAGCTGTATTTTCGAGACGCGGGTTTTATCGCAGAGGGGGAGTCCATTCGTTTTGCAGAGCACCCGCGTTTAGGGATTCCTTTTGGGCAATTCATGGTGTTTAGGCATGGGAGGAGAATTCCCTTGCGCCTTGTTTTGGAGACTGGCCGCTGGTCGAGTTATGTGGGGAGGGGGGTTTTCTCTGGGCGAGAGGTTTTGGGGGAGCGGTTTGAGTGGGAGGCGCTTTGGCTTTCTTTGGAGACGGTTTTACCGGCGGGGAATTTTGAATTTGGAGACAGCGAGCGCTATGGGCCGTGGGCCGATGGGAGTGTAGGCATGAAGGCTTTTGAGTGTTGCCGACTTGTCTGGTCGCCGAGGCAAGCGACGGCGACGGTGCGCATGCAGTCACAAGTGCCTGGTGAAGCAGAGCCCTAGACTTTGGGAGAATTGTCTTCTTGTGCCGCAACGGCTTGAAACGTATCGAGCACAGCTTGAGTCGAGCGCGCCAGAAATTTGCCTTTACGCAGAAGGATTCCGATGGTTCTCGAAAACTCTCCTTCGGTGAAGGGCTTGGTTATCAGCGTATGTTGCGTAAGCTCATGGCGTACAGAAGCGATGGGGACAATGGCGACGCCGAGTCCCAACTCGACGCCGCGTTTAATGGCTTCAATGTTGTCCATTTCCATTGCTGGGATGAGACTGACTTGGTTGTCCCTCAAAATTTTGTCAATGCCTTTGCGTGTGGGGGTTTCTCTTTCAAAAGCCAGGAAGGGCAAGTTTGCGAGTTGGGACAAGCTGACTTTAGGCAAGGAAGCCAGGGGGTGTGGAGGGGGGCAAATGAGCACCAGGTTGTCTTTTCTAAACTCAACGACGTCAATGCCTGCACGTGACTGAGGATAGGCGACAAGGCCCAAGTCAGCCGCTCCTGAGAGCACGTCGTCATAGACTTGATCGTTGCGCTGATAGTTAAGGCGCATATTCACCTTAGGGTGGGTTTTCAGGAGGTGGCGTTGAATGTTTTGAAGCTCATGCAAACCCACCGAATAGATGCTGGAGACGATGGTTGTCCCCGAAGCCTCAGAGGCCTGCTCCTGAATTTCCTGCTCCACTTCATTGAAGCGGATGAGAATTTCTTTGCAGCCGCGAAACAGGCGCTCTCCTGCGGGTGTTGGCGTGACTTGCCGTGCGCTTCGCGACAACAGGCGTTGCTCATAGCGCGTCTCCAGGGCGCGAATTTGTTGGCTGACAGCAGACTGAGTGACATGGTTCAGCTGCGCAGCTCGTGAAAAGGAACCTGTTTCTACAACGTCACAAAACATTTTCAGTGACTCTAGTTGCATGCATCCGCCTCCGGCGAGTCAAGGTGATGTCTTCGAATGTGCTATTAGATTTTTTTCTTACAAGAGCGGCAATAGCACAAAACATCATTTTGGTCAGCCTTTGAGCACAAGCTTAGCGTTTTATTATAATGTACCCAAACAGGCGCAAAAGTACGCCTCTATCGCTGACTCAAAAAGCCGATTTCGTCCTCAAGCATTTTTTTATTGGGCTCCCAAGACTCCAGTTTGAGGTAGTTTTGGAAAGCCCAAATGGCGTCTTGGTTGCGTCCCAATTCTTTGAAGGCCCAGCCGAGGTTTAATAAAACAGATGGATTATCAGGGAGTTGTTCCAGAGATTTTTGATACCATTGGATGGCTTGGGCATAGTGGCCTGATTCAAACGAGGCGCGGCCGAGCCGGATGACGACTTGAACATCTTCAGGCGTTTGTTTGAGGAGGCGTTGGAGCATTGCGGTCGCTTGTTCCCAACGTGTTAACTCCAGTAGACAGTCTGCCGTTCCACGCAGGGCTTCTGTGTTGTTGGGCTCTATGGCCAGGGCTTTCTCAAACAGAGGCAAGGCGGTTTTAAAGCGATAGCGCTCCTGGTAATAGCGGCCCAGCAGCAGGGGAGCTTCTGTATTTGTAGGGTATTCCGCCATAACGCGTCCAAGAATTTCCGCAGCCTCTTGGAAGTGCCGTGCGGACATCAGCACACGGCTTTGAGCGAGGAGGTGAGAGGGGTTTTTCCTGTCGGTTTCAGCAGCTTTTTGGAAATAGACTTGGGCTTTGTTGAAGTCCCCTTGGGCTTCAAACAACAAGCCGCTCAAGTGGTTGACGGTGGTCAAAGAGGGGTTCAGCTGGCGGGCGTGCGCCAAAGCCTCGTCGGCGCTGTTCAAGCGTTTGTCCTCCAGGGTCATTTGGGCTTTGCTGAGCCAAAAATCCACCTGGCTGCTGTCTTTGCTCAAGGCCCACTCCAGTTTTTCGAGGGCCTCTTCTTTTTTAGCTTCTGCCCACAGGAGGTTGGCCCAAAGCCATACGCCTTCAGGGCTGCGAGGGTTTAAGGCCTGTATTTTTTCAACATATTGCCAAAGCTCCGTCATATTTCCCTCGTTTAGGGCCATACGCCCCAGGCCTGTCAGCGCTTCAAGTTGATGGGGTTGTTTGAGCAGCGCCTGCGCATAGGCTTCCTTTGCTTTGGGAAGGTTGAGGGTTTGCTCCAACACCCCTCCCAAAGCTGTCCAGAGTGCGGCCGCTTCTGCTCCACCTGTTGGGGCTGTTTTCGAGAATTCTGCAATGGCTTGTTCTAAGAAGTTTTGTGCTGTCGAGAATTGCCCCCATTTTTGTTGGATGGCCGCCCATTGCAGTTTTGCATCCACATTTTGAGGCTCCATGGAAAGGGCTTTTTCAACCATGAGCAACGCGGATTCCATTTGTCCCAATTGTTGGAAAACGGTCGCACAAAACAACCGCACACGGACATTTTCCGGGTTTTCTTGCAGAAGTTGCCGGGCAAAATTTTCAGCTTTCAAAGGTTTGCCGTCAAGCAAAAGTGCCTGGACATAGGGTTTGGCCAGCCTCAATTCATCGGGATTTTTTTCGAGTTCTTCTTTCAAGAGAGCTGCGGCCTTTTGGGGCTCTTTTTTGGCCACAAAGAGTTTGGCCATGAGTTCTGCATAGAGGGGGTTGTCTGTTTTGAGTTTTTCGAGAGTGAGGGCTGCCTCTGCATATAACCCCAGCTCCAGCTGAGCATGGGCGGTGAGCGCCCATGCGTTTTTGGCCAGGCTCGCCTCCGCAGGAGCCTTCGCCCAGGCCTTCAACTGTTCCAGGGTTTCTCTGGGTCTGTTGGCCTCAAGCCATGCCTTGGCAATGGCCACATCCATTTCGGCTTGTGAAAGGGGGTGGGCATGCGCCTTCTTATAATGCGCAATGGCCGATATGGGCTCTCCCATGGCAAGGGCCATGTCCCCAAGGGCTTTTTGGCGTCTCGGCTCGAATATTTTGGAGTCTGCTTCAAGCAGCTGGACGGCTTTTTGGAATTTGTCTTGTTTGAAATAGGCCCAAGCCAAAAGCCATGTGCTTTCTCCGTCTTTTTGAGGCAAGGCCGTCAATATTTCAATGGCCTGGTCCCTGGCTTCAGGAGTTTTGGACAGCAGAGCATAGGCTGCTTTGGTTTTGGGCAACTCTGAGGCGTGAGTGGCTTTGGGCGGCAGTTGGGACATGAAGGACAAAGCTTCTTCGAGTCCCGCGGGTTTGTCTCCCAGCAAGGCCAGGCTAAAAACACTTCGGCACCAAAGCAAAGCCTGCTCCAAGTTGCCTTGGCTAAGCGTATCAGGACGAGCGGATATTTCGCTGAGTGCTTGCCATGTGCCTTCTTGGAGCTTGGTTTGCATTTCACCGAGGCTGGGCAATGGGGGCAGCACTTGAGCAGGGGAATGTTTTGGGGAGGCAGGGAAGAGGAAGCTCGGGTATACGAAATAAACGGCGAGGCTAGAAGCGAGCAGGCACAGGCCAAGCGACATTGCGGCGAGTTTGAAGCGCGAAGTTTTGGGTTTGGGCGTTGCAGCGGCATGGAGGAGCGGCTGGGGGGTTGTCGGCAAGGCAGCAGACTTCAAAACTTCAGGAGGCAGGGAGGGGTTTAAAACCGGCAAAGGGGGAGGGGAAGCAAAGGGGGAGAGGGTAGAAATGGGGGTTGTGTCAAATCCATTTTCCGTTGTGGCATAGGAGGCGAAGGAGGAGGGTTTTAAGCCGAGAGGCCTAGGGGGTGGGCCCAGAGGCCTCTCCATAAGCTCCGTAGCTCTCCTATCCGAGGCGCGGGGAAGGGGGGTGTCCACCGAGGGGAGCGGTGGGAGCATAGGCAAGGTTTTAAAGCCCACAGGGGGGGTACGGGTAGTGGCCAGTTGTTGGACGAAGGGCTGAATGCTGGGTGCATATTTTTCAAATGGGTTTTGCGAGCTGTCCTCTGTTTCCGCAGGGAAGCTGGAAGTGGAGTGTTCTGGGGCGGGGGTCTGCCTGGGTTTGGTTTGGGCGCGAGGCGGCGTTTCTTCTTCAATGTCGAGCTCATAGACAAGGTTGACAGAGGGTTTTCCTTGGGGGAGTCCGGTTTCCGCCTTTTCTGTTTTTGTGGTCTCTGCGTTTTCCTTGGGGGGGCTGTCCACAGCATTGCGCGGGAGCATTTGATTGCAGCGCGGGCAGGGGATGTCGGCGCCTATTGGGTTGGGGGCCGCAAGGAGGTTGGCAGAACAGGAGGGGCAGGTGAGCGTCTTCATCTATCTTTATGGCTAGCGTCCTCATGGGGTACTCACCAGGCAACTTTCACCGTTGTCCATAAAAATTTTCCTCAAAAACCATGCACTCAAGTTTGTGCAAACGAAGACGCGACATATGTATTTTCCTAAATACGGCCTTGCATATCGGCGGGCGAGCCCTTCTTGTGCGGCATTTTGCTTAAAATTCATTTAAAACCTGGCTATTTCGGACTTTAAAGAAGCGGTTTTTCAGGAAGATATTTTCATCTCCTAAGCCCTTGTGCTACATTCGAGTTGTCGGGGAGAGGTTTAGCTTCAAAACTCACATGGTGCGCCATGGCTTTCGCTTCACTTGGCACTCTTGGGAACTATCGCTTGGTCCAACTGCTGGCGCAGGGTGGAATGGGTGAAGTCTACCTCGCGTGTCAGGAGGGCCCCGAAGGTTTTTTAAAAGAAGTGGTGATTAAGTGCATGCTCAAGCACCTGGCGGATGACCAGGGTTTTGTGGATTTGTTTTTGAATGAAGCGAGGCTGTCTGTTTTGCTGCAGCACCCCAACATTGTCCAAACCTTGGAACTCAACCGGGCCCAGGACAGTTGGTTTATTGTCATGGAGCACGTGCGCGGTTGCTCCCTGAAGTCCTGCATTCGCCGTGCGAAAAAAAACCACCGGCGCATTCCGGAAGCCATTGCTGTGTGGTTGATTGCGGAAGCCTTGCAGGGTTTGCATTTTGCGCACAACCTCTCGGACGGCAAGGGGCGCCCCTTGGGCATTTTGCACCGGGACGTTTCCCCGGACAATTTGCTGCTCAGCTGGGAGGGCGCCGTCAAACTTGTGGACTTTGGCATTTCCAAGGCCAGGTTTAGGAATGTGAATTTGCCGACGGGCGGCCCCAAGGGAAAATTCCCCTATATGGCTCCTGAATATTTTGTTGCCGAGCATGCTTTGGATGTGCGCTCCGACATTTATTCCATGGGCGTCAGCCTGTATGAGTTGTTGACTTTGGAGTTGCCCGACTGCGTGCCCAGAGACCGCAAGAGTGTGACGCAACCCAGGACGCTTTATGAGCCGCGCGCAGAGCTTTCCAAGGAATTGAATGACATTCTCTTGAGAGCCCTCAACCCCAACGCTGCGGAGCGTTGGAGCTCCGCCGCGCAGATGGCGGGGGTGTTGATTCAAAGCCTTGTCGCCAAGGGGCAAAGCGTACACGCTTCCACCGTCAGCGCGTGGATGCGGGATTTTTGGGACTTAAGGCCGGATGAAACCTTTTTTGAGTTGGAGACGCCCTCGGAGGTTTCTTTCGCTCACTCTGGAAGCAGCGGCCATTTTGAAGGCACAGAAGTTTTGAAGGCTCCTGAAAAAATTGCCCAGCAGGCTTTGGCCCTGCAGTCCCCTCGCCCCAAGCGTACGCCGCAACAAAATTTTATATGGGGTTTGGCCACGGTTTCCTGCTGTTTGAGCATGGGCCTCCTCTATTGGGTGGTGGCTGCCTCGCCGAAGAATGTTTCTACGGCGCTTTCACGTATGTCCCAACCCCTTACGGCCATTGCCTCACCCCTCCCCCTGGCCCCTGAACCCACCCCCCAGGCGTCCCCCATTCCAGAGACGGCTGCTGAAACAGGCCACAAAGAGTCCAAACCGTCCGTCGCAGCCCGTTTGGGGCGGGTACGCATTCAGGCTGCCCCCAATACCGCGGTTAGCTACCGAGGAAAATATTTGGGAAAAACACCCATGAAACCCCTGCGGCTGCCTGCGGGCAAAACGCGACTCTATGTGCAAAACAAACAGCTGGGCATTTCCAAGTCCTATCAAGTCCATATAAAACCGGATAAAGAAGTGGTGTTGCATGTGCAAAAGCCCAAGGTGAAAGCACATTCACTCTAAAGGAGGCCTTGGAAAACCGGCTGTGCGACAGCGTTATTTTCTGCAAATGGTTTCACGGGAAGAGGCAGGGGTTATGCCCTTGCACATGGGGAAAGTTTGGGCATGGAACGAACAGCGCCCCTTGCATTTGGCTTCCCGCCAAAAAGCCGCTTCAGCGCAGCTTTTGTTTGTGGCCAGGGAAACGGGCGTTTGGGTGGAACGTATGCCCCGTACGCAGAGTTTTTTTTTGAATGACGTCCAAGTGAGGTATGGCGCGTGGATAAACCCCGGAGACGAAATACGCCTGGGGGCCTTTCGTCTCCTGCTGCTCGGAGAGGCCGAGCGCCTTCCTACGGCCCCACGGATGATTCCGTTTGTGGAGATGGAAGAGCGCCTGGAAGAGGCGCTTTTGGCGCCCGGCCAAAATACCCCCCCCCTCCTTTTTTTGGTTTCCGTCCCCTACCTCCATATGCCTACCCGTATGTCCTTCCAAAAACGGCTGATGCACGAAGTCCTCTCGTGGCAGCTCCCGGCTTTTTGGGCGACGCTGGCGTGGAATGTCTTGGCCTGCTTTATACCCGAAGCCCCCGTGCAGCATACAGAGGAGAGGATGCGACGTTTGACGGAGGTTGCTGGGAAACGGGCCCGTGTTGCGTGGGCCTGTTTCCCCGAGGACGGCATGTCCGCGACGGCCTTGTTGGACAGCGCATGGGTGAAGCTCGGCAAGGTGGATGCGCTCCTGGAGCCCGTTTTGGAAAATGCCAGCATGGTGCGCCTGGCGGGCATGCTGCATGAGTTGCGCAAAGCCCCCGGCCCCCTGTTGGTATGGGGGGGGGAAGGCCAGGGGCGCGCCTGGTTGTTGTCCTCATGGTTTGAAGGCATGCCCTATGTGGAATACCCGGCTATGGCGCTTTTGGAGAAAGAGCCCCAGGGCCCCGCTGTTTTAATACGCTCCTTTGACAAGTTGCCCCCAGAGCGCCAACGCTTTTTGCTGGGCCGGGCAAAGGCAGCCAAGCTTCGCCTGGGGGCTACAGCCGGCGGGCCTTTTGAGGAGGCCAAGCACTTCCCTTGGACATTCCACATGCCGCCTCTGGCGCAGCGCCCAGAGGACATTTGGCCTTTGGCGCAGGCCGTGGTGGCCTCCGTTAAACGTAAAACAAACCGCCCCCGCCTCTCCCTGGGGGAAGGGCTTAGGGAGCGTTTAGAGGCCTATGGCTTCCCCAGAGGGGTAGGCGAGTTAAAAAATTGGGTGGTGCAGGCCGCGGTAGCCTCCCTGCGCGACGAAATGGGCAAGGAAGCCCTGCCGGCGGCCTTGACGGCAGACGAGGCCCCCGGGGGCTATGAGGAGCAAATGGCGGCTGCGGAATATGGCATTCTTCTGGAAAGCCTGGCGCGCGCACGCTGGAATGTCTCCGCCGCCGCCAAACGCTTGGGCCTCCCCCGCAGGACGTTGGTATTCCGTATGGCTAAGCTGGGCTTTAGGCGCCCCCATCATTAATTTGTTGGCCTAGGCCTCAACAAAGGGCATACCCAAACCATGCTGAAACTCTTGCGCCTGCTGACGCAGCTTCGCCCGCGCTTTTGCCCCATGCCGAATGCGCCCTTGGAGTTGTTTGCAGAGTGGAGCATTGGGCAAGGCTTGGGGCCCTTGGTGGGCCACAACCTCGAATATGCTTTGCCCCAGCTGCAAGCCCCCCGCGCGCTTAAAGACAAATTGCTGTCGGTTTTCCAAGGCACTTTGGCCGACAATACCCTGCACCTGATGAATTTTAAAAATACCCTAACCCCCCTGGAGGGCCGTAAACTGGTGCTTTTTGCTAACCTAAGCTTGGCAGAAGCCCTCTACCCTCATGTGGGGTTTAGGCCCTTGTTGGAAATTTCTGTGCTGTGCGCCCAGGAGGACATAGAAGGCTTTGCCGGCTATTTGCGCGCCTGTGGCTATGAGGAGGAGGCGCCCTTTGCCCACGCGGCTTATGGCCTTTCCAATGGGTATACCCCCCTGGGGCTGTTTGGCTGCCTGCCGGGCCTAAACCCCTCCCTTATGCCCCTCCTCTTCCAATATGCCCTGCCTAAACCTGTGTTTGGCCCCTCCCTCTATTCCCTGGGGCTGGAGGACAATTTGTTGGCATTGTGCATACGCCAATATGGCGAGGCCTATGCCGGCCCTTGGGTGGACTGGGTGGATATGCGCGAAATATTTTTATCCGCGGGAATACAACCCCAAAGCCTTAGGGCCAAAGCAAAGCAGTGGGGCATAGCGCATGCGGTGTTCGCCTCCCTCGCGGTGCTGGGGCGCTTGTTTGAGTTGGAGTTGCGCGACTTCCAACCCCCATGCCCACCCGAGTGGGAGGCCCTGGCCAACTTTTGGGCCGAGGCCTTTGTGGGGCTGCTGGAGGAAATGGCCCAGGGGCGGCAAGCTTTGGCCCAGGAAAACCTCCAACAGGCTTTTGAGGCCATGGCCTCAAAGGCCCAGGTTGTTTTTGCAATGGAGCGTGAATAAGCATGTGCCCCCCCCCCTTTGTGTTATGGACATTCAGTACTTTGGCTTTGCTTATGCCCCCCTCTGCCCCCCCGCCTGCTTCTAGGGTAGAGGGATACCCCCCCCCCCACCTGCCTGTGGAGGGACAAGCTTCGCCGCATCCACCTATGGAAGGGCAGGCTTCGCGTTTTGCCGACTTGCCGGACGTCATTGCGCGTTTGGACCAGACGCCGGGGTTGAAGGAAGCGCCGAAGACTTTTGAAATAGCCGTTTCCATTGCTTCGGAATATGAGAAAGCCAACCGTATAGAGGAGGCGGCCTGGTATTTTAGGCAAGCTTGGGAGAAGACGGTAGCGGCGAGGGTATTTTTTCTCAAGTTAAGGGGGGTAGAGGCGAGCATGTCCCCCTGTGAGGGCATAGACGCGGACAAACCCTTGGAAATGGAGCTGGTCAAAGCCCAAGCGAAGAAGCCTCCGGCCATGCAGGCGGCTTGCCTCGGTTTGCTGATGCCCAAAGTGGTGGACGCGGGCAAACGGCTGGCTTTGTTTCAAGTGCTTGCCAAGGACATGGAGGGCGCCCAAAAAACCTGGGAGGCCTTGTTGGTTTTGGACGAAACCTCTTTGGAAGCTTCCTATGCCCTGGGGGTATTGTTGTTGGAGACAGAGGGCGACAACATGGAGGCTTTGAAGCGTGCGGAGCAGTTTTTGCGGAAAGTGGCGACGACGGAGCACCCGTATTCAAGCTCAGCGAAGGGTTTTCTGGCGCGTGTAGAGGCGGCTTTGGAGGCGGGCGGCAACTCCAAAGTCCAGCGTCCGCGCTCCTCTGCGACGCGCCCTCGTTTGGGAGACAAAACCGAGGCGCAGCCGGCTTCAGCTAAATGAGGCGAATGGCCAACAAGTCTTGAATATCCAGAAGGCCGATGGCTTTTCCTTGCTCGTCGACGACAGGCAGCTGATCTATCTGGTATTGCCGCATACGTGCGGCAGCCGTCATGGCCAACTCGTTGGTATAGGCGCAACGTGGTTGTTTGTGCATGAAGTGGCCGATGGGGGTGTCCAGGTTCAGTTGTTGGCTTTGGATGAGGCGGCGCAAATCTCCGTCCGTAAAAATGCCCACGAGTTTGTTTTCTGCGTCGACGACATTGCTGGCTCCGGGTTTCCCGGGGGTTTGCGTCATGACGAGAATGGCCTCAGAGAGGGGCGCGGTTTCACCCACCATGGGGTTGGAGGGGCCTTGACGCATGAGCTCTCCGACGCGCATGACGGAGCGTCCGAGGGCGCCGGCCGGGTGGAGGAGGGCATATTTTTCGGGCGTCATTTCTCTTTCTCTGGCGAGGCTGAGGGCGAGGGCGTCGGCCAGGGCATGCAAGGCGGCGGAGCTGGCCGTAGGCACAAGGCCCATGGGGCAGGCTTCGTTGATGCAGCCGATTTCGAGGACGGTGGTAGCGTGTTGAGCCAGGGGGGACTGGGCGTCGCCGGTGAGGACAATGAGGGGCATTTCCAGGCGTTTGAAGGCGGGCAGGAGGCGCAAAAGCTCCTCGGTTGCCCCCGAGTTGGACAAAACCACCCCCACGTCCCCTGGGGCGATGCGCCCTATGTCGCCGTGGGCCGCTTCTGCCGGGTGCAAGAAGAAGGAGGGAATGCCGACGGAGGCTAAGGTAGCGGAGAGTTTTTGGGCGATGAAGCCGGGTTTTCCCATGCCCATGGCAACAATATGTCCACGGCATTGGAGCATCAGCGCAACGGCCTTCTCAAAATTGCCATTCAGTTTATGGCGCAGGGCGAGAATGGCTGCGGCCTCGGTTTCAAGTACGGTTTGGGCAAAGTGGAGCATGGTGTTTTCGGAAAGCGGCATGGCTTGTCTTCTACATTGCTTGCACTTGCTGCGCCAGTCGGCTAACTCTGGGGCCTCCGAATTTTTGCCAAAACCGCCCAAGGAGGCCAAGCCATGAAGTTTTTTATTGACAGTGCCGACGTGAAGGAGATTCGAGTTGCCCTAGAAATGGGGTGTGTGGATGGCGTAACGACAAACCCTTCGTTGTTGGCCAAGGTGGGGCGGCCTTTTGAAGAGGTGATTCGTGAAATTGCCACCCTTGTGGATGGCCCCATCAGCGCGGAATGTATCTCCACAAAAGCGGAGGACATGGTGAAAGAGGGCATAGCCCTAGCGGCTTGGCATCCGAATGTGGTGATAAAAATTCCCATGGGGGTAGAGGGGTTGAAGGCTACCCGGGCCTTAGCGAATAAGGGTATTTCTACCAACGTTACCTTGGTATTTTCCCCTTTACAGGCTTTGTTATGCGCCAAGGCGGGGGCCAGTTTTGTTTCGCCTTTTGTGGGCCGTTTGGACGACATTGGGCAAGAGGGCATGGAAATGGTGCGCCAGACGGTGGCCATTTTTGACAACTATGGTTTTGCAACCGAAGTATTGGTGGCCTCCGTGCGTAACCCCATTCACGTATTGCACGCTGCATTGGCCGGGGCGCATGTCGCCACAATTCCGCTGGCCGTCCTCAAACAGCTTTCGGAGCACCCGCTGACGACCCTGGGGATAGAGCGTTTTTTGGCGGACTGGGAGAAGGTGCCCAAACCCTAAGGGGGGAGGTTTTTTCGCTTGCAGCGGGCAAAAAAAACACTCAGTGGGAGATACCCCCCCATGAATGGGCGAAAAGAAGGTTTTACCCCCCCTACAGCCCTGAGCTTTTAACAACTACCCCCCGGCTATGCCGATACCCCCCCTCCCCGGAGGGGAATTTTTTTATAAGCCCGCCGCAGGCGAAAAATAACCCCCTCCCGGAGGGATAAAAAGAAATGTTTCTGAAAACAGCCGGGCCGCAGGCCCAGAAAACACCCCCTTCATGCGCTTTTGTTTGACCTCCTTGGGCCGCCGAACTAATTCCTTGGCCCTGGACTTCCTATGAAAAGAGCGTCGCACCCTATTTTGCGTGTTTTGTTGTGTTGGAGTGGACTTCATGCGTTGCCTGCCTTGGCCCAAGAGGCTGAGCTGGCCCCACCGGAGCCTTCAGCCGTTGCCCCAGCAGTCCCAACGGAGACGGCTTCAACGCAGGCCACCTTGGCGGCCTCTGGAGATATGGAAACCCTTCGCAGAGAGTTGGAAGACGCCAAGCAGGAGTTGTCCCAACTCAAAAGCGAAATTCGCGCTCAGTTGACGACACAGTCCGCACTCCAAGGCTGGCAGGAGCCTTGGATTGAGCAAAAACAAAAACTCAAATTTTTTGTCATGGACGGCTATTTCCGCGTACGCCCCGAGTTGTTCCACCAACTTAACCTCGGCCGCGCAGCGGATGTTTCGGGCTATACCCTCTACCCCACCTATGAGTCTAAAACAGAAGGCAAAACTTTTGCCGGACTGAACATGCGCTTGCGCATGGAGCCCACCTTCAACGTTTCAGAGCGCATACGTGTACACATGCAAATAGATGCGCTGGACAACGTCATGTTCGGCTCCACGCCCGACTATGCCTTCAGCCGCAACGCGGCCAATGGCTATGCCTGGGACCGCGACGTGTTCGGCCTGTTTTCCAACTCCCAGGCGCCCCTCAACTCAGGCGTCAACTCCCTGAGCAGCTCCCTGGTCCTCAAACGTGCTTGGGGAGAAGTTTCAACGCCGGTGGGCGTCCTCTATTTCGGACGCATGCCCTCCCATTGGGGCTTGGGAATGATGCGCAACGACGGGGGTTGCTTGGACTGCAACGTGGGCGACACCGTGGACAGACTCCTCTTCGTGGTAGAACCTTTTTCCGGCTGGTATATAGCCCCCCTCTTTGAAATGAATGTGGCGGGGGTATTGTCCTCAAGCGATGTGGGCAGTGGACAGCCCATGGGCCTGAGCACCAAGGACAGCAGCTATACCCTAGGGGCGGTGCTTGCGCGCAAGGACACGGAAAGCCAACGCAAGGCCAAGCTGGCAGCGGGAGAGTCCCTGTGGAATTATGGCCTGCATTTCACCTACCGTAACCAACGCTATGAGGCTGCCGACTATTATGGCGCTCCCCTCTCTGAGGGCATTGGGGGCTTTGTCCCGCGCAAAGGCGAATTGTTTACACCCGATATTTGGGTGAAATATGAGCGTCCCCAATTTCGCATGGAACTGGAAGCCGCCGCCGTTTTTGGCTCCATAGACAACCGTGCGACGACACTTGCCGATGCCAATATACCGGGCAAAAACCAACCCCTCAAAGTGATGCAGTTTGGTGCGGTATTACAAGGGGAATACCTCTTCTATAAAGGAGACTTAAGCGTTAAAGCCGAAATAGGCTTCGCTTCAGGGGACAAGGCCCCCGGTTTTGGAAATTACCCGCGCCGCAAGGTTTCCGGGCCCAACAACACCACGCAGCCGGGGGACATGGACGGGCCCCAATATGCCTGCCAGGACACGGGCGGCTGCACGGACAACGCCATTCGAAACTTCCGTTTCAACCGCGACTATGTTGTGGACATGCTTTTATTTAGGGAAATTTTAGGCGGAATAACCGATGCGTTTTATTTAAAACCCTCTGTAAAATACCGTATTGTCGACGGCCTGGATGTTTTTGGCTCCCTCATTTATTCGCGGGCCATTTATGGGCAGTCCACACCCTCTGCCATTGCGGACAGCAATGGAAACATAACGGGGAATGCGGATTTGGGCATAGAGTTAAACATAGGGGCCCGTTATGAGTCCGCAGGGGGCTTTTTTATGCAGCTGGCCTGGGGTATTCTCTTCCCGTTGGACGGGTTTAATGACTTGCGCAGCGGTGGAATACAGAAACCCAAAACAGCCAACGCTTTGCGTGGGGCGATGGGGATACGCTTTTAAGCCTAAGGAGGATGACCCATGCGTTGTTTAGCTTATTTGTTTTGCATGGGGTTAGCCTTAGGCCTATGGGCCTGCGGCATTAAGGGCCCTCTTCGCCCTGCCTCCAAGCCCAAAGCCAAAATAGAAGCGTCAACACCTGTGGCCCCCCCGCAAAACCCGGAGGAGGGGGAAGGGGTTATTGAAGAGCAGCTGCACTTTGAAGAGGAGTCGCCATGAGAACATTTGAAGGAACCATTACCGCATTGGCCACACCATTTCGCAACGGCAAGCTGGACGAAGCCGCCTATGAGAAGCTGGTGGACTACCAACTGGCCAATGCCGTTTCCGGCCTTGTCCCTGTGGGCACGACGGGTGAAACCCCGACGCTTTCAGAAGCAGAGCAGGACAAACTCATTTCCATTTGCGTGAAGAAGGCCGCGGGCAAAGCGGTGGTGATTGCCGGCGCCGGCAGCTATTCCACGGAGAAAACCGTCCTCAATGTGAAGCGCGTACGCGACTTAGGCGCAGACGGGGCCCTGGTTGTCACCCCCTACTATAACCGCCCCACGCAGCGTTGCCTTATAGAACACTACAAAGCCGTTGCCCAAGCGAACAGGGGCTTCCCGCTGGTGGTTTATAACGTCCCCGGCCGTACCGGCGTTGACATTGCGCCCGACACCATGAAGGCCTTGTGCGAGGAGGAAGAGGTGGTGGCGTTGAAGGAGGCGAGCGGCTCCGCCGCGCGTATTTTAGAGTTGGTGGAGAAGTGTGGCCGGCGGCTTTCCGTGCTTTCCGGGGACGACTGGTTTGTATGGCCCTGCATGGCCTGCGGCGGCCGCGGCGTCATTTCCGTCTCCTCCAATGTAGCCCCCAAGTTAATGGGGGAATTGGTAGGGGCAGCCTCCAGGGGAGAGGGGGGGCAAGCGTTAAAGCTACAACTCCAAATGGCCCCCCTCCACCGTGCCCTCTTCCAAGAAACCAACCCCATTCCGGTGAAGAAGGCTTTGCATTTTATGGGCCTGTTTGCGGACGAGTTGCGTTTGCCGCTTTCTCCGCTTGCGCCGCAATTCCACGCGCCTTTGCGAGAAGCGCTGTTGGGGTTGGGGTTGTTGCCATGACGCGCGTGGTGGTTGTGGGCGTCCTAGGCCGCATGGGCCAAGCCATTGTGCAGCGCATTTCCAAGGAAACCGGGCTACAGTTGGCCGGTGGGGTAGTGGAGAGGGGCGCTTTAGGGCCAGGCAAGCCCTTGTCAGCGTTTATGCCGCCCCCGCCCGGGGGGGAGGGGCTATGCCTGTTAGACGACTTAGGCAAATGCCTAACCGACACCCCCACAGACGTTGTCATTGACTTTACGGCCCCCACGTGCACGGCGGTGCACGCGGCTTTGTGTGCGCAGGCGGGGGTGGGGTTGGTGGTGGGGACGACGGGCCTGGGAGAGGCGGAGCGCGAAGCGTTGAAGGCAGCGGCCGCGCGTATACCGGTACTATGGGCCCCCAACATGTCCATAGGCATACAAGTATTGGGTTTAGCTGTGCAAGAGATGGCGCGTCGTTTAGGGGAGGGTTGGGACATAGAGGTTTTAGAAATACACCACAAGCGCAAGAAGGATGCGCCCTCGGGGACGGCGTTGAAGCTGGCGGAGGATGCGGCCAAGGCCTTGGGGCTGGGCGCGCAGCATTTTTGTACACAGCGCTCCGGCATGATAGGCGAGCGTCCCGCGAAGGAGATAGGCCTACAAAGCCTCAGGGGGGGTGAAGTGATAGGCGAGCACACGGTATACTTTTTAGGGGAGGGGGAGCGCCTGGAGTTGCGCCATTGCGCCCAAAGCCGGGAGCAATTTGCACAGGGGGCTTTGCGGGCTGCGCGCTGGCTGCACGCGAAGCCTGCGGGGTTTTATGGCATGGGGGACGTGCTTTCATGAAACGTTTTGCGCGCATACAAACCTCCGTCGGCCCGCGCTATGCCTTGGTAGACGGCCGTAATTTTGAAGTGCTTGTAGACGCCCCCTGGACGGGCATACAGAAGACGGGGCTGAGGCTGCCGTTTTCCGAGGATATGATTTTGGTGCCCACGGAGGCGAGCAAGGTGGTAGCGGTGGGGCAGAATGAGAAGAAGCACGCCCAGGAGATGGGCAAAAGCACCTCTGTGGAGCCGTTGATTTTTCTCATAGCGCCCAGTGCCCTCAATGGGCACAAGCAGCCCATTGTTTTGCCCAAGGAGAGCAACGAAGTCCACCACGAGGCGGAGTTGGCGTTGGTGATTGGGCAGGAGTTGAAGAATGCCGGCGAGCAGGAGGCTGCGGAAGCCATTTTTGGTTTAACGTGTTTCAACGACGTGACGGCGCGCGACATACAAAGGCGCGAGCAGCAATATACGCGGGCGAAAAACTATGACAGTTTTGCCTGTGCGGGCCCGTTTATGGTGACGGAGTTAGCGTGGAAGGACTTGCGGGTATGCTGCCGTGTAAACGGGCAATTGCGCCAGGACGGCAACACTTCAGCGCTGCTGTTTCCCCCCCCCCAATTGGTAGCCTTTATTTCTCAAATTATGACGCTTTTCCCGGGCGACATGGTAGCGATGGGCACCTTCGCCGGCGTAGGCCCCATTATAGCGGGCGACGTGGTAGAGGTAGACATTGAGAACGTAGGCATTTTGCAAAACCCTGTTATAGCGGCCCCTGTCTCCAGCCCATAGGGGTTTTGAGGCCTCCCCAGCTGAGAAGCCGGCCCGAAAATGCGCAGGCAGGGGGGTAGCCTTCTGTTTTTTTGCCCTCCCCCCCCGAAGAGGGATATTCATCCCCTTGTTTTTATGTATATTTTTCAATTAGTGTGGTTATTTTTGCACGTAGCAGACGAATTGTATAAGCAACTTTAAAAACGAAAATCAGATAATTTAATTGTTAGCCGCTATTTTGTCGGCGTTGTTGTTTTAAAATGAGGGAAGGGCAGGGCTATGGGAGTGATGTTAGGTTTTTTGAATTTTGGGAAGGGTATGGGCGGCGTTTCAAAAACCTTTGGGGTCCCGGGGTTAGCAACGACGAAGGCAGCGCTTTCAATCCATCTTCTGGACAGGTTTGAGGGGGCGGTGAGGGTAGCGACGGCGGCGCAGGCGAAGGCTCAGAGTTATGGAGAGCGTTATGCGCATGCGGTCAACATGCTGGACCTCTATTTTGACGTGCTGGACACGGCGGCCGGCAGAGGCAAAAAAGACGGCAAAATCAGCGAGAGAGACTTGAGGGCGGCTTTGAGAAACCCTGCTTTGCCTCAGGAGTTGCGCGATGCTTGCCGGTTTCTTCTTGAAAACAGGGGTGCCTTAAGGTCGCTGGACATAGGTGCAGGCAAGGGTTGGTGTGACGGCATCATCAGCAAGAAAGACGTAGCGGCGGTGCTTGCGAAGCTGCCTGCAGAACTCCGAGGGGCGTCTTCAGACTCAAGCTATGGAGCCCAATGGGAAAACGTGCTCCACCTGCTTCAAACATATTTTGACGTGCTCGACACCGCGGCCGGGAAAGGCAAAAAGGACGGCAAAATCAGCAGGAAAGACTTGCTGGCGGCTTTGAACAATGCGTCCTTGCCCAAAGAGTTGCGCGAAGTCTGCCGTTTTCTTCTTGAAAACCAAGCTCTCTTCAACCAACTCGACGTTGCTGCGGGCAAAGGCAGGTGCGACGGCATCATCAGCCAGAAGGACTTGGAGGCCGCACTCAAGGCTTTGCAGGCAGGCAAGAGCATTCTGGGGGGTACCCTAGGAGGCATAACAGAGGAAGGGACAACAGAGGAGAAAATAGAAATAATAGGAGAGAAGATAAAAGAAATAATAGAGGAGAAAATAGCAGAACCCACAACAGTGAAGACAGCCAAGACAGGCCTGGGGGACGCCATCGACGAGCTGGCTGCGTTGTCGCCCAGCCTTCAAACGGATTTGAAGCGGCTCCAAAACGAGGGTTGGAGCATTGAATATGGGACGTCAGGCGGCGGAAGCTATTGCAGCAAGGCCAACAAGACGATTACCATTGACAGCTCTCAAAGAAACAACCCGGCGTCTGTGGTGTCGGTTTTGTCTCATGAAGTTGGCCATGCAACCTATACCGCTGGAGTGGACTTCGGCTCTAAAGCAGCCTTTGTCAACAGCATGCTTGCCGACGAAGGCGCCGCAACCTTAAACAACATTAAGGTGCAGCGTGAAATTATGGCCAATGGGGGACCGAAACTCGTCATTCCCAGCGGCAATTCGGCGAATGTGGATGCTTATAACAGAAGTTATGACCAATATCTCCTCGACGGCGATGTGGCCAAGGCCCGCAATGCCATTGGCGCTACCTTCGCCTATGGGGAGAGAACCTCGACGACGGGACAAACCTATTACGACTATTATGCCAGTTGGTATGAGCAGAATTATGGCCGTTAGTTTTCTTTCTGAAACAAGGTTTCCTCAGGCAAAACCCCACCCGCCGCCGCGCGCGCTAAGCCCCTGTCCGGGAAAGCCATAAAGCACTCCAAGCCCCCCCTTAGGCCCGTGCGCGCAAGGCCTCTGTCAAAACATTCAGCTTGGAAATGCCGCTGATGTCCAAGCCCTTCTTCAGCGCCTTGGAAATGTGCGGCAGGTTGGCGCTGGGGACCAGCGCCCTCTCAAAGCCCAATTTTTGGGCCTCGGCCAAACGCATCTCCAAACGCGAAACGGCGCGGACTTCGCCGGACAAGCCCACCTCTCCCAATACCAAACAATGGGCGTCCATGGGGCGGTTCTCATAGCTGGAAATGGCTGCCGCACACAATGCCAAGTCACAACCCGTCTCCTGCAAACTCATGCCGCCTGCAACGTTGACAAAAACGTCACACCCCGAAAATACCAGCCCCAAATGCTTCTCTACCACCGCGGACAACAAAGCCACACGGTTGCTGTCTACCCCCGAAGTGGTACGCCGGCCTGTGCCATAGCGGGTGTTGACGACGAGGGCCTGCACCTCCAACAAAAGCGGACGGGAGCCGTTGAGGGTGCAGGTTACCACGGAGCCGCTTTGCCCCAGGGGCCTTCCGGCCAAAAACAGCGAGGAGGGGTTTTTCACCTCCGCCAAACCGTCGGCTTTCATTTCAAAAACGCCCAACTCCTGCGTGGAGCCGAAACGGTTTTTCTCCGCACGCAAAAAACGAAAAGCCTGCGCCCCTTCGGCCTGCAAATAGAGGACGACGTCCACCATATGCTCCAAGACGCGGGGGCCCGCCAAAGCCCCCTCCTTCGTTACGTGCCCTATCAACAATACGGGGACGCCGCTTTCCTTGGCGAAAGTCAAAAACCTTCCGGCCGCCTCCCTCAGCTGGGCCAGGCTTCCACTGTGCGCCCCCAACGCGGGCACCACCGTCGTTTGAATGGAGTCCACCACCAACAAGGAGGGCTTCAACTGCCGCGCAGCCGCAATAATGGCGTCGGCGTCGGTTTGCGCCAGCAGGCGAAACCCCTTGGACTGCAAACCCAGGCGCTCGGCACGCATCTTCACCTGCAAAAGCGACTCTTCGCCCGAAACATAGAGGGCCGGGTGCGAAAGGGACAGCTTGTCGATTATCCACATCAACAGCGTGGACTTGCCCACGCCCGGGTCCCCCCCTAAAAGCAGGAGGCTGCCGGCTACCAGGCCCCCGCCCAATACACGGTCCCACTCGTCTATGCCTGTAAGGAGGCGTAGCCCTTCGTCTAAGGCTACTTCTTCTAAGCCTAGGGGCCTAGGGGCCTCTACCCCTCCGGTGGTAGCCCCCCCCTCCCTCTCCCCTGTCGCCTTCTCCAAAGTCCCCCACCCGCCACACTCGGGACAACGCCCCAACCACTTGGGGGCCTGCGCACCACAAGACTGGCATTCAAACCATTGCCGTTGCTTTGCCACTTAGGGCTCCTGTTTTTTCCTTCAGGCTTTGGCCTTTGTTTTGGAAGCGGGCGCTTTGGAGGCCTTGCTCGAAGAAGCGGGCTTTTTCTTCTCAGCGACGGCGGTTTTTCTCTTGAGTGCGGTTGCCGTCTTGGCTTTTTTGGCTGCAGAGGCCGAAGCTTTTTTCTTCGCCTTCACCGGTGCCTCTTCGGTTTTTGCAGCGGGAGGCGGGGACATTTTTTCAACCGGCTCGCCCCAGGTGGCTTTGCCTGAAGTGTCCTTCTTAAACCCGCAACCCCCTCTTTTTTTGGCCTTGCCGAAAGCTTCTGTCTCCTCGGCATATTTCTGCGCCATGTCGGCCACCTCTTTGGCCGTCGCCTTGGCCCAGTCGGCCGCGTTTTGTAGGCTCTTTTTGAGTTTCTCCTGGTTTTGGGGCTCCTTCATCTCCTTCAATAACTTTTGTACCTCTTGCTTTAAGTCGGTTCCTACGCGCCTAAACTCCTGGCCCGCCTGCTTTAAAAAATTTTGAAAATGCTTCTCCCAGTCTGTCTTCATCTTTCGCTTCCCTCGCTTGCTTTGGTTTCTCCCGCGTTGCGCACATGCAGCCTAGCGCAATTTTCACGTCTCGTCAGCGGCCTTCGGCTTCGCAGGAAACAGCAGGGAGGCGGCTACCGTCAACAACAATACGCCGCCAATCACCAGGAGGGAGAGGTTGATGGGAATTTTATAAACGTCCATTAACAACATTTTAACCCCTACAAACAGCAATATGAGGCAGAGGCCATATTTGAGCAGGTGAAATTTATCCATGACGCCCGACAGCAAAAAGAACAGGGAGCGCAACCCCAATATGGCAAAAATGTTGCTCGTATAAACAATGAAAGCATCCTGAGAGACGCCAAACACCGCGGGAATGGAGTCTACCGCAAACAGCAAGTCCACAGCCTCAACCGCCAGCACCGCTAAAAACAACGGCGTGGCCTTCCTCACCCCCTCCTCGCGCACAAAAAAGGCCGCCCCTACATAATGGGGGGTGGCCGGGAAAAAACGTCGGTAGGCGCGGACAAGAAAATTTTTCTCGGGGTTAATGTCGTCTTCCTTCTGCCAAACCAGCTTGAAGGCGGACCAAATCAGCAGAAGGCCAAAGCCATACATCAGCCAGTGGAAACGGGACAGCAGGGCCGCCCCCGCGAAAATAAACAGGGCCCTCAGCACCAAGGCACCCAATACCCCCCAAAACAGCACCTTGTGCTGGTTTTCTTTGGGGACAGCAAAAAAACCCATCACCACCAAAATGACAAAAAGGTTGTCGACGGAAAGCGCCTTCTCAATAAGGTAGCCCGCAAAATATTGCTTGCCATAGTCGGCCCCTAATAGCTCCCATACCCCTATGCCGAAGAGACAGGCCAACCCTATCCATACCCCACTCCACACGGCCGCCTCCTTCAAGGAAACCGCGTGCGCTTTGCGGTGGAATACCCCCAAGTCCAAAGCCAACATCCCCAACACCACCACATTGAAGCCCACCCAAAACAATGGCGTCCCTACCGTCGTCATAGCCCCCCTCTATGCCCTCTCACCTGGGTGAAGTCGAGAAGAGCTTTCGCAATTTGGAAAATGTTGTCTTTTGCCCCCTTGCCCGGTTTTGTTTTGGCATACCCGGAGACAAGCGCCCCCGGCTCGCTTTTCTTTCGCATTTCCACCCCTGTGCCGCAGCAACTCAAATCAACTTGGAACCGGTCTGGGGTTTATTTCTTCCCCATATAAACGGCATAGTTAAAATATTTATAGATAACATCTACACAAGAAAACCCACATTCCCTAAGCATGTCCAGGTGGGTCAGCAATTTGGCAGGCCTGTCTTCCGCGACATAGGCCGGCAGCCATTTGTTGGAAATTTCTTCTTCGGAAACATTTTTCCTCATGAATTCTTTCCATTTTGCCATGTATATTTTTTGTAGGCTTTCGTCGCTGCCCAAAACCACATCCAGGTTGACGAATAAACCGCCGTCGGCCAGGGCGGAATATATTTTTTTATAAAACCTAAATTTATCATTATCATCTTCAAGGTGGTGCAAGGCCAATGAAGATACCATACATTCATAGCGGCCTGGAAATTCAAAATGGTTAAAGTCGGCCTGAATGCAGTTTAATGTTCCTCCAATTTTAGCTTTTGCTATTTCCAGCATTTTTTCTGCTATATCCACACAAGTTATTTCTATATTTGGAAAGTGGGCCTTTAGGGTTGCCGCAAGGGTTCCTGTGCCGCACCCCAAATCCATCACTGAAAACCGGCTGTTTTTTTGGAAAGGAATAACAGAAACCAATATGTCAACCATTTCCATATAATGGGGAATGAGTTTTTGAATAACAACGTCAAACGCTTCTGCCTCTTCCTCGAAATGCGCTTTTATTCTGTCGGTTCTCATCGGTTTTTCCCGGGTGTTTGGGGGCCTTTTCATGTGCAAGGGAGCCTTATTTTCTTCTTTTGAGGGGGGGGGAGTCCCCCGTTAAAAGTGGTTTTAGGGCTGACACACCATCCTTATTGAAGTATTATGCATATTCGAGAATATTCCAACAAGAGGGTAGAGTCATGGCATACCATTTTAAAAACCTTATTTTCGAGGGGGGGGGCGTCAAAGGCGTAGGCTATATAGGGGCCTTGGAAATATTGGAGGAGAGGGGCATTTTAGCTGGCATTCAGCGTATTGGCGGCACTTCGGCGGGGGCCATCAATGCGGTTTTGGCGGGGCTGAATTTCTCTCCCCAAGAGTCCAAAAAAATTCTCTGGGAGATGGATTTCAAAGAATTTCTGGATGGTCCACGGCATTGCATTGGATATTTCAACCATTTGCGCACGAATTATGGTTTTTTTAAGGGCGATTTTTTCCGTGAGTGGATAGGCGAGCGCATTCAGCAAAAGACCGGCAACAGTGAAGCGACGTTTGCCGACATTGAGGCGTTGAAAGGGAAAGAAGGTTTTCGTTCTATGTATTTAATGGGGACGAACCTTTCGACCGGCTTTTCTGAAGTTTTCTCGGCCGAGCACACCCCAGGAATGTGTGTGGCCGACGCTGCACGCATTTCCATGTCCTATCCTTTCGCTTTTGGCGCCGTCCGAATAAAGGGGGATTGTTATGTGGATGGGGGTTTAACGGACAACTATCCCGTTAAATTGTTTGACCGGATAAGCTATTTAAAAACGAAGAATTTTGTAGAGGCGGACTATTATAATAAAAAAAACCTCATGTTAGAGAGAAGTGGGCGTCCCATGGAAAGACATGTCTATAACCAAGAGACGCTGGGTTTCCGTTTGGACTCCAGAGAAGAGATTCATAATTTTCGTGACCATGTTGAGCCGTCCCACCACCAGATGAAGGGTTTTTTCGACTTTGGCATGCACCTTTTCTGTGCGTTGTTGGAGGTACAGGGGCAATACCATCTGCACAGTGACGACTGGCAACGTACGGTTTATATTGACACGCTTGGCATTGGCACCTTGAGTTTTGGCATTTCCGCCGAGAAAAAGCAGGCCTTGTTGGAGAGTGGCCGCAACGAGACAGAGGCCTATTTGAAGTGGTATGACAACAACGAGCCGAAGGCCAACAAACAGAAAGTCGGGGGTGGAAGGCTTTAGGGTTTTGTCTAAGGTATTGCTTAAGGCTTTTAGGGCATAGGGGCAGCCTTTGCGGGGGGTCAAACATTGGGCTTGAGTTATTTAAGCTTTGCGCTAAAAGGTGCCCCTCAAGTGGGTTTAGGCGGGCAGGGTGGCGTTCTTTGACAGTTTAAAAACATTGAGGAGAGATGGCCGAGAGGCTGAAGGCACAGGTTTGCTAAACCTGCATACTCGAAAGGGTATCGAGGGTTCGAATCCCTCTCTCTCCGCCAGGCTTCGCACGCATGCAAAGCTCCCTTAGCTCAGCTGGATAGAGCGTCGGACTACGAATCCGAAGGTCGGAGGTTCGAATCCTCCAGGGAGCGCATTTCCCCGAAGGGGTGCGCGGGGCGCATAGCGGCTCTCACGGAGCGCACCCGGAAGGGGGCGCCATCCCCCAAGGAGGCGAATCCTCCAGGGAGCGCATTTCC